>WBZS01002615.1_pt1 | contig 10774 bp, 10 predicted proteins | sample 5204201 | NCBI WGS metagenome assembly WBZS01 (sample SAMN12344357, study PRJNA552823) | activated sludge metagenome | biome: Activated sludge suspended growth; feature: Nitrification reactor; material: Wastewater; isolation source: activated sludge from nitrification reactor of wastewater... | reverse complement strand
CGGCGCGTCAGGCCCGGTCGGCCTCGTCGCCCTCGTCGTCTGCGCCGCCCCCAAGGGGGTGGGTGAGGACGAACTCGCGGGTCGCGGCATACATCCGCTGGATGTAGGTCTCGAGTTGTTCGCTCTCCACGCGCCACTGCCCCCGGCCCCCGACCTTGATGGCCGGAAGGTCACCCGACCGAACCAGTGCATAAGCCTGGGCCGAAGAGATGTTGAGGATCTCGGCGACGTCGGCGAGCTGCAGGAAGCGCGGCGGCATGGGCACAGTCTAGGCGGGCCCACCGAGCGCCGCAGGTTTCATCCACAGGTGCTCGTCGGTTATCCACAAGGAGAAAGCGGCGCTGGAACGAGGCGTGACAAATCAGCACAATGGGCCTGTGAGCACTCTCGGGGGACAAATCGGACTGCCGCCCAGCGGGCGGGCGACGCGGCTGCAACCACCGTCGTGGCGCAACCATCGGCTCATGATCGGCATCGCGCTGGTCTTGCTGGCCACGGCTGCGGGGGCGAAAGCCATCGCGAGCGCGGACGACCGGGTGCCTCGGTATGCCGCGGCGACCACCCTCAAACCCGGCGATCGGATCGATGCCACCACGGTGATGCGGGTCGAGGTGCTTCTGGACGACGCGGTCGCTGCCTACCTGTCCGCGCAGACTCCACTTCCGGCCGACGCGTTCGCCGTGCGCGAGGTCCGCGCCGGCGAGCTGGTCCCGGTGTCAGCTGTGGGCACGAGCGCTCAAGTGGGCGTTCAACCGGTCACCGTGCGCGTGGACCGCGATTCCGTGGCCGGCCTGGTGGCCGGGTCGGTCGTGGACGTGTGGGTGAGCCCCCGCGACCCAGCCTCGAACCAGGAGCGATACCTTCCAGCGGCGCTGGGCCTGCAGGCCGTCACTGTCGCCTGGATCCCGACGGACCAGAGCGCTTTCGGTGTCTCGGCCAGCTCCTCGGCCGTCGCGTTGCTGGTGGCCGCCGCCGACGTGCAGAAGCTCATCGCCGCGCAAGACGCCCGGTCGCGGCTGACTCTCGTCCCGGTGCCTGGCTCGCTGCACGGGCGCGCCCCGTGACCTCCCCGGTCCCAGCTGTGCTCACCGCGGTTGCTGCGCGGTGGGACGGCCCGGTCGCGGCGGCCGTGGATGCCTCGCCGGAACTCACCATCGCCCGCCGCTGCGCCGATCTGGCGGACCTGCTCGCGACCGCTGCCTCGGGCACCGGACGGGTGGCGGTGGTGTCCGGCCAACTGCGCGGGCTCACCCTCTCAAGTGTGGCAACCCTGCGTGAGTCCGGCGTCGAGGTTGTCGGGCTGGCCGACCCCGACGACGACCAGGACGAGCGGCGTCTCTGGCAGCTCGGCGTCCACTCAGTCGTTCTCGCCGACGCCGCCTCCGACGTGTTGGTGGCAGCCTTGCTCGCCGCCGCCAGCCACGGATCGCTCAGCGGGGCGGATTCGCGGTCGCTGACGGGTGCGTCGCTGGGTTGGGTTCCCCAGCTGTTTGCTGAGGGAGCGACTCCTCATGCCGCCGAGTCGACCCGCGAGAGTGCGCCGACAGTGTCCGGGCGCGAGGTCCCTGGACGAGTCATCGTGGTCTGGGGCCCCAACGGGGCGCCGGGCCGGACGGCCGTGGCCGTCAACCTGGCCGTCGAGCTCGCGATGCTCGACCGGCACGTCGTGCTGGTCGACGCGGACACCTATGGCGGCTGCGTGGCCCAGACGTTGGCGCTGCTCGATGAGGCGCCGGGCGTGGCGGCCGCGGCTCGGTCGGCCGATCAAGGCGCCCTCGATGTGGCCCTCCTGTCGCGCCTCCTGCTGGAGGTCCGTCCCGGGCTGCGCGTCCTCACGGGGATTCCCAAGGCCGACCGCTGGCCAGAGGTCCGCGGCGCCGCGCTGGAACGGGTTCTGCAGGTATGCCGTGCGGTTGCCGACGACGTCGTTGTGGACGTCGGCTTCTCCTTGGAGGACGACGAGGAGTTGAGCTACGACACCCAGGCTCCCCGCCGCAACCAAGCGACCCTCACCGCCTTGCAGTCGGCGGACGCAGCAGTCGTCGTCGGTGGTTGTGACCCGATCTCGTTGCAGCGCCTGGTGCGCGGCCTGCAGGAGCTGGGGACGGTTCGAGCACCTGAGCCGATGGTGGTCGTCAACCGGCTGCGATCCGGCCCGATCGGGTCCCCGCCAGCCCGGCTCGTGGCCGACGCGCTCGCTCGATTCGCTGGGGTCACCGATCTGCACACCGTGCCCGACGATCCGGCGGCCTTCGACGCTGCCATGCTCGCCGGACGAGCACTCGCTGAGGTGGCCCCCCACTCTCCGGCGCGCCGGTCGATCGCACAACTGGCTGGTCGGCTCGACCAACTCGCCCCGATCGAGGGGTCGTTGCGTCGGACCGGAGCGGCCCGGCCGGGCGCCGGAGGAGGGGGACGGCGGCATACCCGGCGATGGGGCCGGACCCGCGGCTGAGGCGACCTGCGAGGGCACTGGAGCACGGCTGCAGATCTGACAGGATGGTGAGGTGGCTGACCGCTTGACCTCCCTGGACACCTCGTTCCTCTATATGGAGGACCGCTCGACGGTCATGCACGTCGGTGAGGTCATGGTGTTCGACCCGCCGGACGGGCGCCTGGACCACGAGCGTCTGATGACGCTGTTCTCCCAGCGGATCGCCCACCTGCCGCGCTACCGGCAGAAGGTGCGGTGGGTCCCCGGCAACCTGGCCAACCCGGTGTGGGTCGACGACGAGACGTTCGACCTCAGCTATCACGTGCGTCGGGCCGCCCTGCCCAAGCCCGGCAACGACGCCCAGCTCGAGGATTTCGTCGCCCGGGTGCAGCCACGCCCCTTGGACCGGGGACGTCCGCTGTGGGAGGCCTACATCGTCGAGGGCCTGGAACACGGCCGCTTCGCGATCGTTACCAAGACCCACCACGCGCTGGTCGACGGGGCCCACCCGCTGGACATCGGGCAGGTGCTCGTCACCGACACCCCTGGGTGGGAGAAGCCGACCCAGGATCTGTGGCGACCTCGGCACGCTCCCAGCGACCTCAGCCTGCTCGGGTCGGCAGTCGTCGACTCGGTCAAAGGCCCGCGCGCGCTCGTCCGCTCGGTGCGCGGAGGGTCCCAGGAGCTCGTCGATTTCGGCGGTCGGGTGCTCTCCGGCGTCGGGTCGCTGGTGTCCACGGTGGCCCGCGGAGCTGCCCGCCCCGCGCCCACTTCGCCGCTCAACGCCCACGTCGGCCAGGCGCGGCGGTTCGTCATGGTCGGCACCGACCTCGCGGCATACCGGCAGGTCCGTCGCCGTCTGTCCAAGGGGCCGCACGCTGACGACGTCTCGATCAACGACATCGTGCTGGCGTGCATCGCCGGTGCCCTGCGGTCGTGGCTGCTCACCCGCGGCTCGCCGGTCCACTCGACGACCGTTGTCCGGGCGCTCGTCCCGGTCAGTGTCGAGGATGACACCGGCCAGGGGTTGCACCAGCTCGCTGCCTGCCTGGTCGATCTGCCGGTCGGTGAGCCCGCCGCATCGATGCGGCTGCACCAGATTGCCTTCCTCACCCGGCAGCAGATCGCGGGCGGGCGCGCGGTCGGCGCCGACCGACTCGTCGGGCTGGCCGGTTTCGCCCCGCCGACGCTGCACGCGATGGGCGCGCGTCTGGGCAGCGACATGTCCAAGCGGCTGTTCAACCTCATCGTCACCAACGTGCCCGGTCCGCAGTTCTCCCTGTATGCCGGTGACGCCCGCCTGCTCGCGACCTACCCGGTGATCCCACTCGCCAAGGGTCAAGCCCTGGCCATCGGGTTGACCTCCTACGACGGCGGCGTCTACTACGGCCTCAACGCCGACCGTGATGCGATGCCCGACATCGAGGTGCTCGGTCAAGGGATCGCCGACGCTCTCGCCGAGCTCGCCGACACCGGGGACGCCGGGGCATGACCCGGCGGGGCTTGGTCCTCGGCGGCGGGGGAGTGCTTGGGGCTGCCTGGACTGTAGGCGCATTGACTGCCCTTGAGGAGCAGTTGGGCATTGACGCCCGGGAGTTCGACGAGTTCGTCGGGACCTCGGCGGGGTCGGTGTTGGCCGCGCTGCTGGCCTGTGGCGCCGGGGTCGCCCAGCTGCGCGAGCACCAGCTTGGTGGGGAGATCACGGCGGGGCCGTTGGTGGGCTTCCACTACGACCACGACAACGCCGCGGGAGGCTCGCGGCCAACCCGGCCGCGCGCCGCCCTCGGCGCTCCGGCAGTCCTTCGGCGGGGGGTCAGTGGTCTGCGCCGGTTGCCCCCGACCACTGTCATCTCGTCCTTCCTCCCGCTGGGCACCGGCCGACTCGACCGCGTCGGCGCACTCGTTCGGCACGTGGCGCCATCCGGATGGGCGCCACGGCCCGGACTGACCGTGGTTGCCCTCGACTACGACGCATCAGAGCGGATCTCCTTCGGCCGCAAGGGCTTTCCTGAGGTCGACCTGGCTGACGCCGTGATGGCTTCGTGCGCCATCCCTGCGTGGTACGAGCCGGTGATGATCGGGGGTCGGCGCTACGTCGACGGTGGGGCGTGGTCGTCGACGAACATCGACTTGGTCGCTGGGCTCGATCTCGACGAGGTCTATGTCCTCGCTCCAGCGGTCACATTCGACCCCGACACGCCCACGCGAGCGATGACCCGGCTGGAGCGTCGCTGGCGCTCGCGCGTCACCCGACGGGCACTCATCGAGCTTGCCGAGGTGCATCGCGGTGGCACCCACGTCACCCTCCTCGGGCCCAGCAGCGTCGACCTTGAGGTCATGGGACACAACGCCATGGCGGCCCAGCGGCGCATCGGCGTGCTGCAGACCTCGCTGCACACCTCGCGGGTCTCCCTCGGTGACCCCCACCACCTGACGGTGGACCAGGGTCATGCCCCGCAGGAGCCCGACCACCCCGACGAGGTGACCGCCTACACCGCGGTCTCAGCCGAGGAACGCGTCTTCGCCGACGGCGCGGCATCCCCGACAGCGTCCCAGCAGGAGGGCCAGCGATGAGCCGCGTCCGGATCTACCTGCCGTTGACCGCCGCGGAGGTGGACGTGCTCCTCGCCGGAGGCTCGCTGCGCCCCACGACGGCGTATGCCGTCACCGTGCGGCTAGCCAGCGTCACCCCGGGTGCTGATGTCGAGGAGTTGGAGTATGCCGCGTTCCTCGACGCCGCGGCGGCCGCCGGTCGGGCGCGCTCGGGTGACATCGCAGCCAGACGGGTGATTGCCGCCGCCGACGTGGATCCTGGCGCGGTCACTGAACTGGCGCTCCCGCACGAGCGAACCCCGGCCGAGGTGGCACTGGGTGCGCCGGTCGATCTGCGGGCGATCGCATCACTGCACGTTGACGAGAAACCCGGCAGCAACGACGATAGCGACCTGCTGTGGTTCGATGCCACTGAGGCCCTCAGCGTCCGGCAATTGCTGACCTGACTGCCCTGGATCCCTCCTCGACTTGTGCCACAAGGGTGCTTGGCACCGTCGTATAGGCCGGCACCCCGGACGCCCAGGCTCGGAATCGAGCGTGCTGAGCGCTGCTCTGCTGGTCAAGGGGCAACGGTCGTCCATCCGGGCCGCAGAAGGAGACGCCCGGGTGGGAGCTCAGCCAGCGCAGCGGATCGTCGTCAGGATCCCAGGACCCCGACGCGCTGACCAGATCGAAACCGAGTTTGCGCAGGGTGTCGTCCAGCTCCGAGCGGGCCGCTGCGGCGTTGCGTTGCGCCCGCTGTGCGTGGTCGACCGAAGTGTCGCCGTAGCCCAACTGTTGAATCGCGGATCGGACGGCTGACAAGAGGGTCGATGCGACAAGCCCCGGAAGGTTGCGTTTGAGCAGCCCCGGCAGCTGCAGGGACGAGGTCACGGCGTCGACCAGGTCCCGGCGGGCCTGGGCGCTCTTGTCGGCCCCGGTCGCCAAGACGATGAGCGCCGCTCCGGCTGACTCGGCGAGGAAGCCACTCACCTGTCCCAACCGCACGAGAGCAGCCTGGCGTCTCTCGGGGTCGGCGGACGCCAGCGCCGCGCTGACTTCGTCAGATTCCAGATCGATGAGGGCGCCGAGCAGTGTCGCCAGGGCCGGCCCTGTGCCGTCACCTGATGCGCCTTCTCGGTCCTTGGCGAACTCGCCGATGAGAGCCGCCAACCTGGACCGATTGAGGACTCGGACCGTCCACCCGTTCGGGCCAAGGGCCGCCCACGGGTGAGAACTGCCGGACTTCTCCGGCCAATCGACAGCGTCGAGTGGGTCATTGAGCGCATCCCATACCGCGTCCGGGTGTTGGGTCATCAGGGCGCCCACGATGGGACGAAGCACTTGCAGGTCGTGGTCGACGAGCACCGCCCAATCGGGGCCCAGCTTCCCCACGAGCTCCGCCGTCGCAGCGAAGCCATCTATCGCGGCTCCCGCAATCGCCACTGACCGCTCGTCTACGCCCATCGCGGTGCGGCGCAGTGCGTCGGCGAAGGCGCCGATCGCGGGCGAACGCCCCCCGCCGCCGTGCACGAGACGCTCACCGGCCAGGTATCGCGCAATGGGATAGCCGTCGCCCAGGTCGCGAAGGAGCAGGTCGCTCAGCGTGTCGACATCGCCCTGCAACGCGCGCAACAGCGACGCAACGGGATCGATGCCGTCGCCGGCCAGCCGACGATCCCAGCAGTCCTGCACCACGCGCGGAAGCGCTGCAGCCCGGCGGTCCGCTTCGACCAGAGCCGGTCCCACGATCCTCGCGTATGCCGCGAGCGTCCCTTTCCCGACCAGCGCCGGATCGGCCCGGTCCAGGAGGGCGGCCTGAGCCACAAACCCGGTGAAGGGCGGGTCGGTGCGCTGACCGTCGACGGGAAGCGGGCCTGTCGTGGCCAATTCGCTGAGCCAGCGCACCCGCCAAGAAGTCAACCGCGCCAGGGTCGCTGAGTCGGCCCCGGCCATGGACTGTTCATCGGCTGCCCGCACCAACGCTGCGGCGAGAGCGGCAAGAGCGGACTCCACATGCTCCGAGGACTCCTCCCGATGCAGCGTCGTGGCATACGCCTGAGTGAGTAGTCGCTCGACGAGCCGACCCAGGCACTCGGGCCGGATCGCCTCCATGAGTGCCTGGGCGATGAGCGGGTCCTGAACTCGCCCTCCGAGCGAGGCGATGAGGGCGGCCTCGGCGGGGCCCCACTGCTCGACCGGGCGACCGGACTCGGCGATGAGGCGGGCGACCTCAGCTCGCGCGTCGGCGAGCCGGAGGGCCCCGTCAGTGAGCGGCAAGTGGGCCAGGAGCCCGGCTCGGACCTCTGCAGCCGACCCTCCGGGCAGGCTCCGCAGGAAGCCCCAGACGCAGGCCGTCGCCCGCTCGCCGGCCGCCGTGACCGGGCGCAGGGCAGCCGTATGCCGCCCGCTCAACTCCGCCTGCAGCCGATCCCACTCTCGGTCGGCCGCTCGCTGTGCATTGGCGAGCGTCATTCCCAGCAGGGTCGGGTCGGCGATGCTGACACTGGCCTCATGTGTGGCCTGCTCGCGGTGGCGGGCACCCCGGTCCCACTCTTCGCGCAGCGCGTCGATGCGTCGGCGAGCTTCGGTGAGCGCTGCGGCATACGCCTGCAGCGCAGTGACCACGGGCCGCAGAGCGGCGCCGAAGTCGGCGCTGCGGGAGGCGACGACCGCAGCTTCGGCGCGAGCCGCCTCGAAGGCGGGGCCGCTCCAGGACCGGGCCAACCCCCACCCGCGGCCGCCCTCTCGGGTCACGGCCGTGTCATCGACCCGAGCTGCGACGAGGGCCAGCTGGCCGGCGATCCGGTCGCTGCTGGCCGGGTCGCCATCGGGCCACGGCAACAGTGCATCGCGTCCGGTCATCCGATGATCCTCCGACCCATCACCGCGAGCCGGTCCTCGACGTCGCCGTAACGTCGGCCCGAGTCCGCGAGCCCGGCTGCCAACGTCTCGGCGGCCGAGGCGAGGACGGCCAAGGCTGCCGCCCCCCGTTCGCCGAGTGCGCGCAAGGCACCGTCGAGCGCCGGGTCGTTGCCCGCAGCGGCCCTCGCCAGGCCGCCGCATCCCGACATGAGGGTGGCCAGGGCGCGCAGCGCTGGACCGTCCTCGGACAACCGATGTCCGGCGGCGATCAGCTCGTCCGGCTCCACGTGCAGCAGCATGACGGCAGGCTAAGCCTTCGCGCCGACGGACCGCCGAAGTTATCCACAGGTTCGAGCGGGGGCCAGCCAGACGGCCGTATCGACCGGCACCGCGTCGGCCGACTCAAGCGGCCCCGACTGGCAGATGACCGACCACCCGTCCGGAAGCGCCGCCGTTTCCGAGCTCAGGTTGACCATCACCCGCACCCCGCAGGTGTCGAACGCCAGCACCTCGGAGCTCATTGCGGACACCCACGCCAGCCGCCCGCGCCCCAGGCGGTGCTCTCGCCGCAGCCGCAGCGCCGCCCGATACAGCTCCACGGTCGAGCCGGGCACGCCGTCCTGGGCGTCGGCGGCATACTCGGCGAACTCGGGCGGCTGCGGCAGCCACGTGGCGCCCGTGGGGGAGAAGCCGAACCCGGGCGCCTGCGCCGACCACGGGATCGGCACCCGGCAACCGTCGCGTCCCGCGTGGGCGTGCTCACTGCGGACCCACACCGGGTCCTCGCGCACCTCGTCGGGCAGTCGGGTGTGTTCGGGCAGTCCGAGCTCCTCACCCTGATAGAGGTATGCCGCCCCCGGCAAGGCCAGCATGAGCAGCGTCGCCGCCCGGGCTCGCCGCAACCCCAGCGCTCGGTCGGGCTGCGGGTCGCCGGCTCGGATCCCACCGGTCACCGGCCCGGGATCAGCGGTGCCCAGGCGACTGGCGTGCCGGACGACGTCGTGGTTGGACAGCACCCAGGTGCTTGGGGCGCCCACCGCGCCCATCGTGTGCAGCTCGGCATCGATGACCTGGCGCAATTGCGGTGCGTCCCAACGGCAGCCGAGGAAGTCGAAGGCAAACCCCTGATGCATCTCGTCCGGTCGCAGATAGCGGGCCATCCGCTCGGGAGGGCTGACCCACGCCTCCGCGCACAACACCCGGTCGGGCGGTCCGTAGGACTCCAACAGCCGACGCCACGCGGCATACACCTCGTGCACGCCATCCTGGTCCCAGAACGGGATGGCGTGCGTCGGGAGGGTCGCGAGCTCCTCCGGCGTCCGGGTGAGATCGGGCAACCCCGGCGCCTTGATGAGGCCGTGGGCGACGTCGACCCGGAAGCCGGCCACTCCACGGTCCAGCCAGAAGCGCAGCACCGACTCGAACTCGGCCCGCACGTCCGGGCACGTCCAGTCAAAGTCGGGTTGATGGACGTCGAACAGGTGCAGATACCACTGGCCGGGTCGGCCGTCCGGCTCGGTGATCCGGGTCCAGCCTGGTCCACCGAAGCCCGATCGCCAGTTGTTCGGCGGCAGTTCGCCGGTGGCGCCCCGTCCGTCGCGGAAGAGATAGCGAGCCCGTTCGGGCGACCCCGGCCCCGCCGCCACCGCCGCCTGGAACCACGGATGCTGGTCAGACGAGTGATTGGGCACGAGGTCGACGAGCACCGCCAGGCCGAGGTCGTCGGCCCGCGCGATGAGCGTGTCGACGTCGGCCAGCGTCCCGAAGCGCGGATCGACGTCCCGATAGTCGGCCACGTCATAGCCGGCATCGGCCAGCGGCGATCGATAGAACGGCGACAGCCACAGCCCGTCGACACCCAGGTCGGCGAGGTAGGGCAGCCGGGCGGTGACCCCGGGCAGGTCCCCGGTGCCGTCACCATCGGAGTCGGCGAACGACCGCGGGTAGACCTGATAGATGACCGCGTCGCGCCACCAGTCTCGCTCGCGGAGCGTGGGTTTCACGTCAGGACGACCCAGCCTCAGCATCGCTCACCGTCGGCTCATCCTCCGGTGCGTTGACCAACATGTATGCCGCCCGCAGCAGGTAGTCGACGAGCATCGCCTCCTGGTCGTGGTCCAGGCCCAGGCCAGCGACCGAGGCGAGCATGTGCCGCAGCCAGCGGTCGCGCTGCTGCGGGGTCACGGCATACGGGGCGTGCCGCATCCGCAGACGAGGGTGACCCCGTTGCTCGGAGTAAGTGTTGGGTCCGCCCCAATACTGCTCAAGGAACATCCGCAGCCGGACCTCGGCCGGTCCGAGGTCTTCCTCGGGATACATCGCCCGCAGCACGGGGTCGCCGGCCACTCCTTCGTAGAAGCCCCGGACGAGGCGCACGAACGTGTCGTGGCCGCCGACCAGGTCGTAGAAGGTCCCTTCCGGCTGCCCTGACTGTCCCGCCTCATCGCTCACGTGTTCACACCGTCCCACTCGTCCACGGCCCGGAGACCGGGGCCGCCATGGCGATCCCCGCCTTGTCGAGCGCGGCCTTGACCAGCATCCGCAGGTCACGTTGTACGTCCAGGTGGACGGTCGGCACACACTTGGCCGACACCCGCACCGTGATCGCTCCGGCCGAGAGCGACTCGACGACGACCGATGGCGGCTCCAACACCCGCTCGTCGGTCTCTGGCAGTGTGGCCAGGGCCGCGCGCAGCACCTCGGTCACGGCCGGGACGTCGGCATCGAGCGCGAACGGCACGGTGATGGCTGCGGTCGACCACCCCTGCGACTGGTTTCCGACTCGCAGGATCTCCCCGTTGCGGACATACCAGATGACTCCGTTGCGATCTCGCAACCGGGTCACCCGCAGGGTGACGTCCTCGACCTGGCCGATCACCTCGCCCGTGTCGATGGTGTCGCCCACGCCGTATTGGTCCTCGACGATCATGAAGATCCCCGACA
>WBZS01002614.1_pt1 | contig 10780 bp, 7 predicted proteins | sample 5204201 | NCBI WGS metagenome assembly WBZS01 (sample SAMN12344357, study PRJNA552823) | activated sludge metagenome | biome: Activated sludge suspended growth; feature: Nitrification reactor; material: Wastewater; isolation source: activated sludge from nitrification reactor of wastewater treatment... | reverse complement strand
CTGGAGTATTCCCGCGTTTTACGATTGGACAGATTCCGACCAGAGCCGCCCGTTGCCACTCTTGTGGAAGGTTCCGCTGACACTAGCGATTGGATCGGTCGCGTTCTGCGTGGCGCTGCCGTGGATCGATCTTTCGAAGGCATTCGTGTGTCAGTAGCGTAAAATCCGTACAGCGACCCTTTGTACGAGTTCGTCGCTCGACACACCGCGACCGGGGCCTTAGCAATCGGTTCAGGTGGCAACATCTCTAATCCCCGTATTTTCTACAGTTTTTGGCGGTTATCACTGGGACCATACCCATTGGATCGGTTTTTGAACTCATCCTATAAGGGAGTTCCTGCGTTCCTGCAACTGCTCCCGTGCCTAGAGAAAATTCTCATGCGAAATTATTTACTTTGTTTCTTGTTGTTCCTTGTCTCTCCCTGGGCTCGTGCCGGTCAACACCTACCCGATGGCTCGATCCTTGGTGAAAGCAGCCAGGTCCAGGTTGCAGCCCGCGAAACCACAGACCAGATCATGGCTCGTGCCTACGAGGACAACGGAGAGGAACACGAAGGGGAAGAATTCGAGATTTTCAACCAATTCCCCGATCGCTCCCACTTAGTCCTCGACCCGCGATCGCCGAAGGTTAGCCAATGGCCCCCAGCTCCAACAAACCACCTTCTTGATACGATTCGATCCGGCCAAAACAACAGCAGAGGCCACGGCTCGCCTTTCACCCCGCAGATTATCGGCACTCAGTGGGATGGCATTCTCAGCACTCAGGTTAGTCTTGTTCCACCCGATACTCAAATGGCCGTTGGTCCAACTCAGGTGCTGGTCATTATCAACGGCTATGTGAAAGTTTACGACAAGAATGGAGTAGCGGGAGCACTGGACACACCCACCAACACTTTCTTCAACTCTGTCCGCGGAGGAAACCTTGTCGGCGATAACCGGGTCCGATACGACCGCACAGCTCAACGATGGATCCTCGTCACCGAAACCTTTACAAGCCCGAACCGGATCATCATAGCTGTTAGCGATAGCCCCACAATTACAGGCTCAACGGTTTGGACGTTCTACTTCTTTGTCCAAGACACGATTGGCGCTCCCGGCGCGGATGCAGGCGCACTCGCTGACTATATCACTCTAAGCGTGGACGAAGATGGCCTTATCTTGGGCGCGAACATGTTCAATCCTGGTTTCATTGGGTGCACCATTTGGGTGGTTCGGAAGAATACTCTTTACACCGGTGGACCCCTGACGATTACCGCGTTCCGCCAAATCACCACCAGTAGTGGTGCCGGAATCTATACGCCGCACGGCGTCAGTACGGAAGAAGCTGGCATCACGACAAGTTATGTCATGGGTGTCGACAACATTACCGCGGGCCGGCTCGTCATCCGAAGGCTGACCAACGTCGACTCTTCCGCACCTGTCCTCGGGCTCAATGTGACTATCGTGGTCCCATCCACCATAAATCCAACCGATGTTACAGTTCTTGGTTCCGGCAGTCAGATCGACAGTGTTGACGATCGCATCATCGAATGTGAAATCCGGCGCAACCGCGTGAACAATACGTGGTCACTTTGGGCCTGTCACCATATCGAGGTTGATGCCACGGGCGTCGCAAATGCCGCAGGCAATCGGAACGGTATTCGTTGGTATCAACTGAACAACCTTGCCGGCACTCCTAACCTTGTCCAGTCTGGAACCCTTTGGGATCCAGCTGCATCAAACCCAGTCAGCTATTGGCAATCGAGCATCAATATGAGCGGACAAGGCCACATGGCTATTGTTCCCACCGCCGCAGGCCCGGCGCGGAGGCTAGAGGTCGTTGCAGCAGGCAGATTGCGATCCGACGCACTCGGAGTTACACAAGCACCTTCTAACGTAGTGACCACGCTTTCGAACTACAACGCCACAACCCGGTGGGGCGACTATGCTGCAGTCCGAGTCGACCCCCAAGATGAGCAAACACTATGGGGTTGCGCCGAATACTGCAACGGAAACAATACATTCGCTGTTCGCGTGGTGAAGCTCATCGCTCCCCCGCCAGCCGCACCAGCATCGACCTCACCTAGTTCCCTTGCACAGGGAGCGACCGCAAATGTTGTCGTTACTTGCACTTCTACAGGGGGTAGCGAACTTTACGATACCGAGGCAGGACTCAACCGGCTTGCCGCCGCGTTCAGCGGTACCGGCATCACCGTGAACTCGGTAACTTGGAACTCAATCACCCAAGCAACTTTGAACGTCACGGTGGGCGGAGCCGCTGCCACTGGACTGCGGAACATAACCATGACCAACCCGGATGGACAATCCGCAACGGGAGTTGGCATCTTCACCGTAACCGCCGGTGCAAACCCAGTTCCGACCCTAACCTTAGTTTCACCTAGTAGTGCCACCGCTGGCGGTGCCGGATTCACGATCACCTGCACAGGTACCAACTTTGTTGCGGGATCAATCGTGCGCTGGAACAGCTCGGATCGAGTGACAACTTTTGGCTCGTCTACGTCGATCACTGCGGCGATCACCGCCGCGGACATTGCAACTGCCGGTACAGCCACCGTCACCGTGTTCAACCCCACCCCAGGGGGCGGAACCTCGAGTGGTTTGACCTTCACCATCAACAACCCAGCACCGACGCTGACGCTGATCTCACCCAACAACGCAATCGCAGGTGGAGCCGGCTTCACCATCACCTGCACCGGCACGGACTTCAATAGCCAGTCCAAAGTGCGTTGGAACGGATCCGACAGAGTCACAACCTTTGTGAACTCGACTAGTATCACCGCTGCGATCACCGCCGCGGATATCGCAACCGCCGGTACGGCTACCGTCATAGTGTTCAATCCGACGCCGGGTGGTGGAACTAGCGCTGGCCTAACGTTCACGAAGAACAATCCGGTGCCGACGACGTCTGCAATCAGCCCGAATCCTGTGGCCGCGGGCGGCTCAGCATTCACGCTCACCGTGACGGGCACCAACTTCAATGCACAATCAATCGTTCGATTCAACGGATCGAACCGCACTACAACCTTCGTCAACGCGACAACATTGCAAGCAGCAATCAACGCCTCCGACATCGTAAGTCCGGGCATAGCATCGATTACAGTGTTCGCTCCGTCCCCAGGTGGAGGGACGTCCAACGCCCAAACACTGACAATCTCTGGGGCGCGCGCATTCAACGGTACCGTCAACCTCCTCGGCTGGTCGGTATCGCCATCTGGAATCGTGATTACCTTGCGATTCCGGCCGGTCGGAGGCGCGCCAGGTTCAGAGTTCCTCACCCAAAACGTGACGCTTAACGCGTCAAGCCAATTCAGTCTCAGCACAAGCCTAGCCGCAGGAAACTACGACATCTATGCCGACGGCTCAATCTGGCTCCAACGAAGGTTGGCGAATGTGAACGCCACCGGCAACCCTGTCAACGGGCTCGTCTGGAACCTCCCGACTGGAGATATCGATGGAGACGGTGATGTCACCAACGGCGACTATGCTATCTGGGCTGCAAACAACGGCAACTCGGTGACACCCGGAACCAACGGCGACCTGGATGGAGACGGCGACGTAACGAACGCCGACTACGCCCTATGGGCATCAAGCAACGGACTTTCTGACGACAACTAGTCTCTTGATTGACGCGCAAGCCCGGCAAGTAAATCTTGCCGGGCTATTCTTTTTTGAGACTCGACTACTCGGAATTTGGGCTAAAATAGGTTGGTATTACTGACAGTTGATCAGAAAGGAATGACTGATGAAATCGAACTCAAAACTAAAATTCTTGTGCCTATTGAGTAGCACACTTTTCGCCGCGGCTTCATCGCAAGCCCTAATTGTCTATTACGGGCTAGCAAAAACCGTTAACTACACTCAAACATCCGATGCGGCCCCAGGTATTGAGGACAATGCATACTTCCAGGCCTTTGTTGGTGCCAATACGATTGGCGATCTTCTCACGGGATTTGTCACGTTCACTGATAGTACAACTCAAAATTTTTACGCCGATGAAAATCAAAACTATCTAAACTATTACAGTCCGCCCTCAGCAACATTGGCGGACCTTGAAACCGCCTATCCATCTGGACTATATGGGCTAGATGTTACCGGGGGTGCGGAAAGTCCAAATTCGGTCGTAATGAATTTTCCTAGCTCAGATTTCACAACCGACGTCCCAAGTCTCACTGGATCAAGTTGGAGCAGTCTGCAGCTTTGCGCGCCTGGAGATGATCGTCTCGTAACATTCGGGCCGTACATTAACGGCGGATTCGCGGCTATCACTGAAACGGCGATTGCGGTCGTCGATCTTACGAGTACGGACCTCTCGACCTTTGGTTATGGTCCCTCGGCGACGTACACATCGGAAACGATTCTTGGTACAGAGCTAAAGAGCGGTCACCGATACTCGACTCAGATTACTACCAACAGTTACACGGTGACCGCCGGGGCAGGCATGGGCGGGGCGGACGAATACTCCGAGTTTATTAAAGGCACATACAGTCAATTCCGCACCGATACATTGCCGGGCACGGTTGCAGGAGTAATTACTTACAATGACGCCTACACACTGCCATTCGAGCCGCTGCATGTTGAGGTCGTCGGGGCAGGCGGAGTCATCGAGGATTCTCAAGACGTTTACGTCGGTTACTATGGCTATTACGCTTTTGATACCAACGTAACCGGAGTCAAGTCGATTCGGTTCAAAGGACGTCACTGGATCAGCACACTGATTGCAGATGTGGACCTCGGTGTCGGTCAGCCGGACATAGATGTTTCCCTACGCAATGGCGACATCGATGGCGACAATGAGGTGACGAACGCCGACTATGCGGAGTGGGCAGCCAACAATGGCACCTTCGTAACGCCAAATACAAGCGGCGATCTGGATGGTGACGGAGAAGTCACCAACTCGGACTACGCCATCTGGGCCGCCAACAACGGGGAATCGGGCGACTAATCTACAACCTGCCATCGGAGTCAGTTTTCCGATTCCGATGGCAAGTTTTCTTCTGTCCAGCGCGTCCATCCGCCATTCATCGAGTGCGGATTCTCGAATCCCATTTCTTTAAGCGTCTTAGCCGCCATCGCACTACGGACTCCGCCGGCGCAATAGCAAATCACTTTCTGATTACGGTCTCCAAGACGTGCGTCTCGTTTCGGATGTTCGAGGTCGGCGCGGACTTCGAGAAATCCGCGTGGAATATTAATGGCCCCAGGCATATGTCCCGCCGCAAACTCCTCCGGCTCACGCACGTCAAGAATCAATAACCCCGGCTCGCCAAGCCGCTCCTTAACTCTAGCAGGCTCGATCTCTTTCACCTGCTCCAACGCCTCCGCAACAAAGTCCTTGACTGTCTTGTTCATTGCTTTATATTACGGTCAAAGCCCCCTTCTCCTTGCGATATGTTCATGTATAGGATTAGGGAAAGGCATTTCCGAGTGCCATGGTCAGGCAACTCCGGTTGTTTGACCATGATTCCACAACATGGGTAAATGAGGCACAAACATCCTCACCTACCCATGGCACACGATATCCTAGCTGCTCAATTTAACCTTATCTTTACCGCGTTTCGTCGCCCTCAACATACGCCATCCCGACAATCTCTTGAATCTTGCTCTGCGTCTGGACTAGGTTAAAGAAAACTCCTTTCTTCTCCATAAGCTCCGCATGAGTTCCAATCTCGGCAATCTCACCTTTTTCCAGAACAACTAACCGATCCGCGTTGCGTAAGGTTGACAACCTATGCGCGATTGCAAAAGTCGTACGACCCTTGATCAAGTGCGCGATTGCTTCTTGAATTTGCTTCTCGGTTTCGACATCAACGCTTGACGTCGCTTCGTCTAGAATTAGAATTCTTGGGTTGTGCAAGATCGCGCGCGCGATTGAGATGCGTTGACGCTCTCCACCGCTCAGCTTGGCACCGCGCTCGCCGACCATTGTGTCATATGAATCAGCTTTACCTAAGATAAAGTTGTGCGCATTTGCCGCGCGAGCAGCGGCGACGACTTCGTCAAATCCAGCACCGGGTTTTCCGTAAGCAATGTTCTCTGCTATTGTCCCATTAAACAAGAAAGGCTCTTGCAATACGATACCGATTTGGGAGCGCATGTTTTGCAGATCAATCTCGCGTGAATCCTCACCGTCGATAAGGATCGCACCTGCATCAGGTTCGTAAAAGCGACAAATCAGATTAATCGTTGTCGACTTCCCTGCTCCCGACTTTCCGACAAGACCAATCATCTCGCCCGGCTTTGCCGTAAATGACATGCCTTTCAGAACAGGATTGGACTTGTCATAACCGAAGCGCACGTTATCAAATTTGACTTCTCCCTTGATCGGCAAAGTCTTGCCCCGGGTCCCGTACTTCTCGGGTTCGGTATCCATGACTTCAAATATCCGCTCAGCTCCCGCCATCGCCCGGCTGAACCAGTTGTTAACTTGGGCGAACCATTGCAACGGCCCATATATCAAGGCGAGATAGGCTTGGACCATCCAGAATTCACCGAGCGTCAGTCGCCCGTTAAACACCATGGTTCCACCAACCGTCCAGTAGATCAAGGTCGCAAGAGAAACGCAAAAAGTTAATGCACCAAAGATCGTATACCAGCGCACATCGGCATTGACTCCGGCCTGGAAAAGCTCACGGTTTCGAGTCTTGAACTTATCGAATTCGCCGTCCTCTTTTGCGAAGGCTTTTACAACTCGAATGCCGTTTAAGCTCTCATTCAAATGCATATGCAAGCGCGCCCATTTCTGCCCAACACGGTGGAACATACCAGAGAGCGATTTCCAATAGAAGACGCTAATTCCAACCATCACCGGGATCGGAGAGAGAACGCAAAGCGCAAGAATCGGATCGACCCAGAATAGAATGCCGATGACCCCGACAAACAGCAAGCCATTAGTAATAAAGTAAGGCAAGCCGTCAACCAAGAAGCCCCACACCCTATCGGTGTCGTGTGTAACCCGGCTCGCAATCGCGCCGACCTGCTTCTTATCGAAGTAGTTCAACTGCAAGAACTCTATCGAGCGATAGACGGTGCTTCGCAAATCTGCCGCGATATTGCCGGCAAGGACCGCCGTCAGCCGCCCGCGCATGATTTCCACCATCACCGCACACGCAACGACCGCAAGCCAGACGCCCACGAATTGAAACAACAACGTAACGTTGGTTCGGGGGCCCAGCACCCGGTCGATCAACTGCTTTTGAATATACGGAGGACCAAGCGCAAGCGACGTCTGCAAAATCGAGCACAAGACCAGCCCCGCGCCAATCGACTTGTATGGCTTCAAGAACGCGGCGATGCGCATAAGAGTCTTGCCGCGATTGACGCAGGCCGGACAAACGCCGTCGGCTTCTGGCAGGAGTCGGTTGCACTTTGCGCAGCGCAGAAGTTCTTTCTTGAGCGTGATAAGGAGCGGCTCGCCTTTGGCGAGTTGCTCGATGCCCCGGGCTGCTTCGCTGAACTTGGCGGTCAGGGTGTGGGTGTAGCTGATGATCGGCACTAAGGCACCCTTATCCATCGTCAGCTCGATTCTGCCCCCGCCTACCAGTTGTTCATTCCGCGCGTGCTTGATATCGCTGATCTGCGCCTGAAACGTAATCGCCCCAGATGCATCGGAGACTCGAACTTCGGTGGAAGTCACAGTTAGGAACATGCGACCGTACGACCCGTCGCTTGTAATGTCAGCTTCAAGTTCAATCAGCGGAGTGGTCTGGCTCGCAGTTATCTCGGTTTCTTTGGGTTGCTCTGGATTTAGGATCGACAAGCGGAAGCTCCTGGGCAACGCGCGCCCGGGTTACAAAAAATACGTCCAAAACGAAAAAGCCAAAGTCCCTGCGCCACGGGTATCGACTTTAAAGAAGGGCTGGTCGCTACTCAACCTGTTCTTAAGAATACTCGAAACAAAAACCACGGCCCAGGCAGTAAAGCCTAGGCCGTGGTTGCACAGAATCGGAGAAAGCTAAGCTCTACGCTCGCTTTCGTCGACGCGCAAGAATCGTCACGACTCCAACTCCAAGTGCAATCATGGATGCTGGCTCTGGAACTACAGTGCCGGCAACGCGAACGCTGTCGAAGCGCCAAGTGCCAGTCGTTCCATACGTGCTACCGGTTGTCGAAGCGACATAGGAGCCGCCTCCTGGAGCAAAAATCGACACGATTCGGAATCGCAGGTTAGGATTGTTGTTAGCAAGAGGATCTCCGCTCAGATCAACACTCCGATCTGCATTGAAAACATCACCGGTTGCCGCAGAGAAAACTGAACCTGCACCAGCCGACCCCAGAATCCAGTTAATTCCGCCGTCGTTCGAATAATCAAATCGGACCCACTTGCTGGCTGTGTTGCTATGCCGCTGATCCCAAGTCACGGAGATGTTGTAGTAGCCGGTTGTAGGAGTTACGGCTTGGATCCCGGCTGTGCCGTTGTTAGCGGACGCTGCTGGATACGTAGTCGTGTTCCAACCGGAGTTGTTTGCGCCAGCGCCAGCAGCAACCGAGTTATCCGCGATTGGATTTTGGAATCCAGCAGCGAATGTCGAAGTCGTTCCGCCGGTGAGCGCGATCGATGCAGCGCCATTCGCAAAGTTAGGAACCAACGTTCCTGTCGATGTCAAGCCGTCGCTTGGATTGGTGTTGAAGTCCCAATACGTAAAAGTGACTGCCTGGCTGACAGCGCCGACTGCTGCCAAAGCTAAAATAAATAGACCTTTTTTCATTTCTCTTTCCTCGCCTCAAAAATTACACAACCCAAGATCGGGCGCGTACCAAATAATGGAACGCGAACTTTAAGCCCAGATTAAGATTCCGGGGGTTTAGGTTAAGGTTTGGATTACCTGATAGCTCTGCCAGGGTAAACGCGAGCGCGAACCGCGAGCGAAAAAGCTACGAGAATGGATTTTGCGCAACCAATATGAAGCATAATCCGTCTTGAAAGGCAAGGCCGGGGCGTACCTCTTAGGTTGAACGCCGCTCGCGGGGGGACATTCCGCACGGTTTTGCAAGCCCTTCGGGGCATGAAAACAAAAGACTTTAGGAGGTCTAAGGAATATGAAGAAGGTAATTGCGATTCTTATCGCTGTAGCTGCGCTCGGTGTGTTTTTGACGGGTTGCAAGAAGGATGACGCTGCTGCTGAGACTGGCGGCACAACTCCAGCGGCAACTGCTGGCGAAACACCTAAGTAAGCCCCAGGTTTACAACGACTCGACAGGATGCTCGGCTTTGGCCTGGCATCCTGTTTTTCTTGGCAAACCTCACAAGCCTTGTGAGGATTCGAAGCGATGACGCCGATGATTTGCAATAGCAATGACTACGGCAATTCAGGTTGAAAACCTCGTCGTCCACTACCGAAACAAGGGTGGAAAGCGAGTCGAAGCAGTCCGATCCCTCACGTTTAACGTGAGTCCGGGTGAGGTCGTCGGGTTCCTTGGACCCAATGGCGCGGGCAAGAGCTCGACTCTGAAGGCACTGATGGGGTTCGTCCAGCCTGCCTCAGGAGAAGCAAGCGTTTTCGGCCTCCCCGCCGGGAGCCTCGCCGCCAAAGCCCGCATCGGATATCTGCCAGAGGTCGCTCTCTACTATCCGTACCTAACTCCCCTAGAGACACTGACCTTATACGGGCAACTCCAGGGACTCAAGGGAGCTTCACTGCGGACACACTCCCTCGAACTTCTCGAACTGGTCGGACTGAGCGAGGCGTACAAAAAGCAAAACCGCCAGCTAAGCAAAGGCATGCTCCAAAGGGTCGGCATCGCCCAGTCCTTGCTTGGCACCCCTGAGGTTTTGATTCTGGACGAAGTCACGAGCGGTCTGGATCCAGTTGGACGCAAAGAATTGAGGAGCATCCTCAAAGAAAAGCAGAGACAGGGCTGCACGCTCTTCTTCTCCAGCCACGAACTGGCCGAGGTCGAGATGCTCTGCGACCGCATCTTGCTGATCCATGAAGGCCAGCTTGTCGAAGAACGCCGCATGGGCGAACTCAAAGACGAACTTCGCCAATACCGATTGACCTATGAGGGCAAAGTATCAATGGAAGGGTTAACAAACCGAGTCGATTACGACCAAACCACCGCACAATTTGAATCCAAAAGCGCACTCCTCCAAGCAATCTCCAGAATTCAAGATTCGGGAGGATCAATCCTCGACGTCGTCGCCCAAGAAGGGTCGCTTGAAGAGTATTTCGTCGAGACCATCGGGAGGGCCGCATGAGGGCAGTTACCATTGACCTTGCTCCAACGCTCGGCGGTACACGAGTTGCTGTATGGCGAGCGCTTGCACGGGGCGTCGTTCTGGAATCGCTACGCCGCAAAGACCTCTATGTCGTAGCGATCCTCGGCTTCCTAGTCATGCTCAGCGCGGGTGCTCTAGGCTTCTTTGGCCTCAAGGGCCTAGAAGCGTTTGTGAAGGATTTGGCAACCACCGTCCTCGGGATGTTCTCGACGATCGCCGCAATCTTGGTTTCGAGCCGGTTGCTTCCCGACGAGATCAAGCATCGCACGCTCTATCCATTGCTCGGGAGACCAATCAGCCGCTTCGACCTCGTCATGGGCAAGTTCATTGGCGCCGTGACGGTGACTTGGATTGCGTTTGGGATTTTGGCGGTCTTGACCGGCGTCGCTCTGACCATTTTCGGAGTTCGATTTGAACTCGTAATGGCCCAATACCTATTCCTGAAAATGATCGGGCTTGCGGTTGTGTGCTCGGTTAGCATTGTCCTCAGCACGATCATGACTCCCTCCGCTGCCGCTACGATGGGATTTGTCCTCGCTTTCGGATCGACCCTGATTGTTCGCG
>WBZS01002613.1_pt1 | contig 10781 bp, 10 predicted proteins | sample 5204201 | NCBI WGS metagenome assembly WBZS01 (sample SAMN12344357, study PRJNA552823) | activated sludge metagenome | biome: Activated sludge suspended growth; feature: Nitrification reactor; material: Wastewater; isolation source: activated sludge from nitrification reactor of wastewater... | reverse complement strand
GAGGCTCATTCGGTTGTGGCGGGGGTGATGCCCACGGAGACGGAAGCCGCGCTATGCCTGGCCGCTGCCCAGGCGGCGGATACGCTGGTGGTTGGCACGCGCAGCGCGACGCTGTATGCGGCCCAGGCCGAGGTGGTGCGGCGGCTGTTGGCCGTCGGAAAGCCCACGGTCGTCATCGCGCTACGGACACCCTACGACCTGGCCGCTTTCCCGGCCGCGACTACCTACCTGGCGACCTACGGCGACGCTACACCTTCATTGGCTGCTGTCGCTGCCGCCCTGGTAGACGCGGCCATGCCCTCCGGCGCGCTGCCAGTCACCATCCCCGGTCTGTACCCGCGCGGCTACTCCATCCATCACCATCAAGTACCATCTAGAGATGAGGGGCTACATCGATCATGACTGTGTCAACCATGACCAGGGTGATGAGCGGCCTGGATACTCTGCTCGACACGCGCCTCGACGCGCTGCGGGGGCTACGCGTCGGCCTCATCAGCAACCCGACGGGGGTGACGGCGGATGTTCGCCCTAATCTGGACGCTCTACGTGGGGCCGGCGTCAACCTCGTCGCCCTGTATGGGCCAGAGCATGGCTTCGCCTCCCACGTGCAGGACGGCCTGGAAGTGGGGCACGCCGTCGACGGGCGCAGCGGGCTGCCGGTCTATAGCCTGTACGGCACGACGCGCAAGCCAACGCCGGACATGCTGCAAGGCGTCGATGCCCTGGTGTTCGACATCCAGGATGCAGGAGTCCGCTTCTACACCTACTTGTGGACGATGGCGCTGTGCATGCAGGCGGCAGCGGAGAACGGCATACGCTTTGTCGTCCTCGACCGCCCGAATCCCATTACGGGTACGCGGGCGGAGGGGCCTGTGCTGGAGCCAGGCTACGAGTCCTACGTGGGTATGTACCCTGTGGCGCTGCGCCTGGGCCTGACGGTGGGCGAGCTGGCCCGGCTGGTCAACGACCACTTTGGCGTGGGCGCGGACCTGGCGGTGGTTCCGCTAGAGGGCTGGCGGCGCGAAATGTGGTATGATGAGACAGGGTTGCCGTGGGTCGGCCCGTCGCCCAACCTGCCGTCCCTGGATACGGCCATTGTCTACCCAGGGACGTGCCTCATCGAGGGCACGAACCTGTCCGAGGGGCGCGGCACAACGCGGCCGTTCGAGCTGATCGGCGCACCGTGGCTCGACGGCTTCGCCCTGGCCGAGGCGCTGAACGACCTCGACCTGGCGGGCGTGCGCTTCCGGCCGACGGTCTTCATCCCGACGTTCAGCAAGCACGCGGGCGAGACGTGCTACGGCGTCCAGGCGCATGTCACCGACCGCGACCAGTTTATGCCGGTGCCGGCCGCGCTGCACCTGATCGCCGCTGCGCGGTCGCAATCGCCGGGTCAGTTTGCCTGGGCGAGCCACTTCCCCGAGGGGACCAGGCCCTTCGACCAACTCATCGGCAATCGCACGGTGCGTCACCAGCTGGATGAGGGGACGCCGGTGGACGAGATTGTGGCATCCTGGACGGCGGGGCTGGACCGATGGGCCACCCTCATCGCCCCGTATCGACTGTATGCCTGACTCACGCGGCTAACGCCGGGTCGCTGCTGACCCAGGCGCAGGAATTCAAGGAGGAACCATGCTTCGCAAGATCCTGTCTCTACTCGTGATGCTGGGTCTGGTGCTGCCCTCATTGGCGGCGTGCGCCAGCGGCGCGACCCAGGCGCCGGCGGCCCAGAAGGCGGCCGAGGCCGTGAAGGCGGCCGCACCGACCGTGGCGGCGGCGGCTCAACAGGCTGCGCCGACTGTAGCGGCGGCGGCGAAGGCCGCCGCGCCGGCGGGGCAGAAGACGAAGATCGTCTTCTACCAGCGTGGCTACGCAGCCGGCGGCACCGACGCGGGCACGATCACGACCGACAAGGCCGTCCAGGAGTTCATGAAGAAGTACCCCCAGTACGAGGTCGAGATTGTCGGCATTCCGTGGACGGCCGAGGGCGACACCAAGCTGGAAACGGCCCTGGCGGCGGGCGGTGATGGCATCAATATCTTCCGCGTGACCGATGTGAACCTGCCGCGCTACGTCAAGCAGGGCATCCTGTCATCGGTGGACGACGTGCTGACCGACGCCGATAAGGCCGACTTCGTGCCGAGCGCGTTCGACGTGGCGACCATCAACGGCAAGCGCTGGGCGTGGCCGCTGTGGGTGACGGCCATCAGCATCCTCGCCAACCCCGACATCTTCAAGGAACAGGGTGTGGCCCTGCCGACGGGCAACTGGACCTGGGACGATTTTGTCGCGGCGGCCAAGAAGCTCACCTATACTAAGCCGGATGGCAAGAAGGTCTACGGCGTCAACGCCGCCGCCAAGCCGCCGCTGTTCGAGTACTCGCCGCTGGTGTACATCGACGGTGGCCGCATCATGACGCCCGACGCCAAGAAGTTCGTCGCCGATAGCCCCGAGTTCCTGTCGGCGCTACAGAAGCTGCAAGACCTGAACACGGTGCACAAGGTCGTGCCACCCACCTATGGCACCGACGATCAGGCGGCCCTTCTGTCGCAGTTCAAGGACCAGAAGAACCTTGCCATGTGGATTGCTACGCCCGGCACCATCCGCTCGCTGCAGAACGACAAGGTTCCCTTCGAGGTGCTGCCCATCCCGACGGGCAAGCTGGGTAAGCCGGTGACCACGGGCGGCATCGGCATGTACGCGGTGGTGGAGACGAAGGATGCGGAGAAGGAGAAGGCCGCCCACGAGTTGGGTCGCTGGCTGACGGGCGCCGAGGTGGCGGCCGCCGTGCCGGGCTACCAGTTAGCGCCTAGCTTCCGCAAGTCCAACACCGCCCTCAAGGGTGATCCCGCCTACAGCAAGGTCCAGGACATGGTGCAGTATGGTGTCTACGAGCCGCCGACGACCGTGCCCAACGAGATTCGCAACATCGGCCTGCTGAGCGCGTTCCAGTCCGTGATGCTCGGCCAGAAGTCGCCCGCCGATGCTATGAAGGCCATCCAGCCGGAGTTCCAGGCTGAGCTGGACAAGATGAATAAGTAACCGTTGACCGACGACGAAGGACCAAGGGCGAAGGGCCAGCCCCGTGGTCATTGGTCCTTCGTCCTTCGTCGGCCTTCTCAGGAGGGCGTATGGCGACGACGGCAGAGTCGACGACCGTCGCAACCCGTCGGCCAGAGAGCACCATCCATAGGCTGTGGCGCAAACACCGCTGGGACTATTTTTTCATCGCGCCGAGCCTGATTCTGTTCACCATCTTCATCGGCTATCCGCTGGTACAGTCGGTGCTGCTGGCCTTCCAGCGCTATGGCCTGCGCAGTACCGAGTGGGTGGGCCTGGAGAACTTCCAGGACATCTTCCGCAGCCGCCTGTTCCCGATGGCCTTGCAGCATACCGTTATCTACGCCGCTGTCGTGGTGGTGGTGTGGATTCTGTACTCGCTGCTCATCGCCGGACTGCTACAGTCCTTGTCCTTCCGCATGCAATCTGTTTTTCGCGGCGCGTTCTATCTGCCCTACGTGACCTCGGTCGTCATTCTGGCCTTCGTGTGGGTGTGGATTTTCAACCCTGAGTACGGGGTGCTGAACTACTTCCTCAGCCTCTTTGGCGTCGGGCCGATTGGCTGGCTCATCAACCCCAACATCGCCCTGTGGAGCATCATTCTCAGCACCATTGCCATTCCACCCGGCACAGGGGTGGTCATCTACTCGGCGGCTATCGGCGCGATTCCCCGCGACCTGTACGAGGCAGCCGACGTGGAAGGGGCGAGCTGGTTCCAGAAGTGGATCAGTATCACCATCCCGCTGCTGAAGCCCACGACCCTTTACCTGAGCGTGATCTACACCATCGCCGCCTTTCAGGTCTTCGAGCGGGTGTATATTATGACGGGGGGTGGGCCGGTCAATTCGACGACCACCCTGGTGCAGATGATCTACGCCACGGCGTTCAGCGACTTTAACTTTGGTCGAGCGGCGGCGCTGGCGCTGATTCTGTTCGCCTTCATCGCGGCCCTTTCGTACTTTCAGTTCCGCTGGCTTAGCACGGATGTGGAGTATTGACCAGCGATTGCCGACGACCGAGGCCGAAGGACGACGGACGAAGGAGCGTGGGATAGTGCGAGTTGTACTCATGGGAATTGCATATGGCGCGCTGTTGGGAGTGGTGTTCGCCGCGTTGCTCGGCGTTGCCATCGCAGTGGCTGCGCCTCAGCTGGGGCTGGCGCTGCCCCATCGCCTGGCCGGGTTGTCGCCGACCCAGATCGTTCTCAACACGGTGGTTGTGGGCTTGTGGGCAGGCGCGCTAGGCGGCGCGCTGTTGGGGCTGCTGATTCGACTGTTCGCGCCGGGTAAAGTGTCTGTGGGACGCTGGATTGGCGCGCTGGCGGCCTGTCTACCTCTGGTGTGGCTGCCCTTCTTCGGGCTGCGTGGCTTTCTGCGCAATGAGCTGATCGGCACGCCGGATGTGATTCAACTCGTGTTGACCGTCGTCGCCCCCGTGGCGGCTGCTATCATGGCCGGCGCGCTTATCGGCGGCCGACTGGCGCGCGCTGCAAGGCCTATCCAATAGACCTGACCGGTTTTCCGAAACCTGTCAGGTCTGACCGAAGCGAGGCGACATGGATGCCACCTCCTACAATCGTACAAGTCGCGGCACACGCGAGCGGCTGGGCAAAGGGCTGGCGCTGGCGTTCCTGATCGCGGCTGCCGCCATCAGCCTCTTTCCACTGTACTGGATGCTGAATACGGCGCTCACACCGTCCAGCGCGACCATCAAGGTCCCGCCGACGCTGATCCCCGTGCCTCTGACCATGGAGAACTTCGAGCGTATCTTTACCGTCGCGCCTAAGATGTGGCGCTGGACGCTCAATAGCATCATTATCGCGGTGGTCAGCACCGCCGTCCACGTGGTTATCGATACTATGGCCGGCTACGCCTTTGCCAAGCGCGATTTCCCCGGCTCGAAGGTGCTGTTCGTCGTCGTCATCGCCTCGCTGATGATTCCGGCCCAGGTGACCCTCGTTCCCCAGTTCCTGCTCATCACCCGCCTCGGCCTGACCGACAGCTACCCCGGCATCATCCTGCCCGGTTTGGCCGACGTACTTGGCATTTTTCTGATGAAGCAGTTCATTCAGACGCTACCCACCGAGCTGGAGGATGCCGCCCGCGTGGACGGCGCAAGCGAGTGGCAGATCTTCACTAAGGTCATCGTGCCGCTGAGCACACCCGCTATTGGCGTCCTCGCCATCCTGAGTTTCACTCGCTACTGGAACTCCTTCATCTGGCCGCTGGTCGTCGCCCGCTCGGCCGATCTCTATACCTTGCAGGTCGGCTTGAGCTTCGTCCATACCAGCGAGTTCAAGACTGAGTACGGGCTGATGATGGCGGGCGCTGTCATCGCCTCGCTGCCCGTGTTCATTGTCTTCTTCGCCTTCCAACGCTACTTCATGCAGGGACTGCGCCTCGGTGCGGTCAAGGGGTGACAAACGTGGATATCCAATCCTTGCAGCGCTCTGAGACGGACGCCATCGTCGAGCTGTGGAATGCTGCGTTTGGGCCGCCCTTCACGATTGACGCCGCTGTGTGGCTGCACTGCACCTGGCGCTCGGCTGGGTTCGTCGGTGACGACGCGGCGGTGGCCTGGGACGCCGGGCGGCCGGTCGGCCTGGCCGTTACCAAAGTCTGGCGGCAGGCGCCGATGGCCGGGCTGGACGGCACGACAGGCTTTGTTAGCGCGCTGGCCGTCCGCCCCGACGCGCGCTGTCAGGGTATCGGCAGTCGCCTGTTGGCGTGGGCCGAGGCGCGTCTGCGGGGCGAGGGTGCGCACCGACTGGTACTCGGCCGTGACGTGAATGCCCTGCTGTGCGGTGTGCCGGAAACGACCGGTGCGTTGCCCTTCTTCCTGGCTCGCGGCTACCAGGCGACAGGACGGGTGTGGGATGTGCAGCGCGACCTGCAAGCCTATACCCCGCACCCGTCGGCCCTCGCCGCGCGGGCGCGCCTGGGCAAGCGTGTGGACATTCGCCCCGCCACCCATGCCGACACGCCGCACCTGCTGGCCTTCCTGGAGCACGAGTTTCCGGGCCGCTGGCACTACGACATCGGCGTGTTCCTGGCCAGTGGGGGGGCGCCGGACGACCTGATGCTCGTGTTTTTCGACGGTGCGGTGCAGGGCTTCGCCCATCTCCATTCACCCTTCACGCGCCACCTGGCCTACGGCACGAACTGGCGACGCGCCTTGACGCCGCCGGCCGGTGGCCTCGGCCCCATCGGTGTGGGCGAGGTCGTGCGGGGTGAGGGTCTGGGGCTGGCGCTCCTCGACGCCGGGCTGCAAGTCCTGGCCGAGCGAGGGACGCGGGGTTGCGTCATCGACTGGACGACTCTCGTGGACTTCTACGCCAGGGTCGGCTTCAGGCCGTGGATTGCTTACGACCAGGCGGAGCAGCGCGCATGACGACAGTGATGGGCTTCGACGCGGGCGGGACCCGCGTGACGGGCTTGCTGGCCGACGCGGCGGGTCAGGTGCTCGGCGAGGGAATGGGTGGACCCGCCAATCCCCGCGCCGTGGCGTGGGACGACGCGCAAGCCGCGCTGCTCACGGCGGCGCACGCCGCCCAAGCACAGTCGGGCCGACCGTGGGCGCTACCCTCAGCCGCGGTCGTGGGCATGGCGGGGGCCACGACGCCGACGTTGCAGGCCGACTATGCAGCGCGTCTCGAAGCGGCGGGCCTGGCGCAGCGGGTGCGCGTGGTAGAGGACGCGCGCATTGCCCTTGCCGGGGCAACCGAGAGTGGCGAGGGCGTGATTCTCATCTCCGGCACGGGTGTCAATGCCTTCGGCGCGGCCGGGGGGCGGACGGCCCGCGCCAGCGGGTGGGGCTATCTGGTCGGGGACGAGGGCAGCGGCTTCGACATCGGCTGCCGCGCCTTGCAGGCAGTAATGTGGGCCTACGACGGGCGCGGCCCTGGTACGTCGCTCACTCCGGCCTTGCTCGCGGCGTGGAACTGCGCCAGTCCGGAGCTTCTCCTCGACCAGGTGTACCTGACGCCCATTCCGCGCGACCGGATCGCCGCGCTGGCCCGTATCGTTGCCGAGGTTGCCCAGCGCGGCGATCCGGTCGCGCGCGCCATCTACGCCGAGGCGGGCCACCAGCTGGCCCTGGCCGCGGCGGCGGTGGTCCAGCGCCTCGGCCTGGATCCCGCCCAGGCTACCATTGCCCTGGTGGGCGGTGTGTTCAAGGCAGGGGATCTGGTGTTGACATCGCTGCGCGCCACCCTGCACGATCGCCTGGGGGCGACGCCCGCCCTGGTGACGCCGTTGTACTCGCCTGCCTACGGCGCGGTGCGGCTCGCGCTGGTCGACCTGGAGGCGGCGTGACTGCCCTGACCCTACGCTGGCCCGCCGAGATTGAGCCTGGCGACCTGCCGCCCAGTCTGGCGGCTCTGGATACGGCGGTATCGGCGGGTGTGGGCGAGGTCTATACGGCGGCAGTCGCACTGGCGGCGCGGGACGGCGAGGTTGTCTTCCAGCGCGCCTACGGCTGGCTTGATCCTGAGACGCGGCAGCGGCCCGCACAATCCGATAGTCTGTTCGACCTGGCATCCGTCACCAAGCTGTACACGGTCACGCTGTTCATGACCCTGGTGGATGCGGGCCTCGTGGAGCTGGACCAGCCGGTGGCGACGGTCGTGCCGGAGTTCAGCGGGATGCGCGCCATTGGCCGCTTTGAGCATCCCCTGACCGGCGCGATGGAGGGCTATGACTACCCGGCGACGACCGTCGAGGCAGGTCGCGTTACCTTCCGCCACCTGCTGAGCCACACCAGCGGCTTGCCCGCATGGGTTCCGCTCTACCGCCTGGCGACGCGGGAGGCCGCCCTGGCCGCGGTGCTGGCGTCGGATTTTGCTTACCCGACGGGTGCGCGTCTGGTGTACAGCGACCTGGGTCTGATTCTGCTGACCGAGGCTATCGAGCGGCTGACGCGCGAGCCGCTGGCCGTGGCCCTGCGTCGCGGCGTTCTCGACCCGCTGGGGATGCGCGAGACCATGTTCAACCCACCGCCCGATCGCTGGGAGCGTATCGCACCCACCGAGGTCTGTCGCTGGCGAGCGCGTCGACTGGTGGGCGAGGTCCACGACGAGAATGCGGGCCGCCTGGGCGGCGTTAGCGGCCACGCGGGGCTGTTCGCACCCGCCGCCGAGGTCGCCATATTGGGGCAGATGTATCTCAACGGCGGGGCCTACGGCGAGATGCGCCTGCTGCGGGCAGAGACGGTGGCCGAGATGACTCGCCTCCAGGCCGAGCAGGACGGCGACCGTCGCGGCCTGGGCTGGATGCTGCAAGGCACGGGCGATTGGCGGCGTCGCGGCCTGTCAGAGACGGCCTTTGGGCACACGGGCTTCACCGGTACGTCGTTGTGGGTCGATCCACCCCGCAAGCTTGTGCTGGTCCTGTTGACCAACCGTGTCTATTTTGGCCGTGACGCGACAGGCATCACCGAACTGCGTCAGCGCGTCTACGATGCTGCCAGCCATGACTGAGCCTGTCGCAGCCCTTCGTCTCCCGCTTGTGATTCTCTGGTTGTTGGCCCTTCGTCCTCGGTCCTAGCTCAAAGGCGACACCCAACTATGGTCATTATTGGTCTCATGTCCGGTACCTCGGCCGACGGCATCGATGTGGCGGTAGTCGATGTGCAGGGTGCGCCGCCCGATGTCGGGGCGCGGCTGCTGCGCTTCGTGACCGTGCCCTGGCCCGACGACCTGCGCGCCGCCATCTTTGCCGCCTTCCGGCCAGAGAGTAGCGCCGTTGATCGGCTGACGGCCCTCGACTTCGCGCTGGGCGAGCGCTTTGCCCTGGCGGCGCGAGCGGCGGCCGACGCGGCGGGCATGCCCATGACGAGTATCGACCTTATTGCTTCCCACGGCCAGACCTTGTGGCACGCCGTCGGCGCGGACGACCCTGTGAAGTCGACGCTCCAGCTGGGGCAGCCCGCCGTTATCGCCGAGCGTAGCGGCGTCACGGTAGTGGCTGATTTCCGCGTGCGGGACGTAGCGGCGGGCGGCCAGGGCGCGCCCCTGGTCGGCTACACCGACTATCTGCTGCTGCGCCACGCCACCCTTACCCGGGCTGTGCAAAATATAGGCGGCATCGCCAATGTCACGGCGCTGCAGGGCGGCTGCGCACCCGAGGCGGTGTTTGCCTTCGACACCGGCCCTGGTAATATGCTCATTGACGACGCGACACTGCGCGCAACAGACGGCGCGCAGGTCTTCGACCGCGACGGTCGGCTAGGTGCGGCGGGGCGGCCCGACGATGCTCTGATCGCCGAGTTGATGCGCCACCCCTACTTCGCGCTGCCGCCGCCCAAGACAACCGGCCGCGAGCAGTTTGGCCGTCAGTTCGGGGCCGACGTCTGGGAGCGCGGGCGCGGGCGCGGCCTGTCGCCGGAAGACATTGTCGCTACCGTCACGAAGCTGACGGCCGTCTCCATCGCCGACGCCTACACCCGCTACGTCGGCGCGGTGGACGAGGTCGTGCTGTGCGGGGGCGGCGCGGATAACCCGACCCTGGTGCGGATGATTGGCGCGGCCCTGCCAGGGGCGCGGGTGCTGCGCTCGGACGACCTGGGCGTCCCGGCCGACGCGAAGGAGGCGATTGCCTTCGCTGTCCTGGCCTACGAAACGGTCCACGCTCGCCCCGGCAACCTGCCGTCGGTGACGGGCGCACGTGGGCCGCGTGTCCTCGGCGCGATCACGCCTGGCGACAACTTCGCGGCGCTGATGCCGCGCATCTATGGGGGTTTGTAACCCATGCACAACCTGGCCCAACTGACCACCGAAGGTGTCAACCCGGCTACCGCTGACATCGATACGCGCTCGACTCTGGAAATCGTCGAACTCATCAACGCCGAGGATCGTAGTGTGGCCGAGGCTGTCCAGCGCGAGTTGCCTGCCATTGCCGCCGCCATCGACCTCATTGTGGCCCGCCTGGCGCAACGGGGGCGGCTTATCTACGTTGGCGCGGGGACCAGCGGCCGGATTGCCGCCATTGATGCCGCCGAGTGCGGACCCACGTACAGTGCGGGGCCGGATCAGGTGACGGCGGTTCTGGCGGGTGGCGAGCGCGCCATGCTCCGCGCCAGCGAGGGGGCCGAGGATGATGCGGCGGCAGGCGCGGGGGAGATGGCTACCCTCAACGTTGGCCCCAACGATGTGGTGGTCGGTGTGGCTGCCAGCGGCCGGACGCCCTTCGTGCTGGGCGCACTGGAGGAGGCGCGACGGCGGGGCGCGGCGACCGTGGGCGTCGTCAACAACGCCGCGACGCCCATCGAGGCCGCCGCCGATGTGGGCATCGCTGTCGTCACGGGGCCAGAGGTCATCAGCGGCTCGACGCGCATGAAGGCGGGGACGGCGCAAAAGATGGTTCTCAACATGCTGACCACGGCCACCTTTATCCAACTCGGCAAGGTCCATGGCAACCTGATGGTCGATGTGGTGGCGGGCAATGCCAAGCTGCGCGACCGGGCGCGACGCATCCTCATCCGCGCTACCGGCGTCGATGACGCCACGGCTGGCGACGCCCTCGCCGCGGCCAACGGGAGCGTGAAGGTGGCCCTGGTGAGCCTGCTGGCAGGCGTCGATGCCACCGAGGCCGCGCGCCGCCTGACGGTGGCTAACGGCTATGTGCGTCGTGCCGTGCATCTGTCCGCATGAACGCGCCCACCCTGCGCTTCCTGACCTATAATATCAAGGCGGGCCGCTTCCACCCCGATGGCCTGGAAGCAGT
>WBZS01002612.1_pt1 | contig 10785 bp, 11 predicted proteins | sample 5204201 | NCBI WGS metagenome assembly WBZS01 (sample SAMN12344357, study PRJNA552823) | activated sludge metagenome | biome: Activated sludge suspended growth; feature: Nitrification reactor; material: Wastewater; isolation source: activated sludge from nitrification reactor of wastewater... | reverse complement strand
CGCCCGGCCGTCCGATCGAAGGAGCGGAGTGTATGAATGTTCAGTTCTTGAACCCATTTCTTGAAGCCGCGAACGAGGTGCTCAAGGCCGAGATCGGCGTCGAGGTGCAGCGCGGCGAGATCAGCCTGCAACGCTCGGCGTTGACGGCCAACGAGGTCACTGTGCTGCTGAGCATGATCGGGCAGCTCCAGGGCGTCGTGCTCTACGGCATGTCAAAGGCCACGGCCTGCATGCTGGTGAGCCAGATGCTGGGCGAGACCGTCACCGAGCTGGACTCGCTGGCGCAATCGGGCGTGGCCGAGCTCGGCAACGTCTTGACCGGTCGGGCGACGATCAAACTCTCTGAGATCGGCCTGCAAACGGACATCTCGCCGCCGACCGTGATCATCGGCGCCGGTATCACGGTCAGCACGCTGGACTTCCCGCGGTTAATCGTGCCCATCCGCTTTGGCGAGCACTCCATGGAAGCGCATCTGGCGCTGCGGCTGGCGGAGGCGAACGCGAGCCAGTCGCACGTGCCGCTGGTGCGCGGCCTGGGCGCCCGGGCGTGAGCCCCGGCACGACTGACCTGGAAAGGCAGCAGAACACGCGATGAACGTCAAATTCCTGAACCCGTTCCTTGAGGCGGCGTACGAAGTGCTTCTCGCCGAAGCGAACGTCCGAACGAACCGCGGCCAGCTTGGACTGAACAAGGAACCGTACATCACCGACGATGTGACGGTCATGCTCAGCCTGGTGGGCGGCGTCGAAGGGACGGTCTTCTACAGTCTGGCCAATCGACTGGCGCTGACCCTGATCGGCAACATGCTGGGCGAGAAGCTCGAGACCGTGACCTCGCTGGCGCAGTCCGGTCTGGCCGAGTTGGGCAACGTGATCACCGGCCGCGCAAGCGTCAAGCTGGCCCAGGCCGGGTACGAGTCGCAGATCTCGCCGCCGACCCTGCTGCTCGGCCGCGGGTCGACGCTTTCGACGCTGGACATGCCGCGCCTCGTGGTGTCGCTGACCAGCGATGACGGACCGCTCACCGTGCACCTCGCTATTCGCGAGGGTCGGAACCAGGCCGCCAAGGCCGCGCATATCGCAGTGCCGGCCAGCCCGAAATTCGGGTGAGGCGCGCGCCGGGCGGGTGAGCGACGTGTAAAGATCCCACGGCGCGCGGGCTCTTCACCTGAGGTTTACAGACAGCCCGGGCCGTGTTCGATACCGTAGTTGGGTAAGTGGGAGGCTGAAATGGAAAGTCAAGTAGTTGTGTTCAACCTGGCGGACGAACACTATGGCGTCGAGATCGCGGCCGTCGATGGCATCATCAAGATGCAGGCCATCACGGTCGTGCCCCGGGCGCCGCATTTCGTCGAGGGCGTCACGAACCTGCGTGGCGAGGTGCTGCCGGTCATCGATCTGCGCACGCGCTTTGGCATGCCCAAGGTCGAGGCCTACACCAGCGACACCCGTATCGTCGTCGTCGAGCTCCTGAGCCAGAAGGTCGGCATGATCGTCGACGCCGTGACCCAGGTGCTCAGGATCCAGGCCGAGTCGATCGAGCCCCCGTCGCCGATCGTGACGACGTTGGACAGCGCGTTCATCCGCGGCATCGCCAAAGTGGATGAGCGCCTGGTGATCCTGCTCGACCTGACGCGAGTGCTGACGATCGAAGAAACCAAGGATCTGCAGGCGGTTCCGGCTCTGGCATGAGCCAGCCGCTTCCGATGTAAAATCCAGGTGATCAAGAAGATGCGCCAGGCCAGGCTCGGTTTGATCCGAACAACCGGGTCTGGCGCATCGGTGATCTGCACATAAAAGCGCGTCCGGCTTTCCGCAGCCAGCCGACGCGCCCCTAACATGACACCCACGCCCGAACCCGTCGCGTCGTCGACGCCGCCGATGAAGATCCTCATCGTCGACGACGATCCCGTGCTGCGCCAGATCCTGCAGACGTATATGTCGCGTGCAGGCTACGACGTCGCCCTGGCCGAGAACGGCCAGGCCGCGCTCGATATCTGGGAGCGGGAGACGATCCGGCTCGTGATCACGGACTGGATGATGCCGGTGATGGACGGCCCGGAACTGATCCGGCGCATCCGCGCCGTCTCGGCCCCGGCGTACACCTACATCATCATGCTCACCGCCAAGGAGAGCAAGGGTGACGTGATCTACGGCCTCGAAGCCGGCGCCGACGATTACCTCACCAAGCCGTTCAACACCGGCGAGTTACGCGCCCGGGTCAAGATCGGCGAACGCATCCTGAACCTCGAGAACCGGCTCAACCAGACCCTTCAGCAGATGGAAGAGCTGGCCACGCTCGACTCGTTGACGGGGCTGCTCAACCGCCGCGCGCTCTACACGCACGCTGAGGCCGAGCTCAGCCGCTCGCGCCGCGATCGTAACCCGGTCAGCCTGATGATGCTGGACATCGACCACTTCAAGCAGGTCAACGACAAGCACGGCCACCTGATCGGCGACAAGGCTCTGCGCCTGATCGCCGACACGCTGAAGTTGAACAAGCGCCCCTACGATTGGGCGGGGCGCTGGGGCGGTGAGGAGTTCCTGCTGGTGCTGCCCAACACCGACGAAAGCGTCGCGGTGACGATCGCCGAACGCATGCGGCTCCAGATCCTGGACACGCACCTCTCTGTGGCCACGGGTGTCTTGCAGCTCAACGCCAGTTTCGGCATCGCCAGCACGGCGTCGGTGCAGGGGCTCGAGCCGAGCACGTCGGAGCTCTACCACCTCGACACCCTCGTCGCTCATGCGGACGAGGCGCTGATGCAGGCGAAGGAACTCGGCCGCAACCGCGTGTGCGTCTTCCGCCCGAACGGCGGCACCCACAGCTAAAACCCGGGTCAGCCGGCACTCCCCAACAGACGTCCCTCGCGCGCCCACAACGTCGCCGCCAACAACTGCCGCTCGCTCAAAGCCAGCAACCAGCCCGCGCCTGCCGCGGCCGGGGCCACCAGACCGGTCGCCGAGATCTCGGGCCCTGCCACCACAGCCAGGGTTTGGACGGCCACCTGCGCCAGGATCGTGCCCCAGGCGAGCACGCTCAGCGCCCGGACCGCGCGACCCAACAGGCCGTTGAGGCGCGTCGGATCGGGGTCCGACACCGCCTCGACACAAACGACCACCGCCAGCGTCTGTGTTACGGCGTCGACGCCGCGTACCAGGCCATCGCCGACCGTCCACGCCGACGGCGTGAGCGCTGCGCCCGCCGACGCCAGATCCAGCGCCAGGGCGACAAGCGCCAGGGCCTCCATCAGGCGCGCGCAAATACTCAGCGCCGCCGATGGGCCCTGTCTCAACCAGCGCAGGACGGCCGCCCAACCGAACAGGCTCCAGCCGACGAGGATGAGCAGGCCCACGACCTGGCGCACGGTGACGGCGCCGCCGCCGAAAACGCCGAATACGGCGCCGGCCAGGTTCAGGGCCACGATCACGAACGCGGCTCCGGGCAACCAGGTCGTCAGGCCAAGCAGGCGTCGGCGCGCGGCGCCATCGGCCGGACCGCCCGCAAGCCCCGCGTCCCCGGCCATGAACGCGACCCCGACGACCAGAAGCGCGTTGAGGACGCCGGCCAGCAGCATCCAGCCCATCGCGGATCCGGCGTCGCCGCCTCGGAACCCGAGCATCAGGGCGGCGTTGACGACGGCCAGGCCGAAGCCGAGGACCGAGAACGCGCGAACGGCCAGGCTGTAAAGTGCGACCGAGTTGAACATACGACTCACCTCCGGCGAACGTCAGGACGGTTTCATTCAGCGATCACCGGCCCGTTCGGGCGCGACGGTGTTACCGGGCGGGTCGGCGTCGCCCCCGGACCGGGCGCCGGTGTGCGCGGCGTCGGGGTCGGCGTTGGCGACGGCACCTGGATCGGCTTGGGCCCGCCCAGGTTGGGAGCCGGGTTGGGCGTCGGCGTCGGCGCGTACGGGCCCGTCAGGGTCGGTGTGGGCGCCGGAGCCGGCGTCTGCAAGTTGATCGAGTTGTAGAACTGGCGCGACGGGAAGGCCCCGGCCGGCCCATCCGACACGTTGTTGATGTAGAGGTCCACCCGCACCGGCGGGTCGTTGGGATCGATCGGCACAGTCAGCGTCGCCGCCTCCGGCCGCGCGATCGGGTTCGGCTCGAGCGAGTCGATATTGTACTGAAGCTCTCGGCCGCTGCGGGTGATGACGGTTGCGGACGTCGACCAGTGCGTGGGCGTGGCGATCTGGTTCGTCGCCGGGTATTGCGTCAGCCCGAGGACCACGCGGTCCGGGTAGTAACCGACCGTGTAATCGGCCCGGTAGGCCAGCTGGACGCTGGTGATGCCAAGCGGATCGCCCGCGTAGGCCGTGCCGTTGAACGTCTGCGCGGGGAGGCTGCCGCCCGACCCGGCGATCGGCGCACCGACGGACGGCCCGTTCCCCTGGTTGGTCGGTCTTCGGAGCGCCTTGCCGGCCCCGCCGCGTGGCGCCAGCGCCAGGTCCTCGGGCTGGCCGTCCGCCAGACGGGCATCGAGCGCTTCATAGTCGTCGGCGGTCTTCTGAAGGAAGACGGCTGTGGCCAGAAGATCCTGAGCGCGTCGGTCGAACCCGGCCAGCCAGTTTCCAAAGGCCGCGTCCAGGGCCGATTGGGCCTGAGCGCTCCAGGCGCCACGCAGGGCGTTCTGCAGACCGTTGAGGTGCTGGGCTGCCTCGCGAGCCGGCCCGGTGTAAGTCGAGCGGGCGGCGCCGGCGATCCCGCGCAGTTTCTGGATGTCGATCTTGAGGGCGGTCATGCGCTCATCTCCTTGACGATGTCACGGTTTCCAACCTGGTTCGGCCCGTGAGGGGCAGCCGGCTGGTACGAGCAGGATAAGGGCGGAGCTGCCCGCATGATCCTCGATCTATCCTCGCGGCGCCGTCGAGCAGGCTCATCCCCCGAGCGCCCAGGCCGATCCGCACCCGAAAGGCGGGCCGATGTGACTGCCGGCAGCGTCTTTTCGCACAAATCCTCCCGTTCAGCCTGCTTTTATCAGCGTTTTACGCCCTGCGTAAACTCTTTACGTTTCGTTTATGGCGATGGATCAGGCCCTTGATTATGATGACCAAGCCTTTAGGGAATTTTCTGTGAAGCTCTGGACCAAGGCCTCAAGTCTGCGCAAGAACTGCCGATACGCCGGAAAGGCGGACGCCGCATGATGCACGTCCTCGCCATCGGCCTGGGCCAGGACCTGGTGCTGGGGCTGGAGTCCGCGCTCCCGAACCACCGGGGTGGCGCGACCGCCGATTGGGCCGAGGGCCCGGGTGATTGCCGGCGACGGTTGGATGACGGCACGCACTACGACGTCGCCGTCGTCGACGTGAGCGCCACGCTCCCCGGCCAGGACGTCCTCGACCTGTTCTTGCAGGAAAGACCCGATCTGCCGCTCTTCGTCGTCGCCGACGTCGAACGTGAGGCGGAAGCCCGCACGGCGGTGGAGCGGGGCGCGGCCGACTACCTCCTGGTTCGCCAGGAATCGCCCGATCGCCTCACGCGCGCCATGGGCCGGATGCTCGAACAGGCGCGCAACCGGCGGATGGTCATCCGCCAGACCAGCCTGCTCAAGGCCCTGCTCAACGTCACCCAACAGATCGCGGCCACGCCCGAGCTGGCCCCGATCCTGGCTGCGGTCGTGCGCGAGGCGCACCTGCACCTGCGCTACGAGTTCGTGGCGGCCTACCTCAAAGAAGACGACGGCAAGCTCGCGCTGTGCGCGGTGGCCGGCCTGGACGGGCGCGTGCTCGGGCCGGCGGCGTATCGCATCCCGCCGGGGTACGGCACGGCCGGACGCGCGGTGCTGACCAACCGCGCCGCCGTGGTCGAGCAATTCGCCGGCCGCGGCCAGACCGGGCTTCGGCCAAGCCTCGGCCTGGGCGTGGTGATGTCGGAGCTGTCGGTGCCGATCCGCGACGGCAACCACGCCATCGGCGCGTTGACCATCGCCGCCCAGCGCCCCGGCCAGTTCGGTCTCGAAGACGAGCGCACCCTGGCGCTGTTGGCCGAGCCCTTGACGGCCTCGTTGCGCGGCATCCACGCGTTCCAGCGGGAGGCCGAGCGCGCCAAACGCGAGGCGCTGCTCTCGCGCGTCGCCAGCGCCGTCAACAGCAGCCTCGACGTCCAGCAGGTGTTGGGGCAGGCGGTGGCCGAGGTCGGTGAAGTGCTCAAAGCCGATCTGTGCGCGCTCAGCCAGGTCGACCTCGGCGCCGGGTTGTTGCTGACCGAGCACGAATACGTCAACGCCTCGTTGGGCGAGCGGCGCTCGCTCAAGAAGCCGCAGCCGCTTGGACACAGCCTCAAGCCGCTGGCGCACTGGCTGCAGACCGGTTCCGTGATCACGTCCATTGAAGACGACGTCGACCCCGTGCTGCAGGAATGGTGGCAGGACACGTCGGGCCGCTTCGGCCTGCGTTCGGTCGCGTGGGTGCCGATCCGCACGCAGCTCGACGACCGCTATTACGTATTGATGCTGATGCAGGTCACGCATGGCCGGCGGTGGACCGAAGACGAGCAGACCCTGCTGCGCGGGATCGCCGGCCAGCTGGCGCTCGCCCTGCGCAACGCGCAGTTGTTCGAGACCACCCAGCACGCCGCCGCGCAGTTGCGGGCCAAGAACGCCGAGCTCGAGGCCTTTGTATACACGGTCTCCCACGACCTGCAGGCCCCGGTGGTCTCGATGCGCGGCTTTGCCTCGCTGCTGCAGACGCGCCATCGCGAGCAGTTCGACGAGCGCGGCGCGTTGTACATCGACCGGATCGCGGCCAACGCCGAGTTCCTCAGTCGCCTGCTCAACGACCTGCTCGAGTTGTCGCGCGTCGGCCGGCTCGAGGAGCCCGACGAAGTGCTCGCCGTCGGCGACGTGGTCAAGGCCGTGCTCGAAGACCTGTCGAGCGGGTTCCGCGAACGCAATGTGACGGTCGCGACGCCGACCGGTTGGCCGCAGGTGCGCTTCTCGCGCGTTCGGCTGCGCCAGGTGTTCTCGAACCTGGTCTCGAACGCGATCAAGTTCCTGGGCACGCAGGCCGAACCGCGGATCGAGATCGGCTGGCGGGTGCTGGCCGGCGAGCCGGCCCTGGCCGAATTCTGGGTGCGCGACAACGGCATCGGCATCCATGCCGACTACCATCAACGCGTGTTCCGGCCCTTTCAGCGGCTGAAGGTGATCGAGGTCGACGGTACGGGCGTGGGACTGAGCATCGTGCGCCGCATCGTCGAAGGCCGCGGCGGCGTGGTGCGGCTCGAGAGCGCGCCGGGGCAGGGCGCCACGTTCTATTTCACGGCGCCGCTGGTGGCGGCCGAGGTTTCGAACGCTCGGCCGGCGGCCGACGCGGAGCCGTTGGAGATCGACCATGTGGCCGCGTGAACTGCGCATCCTCCTGGTCGAGGACAACCCCGACCACGCCTTGCTGATCCAGACCACACTGGAAGGCAGCAAGTACGCGCCGCACATCAGCGTGATCGGCGACGGCGAGCAGGTGCTGAACTTCATCGCCTCCGACGCCGCCGGCCGGAACCTCGTGCCGCCGCCCGACCTTGTGCTGCTCGATCTCAAGCTACCCAAGGTCGACGGGCTCGAAGTGCTCAAGGCCATGCGCGCCGCGGCCAACTGGCGGCAGGTGCCGGTGGTGGTGTTGACGACGTTGACCCGGCCGGTCGACATCGACGAGTGTTATGCGAACGGCGCCAACGGCTACCTGTCGAAGGCGGTCGGTCCCGAGACCTTCACCTCGAGCGTGCGCGACGTGGTGGAGTACTGGCTGAGGCTGGCCGCCCGACGCGAGGCCGGCCGACGGTGGGCGGCGGAGCGCGCCGCGACCGTGCACGCAGGCGACGACTGGGGTGCGGCCGCCGCAGAGGCTTTCATGACCGCACCGCGAAAAGATGATGACGCGGCCCTGGCTGGGGCGCAGGTAAGGTGAACGTGACGACCAAAACGGGTTTGCCACGCGTGTTGTGTGTCGACGACGACCGGCGGACGCTGGACATCGTCACGCGGATCGTGTCGCGGTTGCCGGTCGAGTGCATCTCCACCGAACAGCCGCGGCACGCCCTTGAACTGGCGCGCGAACAGGCGCCGGATCTGCTCGTGCTCGATCTGATGATGCCCGGGATCACGGGCTGGGAGTTGCTGGCGCGGATCCGGCACGAGAACCCTGCCGCGAAAATGCGGGTCGTGATCGTCAGCGCCAAAGACGACGCCATCGAGCGCACGATCGCCAAGAACGTCGCGCAGGTCGATTTGTTCATGGGCAAGCCCTTCGACACCGACGAACTGGCCTCCTCGGTGGCTCAGTTGCTCGATCTGGCCGGGTCGCACGAGCCGGAGGTCGTCGAGCCATGAGCCAGATCCCGCTCTCGGTCCTGATCGTCGATGACAACGAGGATCACGCTCAGCTGGCGCTCGAGTTCCTCAAACTCTCGGGCCCGTATGAGGTTGACATCGCCGACTGTCTTGAGGCATTGTGGGAGAAGCTCGCAGTCGGGCGTTACGACGTCACCCTGCTCGACCACAATCTCCCCGACGGCACCGGGCTCGATGCCCTGACCCGGATGAAGACGCTGCCGGACGCGCCGCCCGTGATCATGGTCACCGGGCGCGGCGATCAGCGTGTGGCCGCTCAGGCCATCCAGCGCGGCGCGATCGAGTACCTGGTCAAAGAGGGCGACTACCTGCAGACGCTGCCGGCGCTGGTCGAGAAGGCCGTGCGCAACTACCAGGCGATCCGGGCGGCGCGGCACTCGCTCGAGCGAATCCACTATCAGGCGATGCTGCTCGACAACGTGCGCGACGCCATCGTGGTCTGGAACACGGCGGGCAACATCACCTACTGGAGCCGCTCGGCCGAAGCTCTGTTCGGGTTGCCGGCGTCGGTGTGTGTCGGCCAGCCCGTGACCGATGTGTACGCTTCGGCTTTCGACCCGACCGTGACGGCGCCCGAGGCGCAAACCGGCGTCGAACGCCGCTATCGCGTGCCCGGGCAGGAGCGCACGATCTGGGTCAGCTCGACCGTCACCGTGCTCGAGGACTCGGAGGGCCAGATCAGCGGCTACATGGACGTGTGCCGCGACATCACCCAGCGCAAGAACCTGGAGAGCCAGTTCAAGGTGGCGCAGACCCAGCTGGCCGAGGCGACCCGACTGGCCGCGATCGGCGAGCTGGCCTCGGGCGTCGCGCATCAGATCAGCAACCCGCTGACCACGATCATCGCCGAGGCGCAGCTGCTGCTGCACCAACTCCCGCCCAAAGACGAGAACGTCGACTCGGCCAAGGCGATCGAACAGGCCGGCTGGCGCGCCCAGCGCACGATTCAGCGCCTGCTGGATTTCGCCAAGCCCACGCACGGCGTCGACGATGAGATCTCGGTCAACGCCACGATCGAGCACGCGATCCACCTGATCGGCGGCCACATTGAGTCGCTCGGCGGGGTGTCGCTCTCGACCGAACTCGACTCGCTGCCGACCGTGCGCGGGTCGCGGCGGCAGCTCGAAGATCTCTGGGTCAATCTGCTGTTGATGGCACGCGATGCGACGTCCGACGGGCGTCCGCATCAGATCCTTGTGCGCTCGAAGTTGACCGGCGCGCAGGTCCAGGTCGAGGTCAACGACAATGGAGCGCTGATCCCGTCTTCCAAGCTCGGCTCGATTTTCGAGCCGGATTTCGAAGGCTTCGAAAACGGCCGTGGTTCAGGCCTCGAGCTGAGCCTGTGTCGCGAAATCGTCCGCCAGCACCGGGGCCGGATCTCGGTGGACAGCGGTGAAATCGGCGGCACAACGTTTACAATTCTGTTGCCGACGGAGGGCACGCAAAATGGAACACGTTGACGTCCTGGTTGTCGATGACGAGGAGATGGTCGCCCGCTCGATCGAGCGCACCCTGCGCGGCCACGAATTCAAGATCACGGTCGCGAACAGCGGCGTGCAGGCGCTGCAGACCGCGCGTCGCAAGCCGCCGGCGATCATGCTCCTGGATGTGAACATGCCCGGCATGGATGGCTTTGCGGTCTGTCGCGAAGTGCGCAGCGATCCGCTGCTCTCGGACACGCCGATCCTGTTCCTCACGGCGCGCAGCCGCGACGAGGAGAAGATCGCGGGCTTCCGGGCCGGGGCCGACGACTACCTGACCAAGCCCTTCAACATCGACGAGCTGCTGATGCGGGTGCGCGCCATCCTGCGGCGATCGAGCCCGAAGCCCGACAACGGCGCGGTGGCCCCGGCGATCGAGTCGCACCTGATCAAGGTCCGCGACTACGTGCTCGACACCCGGGCCTACAAGCTGAACGGGCCGCGCGGCGAGATCCAGCTGACGCCCGTCCAGTATGACCTGTTGTATCATCTGATGAGCCATCCCGGCCAGATTTTTTCGCCGAACCGCCTGCTTCAGGAAGTCTGGGATTATCCCTCGGACGCCGGCAGCCCCGATCTGGTGCGCGTGCATGTCAAGAACCTGCGCGAGCGCGTCGAGGCCGATCCGCGCAACCCGAGCTTTATCCGCACGGTGCCCGGTCATGGATATATGGTCGGCGCCGACTGACGGTGCCTGCCTGAGGCGCTGAGGCCGCGGCGATGTTCAATTGGACGACGCGTGCTTTGACCGATTCTTTGACCCCTGACGCCCCCGAGCCTCAGGACGATCTGGCGTTGATCGACGCCCTGATCGAGATCCTGACGGCTTCCCCGAACGTCGAGCTGACGCTGCCGGCTGCGGTCGAGCGGTTGCTCTCGGCGTTCGGGCGGCGCGGCGCCGTCCTGGCGCTCGACCCGCCCGGCGCCCAGACCTCGGCCAGCATCCTATACGTC
>WBZS01002611.1_pt1 | contig 10787 bp, 8 predicted proteins | sample 5204201 | NCBI WGS metagenome assembly WBZS01 (sample SAMN12344357, study PRJNA552823) | activated sludge metagenome | biome: Activated sludge suspended growth; feature: Nitrification reactor; material: Wastewater; isolation source: activated sludge from nitrification reactor of wastewater treatment... | reverse complement strand
GGTCGCAGTGCCGGAGCTCCTCGCGGTCGAGGCGCACCCCGGGCTCTTCCACCTCGTGTCGACGGTCACGGGTCGCCTGCGGCCGGGTTGCGGCTGGTCCGATGCCATCGACGCGACGTTCCCACCCGGTTCGGTGACGGGAGCTCCCAAGATCGCCGCCTGCGGCGTGATCGACGACCTCGAGACCGAGCCGCGGGGTGTGTACTGCGGCGCCATCGGCTGGGTCGACGCCGATCGCCGTGTTGGTGATCTCAACGTCGCGATCCGCACGTTCTGGATCGAGGAGGACGAACTGAACTTCGGCACCGGCGGCGGCATCACCTGGGACTCGACACCCGACGGCGAGTGGGCGGAGACCGAACTGAAGGCCCGCAACCTCCTGCGGCTCGCGTCGGGACCGGTCAGCGCGTGACCACCGCCAAGGTCTGGGTGGGTGACCGGCTGCTGGACGCCGCCGACGCCACCGTCTCGTTCGACGACCACGGCGTGACCGTCGGCGACGGCGTCTTCGAGACCATCAAGCTGTCCGACGGCATCCCGTTCGCGCTGACTCGTCACCTCCGCCGGCTGGCGGGCTCTGCCGCACGGATGGGTATCCCGATGCCGGGCGAGGCTCGGCTGGCCGACGCGGTTGCAGCCGTGTGCGCGTCCCACGACGACGACGGATTCCTGCGGGTCACGCTGACCGCCGGGCCCGGCCCGCTCGGCTCGAACCGCGGCGACCTCGACCCGACGCTGGTGGTCGCCGTCCGTCCGGGTGCCGTCCGAACCGATCCGACCGACGTCCTGGTCGTCCCATGGACGCGCAACGAGCGTGGCCCCCTCGCCGGGGTCAAGTCGACCTCCTACGGCGACAACGTGGTGGCACTCGTCGCCGCGGCCGACGTCGGGGCGGGCGAGGCGCTGTTCGCGAACACCCGGGACGAGCTGTGCGAGGGCACGGGCTCCAACGTGTTCGTCGGCTTCGGCAAGCGGCTCGTCACTCCACCGCTCGACTCGGGGTGTCTGGCCGGGGTCACACGGGAGCTCGTGCTCGAGGCGGGCATCGGCGAGGAGGCCGTGGTACCGATGTCGTCGCTCGCCGACGCGTCCGAGATGTTCCTCGTGTCGACGGGTCGCGAGGTGCAACCCGTGCGCCACGTGATCTCACCCGACGGTCGGCGCCGCGAACTCCCCTGGTGCAGCGGCCCGTTCACCGTCGAGGCCCGCCGCGTCTGGCTCGAGCAGATCGCCCCCCAGCACGACCCCTGACGCCCCACCCCGCCCTCGGGGGTTTTGTGCTGCGAGGAGCGACGCTGGCGTCGCTCTCCGCACTACAGAACCCCGGGCGCGGTCAACCGTCGGTCGGACGGAGGTGGACGACGTCGCCGACGGAGATCTCGTGGAGCGTGCCGTCGACGTCGAGCACCAGGCGACCGTCGGCGGTGAGGCCGGTGGCGAGGCCAACGACCGAACCATCGCCTCGTTCCACCCTGACCGTCCGCCCGATCGTCGCCGACCGTTCGGCGACCGCGTCGCGCACCCGGGACGGATCCGCGAGGTGGACCTCGAGGCGCCGCAACATCGCGACCACCAGATCCGTCCGGTCGACATCGGCGCCGACGAGCTGCCGGAGGGACACGGCGGTGGCGGCCAGCTCGTCGGGGAACCCGTCGGGCCAATTCACGTTCACGCCGATGCCGGCAACCACGGCATCGACGCGGCCGTCGACGACGGTCGATTCCGCGAGCACCCCCGCCAACTTCCGGTCGTCGGGAGCGTCGCTCGTGCCCGCCACCAGATCATTGGGCCACTTGATGCCAACCGCGACCCCGGTCACCGCCTCGACCGCCTCGGCGGCCGCGAGACCGAGCGCGGTCGTCACGACGTGGGGGTCGAGCGAGCCCGCCGGAGGCCGCACGAGCACCGAGCACAACAACGAGGCACCGGGCGGGGCCTCCCAGACGCGGCCCATTCGACCTCGTCCGGCGGTCTGGTGATCGGCACCCAGCACCTGCTCGGGCCCGCCGTCACGGGCGACGCGGAGCAGGTCGGCATTGGTCGAACCGGTCTCGTCGACCCAGTGAAATCGGGAGAATCGGGTTCCGGTCAACGCTGATGTGGCACGCGGGGCATCCATTCGCCCAAGATATGGCGTGTTTTCCAAAGTGTTGATCGCAAACCGTGGTGAGATCGCCGTCCGGGTCATCCGGGCCTGCAAGGAACTCGGCATCTCCACCGTCGCCGTCTACTCCGAGCTCGATCGGGACGCACTGCACGTGCGCCTGGCCGACGAGGCCTACGCCCTCGGCGGGCAGACCGCCGCCGAGAGCTACATCAACACCGAGAAGCTGATCGATGTGATCCAGCGGTCCGGGGCCGAGGCGGTGCACCCCGGCTACGGCTTCTTCTCCGAGAACAGCGACTTCGCCAAGGCGATCACCGACATGGGCGTGAAGTTCATCGGTCCCCGCCCCGACGCGATCGACGTGATGGGCGACAAGATCTCGGCCCGCCTCGCTGCCGAGCGGGTCGAGGTGTACGGCGTGCCCGGCACGACCGAGCTCATCACCGATCCGCAGCAGATCATCGACTTCGGAGCCGAGTACGGCTACCCGATCGCCATCAAGGCCGCCTACGGCGGCGGCGGTCGAGGCATGAAGGTCGTCGAGAACCCCGAGTCGGCCGCCGCGGCGTTCGAGTCGGCCCAGCGCGAGTCGCTCGCCTATTTCGGCCGCGACGAGTGCTACATGGAGCGCTACCTCACCAAGCCGCGCCACGTCGAGGTCCAGATCATCGCCGACGAGCACGGCAACTGCGTCTATCTCGCCACCCGTGACTGCTCCGCCCAGCGTCGCCACCAGAAGCTGATCGAAGAGGCCCCGGCCGACGAGATCCCCGCCGACATCATCAAGCAGATGGGCGAGGCCGCGGTCCGCGTTGCCAAGGGGTGCGACTACGTCAACGCCGGCACCGTCGAGTTCCTCTACGAGGACGGTGGCTTCTACTACCTCGAGATGAACACCCGCCTGCAGGTCGAGCACTGCGTGACCGAGCTCATCACCGGCGTCGACCTCGTCGAGATGCAGCTGCGCGTCGCATCGGGCGAGGAACTCCCCTTCACCCAGGACGACGTCCAGATCCATGGCCACGCCTTCGAGGTCCGCATCAACTGCGAGGACGTCGCCGGCGGCCGCTTCCTCCCCTCCCCCGGCACGATCACCAAGCTCCGCATCCCCTCCGGCAACGGTGTTCGCTGGGACGGTGGCTACGAAGAGGGCGACGAGATCAGCCAGTTCTACGACAACCTCGCCGGCAAGCTCTGCGTGTGGGCCAAGGACCGCCCGACTGCCATCGCCCGCATGATCCGGGCGCTCGAGGAGATGGTCATCGAGGGCGTGGCGACCACGATCCCCGCCGACCTCGCGATCCTCAAGCACCCCGATTTCGCGGCATTCCAGCACTCGACCAAGTGGGTCGAGACCGTGCTCGACCTGAAGGACGTGTCCTCGAAGCCGGCCAAGGCCCCCGAGCCCGTCGACGGCGAGGAGCCGAAGGTCCGCCGCGACGTCGACGTCGAGGTCAACGGCAAGAAGTTCTCCGTGTCGATGTGGGTACCGGAGTCCGCCGGCGCCCCCGCAGCGGGCGGCGGTGCCGCCAAGCCCAAGCCGCGCCGTGCGGCCGGCGGTGGAGCTTCAACCGCCGCGGCGTCGGGTTCGCTCACCGCCCCGATGCAGGGCACGATCGTCAAGGTGACCGTCGCCGAGGGTGACGAGGTCGCCGAGGGCGACACGATCTGCGTGCTCGAGGCCATGAAAATGGAGAACGCCATCACTGCCGACAAAGCGGGCAAGGTGGCCAAGCTCAACGTCGAGGCCGGTCAGTCCGTCGGCTCGGGCGACGTCCTCGCCGTCATCGAGTAGCGGCGCCTGATGGCCTCGGCCACCGAGGTACCGAGGCGCTAGAAGCCCCGACGGAGTCGGGAGCGAGCCAGAGCGAGGTGGCCGAGGTCATCGATACAGCACGATGGTGCCGGCCGCCTTGTCGTGGAGGCCGCGCCGCCGCGGGTCCCAGGCGACCGAGGCGTAGACCACCGGCGTGATCAGCGCGAGGAACGACGACGCCTCCGACGTGGGCATCACCAGCAGCAACGCGCTGCCGATGCTGGGGACGAGCGCTCGGAGCGCGGCCTGCTGGATCGATGCACGGCCGCCGTCGGGCGAGTCGCACACTGCGATCCCGAAGAGCAGCTTCCCCGGTGTGGCGCGCCAGATCGCCACGAAGGCGAAGTCGTACAGCAGCGGGATGACGACCGACAGCGCGAGCGCCCACTGGGGAAGGTTCAGCTCGGGCGGATCCGCCCACGTCACGAACGGCAGCGTGAGCGCCAGACGTGGGATCGCCAGGAGCAGTTCGTCGACCACGCGGGCCACGACGCGCTTCCACAGTGGCGGAATGACGCCGGCCCGGCCGACGGTCTCGTCGACCGGCGCCCATGGGGTCGGCGGCGGTTGCTGCCAGGGGCCCTCGCTCACTCAGCTGCTTCCATCAGCGCCTCGGCGAGCGCCGGATGGACGAGCACACTCTCCGCAAGGTCGTTGACCCGGAGGCCCGCGGTCACGGCGACCGCGATGACGCTGATGAGCTCTGCTGCGTGCTGACCCACGATCGACCCGCCCAGCACCACGCCGGTGGCGGGGTCGGAGACGAGCTTCACGAACCCGCGGGAGTCGTTGTTGATGAGCGCCTTCGCCGTTGTGGCGAACGGGACCTTGGTGACGCGGACCTTGCGGCCCTCGGCGAACGCGTCGGCCTCGGCGAGGCCGACATCCGCGATCTCCGGCTCGGTGAAGATGGCCGACGCCGCCTTCTCGTAGTCAAGATGGCGGTGGGCGACGATGTGCATGCCCATGACGTGCTCGGCGATCTTGCGGCCCTGCATCGACGCGACCGAGCTGAGTGGCAGCTTCCCCGAGAGGTCGCCGGCGACGTAGATGTTCGGCAGGTTCGTGCGCAGGTGGTGGTCGGTGGTGCTGACGTACCCGCCGTCCATCTCGACGCCGACCTCGGCAAGCCCGAGCCCCTCGGAGTTCGGAATCGAACCGATGGCGAGCAGCGCGTGCGAGCCGACCGCAACCCGCCCGTCGTCGCAAATGACCTTGACCCCGTCATCGGTGCGCTCGACGCCGGTGGCGCGCGCACCCTTGAGCAGCTTGACGCCGCGGCGCACGAAGTCGTCCTCCAACACGGCGGCGACCTCGGGGTCCTTCTGGGGCAGCACCTGATTTCGGCTGACGACCAGCGTCACCTTGGAGCCGAGCGACAGGAACATGTGCACGAACTCGACGCCCGTGACGCCCGAACCGATCACGATGAGGTGCTCGGGGATCTCCTTGGGCGGGTAGGCGTCGCGGGTGGTGAGGACCCGATCGCCGTCGGGATGGGCGAACTCGGGGATGCGGGGGCGGCTCCCGGTGGACACCAGGATCCGGTCGGCGGGGAGTTGCTCGGTGAGACCGTCGGGCGTCGTCACCTCGACGGTGTGCTCGTCGACCAGTCGACCGGTGCCCATGATGATGCGCACCCCCTGGCTCTCGAGTAGGCGGCGACCCGACTGCTCGAGCCGCCCCACGATGCCGGTGATGCGACCGCGAAGCGCGTCGAGGTCGATCTGCGCCGTCTGCGCGTGCAGGCCCATCTGGGCGGCCTCGCCGAACTCGCCGAAGGCGGCGCCCGTGGCGATCATGGCCTTCGACGGAATGCAGTCCCACAGGTGCGCCGCACCCCCGATGATGTCGCGTTCGATCAGCGTGACCTCCGCGCCAAGACGAGCTGCGACCGTGGCCGCCTGGGTGCCGGCGGGGCCACCGCCGATGATCACGAACCGCAACGACATGGTTGGCAGGCTAGTGGCGCCGGGACCACTAGCTTCATGACTCCCATGATGATGACCGAATCCAGCCGTGGGACGACCATGCGAGTCCGGGTTGTGGTGCTCAACTGGAACTCAGCAGAGCTCACCCGCCGGTGCGTGCGCAGTTTGCTCGCCACGGACTATCCCGCCGACTCCTTCGAAATCGTCATCGTCGACAACGGTTCGATCGACGGCTCGGTGGCCGTGCTCCGGCGGTTGTTCCCCGAGGTCCGCATCGTGGAGAACGGCGCCAACCTGGGCTTCGCCGAGGGCTGCAACCGGGCGCTGCGCGATCGGGCGGGCATCGACGCGATCGCCCTCGTCAACAACGACGCGACCGTCGACCCCGGCTGGCTCCGACCGCTCGTAGCCGCGCTCGAGGCCGACCAGGAGGTTGGTGCGGTCAGCCCCAAGCTCCTCTTCGCGACCGACTTCATCACGGTCGCCGTCGACGTGGGCGGCGAGGGCGAGCGCGCCCGCCTCGTCGACGTTCGCTCCGGAGGCCTCGACCTGACGGCGAAGGTGCTGTCGGGCGACGGGGTGGTCCATCGGCCGCACCTGAGCGTGCCGCTCCTCCTCGATCGCGAGGTCGCGTCGACCGGCGAATTCCACATCCCCGTCGACGCCGACCCGAACGACGGGAGCCCAGCGTCCGAGGTGACGATACGGTTCGCCACCACGAGGCCAGTGGTCGTGACGTCCGGCGGAGCGACAGCGACAGCAACAGCGGGCACCGATGGCCTTGCCACGGTCACGATCGCGCCGGGCGGTCTGCCACACCGACGCATCAACAACCTGGGCACCGCGCTCACCGAGTGGACCGAGGGAGTCGAGCGGCGATATGGCGAACCAGACGACCCGATGCTCGTGCCCGAAGACGTCCCCGGCTGGTGCGGTGGCGGCGTACTGCTCCGCAGCGCCTACCTCGACGACGTCGGTTGCTTCGACCCCCGCTACTTCGCCTACTACGAGGACACCGACCTCTCCTGGCGTGGTCGCAACCGGGGATGGCGCACGGTAACCGCACCCGACTCGGTGCTCCATCACGTGCACGGCGGCTCAGCGGGCAGCTCATGGCCCGGCTTCTTCTACCTCAACTACCGAAACTGGCTGTTCACGACGCTTCGCAATGGCGACCGTCGGCAGATGCTCGCCGCCCTCGCCGTGGCACGACGCATCTCATGGCCGTACGCGCGCCACAACGTCATCGGGCCTCTCCGTCGGCTCCGACGCCCCGACTGGGCGATCACCGGACGATGGCTCCGCGTCGGAGTCGGCGTCGCCCGCGGTGCGGTGCCGGTGCTCCGCACCCGCCTCGGGCGACCCGGGGCATCCAGCATCGGCGTCGCGGCGACCAATCGGGTGACGAGTTGGCCGCAACCCCGCAGCCGTCCCCGACCGCCAGCGCCCCGTCCCGGTGGCCCGGTCATCTGCTACGTCGACGTCACCGAGACCCTCCGCTCCGGTTGGCGCGCCGGCATCCAACGGGTGGTCACAGAACTCACCACCCGCCTGGCGCTCCAGAGCGATGACTTCGAACTGGTTCCCCTGGTGTGGTCGGACCTCGACCGCCGCTACCGTCGGCTTGGGCCCAACGAGACCGAGCGCCTGTTCGATCCTCCGCCGATGCGCAACCACCCGCCTGCCCCGCCTGCCCCGCCGTCCCTGCTGAAGCGGATCGTCGGCCCAGCGACGCGCACCCCGACCATCAAGCCCGTCAAAGACGGCATCCGCCGACGCCGAGCGCTCGCCACCCGACCGAGCGACGAGGCCGATCTCGTGCTCGACCGGTTCGAGGCCGGCGCCGTGTTCCTCGATCTCGACGCCACCTGGAACCTTGTCGACACGCCCCGGTCCGAGCTCCTGCCCTCCCTGCGTGCCGCCGGCGTCGGCGTCGTCGCCCTGCAGCACGACCTGCTGCCGTGGACCCATCCCGACTGGTTCGATCCAAATCTCGTCCCGGTGTTCAACGACCACCTGCAAGCGCACGCACACCACGCCAATGTCGTGGTGTGCAACTCGCGGCACACCGAGTCGGAGTTCCTGGCGTTCTGCGCAACGTCGGACATCGCTGCGCCCCCGACCGCCGTCGTCGACTTCGGCGCCGATGCCCGCGGCGCAACGCCGCCGGGCAAGACCCCAGGCCCCATCGGACCTTCCGTGACGTCGCTCACGGACACCGAGCTCGTCGATACCGCCCTGCTCGACGCTTTCGACGACCGCCGGGTCCTCCTGACCGTCGGCACACTCGAACCCCGCAAGAACCAGGCGGTCCTCCTCGACGCCTTCGACCGTCTGGCCGACGAACACTCCGACCTCACGCTCGTCATCGTGGGACGCCAGGGCTGGAAGACCGACGCCCTCGCCGAGCGGTTGCGCAGCCACCCGCTCCATGGCACGCGCCTCCTGTGGCCCGGCTCCGTGAGCGACGCGACGCTCGAAGCCCTCTACCGCAGAGCCCACATCACGGTCATTCCCTCGTTCACCGAGGGCTTCGGCCTCCCCGTGCTGGAAGCCATCGGCCACGGCGGCGGGGTCCTCTCGTCGTCAGGCGGTGCGCTCCCCGAGGCCGGAGGCGACATCGCGGAGTACTTCGACCCGACCGACGCCGAAGCGTTGCGCCAGCTGATCGAGCGCCACCTCGTCGACCACGAGCACCACGCCGCGGCCGTCACCCGCGCGCGTGCCTACGTCGCGCCACGGTGGGACACCACCGCCGTGCAGCTCGCGGACATCGTCAGCGAGGTCGCCCGCCGAACACGCTGACGTCGGCGAGGAGGTCGTGCAGCACCCGCGCCCACACGGTGGAGGCGCGGAACGACTCGGCCTTCTGCCGGCCACGCCAACGCGTGAGGTCGACGCTCTCGGGCTGGCGGCGCACGCGCGACACAGCGTCTTGGAGCTCGCCCGGCGTTCGAACCTCGAGGAAGTCGATACCCGGCTCGAGCCCGTGCGACGGCGAGAGCGGCTCGCTGATCACCAGATGGCCGGCAGCCATGTGCATCGACACGCGGTTCTCGAAGCTCGGGTAGGCCTCGTTGTGAATGTTGATGGCGATGTCGCACGACTCGCGGGCGAGTCGGATGAACTCGTCGCCGAACACGCCGTGCTCGATGTGCAGGAGGTCGTGGACGTGCTTGAGCGGCCCGAGAAATTCTTCGCGGTGCTTCGTGGTGCGACCGATGAACAGCAACTTGGGGAGCGGCGACATGTGGGCGGACCAACCGAACACCTCGTCGCTCACCGGCAACGGCAGCGAACGCCAGATCGGGGCGTAGCGCGAGGCGGTCTCCGCGACGATCGGGTCGAAGCTGATGATGCGATCGAACTCGTCGGCGTGCACTGCAGCCAGGTCGTTGAGGCGCCGCACGAGATCGGGGTGCGCCGGGTCGCCGACGCGGGGCAGGGGCTCGGTGAGGATGCCGAGCGTGAGGCCCGCCAGGTCGGCGAACGTGCCCTCGGCGATCAGCTCGGGCCGGAAGACGATGACGGCGTGGGGATCGAAGGCCCGCAGTGACGCACGCAGGTTGCGATGGCTCGCACCGGAACGGAACTCGATGAACTTGGGCTCGACGACCGGCGACGGGGATCGCTGGGAGCAGAGCTCGAAGTAGGTGCGCTGCCCGACGAACGCCACGCGCAGCGGCGAGCCGTCGGGAGGGAGGTGCAGACCGTCGGGACGGAACCCCGCAAGGGCGCCGAACGCCGGACGGGTCGTGTCGACCTCGGTGACGACGGTCGTTGCGCTCGATGGTGATGCCACGGCCAGCGAATATAGTTGCCGCCACGTTGACGAAAGCCCACTGGTGAACCACGAAGAGCGAATCTCCCCCTCATCGGATCCGCGTCTCATCGCCGAGCACGAGACCCGATACCGCTACGCGCGCAGCGCGATCGAGCACGCCTCCACATGGTGCGACCTCGGCTGCGGCACCGCCGCGGGTTCGTCCATCGCGCTCGGCGACGCCCTGCCGACAGCGGTGGTGCTGGTCGACCTGTCGGCCGATGCGCTGGCCGAGGCCACGCGCAACCTCGGTCGCCCCGACACCGTCGGACGGGTCGTCGACCTCACGTCGCCCGTCGACCTCGACGGCCTCAGAGCGGTGCTCGCTGAACAACCCGGCCCCCTCGTCATCACCTGCTTCGAGGTCATCGAGCATCTGCCGACCATCACGCCCCTGATCGGCTTCCTGCGCGACGCCGCCGCGGACGGCGCGACGGTGATCGTAAGTGCCCCGAACGACGTGTTCTCCGGCGTCACCAACCCGTACCACGTCACCGCGTGGGGCTCGAGCACGTTCAGCGAGTTCCTGCAATTCCTGCCCGCCGAGCGCGTCGTGTCGTCACAGCTCTCGGTCGAGGGCACGACCATCCTCCACGCCGGTGTCGGTCCGGCACCGGGCGCTGCGCCGGCACCGCTCGCGTTCGAACCTGCAGCGTTCGCGTTCATCGTTGCCTTCGGTCCGCTCATCGATCAGCTCTCGTCGGTCACCAGCACCTCCGTCCTCGACTCGGTCAACCAGCGCGTGTGGGAGAGCCAGCGGGCCGCCGACCTCGAGTACTACCGACGTCGCCTCACCGAGCTCGAAGCGCAGATCGCGGAGCTCACCGGCGGTACGGTGTCGCCTGCATGAGCACCGGCCCCAAGATCGCGTTCCTCGTTCCCGCCGTCCGCCTGTCGGGCGGCATCAACGTGGTCATGGAGCACGCCTGGAACCTCCAGCGGACCCACGGCATGCACGTCACGGTGGTCATCACCCATCACGAGGACGACGAGGTGTGGCCCTTCCCGGCGCTGGCCGAGGTCGAGGTTGCCCGCCTCTCCCAGCTCGACGGGCGCGAGTTCGATCTCGCCATCGCGACATTCTGGGATACCGTCCCGTCGTTGTGGCGG
>WBZS01002610.1_pt1 | contig 10790 bp, 12 predicted proteins | sample 5204201 | NCBI WGS metagenome assembly WBZS01 (sample SAMN12344357, study PRJNA552823) | activated sludge metagenome | biome: Activated sludge suspended growth; feature: Nitrification reactor; material: Wastewater; isolation source: activated sludge from nitrification reactor of wastewater... | reverse complement strand
GCTGCCGTCATCAGGGATCACTCCTCCCCGCCCTCCAACGGCACTGATCAGGACCTTCCTGGTGCCTCACCCAAGGTTGACATAGAGGGACCCGCGCGATCCGCACCCCGAACCACAGGTGGAACAGCAACCCCCGGTTGGTCCACTTCGTCCCATGAGAGGGCGCGCCCAACCGCTCGCCAGGCGCGTTCGTCGCCAACTCATAGAAGTCGGCCTGGACCCACACCAACTCCGCCCGCGTCGCCTCGTCCACAGCCACATTCTCAGTCTCCAAGGTGTTGACGATAGAGACAACACAACCGTCGAGCGCCCCTACAGCAGGCCCATGTGGAAGGCGTCACGAGCTGCCCCGCCGTCGACCATGGAGATGCGGCCCGGCTCTTCCTGGGGTCTCCGGGGGAAGCGGCAGGCTATCCGGTGCAGCTCGAGACGAACGCCGCTACCGGACCGAGAGCACCTGCCCTCAGGCGGTAGTGCACCCAACGCCCTCGCTGGTCTCGCTCCAGGAGTCCGGATTCCACGAGCTTCTTGAGATGGTGCGACAGGGTGGGCTGGGAGATACCCAGGGCGCCCGGCAGGTGACAGGCGCAGGCGGTGGTGTCGGGGGAATCGGCGACCAGACGCAGCAGCCTGAGCCTGACCGGATCAGCCAAGACTTTGAGCACGGCGGTGAGTTGCTCGGCTTCGGAGGCGGGCATGAGTTCGTCATTGCTGGCCGGAGCGCACTCGAGCACAGGCAAGGTGCGGATCATCTCTTGAACCCTTTCGGATCGAGGGCCGCTTGATGGTGACCGCTGTCATTCGCCGTCCGACCTCCGAGCGGCGTGGCCTCACGTGCGGCTGTCATCGCCTGCAGGAGTCCGCGCACGCGCTCGGCCATGTCATCACGCATCAGTCGGACGCGCTCCAGTCCGTCGATCCCCTCATCCGCGGGGTCGTGGATCAGCCATGTTTCGATCGGGACCCGCATGCCCTCGACGGCGTCGACTCGGGCTTCGTTCCCGAGCACGATGATGCGGTCGGCTGTGGTGAGCATGCCCGGCTCGACGAGCCGGGTCGGCACCTGGTCGGACATGTCCGCGCCTAGTTCGGCGACAGCGATCGCGGACAGGTCGTGCACCTGTGCGTCCGGGTCGGTGCCTGCTGATCGGACGTCAACTAGCTCTCCGGCCAACTGCCGCATGATGGCTGCCGCCATCTGGGACTTGCCGGCGTTGTGGACGCACACAAAGAGCACCGTCGGCTTGGACTGCTCACCGGCTGCCTGGCTCACCCCGTCAGAGTGAGAGGTACCCATCATGGCCGCTCCTTGAACATTGACGAGTGTCGATTCGAACTGTAGCCCAGCCTGTGGATATGGCCCCCGATGCCGGAGACGCCGAACGCCCCACCGGCTCCCTGGCAGGGCTCAGCAGCTGCCGGAGGCTGGGGCGATGAGGCTCGGGTAGTCGGCGCCCAGTGCACCGCTCACATCACTGGCCACTGTGGGCAGGTATGCCTTCACGGCGTTTGTGGCCCGTAGGTGGTTCATGAGGACCTCGTTGGCCCGGACCCTTTCCTGGCTGCGTCGCAGTTGGTCGATCTGTTCCTGGCTCGGGGGCAGCCCGGCCTGTTGCGTGCGGACGTAGCTGGCCTGGGGGCCGCGGAGGGCCATCAAGATTCGCTGGGCGTCCACGTCGTCGGCCAGGGCGTCGGTCGCGGCCCGGTAGGCGGCCACGGCCGGGGTCTGGCGGAGTGCGCGGCCGAACGCCTGGGCGGCGTCGTGGAGTTCGGGTGTCAGCATGGTTCTCGTCTTCCTGTCAGCCGCAGCAGCCGCCGGAGCGGCTGTTGGCGGCGAAGTCGATGCCGATCTCGGCGGTCACGACGGACGCCGTGTCGCGACACACATCCTGGAACGCCGACATGGCCGCGGCGTAGGCCGCAACCGTCGGGACGGCGAGCATCGCTGCCTGGCCCCGCTCCAGGTCGGCACGGTGGGCGTCTGTCAGGACTCCCACCGTCATCTCGGCCCGGTAGTCCTGCTGGAGTTGTTCGAACGCGGCGATCGCGGCGTTCGCCTCGGCATCGGTGGAGATGGCCCCGTCGGCGGCGAGCAGGGCGGTGAACTCGGGGCTGGACTTCAGCGCCGCACCGAACGCTCGGGCGGCGGCGTGCACATCGGCTTCGGCTTCAGCCGGCGCCTGCAGGGTTGGGTTGAGCATGGGTTGTCGGGTCTCCTCGTGGTGAGTGGTGAAATATCGTCGAGGCCTGCTGGTCAGACTGCGTGGCGTGCTAGGAGGCCAGGCGGGCGAGCCGCTTGGGTCCGATGGGTTCCTCGTGCAGCAGGGGGACGATGGCGAGCCTGTTGGCGCGGGCCCGCACCGAGTCGACGGGGCCACCTTCCTGGGTTGCCCGGTGCCGGAGCAGGGGTGACGTGGTGGTGGCTGCGGCCAAGGACTGGTTGATGACCCAGGCCCAGGGGTGGATGCCGGCCCGTTTGAGGTCGTCCTCGAGGATGCCCGCTTCGAGGACCGGTGTGGTCTCGGGCAGGGTGACGAGCAGGATCCTGGTGTAGTCGGGGTCCTGGAGCCGCATCATCGGGGTGGCGTAGTGAGCCCCGTCGGGCATGTTGCGCGCGATCTCGCGGTGGTAGGAGCCGGCGGCGTCCATGAGCAGCAGGGTGTGGCCGGTGGGCGCGGTGTCCATCACAACGAACGTGCGACGCGCCTGATTGACCAGTCGGGAGAACTGCTTGAAGACCGCGACCTCCTCGGTGCACGGAGACAGCAGATCCTCGGCCAACAGGGCCCGCCCGGCATCATCCAGGTCCTTGCCCTTGGTCGCCATGACGTGATCGCGGTACTCCTGCACTGCCTGCTGCGGATTGACCTGCGACATGGTCAGGTTTGGCAGGGCGTCACCCTCACCCATCGTCTGCGCCAGGTGCCCGGCCGGATCGGTCGTGGTGAGGTGGACCTCATGCCCCAACTCGGCCAGGCGCGTGGCGATCGCCGCCGCGATGGTGGTCTTCCCGACGCCGCCCTTGCCCATACACATGATCAGCCCGTGCCCGGCGGCGGCGAGTTCGTCGACCATCTCGTTCAACGAGGGTGCGATGTCCTCACGCAGGTAGGCGGAGCCATTCACCGGTGCCGACGTGGAGCCCTGGAACAGGGAACGGAGGGCATCGAGGCCGACCATGTTTTCGGGCTTGAGCTCGATGACATCGCGCGGAATGCTCGCCAGCGAGACCGGCATGTCGGCCACTGCGGTGCGTTCACGTTCGCGGATGGCGACGACCAGACTGTCTTCGGCTCCTGCGGTGTCGGCGAGGACTCCGTTGATCACCACGTTGCTGGGCTTGATGCCGGTCTCGCTCAGCTCTTCGGCGGTCCGGGCGAGCTCGGCCAAGCTGGACGCCTGCGCCCGCGCGACGAGCACCAGTCGGGTGATCGAGGGGTCGGCCAGTGCGGCCACGGCCCCGCCGTAGAGCGTGCGTTGCTTCTCCAGGCCGGACAGCGGGCCCAGGCACGAGGCGTCGCCCTTGCCGGTGTCGAGGAAGCCGGTCCAGTCGCCGGGCAACTTCAGCAGGCGGATGGTGTGCCCGGTGGGGGCGGTGTCGAAGAGGACGTTGTCGTAGTCGGCGACCAGCGTCGGATCGGCCAGCAGGCCGGTGAACTCATTGAAAGAGGCGATCTCAGTGGTGCACGACCCGGACAATTGCTCGGTCATCTCGGCGATCTCCCGCGCGGGCAGGAACGACCGCACCGGGCCGATGATCCGCTCGCGGTAATCGGCGGCGGCCTGTTCGGGGTCGATCTCCAGCGCGTCGAGCCCGGGGACCGACGTCACTGCGGTGATGGTGTTGCCGATCGTCTGGCCGAACACCTGACCGACGTTGGACGCCGGGTCGGTGCTCACCAACAGCACCCGACGGCCGGCTTCGGCGAGCTGCACAGCCGAGGCGCACGCGATCGAGGTCTTGCCCACGCCGCCCTTGCCGGTGAAGAAAAGGAAGCGGGTGGGGTCGCTGAGGAACTTCATGTCAGCAACCGCCGGCGCCGCAGCACGCGGAGTCGGCGGCAGCGAGTAGGTTGAAGCGCGGACGAAGAGTCGGAGCGCCGAGGCCCGCGTAGCGGGCGAGCATGTCACGTGTCGGGTAGCTACCGGTCAGCACCGTCACGTCGTCGACCAGGACCAGGGGCAGGCCCTCCGATCCGGCGGCCTGAAGGAAGCTCATCACCGCAGGGTTATCCACGAACGCCGTCGGGTCGTTGGCGAGGTTGTGCCGTGTGATGGCGACACCCTGCTGCTTCACGTAGTCCAGGTCGGCGGAGAAGTTGACCAACGCCTGGTCAACATCCTCACCACAGACGCCGGTGTTGCAGCACAAGGCTGGCTCGAAAACACGAATACTGACCATGATTTCCTCTCAATGGCACATCGACGACCGTCGATATGACTCTAGCCCAATCGAATCGATGAATGTCAATCTGACGACAGGTGCACGGCGATCACTGCCCGCGGTGTGCCATCGCGCCTGCGGTCTGGCCACTGCCAGGTACCCGGTCGGCTGCGATGCGTGCGCCGTCAGCTCATGAGGGGGGTCAGGAGATCCTTGACCTGGCGAGCGCTGGGGACGCGTCCGGAGACGATGACCTTTTCATCGACGACCAGGCCCGGGGTGCTCATGATGTTGTAGGAGAGGATGTCGCCGTAGTCGGTGACCTTCTCGACGGTCGCGTCGATGCCAAGTTCGGCGACGGCCTGGCGGGTGGCCTTCTCCAGGTTGGCGCAGTTATTGCAGCCAGGGCCGAGGATCTTGATGTTCACAGTGTGGGTGCCTTTCGGGTTTAGAGGGTCCGTGTGAAGTGAGTTCGGTTCACGGGATGGCGTTGAGCTGTTCAGCTCACAGGATGGCGTTGAAGAGGTAGCCGACGGCGATGATGCCGGTGGCGGTGACGCCCACGAACGTGGCGATCAGCCTTGGCTTGAGGACGCGCCGGAGCAGGATCATCTCGGGAAGGCTCAACGCGACGGTGGCCATCATGAAGGCCAGCAGGGTGCCCATCGGCATCCCCTTGGCGTAAAGGGCGTCGATCAGGGGCAGGATGCCGGCGGCGTTCGAGTAGAGCGGGACGCCGATCAGCACCGCGACCAGGACGCCGAATGGATTGTCGGCGCCGGCGTAGGTGGCGAAGAAGTCCTCGGGGACCCAGCCGTGGATCACGGCGCCGAGACCGATGCCGACCAGCAGGTAGGGCCAGATCTTGCGGAGGATGGACGCGACCTCCTCGCGTCCCATCTGCAAACGGTCGTCCCACGTGAGACCGACCGACGGGTCGACGGGCTTGCCGCGCAGAGTGGTCTCGTAGACGAACGACTCGACGTAGCGCTCGAGCTTGAGGCGTCCGATGACGAAACCGGCGACGATCGCGATGATCAGTCCCGCAACGACGTAGAGCACGGTCGGGCCGACGCCGAACAGGCCCAGGAGGAGGGCGATCGCGACTTCGTTGATCAGCGGGCTGGCGATCAGGAAGCTCATGGTCACCCCGAGCGGCACCCCGGACGCGACGAAGCCGATGAACGCGGGCACGGCGCTGCACGAGCAGAACGGGGTGACGATGCCGAGTCCCGCGGCGAGGACGTTCCCGACGCCTTCGCGCCTGCCTCCCAGCAGGGCGCGGGTGCGCTCGACGCTCATGAACGAGCGGAGCACGGTGACGAGGAAGATGATCCCGCTCAGCAGCAGCAGGATCTTGACGGTGTCGTAGAAGAAGAAGTGGACGCCGCTGCCCAGCCGGGACGTCAGGTCGAGGCCGGCGACGTCGCCGATCATCCAGTCCCAGAACGGCCTGTTCACCTGGTAGAGCGCGAACCAGGCGAGGGCCACGGCTGCGACGGTTCCCCAGCGGCGGACGCCCTGGCGTGTGCCCGAGTGGGTGATCGTGCTCATCGGACGACGACCAGTTGGCGCGCCATCGAGGCGGGGTCCGGAAGGGCGGCATGAAGCCGCTCCAAGGCCCCCTCGGTCAACGAGTAGTCGATCCAGCGTCCGCGACGGGTGCCGACGATCAGACCCGCCTCGCGGAGCACCTTGAGGTGGTAGCTCAACAGGTTCCCCGGAATCGGCACGTCGACCTGCAGGTCGCAGACGCACGAGGGGCCTGCTGACAGGAGCCCTATCAACTGCAGCCGGACCGGGTCGGCGACGGCCGAGAGGAGCTCGGCAGCCGCGGCCAATTCAGCAGTTCTTGATTCAAGCATGATTGAAGCATGCTCCTTCCCGGGGGTCCCGGTCAACTCGACCCACCCCCTCAACCGACCAGGGCCACGACGCGTTGGAGCGCGAGTAGCACGAGCGCCAGCGCGAAGATCCGGGTCAGGGTGAGGCTCTTGACGCGCTTGGCCATGAAGCTGGAGCCCAAGTGCGCCCCGGCGATGGAGGCGAGCGTCGTCATCACGAGCAGCGTCCAGTCGAAGCGGGCGTCGGGCAGGTGAGCGATGAACGCCGAGAACGACGGCAGGGTCACCACGACGCTGTTGGTGGCGGCCGCCGTGCGCGCGGCGAACCCGAGAAGTACGAGCGTGGGCATCATCAGGAAGCCCGGGCCAACGCCGAGCAGCCCGGCGAAGACCCCGATCCCCGAACTCGCGCCGGCGGCCTTCCAGCGCGTCCGGTCGTTCACCGTGGACGGCGCCGCGTCGTCTTGCTTGGGTGGGAAGGCCATCCGCCAGGCCAGGAAGAGCAGGACCGCCACGTACAGCCACCACAAGACGGCGGTGGAGGTGAAGCGCAGCAGCCACACGCCGATCGGGGCGGCGATCGTGGTCACAATGAGCAACGGGATCGCGGTTCGCCAGTCGATCATCTTCTTGCGCGCGAAGGTCACAGCGCTCGAGATCGCGGTGACCCCGTTCAACCACAGCGACAGAGGCATGATCTCGTTCTTCAGATCCAGCCCGAACATCGCCAGTACCGGGGTCGCGATGAACGCCACACCCAACCCCATCATCCCCGACAGGAACGACAACCCGAACAGCACCACGGACAACACCAGGTACAAGGTCCAGCCGTCCACGATGCTCACTCCAATCATTGTTGAATCAATACATGCTGAACAATACTCGGGTCGCGGTCGGGTTGAGGGGCGGGTCCCCTGTCAGCTGGCCCAGGACTGCCCCAAGCGACGAGTCGCTCCGGACTTGCGAAACTATTCGACATCGGTCAATATCGACGTGTGTCTAATCCACCCCAGGAGCGCACACCGGTGCTCACGGTCGCGCAGGCCACGTCGGCTGCCAGAGTTCTGAAGGCGCTCGCCGACCCGGTGCGGCTTCGGCTCGTGTCGTTGATCGTCGCGGAGGGTCAATCCCGGGTGGGTGACCTTGGCTCCGAGTTCGACCTCTCCCAGCCGACGATCACCCACCACCTGAATGTCTTGTTCGATGCCGGGCTCTTGCTCCGGGCCCGGGAGGGCAGCGGAGTGCTCTACCGGGTCAATGTGGCCGCCCTCAATGAGGCGGCGTCCCTCATCGCCACGCCGACCTTCCAGGCAACCCCCGTGCTCGCTACCCCACCCCCGTCCCGACGGCAGCGAAGGGCGTTGCCGGGTCTGGCCTGGGACAACGCCGAGCACGCCCTCGCGCGGGGGATTGAGGAGCTGGCGTTCCGCTACGCCGGGAGTTTCGGCACCGAAACCATTGATCGCTACGTCCACGAGTCCTACCAGTCCCTCTACCGCACGGCTGCGGTCAAGACCCATCTTCCAGTTCTGGCGTTGCGGTTTGCGGGAGAGCGGTTGGCTGCGCTGGCTCAGGCCACCGGGAAGATCGCCAAGCCGGTACCCGAAGTGCTGTTCGTGTGCACTCAGAACTCCGGGCGATCCCAGATGGCCGCGGCGCTGACCCAACGTCTGGGGGGTGGCCGCGTCCACGTCCGATCGGCGGGCTCCCTTCCCGCAGGACAGGTGAACCCGACCGTTGTCGAGGTGATGACCGAGCGTGGCCTCGACCTCGGCGCGGAGTTCCCCAAGCCGATCACCGACGACTTCATCCGGGCCGCGGACGTGGTGATCACCATGGGCTGTGGCGACGCCTGCCCCATCTACCCCGGCCGGCGTTACCTCGACTGGGACCTGCCCGACCCGGCAGACCAGCCCCACGACATCGTGACCGGCATCGCCGACCGTATCGAAACCAAAGTCCGCCAGCTCCTCAGCGAGCTGGGAATCGAACCCATCAACCTCGACCGCTGACGCAGTCTCCGTCCGCGCCCAGCACTGCCAGCTCCCCCGACACATGGAGGTTTCACATGTCCGACACCGTCCACGCCTCCCCGCAAGCTTCCGACCACGGCGGGCCGCCGCGTCGGCTGATCATCGTCGGCGCCGTCGCTGCCGGCACCTCGGTGGGCGCCAAGGCTCGCCGCAACGACGAATCTCTCGAGATCGTCGTGTACGACCGCGACCGCGACATCTCCTACTCCGGATGCGGGATCCCCTACTTCGTCGGAGGGCACGTGGCCGACGCCGATGAACTCCACCCCCGCGACCCCGCCTGGTTCGCCAAGCGGTATGCCATGGACATCCGGACAAGCCATGAGGTGATCTCAGTCGACCATCCCTCCCGGACCATCCAGGTCGTCGACCTGACCACCGGGCGAGAGTTCACCGATAACTACAACACCCTCGTCCTGGCGACCGGCGCCCGCAGCATTGTTCCGCCCATGCCGGGCACCGACGCCCCCGGTGTGTTCACCGTCCGGAATGTGCAGAACGCCGAAGCCATCCGGGCCTGGATCCTGACGCGCGAGCCGAAGACGGCCGTCGTGGTGGGTTCCGGCTTCATCGGGCTGGAAATGGCCGAACAGCTCACCGAGTCGGGCCTAAAGGTGACCATCGTGGAGCGGCTGCCCCAGGTGATGCCGGCCCTCGACCCTGATATGGCCTTCCGGGTCGAGGAGGAACTCGTCCGCCGGGGCGTCTCGGTTCATCTCGGCCGCAGCGTGACCGCCATCGAAGTCAGCGACGACACCGTCACCGGTGTGCGCCTGGACACTGGAGAGGTCCTCTCCGCGGATCTCGTCATCCTGTCCGTCGGCGTCCGCCCCGACACCACCCTCGCGCTCCAAGTCGGCGCCGAACTCGGCCCCACCGGCGCCATCAAGGTCGATCACACCATGCGCACCACCGTCGAGGGCGTCTACGCCGTCGGCGACGCCGCCGAGAGCTACTCCCTGATCACCGGGGCACCGCTGTGGCGTCCGCTCGGGTCCACCGCGAACAAGATGGGCCGCATCGCCGGCGACGCGATCACCGGCGGCAATCTCACCCACCGGGGCATCCTCGGCACGGGGATCGTGCGGGTCTTCGAGTTGGCCGTCGGGCACACCGGGCTCAGCGAGACCGAGGCCAGGGCCCAGGGATTCGACGTCGAAGTGATCCACAACATCAAGCCCGCCCACGCCACCTACATCGGCGGACGCGAACTGACCATCAAGGCCATCGCCGACCGCGCCACCGGACGACTCCTCGGCGCCCAGGCCATCGGACCGCAGGGAGTGGACAAACGCATCGACGTCCTCGCGACCGCGATCAGCCTCGGCGCGAACGCCGAGGACCTGTTCCACCTCGACCTCGCCTACTCCCCACCCTTCGCGACCACCAAGGACCCCATCCACTACACCGGCATGGCCCTTGCCAACGCCCTCACCGGCGAGGCGCCACTGATCACCCCCAACGAACTGGACGCCCGACGAGCCGCGGGCGAAACCCTGCAGATCATCGACGTCCGCTCCGGCCGCGATTACGCCAAGAGTCACGTCCCCGGCGCGATCAACATCCCCCTGGCTGAGATCCGCGGCCGTATCGACGAACTCGACCCGCAGACACCGACCATCGCCTACTGCAACAAGGGAGTCTCCGGGAACGCCGGACAGAACATCCTGCTCCGCCACGGATTCACCACGGTGTTCAACCTCTCCGGCGGCAACAGCAACTACCAAACCCACCAACGCGGCCGCGTCCAAGCCGAGGCGGGTCAACCGCGATCCTAAACAGGGTCGAACTCTCTCGGCCTCAAGGGCTGGGCAAGGACGATGCGTAGCGAGAGTCTCCTGGTGATTTCGGCGGACAGGGACGATCCGTAGCCCCAGTCTCCTGGTGGCTTAGCAGCGCACCTGTCCACGGCGTCGGGTCATCGCCCGTTAGGACGGATGTCGTGGTCGCCCGCTCGCCCGCCAGGAGGATTCCATGAGCCCCGAGCAGCCTCGCCTCGTCACCGGGACAGGATTGTGGTCCAGGTGGCTGGCGCCCGCGGCGTCCTGCGACGACGCCGTCGAGTGGTACGCCTGGATCGCCAAGGACTGTGGGAGGCGTGACGTGGAGCCGTTGCTGTCGAGTACGTTCGTTACCCGTGGGTGCTCGTGGACGCCCTGCAGTCACGGCTCCCGAACCTCGTCCTGGTCGGCGCTGATCTGCTGGCAGCGTCGCGGTGGACGCCGTGCTTGTGGGGACCGTGACGCTTGGCGCCCCTCCGCCTATGCTGAAGCGCAGCGATGGACGCGAGATCCGTGCGGGCCTCGGGTTCAGAGCTATTCCCCACGTATTCCCCACGGCAAGGTGTCGCAATGTCGATCGACGGTCATAAGACCTTGTCAGGGGGCCATTATCGGCTGACAGAAGAGAGCTTCAACTCCTCTCTCGCGCACAACTGTGATGTCTCAGGACATTGGAAACCGGTGAACCTTCGTTTGAGGGTTCGCCGGTTGTGTTTTGGGTTGGTAGTCCTTTGTGGGGTCGAGGGTG
>WBZS01002609.1_pt1 | contig 10795 bp, 11 predicted proteins | sample 5204201 | NCBI WGS metagenome assembly WBZS01 (sample SAMN12344357, study PRJNA552823) | activated sludge metagenome | biome: Activated sludge suspended growth; feature: Nitrification reactor; material: Wastewater; isolation source: activated sludge from nitrification reactor of wastewater... | reverse complement strand
ACCATGACCTGAGCGGATGGGTGGTCATTAGGATTTTCATGCCAACGTTGGATCGTCTGGTCATCATGATCAACGACAAGGAGCTATTTCTTGATCTGCCTCCCAACATGAGCAAAGGGGTCCAGATACATGGGTTCCTTGGTCGAATGGCGGACACGAAAGCCAGTATTTACAGCATCAAGACCTACGACATTTCATCGTTGGATGGGCGTATTGCATCTGAGGTAGAGCGTCAATTGATGAAAAGAACACAGGCAGCACCTCAAGAGATAAAGGCAACGATATCGACCCAGGAAGAGGATCAGGCGGTCATGGATGCATTCAACAGCTATAAATCAGCACAAACACAAGAGCCGATGAGAGAAACGATACTTCAGGTCATAACAAGGATAACAGGTCTTCAGGCCAATGAGGCATTGAGCCTCGCAAGGAATGAATTGCTTAAGCGTGTGTACAATGGTCTGGCAACGGACACTGCGTATGAAAAGATGGACCATGATCAATTGATGAGGGAAACGCACTACCTGTGCTCACAATTGATTGAGGGAGAACAAGTTCCTGTGGATGCAAAGATCGGTCTGGGAGGAAAATCATATCGCACGTATGAATTCGGAGAAGTCAACGATTCCAATGTCACAGCAGAGCGCCTCCTCTATCTGGTGAAGGCATATCCTGATGTTTGGCTTGCTCGGCTTGTTTGAACAATGAGGCTATTTATTGCAAACCTTCAATAACATGAAAGATCAAACAGAATCCAAACAAGACGTACAAAGCGTATTCAATGCATGGTGGTTCAAGTTCGCCTTGTTCGGCGCAGCCACCGTTGTAATGGCGGTATGGGGCTCTCCTTTCTGGACTGGCTTTGCCGCAGGTCTGGGTGTGATGTCCTTCTTCAGCTACTTTGGTTCGAAGCGCCCAACCGTATTGAAATGAAGATAGAGCTTCCACAGAAATGGACCAACAAACTTCTCTGTTTGCCAGAGAACGGAATGGGCTACCAGATCGTGGATGTTTTCATGAACAACGGGGATGAGCATAGAGGTCTCAAGGTCCTCAATTGCTCATCCCTTGTTCTTGAAGAGCCTGAGTTCAATGTCGATCTCATCAGGTCTATAACATTAGCCAAGTCATGATACGATATTTCAAGAATCTGTTCTATACGTTGTTCCCTTCTTTCCGTTTGCGTCAAGCCATCAAAAAGCATGGATGCAGATGCAAGAATTGTGGATGCGATCCAGAGACTGGTCGCTATACGAAGAGAAATCTTCTGAAGGGATAATAGTTATCTTTGCGAGTATAAATTTCTCGCGAATGTCGAAGGTTCATCTGATAAGCAATTATAATGGAAGGACGCCCTCGGAAATACGGGGCGTCATTCTTCGAGTTTCCGATAACATCATTCATGTTCAATTGGAGACAGGGCGGTTCCTTGCTTTTCACAAGCGGGACGTGGATCCATTGGACGAAAAACCGATATGCGAAGGAGACAAGCTGGAGATCGTTCTCAATAGACCAGTTCCAGTCGCATAACGATGTGTCGATTGTAGTTCTTTCGAATGGGATAAGATGGCTTGGCGGTTCCTACAAGAACGCCCTTCTCATTGAATAACGCTACTTCGGTGATGTATGTGCTGTCATCCAGCTTGCCATCGAACGTGCTATTCTTCGATGAGTTGAAATCAATGCTTGACAATTCGAGCGTGATACCCAGCACATGGTCATCTATGGCATGTGTGCATTTGATGTCTCCATAGAAGAACGTCTCATCGCCATAGGTCAATCCTGAATTATGAAGCTGGTTCCGTTGGTTCGCTACTGATCCAAGGTTGTCGTTATTGAACCAAGCGCCAAGAGCATATTCCGACCCATTTGTGAAATCTTCACGGGTCATGACGAACTGCTTGGCCTGAACGTGATATGGATCCAGTGCCGCAGTCGAGGTGCCCCATCTTCCATTTCCTACCATCTTTGTCCATCCTGTAGCCTCGACGTTGTCAATGCCCGTGAAGGCGGACGTGGCCATTTCCTTGACAAGGATGTTGATATGATTGGCGATCCATCCTGTTCCAGAGAAGAAAGTAGCACCAGCACCAGAACGCATGTATGGGAAGGAGCGGGAAGGGAATGTGGCTCTTAGGTACATGTCACGTCCGCTGGAATCATTGCTATAATCAACACGCTGGATGTATCCGCAATGCATGGCCTGTTGATATCCATAAGAAATGACTTTGCTACCAGAGGTCGAATACACCGTATTGCATTCTGGAACATAGGTCACCAAGTAGGTCTTTCCAGACTGGCAGAGACCAGATACACTTTCAGTGGAGGCCGTGGAAGTAGGGAGGGAGGAGAGTGATACTTCCAATGGCGGAAGCGCCCAGTTCCTATTCCCTTTGTAGGACAGCACGGTCAACAATTCGGGATCCATGATGACGATAATGCCTAGTTTTTGATAGACACGTCCCACCACAATGGCATTGGCATCCGTACCGTCCTTCAAAAGTGTGTATGTCGTACGCGCTACGCTGTCATACAACTTGGGGCTTCCTTTATCATAGAACGTATGGCCCCCTACATCTCCGAATCCTGGATTGTATTCTGGTTTTCTCCACCACAACAAAATAGGCATGTTCAGTTCCATGGTGCCCTCAAGCAAGCGGTCGCCGAAGGTCTTTCCCGTGTAGGCGTTGGTGTAGTGAATGAATCCGACCTGTCTATAATTGTCATCGAACCCGAAGAAGTGCTTCATGCCATTGTATTCAATGGAAGAGAACGATGTGTGAGCGCTTGTTGAGCCTGTGACATAGCCGAACTCAGGACTGGTCCGTGTGATGTTCATGTTCCAGACCACGGTCGAAAATGTGGAACCACTTCCATACCGCCTTGTCATGCCACTCCATGGATACGAGAAGACCTCGGATGGTTTCACGTTCAACGCTCCGAAGTTCGGTATCGTTCGGTCGGTTCCGAAAATGATGGATGCGGTCTTGATGTCCTCACCTCTGTACCATAGGCATACCAAAGGAATGCGTGTTGTCTTTTGCTGGATGGTCGTTATTCCTCCTGTTGGTGGAAGCCATCTCGCAAGGATAAGATTTCCCAACCAGTTGCCTCGGTTCCATGGATAGTTGGCATTGAGCCTGATCTGCATTCCTCCATCCACATCCACGGACCTGACCTCTCCACCACGTAGCGTGAGTTGATAATCGATCTCTGGTGTGTCACCTGTTATGTGGGAGAACATTCCTCCTTGGGTCAGTCCCGTGACCGTTCGATCGTAATAACGTATTCTGTTGGCAAGATCGATGGCTGGCGTTCCATCGAAATTCGTCATCGCGCTGAAGGTCGGAGCGGACATTGTGCTATTGAGCACATTGTTATTGGCAATACTGTACACGCTCGGAGTCCTTCCGATTTTGTAGTTCATTTCACGGTCCGAAAAGATGGCCTTTGAGAACTTCAGCTTGCCCAAGGACAATAGTCTGCGACCTGCGTCTGACAGCTTGATGTCGAGATAAATGTTCTCCCGTTGCTTGGCGAATGGCATGGCTGTTCCTAAATATCAAGCACGGGAAAACCCATGTTCGGGTAAAGTCCTATATTTCAAGCATCGATCCTGCAACAAAAAGGGATCCATGGTCGTACAAATAAGCAAATAGCGCACAATGAAGAACATTGCTCTCGCCTTTTGCCTGTGCATCATGTCCAGCATGGCAGCCCAACAGGTCAAGTGGAACATGCATCCCTTGAACCTTGATCAATGCCCTCAATGGATCTACCCCGAGAATTGCAGCGGATGCAGTTCGTGCAGGATGGCGCAGAACACGGAGCCCACCGTCATCGCGGGGGAAATGCTGTATTGGTCCCCCGATATCCACACGTGCCCTTATCCCATCGGGAACGAGCAGAACGTAGTGGTGCTTTCGGGATGGCCCGTCCAGTCGGACACCAATGCCTTTTTCAGCAGCTTGACCTTCGTGCATGCAGCACGGACCCTTGATACGTTGGAGATCATCTATGGAAGGCAGAACAATGGCTGCGATACGGCCCAAGTTTCCATTTCCATCAACGGCGGGCCGAGGGTCCAATTGGAAAAACTCGGTCTGGAAAGCTACTATCCCTATTACGACACGCTGCGCATCACGGATGTGGGCTGTGTTCCCGTTGGGTTCTTCCAAGTGTTCATTTCGGCCAGCGGAGGGACCACCACCGAATTCTTGATGAAGCAGATCCGCATGGTCGCTTCAGATTGCGCCGCTTCAACCACTTTCATTGGCGAACAGACGCGGGATGATGATTTTGTAATGACATCAATGGATGGTGGCATTGAGGTCACAACGTTCAAGTCCTTGCCAGTGATGGTCTATGATGGTCTTGGTCGTCTGGTCTATGGACGCTCGAATTTCCAAGGTCGTAGCACGGTCTCCATTGGGAGTGGATTGCACATCGTGCAGATCGGTACCCAAGTGAAGCGGATCATCAGTAGATGAGTTCCAGTCGAATGGATAAGTGCCTGTCGTAGTTCTTTTTGATCGGATACGTGGGCTTCGCTGTGGCCACCAAGGTGTTCTTCTCATTGAAGAATCCTATCTCGGTGATATAGGTGCTGGCATCCAGTTTCCCGTCGAACGTGGTGTTCTGTGACGAGTTCAACATGTCCTTGTTCACGTTCAGGTCCACCCTGATCACATGGTCATCAATGGCATAGCCGCAGGTTATGTTGCCATAGAAGAACGATTCCATTCCGTAGGTGAGGCCAGAGGTGGCCACCTGATCATCCGTTATGTTCTGGTTCCTGAAGAATTCATCGAGGTCGTATGAAGTGCCTGTATCAAAGTCCTCACGCGACAGAACGAACTGCTTGGCTTGAAGGAAGTACGGATTGATGGCTGCTGTACTGTCGCCATAGATGCCGTTCCCTGCCACTCTGGTCCATCCCGTGGCCTCCACGTTGTCAATGCCCGTGAAGGCGGACGTGGCCATTTCCTTGACAAGGATGTTGATCGAATTCGCGATCCATCCCGAACCAGAGAATGTCTGAGCATCTGGTCCAGACCGCATGTATGGGAAGGAGCGCGATGGAAAGGACAGATGAAGGAATTTGTTCATTCCATTCTGATCATTCTTATAGTCCACACGTTGAATATAACCACAATGCATGGAGGGCTGATAACCGAACGATACGACATCGCTTCCGTTAAGGCTGTATACGTTGTTGTATTCCGCCGTATAGGTCACCAAGTAGGTCTTTCCAGACTGGCACATGCCTGTTGCGCTGGAGACCATGCCTGTGCGACCTGGATTGGGCGAAAGCGAGGCTTCCAATGGCGGGAGCGTCCAGTTCCTATTGCTTTTGTAGGACAGGGCCGTCAATAGCTCTGGGTCCGTGATGACGATCATGCCCAGCTTTTGATAGACACGTCCCACCACAACGGCATTGGGGTCGGTACCATCTTTCAATAAGGTGTAAGAGGATTGTGCGGTATGATCGAAGAGTGTAGGGCTGCCATGATCGAAGAACACGTGTCCTCCTAGAGCACATTTGCCAGGATTTGTGGTAGGCTTGCGCCACCACATGACCGTTGGCATATGGATTTTCATGGTGCCTTCCAAAAGTCGGTCGCCGAAGGTCTTTCCCGTGTAGGCGTTGGTGTAGTGAATGAATCCGACCTGTCTATAATTGTCATCGAACCCGAAGAAGTGCTTCATGCCGCTGTAATCGAGCGATTCAAAAACGGTATGAGCGCTGACGATACTTGTGGTGTATCCATATTCTGGACTGGACCGCACGATGTTCATGTTCCACAGAACAGTGGCCACTTTAGGGTCTACGCCGTAATAAGTACTTATTCCGCTCATGGGATAAAGCAGCAGGAACGTGGGTCTTGGCGAGGCCACGTTACCGAAGTTGGCCACGCGCCTATCCAAAGCATACGTGGTGGTCGCTCCACCCACATCGATGCATCTATACCAGAGCATGACGAAAGGAGGTCCGATGACAACGCTTGTGGGTTGGGCGGTCGTTGGAGGGAAATACTGGGCAAGCACCAAGTTCCCCGTTGATGTGGTGATCTGAGGAGTTGGGGATTCCGTAACAGGTGTGAATTCAGCATTGCCATCGATGTTGGCTGACGTTACGATACCAAGACGCGTCAATAACGAAGTGTTCAGCAGAACAGCGGGGACTTGTTCGATGAAGCGGTTATCGGAGAACGTGCTTGCGCTGTTGAACACATTACTCCTGGTAAACCCGCTCGCACTTCTTGTCAGGTATTGCGGGTTCAGGATAGTGGGCGAGGTGCCATCGTAATTGGTTATGGCGCTGAACGTAGGGGCGCCGTATTCGTTCAGCAGAACGACATTCTCGCCCGCTCTTCCTCCTTCCCTAATCACCTTGTAGTTGATCTCTCTGTCCGAATAGATCGCTCTGACGAGGTTCAGGCCGCCCATGGAAAGGAGCCTCCGACCCTCATTGGTCAGCTTGATATCCAGAAAAACGTTCTCTCCCTGTTTCGCGAACATGACACCTGTCTACGTACATAGGTTCAATTCTATTTATGTGGGATGAGAAATGTGACCCCCGTGTTGTTGATCGTTCTGGCCATCGTCATTGGAGTATTGATATCCGATCGGTACCCAGCCCACATGTTCGCTGAGTCCAAGGTCCGCGTTGAACATGTGTCCTCCTCCAAGATGAGCGACGGGTCGCTTTCGGTGTATTGTACCCTCCAGAACATGGATACCGTAGCTGTGTCCGATGTGGAGGTCTCCATCGTAGTGACCGACTCATTGAACAACGTGGTCCAATCACGTGACCTTGTCTTCTTCAGCGAGGGCAGCCTGCGTCCGAACCAGAAGGCGCTCTTTGTGGAGAATTTCTCCGACTGCTGGTCCTGTGAGGGGGTTCAGGTATCGGTTGAATGAAAAATTTCTTTCCATTCTGAAACCCTTGATGGACGCGGGTTTCTCGCGATATGACCAGTCTGATAGGAAAGAAATGTTTGGAAGTAATGCAACCTTTCATACATTTGCTGCGTCTAAGGACTTACAAGGCGCAAGCCAAAACAGGAACTGAACACTATTTAGGACTGATGCTCTTCACGAACATACATACGAAAACCAATACAACCATTACATGCAATAAGCATGAGATTGGTTCGGGGTTCGTATGTCCGAGGTGAAGTAGACCAAGGATCTTCGAGAGAGGCCCGAACCAACGAAAGGTTCGGGCCTCTCTCTTTTCGGTAGTAGTCGTTCATTGACATGATGTGTGCAGGAAGAAGCGTCGGCGGAAACGAGGGCGCATGCACATGTCTGGCATGAACAACGTTCATTGACATATTGTTTCCGAATTAGATGAAAGAGCGGACGTGGGAATAGGCCTGCGTCCGCTCACTATCTAACTATGACGCGGTGCCTGAGTCTGGTCCAAAGGGTTGGTCTGCAAAACCAACGGCGTAAGCCGATCATCGGTTCAAATCCGATCTGCGTCTCCATGGTGGTGTGGTCCGAGCGCCTAGGCATAGCTTTGCAAAAGCTAGTACACTGGTTGAAATCCAGTCACCACCTCGTAGTTTTTTGGGAGAGTAGCCCAGTGGTTGTGGCATCACTCTGTTAAAGTGACCTACGCGGGTTCGATCCCCGCCTCTCCCTCTCATTGCTCCTTTGCCGTAGTGGCCGAACGGTCTGGCCTGTTAAGCCAGTGAGGTTTATCCTCCATCGTAGGTTCGAATCCTACAGGGGCAGCCAACTCAACATCACATGCTTAAAGACAAAGACATCTTTACGTTCGTGAGGTTCGGAGGATTGAATCTCAAAAAACAGAAGGGTCACAAGACCGTGAACCCAGATCCGAAGCCGTACGACATGAATTGGTCACATCTTCCTCCTGCTTCACGCGGCATCTATGCGATGCCGAAGGTGGCACAAGATCTTTTCTTGGTCGGCTGCCTTGGTTCGTTCCAGAACAGTGTGATGCCCAAGGAACGGGAGTACAAGGAATTGTCCAGCGAAGAGAAAGTGAAGGCATGGAACAAAGAAGATCAGCGCAAACGCGATGTTCTTTCCATGATCAGGAAGGAGTTCCGCAAGGATTCTGGCGCGGTATGGCACCACCTTGGCGATTGCTGCAAACGCAACGAGATCATCGCTGAACATGGAGCTTGGGTCAAAACTGAAATGTCAGCTTGGGCGAAAGCCTTTCGGAAGGCGTCCGTCATTTCAAGAGCGAGGTCGCTGGCAGAAGGGGATCACTGGAAGAACAAGATGTTCGGCTGCATGGGACACGAACACCTTGAGGTCTTCTTCGACGAGAAGGTATGATCAAGACCTCCAAGATCTGCTCTCCTTGGAGCGGTCGATGTTGTGACGAACATTGCGATAGGCGACCATCATATCCAGATCGCTATAAAAGGAGAAGCGTACGCTGTTGTCAAGTTCGTCCTCCATGTAACGGACGTTGACGCTCTTGATGATGGAGCAGGCCAATTCGATGTTCTTGTCGTCCTTGAGCGTGAAGGAAGGACGTTTCTCCGTGGTTTCGATCTCTTCAGGGAGGTTCCTGAACGTGGAAGATGTCATACGAGCCATGGACTACGAAGGTATTACAGTTGAGAAAGGATCGTAATGGTATTATACGGCAGAAAGCCGATGAATGTTATCAACTTGAGGATCTAGGGGAACTTGACCATGAGGCATGCATGCGTGGTCGGGTGCGGGTTCGATGTCCGCTCTCAAGGCAAAAACCAAGTGCTGGTAGAAAGGGTTACTTCGAATTATAATCGAGAGGTCGTTGGTTCGAGTCCAACCCGTGCTACAATAAAAGACAATAGCACGGTAGCTCAGTTGGTAGAGCGCTAAACATATCTCTTTCGTGTGTTGCCTTGGTTTCATGGTGGCTGTAGCTCAGAGGAAGAGCGCCTGATTGTGGATCAGGAGGTCGGGATTTCGAAATTCCTCAGTCACCCAAAGAAGTTGAACGTTATGGCTAATGGTGATACTGACCATCTGAGAGCGAACGTCCATGAGGCCCGCTGCCTCGCATATGGACTTAGTAGTTCAATAAGGAGAATCTGCTCACCCGAAGGATCAGCGGTCCTTCGTTATATGGTGTTGTGAATCCGTTGTGGTCTTCGGAACTCGACTGTGAATCGAGGCTTAAACGGGGTCGTCGCCCGTACAACACCCACAAAGAACGGAAGGCTGCGTCGAATCGCAGTTGAGGTCGGATGTAAACATCACGGTCTTGGTGTAGGGTAGCACGCCGCTCATTCGGGCCTGTTCTTGCGGTTCGCACCGTCAAGGAAATTGGAAAAGAGGTCGCCCCTCAAGCGGATTCGAATTCCGTCAGGTCCACAAATGACTCTCGTAGATCAAACGGTTAGAGTTCACCCTTATTGGGTTGTCACACGTCTGCGCGTAGACAGTGGCGTAAAACGAATATGTGGTTTCGAATCCCACCGAGAGTTCAAAAAACAAAGAACAGTGTGACGTTAAGCTGCAAGAACAGGCTCCTTCAGTGGAAGTGCCCATGACGCTTGCGACGGTTCTGGTTCGATGTTCTTCATGCCGTGTAAGCATTGTTGGCGATGCACCGACTTGGTAGGTCGGAGAGAAGGATTCGATTTCCTTACATGGCTCAATTGGAGATACGATCAGCGAAAAGATGCAGACAACTTCTCGGGACCACGCCTGCACCCGAGCGAAGAGAACGGCATCCGTAGCGGGCCTACAGGGTAGGACGCTGAACGTATCCCAACATTTGATCGGGTCCATGCGTATAAGGGCGGCATGGATCAGGACAAGTTGAATAGGCGCCTCGAAATGTGGTGGACCATTTCGTGGTTCATCATGGATGCATGCTGGATGTTCGATCAACCGAGGTTCGCGATCGCGCCAGCGCTTGTTGCCATGGGATGTGCAGAGTACATTATCACACGCTTGACCAAGGGCGTTGATACCGTAGTGGCCTTTGCCAATGCATCATGGCTGGTGATGAACGTAAGCTGGATGCTTCAAGATGTGTGGAAGGTTGGGACGATGCATGATCTGCTGTCATATCTGAAAGGCGCTTTCTTGGTCTCTGGTGCTATGTGCATCTTGATCGTGGGATGGAAGCATAGGGATATGTTGTGGTACTTCCGTAGGTTCAAGATCAACAAACAGTAAGACGATGAATACGCAAGACTCCGTTGAAGCCATCATGAAGGTTCATCCGCAAACTTCTTCCAAGGATTGGAAGAGGCGGTTGAAGTACATTTTTTATGATGATACGGCGCGTGTGTTCGAGAATGTCGCCACCAAGCAATTTTGTACGGTGTACTGTTTGGAATTTGGTGATGTGGTGGTAAAGGACGGAAATCTTCTACCCAAAACGGATCCTGAATTGATGAAGCGATTGATCAAAGCAGGGAATTCCATCAAGCATTGTGGGGATTATGGTCAAATGTTCTGGAATCCGCTCGACATGACCGTGTGGATGTGCATGGGCGACGGAGATTGTCCCATGGAGAACGAAGAGGATCTGGACGAGGAAGTCAAGAAGTTGACCTCGTATGAGGATGTGAAGAAGATCCTGTTGGAAGCTGGTGCCAAGACGGTTTTGATCGAAGCCGAGCACAGCCCAAGTTGGGATAGCGCTCTGGAAGATGAGCGTGGTGGATATGACAAGGGTTGGGGTAAGGAGAATGATGCCTCCATTCATGCGAAGTGGTGGCAATACATCCACATCAAGGATGTGAAGGGAATAGCGTTGGAACTTTGGTGAGGTGGCACAGCCTGAGACTTATGTATGAGA
>WBZS01001203.1_pt1 | contig 10811 bp, 10 predicted proteins | sample 5204201 | NCBI WGS metagenome assembly WBZS01 (sample SAMN12344357, study PRJNA552823) | activated sludge metagenome | biome: Activated sludge suspended growth; feature: Nitrification reactor; material: Wastewater; isolation source: activated sludge from nitrification reactor of wastewater... | reverse complement strand
GCCGGGTGACTCGTAAGTATTCGGCTGATTCGTTGACCGTCAACCATTCTTGTACTTCAGTGGACATAGGTTGACATCAGTGGACATAGATGGTACGCTTCTTTTCTCAGCGGGGAATGCGAAAAGGAGCACACCATGGCCAACAATCCGATCAGCGAGTTTCTGAAGCTGTTTCGCAAAAGGATCGAGAAAGAGACAGGCGAAAACATCGCCAGCGCGGTTGAAATTCCGGCACTCCTCCTACTGGACGACCTTTGTACGTTCGCCAAAGCTGACCCTAAGGAGGTCATGGGAGAACGTGCCGCCCGCAAAGTCAAGCACATCACCGGCTAAACCACCCTTTCCCCGCTGAGTGTAACATGAACGATGTCAAGGTGGAGTTCCAACGCTGGCAGTCCCAAGGCTTTCTGGGCGACCCCGCCGGCGAGGATGCTTACGCCTATCTGCGGGCCTCCTCCGAGAAACAGGTTGAGGAAGGTTCATCGTTCCCGCGCCAAATCGAAAACGTCCACAAGGCTGCCCTGCGGGATCTCTTGCGCATCCCCTTTGACCACATCTATTTCGACGATGGCTTCACCGGCTTTGAGTTCGAGCACCGCCCCGCTCTCCTCAAGCTACGGCACGTTTTTACGAGTAAGGGTAAAGGGCACTTGGTGCTCGAAGACATTGACCGGCTGTCCCGCAACGCCGACTGGCAACAAGGGTTTCTTCTGGAGGAGCTAACCCGCCACAAGGTTGAGGTCCATTTCTTCATTTCGCCTGGATCGCAATTGGAGCGCTATGTCCGGGGTTACATTGCCCAGGAAGGCATGAAGAAGGACATCCAACGGATGAAGGACGGCCAAAAGTTCAAAGCCCTCGACGGCCGGGTGACTGCAAAGAAGCGCCGCTTCGGCTACATCAAGACCCATCCGGTCAATACTCACTACGAGCTGCACCCAGAAGAGAGCAAGATCGTTCGCATGATCTATGAAATGGTGATCTACGAGCGCAAATCTCTGGCTCAGATCGCCGCGTACCTCAACGAAAACCATGTCAAGACCTGGGGCCGGGTCGGTTATTGGAATGCCGCCACCCTGCTTCGGATGATCAAGTCCCCTCCTTACAAGGGTGAGTTCGTCGCCAACGCCGTCATGTTTGTGGCAACGGGTTACAACGCCGACGGACGGGCAAAGTACAAGTCCGTAATGCGCCCTGAGAGCGAATGGATCAAGGTCGAATGCCCGGCTATCGTTACTCCTGAAGAATGGGACCTGGCTATTGAGATTCTGAGAAAGAACGCCAAGACCTCGACCCGCAACGGCCGGCGAAACTGGCTGCTGCAATCAATCTGCCGGTGTGAGATATGCCGGGAGTTCGTAATGGGTACGGCGCGTGGGGGAAGCCCCAAAAGCCCACACAGGTATTACTTCTGCCGTTCTCGTGTCTCTGAAGTGGCCAGGATGGAAAACAAACAGTGCGGATGTCCAGCCGTACGCGCCGAGCTGTTGGAGGCCCGCGTGTGGGAGGAAGTGCGCAACATCATCTTTAACCCCGATCTGATCATCCAACGGATTGAGGAGCGCGCCGTTGATGATCGCCTCAAGGCCATCCAAGGACAGCTGGATTACGTGGTGAAAGAGCTGGCCCAGATTGAAAAAGAACGCGTCAAATTCGAATTAGCGTACCAGCGCGATATTTACACCCTCGACGAGTTTGAGGAGCGCATGAAGGATCTTCGCGGCAAGGCCCAAGCCCTGGAACTTAACCAAGCCAAGCTTCAGGCCAGAGTTGCCGAGGCTGCCAGCTCCGACGAACAGAAGAAGACCGTCCTTCAAGCACTCAAACAGCTGCAAGCCACCATCGGAAAAGATACAGATCTGCCTTTCGACCTGAAGCGCAAGATCATCACGCTACTGTGCGAGAACATCTGGGTGAACACTTGCGCCGGGACTTTCACGATTGAAGGCGAAATATCCGGCACTTTTGGGTTTCAATCTGACCGCTGATCGCCAGGATGTGGGTGGTGCCTGTCGCGCGAAAGCTCTGGGTCAGCGCGGGCGGGATGTTGTTGTCGTCACCGAGGAGGATTCCCTGCAGCAGCGCCGCGTGCGGCTCAGGGAAGAGCACGGCGAGCCTGCGGCGCGCAGCCTGCTTCAGGTCGAGCCCCGCCCGCACCCAGGCCCAACCATCGCCGACGCCCAGCCAGGTCACCTCGGCCGGCTGAGCGATCACGCGCACGCCCTGGCGCTCGAGGAAAGCCCGATAGTCGAAATCCGCGAACCGTGGCGGCGCCTGCAGGTCGCCCGTGATCGTGACCGTGTCGCCGTAGACCCAGGCGCCGGCGCCGGTGGCCGCCTGGCGCTCGGGTGAGAGCGGCGGCGCAGTCACCAGCACCCAGCCGCTCACGACCTGTTCGACGCCGTCGGCGGTCGTGAGGCCATCGGCCCAGACGCGCAGCCGGGTGCGATCGCCGTGCGCGTCGGGCTCCGCCCAGACCACGCCCGTCAACGTCACGCCGCGCAGGCCGGTGTAGAACGCCGGCTGGGCGGTCTGAGGCACACCGGGCGTGCCCCAGGCCGTCCGTCCGGCGCCAAGGGCAACCGCCACAACCAGCATCGGGATCCGGTGACCCCGCGTCGCGACGACGAGCACCGCGGCGACGCCGGCCAACGCCAGCCAGGCCCAGGCATCGACCGGCACAAACGGCGCCAGGGCGCAACCACACAACGCCGCAGCGCTCACCCAGATGATCAGATTGGCTCGGGCACGCATGCCCGCACTGTACGTCGGTCGGTGTCAGGCGGGTCCTCAAGGAGTCCAGCAAAAGACGGAGGCGTCAACGCCGAACGCGCGTCGACCAGGGTCTGGCGACGACGAAGGTCTCAAGACGTCAGCGCAGGTAGGCCCGGCGCAGCCAGGTGAGTGCCGGCGCGAGGTCGATCCGCTCGGCCGCCGCGACCAGTTGCGGAATCGCGTCGACGGCGTCGAGTGGGATGTTGGATTCGAGCATGGGGTTGAGGCGGAAGTACCGGGGGCCAAGCAGATGAGCGGCCTGGTAGTCGACGACGTCGACTCCGCCGTTGATCATGATGTCGATCACGGGCCGCGCCCATTGCGACAGCCCCCAATCCGCGCTCTGCTCGGTGAGGTACATGGGCGCCCGGCCGGTGCCGATCGAAAGCAGCGCGATGTCGTCGAGCCGCACCGGGCGCGTCGCGCCGCTGGCGCCCTCGTTGCGCGCCCGCAACTCGGCCGTGCTCAACGCCTGGGCGATCGCGCACAGGGCCGGGTTGTTGGCGACCACGCCGCCGTCGACGTAGCCCTGATAGACCGGGAAGTACGTCGGGGCCGCGGTCGTGCGCAGGGCGACGTCGACCACGCGCTCGGCGCCGTCGGAGTCGGGCCCGGGGAAGTTATGAAAGAACTTGGGCTTCCAGGTGCGGAACGCCGTCGGGTCGTAGGCGTCGTTGTCGAGGTCGAAGGTGGCGACGAGCACGCGCACCGGCAGATCGCGAAGACGTTTGTCGCCGAATCGTTGGATCAGCAGCCGCTTGAAGTTCGCGGCGCTGTACTGTGCGCCGATCAGGTTACCGACGTCGCGGACGTTGTCGAGCGCGGTGTCCGCGAACACGTCGCGCCCATGCTCGCGGTAGAGCGCCACGAGTTGATCGGGCGCCAGCCCGGCCGCCAAGCCCATGGCCAGGACCGCGCCCGTCGACGTGCCGGCGATCAGGTCCACGGCCCGCAAGAACTCGGGCGCTTCCTTCACGATCCGGGCAATGAGGACGGCCGACAACACACCGCGGATTCCGCCGCCGTCAAGGGAAAGGATCTGATATCGCGACACAGGCTATCTCCGCCGTTATTGTACAGAGGCAGCCCGAAATAGGAAATGAAACCAACGGTTCGGCCCGAGCGTCGATCTTCAACTGCGATTGCGTAAGTGTTCGCTCTTCGCGGCCAGCCAGAACGCGTTCGGCAGGTGTTCGGCGTGCAGGCGGCCGGCATTCACGTGCAAGGCCAGTTGCTGCCTCACCCCGTCGGAGAGTGGGAATGACTTGGCGAAGCGCAGTTGATCCTGGTGCGGTTGAAAGAACAGGACCATGACCGCTGGCGAATCACTCAGGGCTCGCAGCGCCTGATACTGTTCGGGGTTTGCCGGATCGAGCCAGGTCTGGAAAACGGCGGGCTGAACCAGGGCCCCGGCCAGCCAGAGTTGAAGCTCGAGCACGGCGCCCGTGTCGTAGTACGCCAGCTCGCTACGCAGATCGATCGGCTGTGCGCCGAGGAACTCGGGGGCGGTCGAGCGCAGCATCAGCCACGCCTGCTCCGAATCGGCGGCCAGGGCCAGACCGCCCGCCGTGAGGCCGGGCAGCTTCTCTTGCACAATGGGAGGTACAAGGGTGCGCGTCATTAATTATCTGGTGGCCGAGGGGCTTGGCCTCCCGACCGGCAAGCGTGAAATATACGGCGCCACAGAAACGCCGGGAGGCGCCTCGCGTGCAGCCAGGATCAAGGCGTGCGGATCATACACGGACCGCCCGAACCGCGCTATAGCCCTTGATGACTAGGCCGACGCGAACCGGGCGGTCCGGACAAACATCCAGGTTGGATCTGGGCGTTCGAACCAGATCAGGGCGCGGGATAGCCGCCGCCACCGCCTGGGCCCGGATAGCCGTTGCCTGGAGGAGCCTGGGTCGGCGGAGCCTCGGTCGGAGGCGGCACCGGCGTGGGTGTCGCACCGCCCTGGTCCGGGCCGGGGTAGCCACCACCAGGCGCCGCGGTGGGCTGCACTGGAGCAACGGTCGGTGGCGGGACCTGGGTTGCCGCTGGCGCCGGGGCCGTGGGGTCGATCGCGTGCACGGGCTCGGTCGGTCGCGTCGTGGGCGTTATGCAATCGGCCTCACAGCCGGAATGCGCGGGCACCGTCGTAGTCGGCCGCGGTGTCTTGCTGCCGAGGGGCGAAGCGGTCGGGCTGGAAGTGCTCGTCGTGGGCCGCGTGACCTGGCGGGTTGCCGTCGGCTGGGCCGTATCGACCGGAGAGTCGGTGTGAGTGGCGGTACCGAGCGCCGCCGACTGGTCGTGGTCCACGACGCCGGTTGTCGCAGGCTCCTGACCGGTCACATTGGCGCTAAGGGTGGTTGGCGCGACCGTCGCCGGAGCCGGCGACGTTTCGCTCGGTGAGATCCGGGCTGGGGCGGTCATGGTCGCCAACCCGCCTCGGGTCGCGGTCGCGGGAATTCGGAACGGCGCGCGCGCACCGGAATTGCATGCGCTCACCAGCAGGCTCCCCAAGACAAGGCCGGCCACAACCCAACCAGACTGACGAACGCTCGCAACTTTCACTTGGACGCCTCCGGAAAAATACCGACCCACAACCGTTATAACCTTTTACTAACCCGTCGGGTGTTGGCGACGGCGAGGGTTGGTAGGTGATGAGAATTTGACAGGCCGCCCGGCATTCGGTATACTGAAACTTCGTTCGGGCCTGTAGCGCAGTTGGGAGCGCGCCTCAATCGCACTGAGGAGGTCAAGGGTTCAACTCCCTTCAGGTCCATGTCGGTCGAGCCAGATCCGACCGGGTGTCTCACGCAAGATCGCGACACCGGCTGCCGTGTGCAGCGCTCTGGGCCCATAGCGCAGTTGGGAGCGCGTCTCAATGGCATTGAGAAGGTCGAGGGTTCAACTCCCTCTGGGTCCACACAAGCAGGGGCGCACAATCGTGCGCCCCTGACCGTATCTACAGGCGTCGAACGGGAGTAGTAGCCCAGCCTGCAGCGAGCCGGGGGTGGTGCAAGCCCGGCATTAGCGGCTCAGGCCCGCGCGCGCGACTTCGGTCGCGAATTTGGGGCGAACTCACCCGGGAGCCTGGCCGGTCAGCGGCCTCGCCGCAGCCGGCCACGGGACGGCCCGTTACAGCCAAGAGGGGCGACGCCGCACGTCGGGCGTCGCAACCAGGGTGGTACCGCGAAGGCCGCTTCGTCCCTGAAAGGATGAGGCGGTTTTTTGTTTAATGGCGGAGAACGAGGCGTCGTTTTCCGCCGACTGAGAGGTCGAATGGCAAAGTACGAGCACGGCGCGATCGAGGCCAAGTGGCAGGCGAAGTGGGATGCCGACAAACTGTACCGGTCGCGCGTCGACTGGAGCCGGCCGAAATACTACGCGCTCACGATGCTGCCTTACCCGAGCGGCGATCTGCACATCGGGCACTGGTTCGCGATGACGCCGTCGGACGCGCGCGCGCGCTACATGCGCATGAAGGGCTTCAACGTGCTCTTCCCGATGGGCTTCGACGCCTTCGGTCTGCCGGCCGAGAACGCGGCCGTTCAGCGGAACATCCATCCGGCCAAGTGGACGGCCGCCAACATCGAACGCATGCGCAAACAGCTGCGCTCGATGGGCGCGATGTTCGACTGGGAGCGCGAGGCGGTCAGCTGCGACCCCGGCTACTACAAGTGGACCGAGTGGTTCTTCAAGCAGTTCTTTGACGAGAACCTGGCCTACCGCGGCGAGGCGCTGGTCAACTGGTCGCCGACGCTGCAGACCGTGCTGGCCAACGAGCAGGTGATCGACGGCAAGGACGAACGCACCGGGCAACCCGTCATCCAGAAGCTGATGACGCAGTGGTTCTTCCGCTACACGCGCTACGCCGACGAGCTGCTGGACTTCAGCAGGATCGACTGGCCCGATCCGGTGCGCATCATGCAGACCAACTGGATCGGCCGCAGCGAGGGCGCGCGCGTGATCTTCAGCGCCCTGCCCGACAGCCAGCCGATCGAGGTCTATACGACCCGACCCGACACGCTGTGGGGCGCGACCTTCATGGTGCTGGCGCCCGAGCACCCGCTGGTCGACGCGCTGACCGTGCCCGCGCAGCGCGAAGCCGTCAACGCCTATCGCGCCGCGGCCGCGCGCGAGACAGAAATCGAGCGCACGTCCGAGACGAAAGAGAAGACCGGCGTGTTCACCGGCGGCTACGCGACCAACCCGGTCACGGGCAAGCCGATCCCGGTCTGGATCGCCGACTACGTCCTGATCTCGTACGGCACCGGCGCGATCATGGCCGTGCCATCGGGCGATCAGCGCGACTTCGACTTCGCGCGCAAGTACGGGCTGGACATCGTGCCGGTCGTGCGTCCCGCCGACTGGCCGGCGGACCTGCCGCTGACCGGCGACACCATGACCGAGGCCTGGAGCGGCGCCGGACTGATGATCAACTCGGGCCCGTTGGACGGCCTGGAGTGCAACGGCCAGAAGGGTCGCAAGAACCCGGCGATCGACGCCGCGATCAAGATCCTGGAGCAGCGCGGCGTCGGCCGCGAAGCCGTCAATTACCGCCTGCGCGATTGGCTGATCTCGCGCCAGCGCTATTGGGGCGCGCCGATCCCGGTCATCCGCACGCAGGACGGCACCTACGAGACCGTGCCGGACGATCAACTGCCCGTGCGCCTGCCCGACGACGTCGACTTCCTGCCGACCGGTCAGAGCCCGCTACAGCTGCACCAGGGCTTCCTGAACACGGTCGACTCGCAGGGCCGGCCCGCCACGCGCGAGACCGACACGATGGACACGTTCATGTGCTCGTCGTGGTACTGGTTCCGCTACCTGAGCCCGAAACTGTCCGACAAACCGTTCGACGCGGAAGAGGCCGCGTACTGGCTGCCGGTCGACACCTACACCGGCGGCGCCGAGCACGCGACCATGCACCTGTTGTACGCGCGCTGGTTCGTCAAGGCGATGCGCGACCTGGGCGTCTTTGACGAGACCGTCGCGGCCATGCGCGCGCACGGCCGCGATCCCGAGTCGCTGACCTGGGGCGAGCCGTTCCTGAAGCTGCGCAACCAGGGTCAGGTGCTGGGCGAGGAACGGCCGGGCTACGTCGTCGCCGCCAGCGGGCGCTGGGAGGGCCGCAAGCTGTTCGCGTCCAACGTCGTGGCCGGCAGCGCCGCCTACGTGGCCGCGAACCCGGCCGAGGCCGGCACGACGCCCGTCCGCGGCGAGATCATGAAGCGCACCGAGAACCTGCTGCAGGTCGCGGCCGGCGGCGACGAACTGACGACCGTCGAGGTGCTGCCCGACGCCACGATCACGATCGAGGGCATCGACGGCGTCGCCCGCGTCGACCAGCTGAAGCATCACCTGGAAGTGCAGCGCATGTCGAAGAGCAAGGGCAACGTCGTCAACCCTGACGAGTGGGTCGGCAAGCACGGCGCCGACACGGTGCGCGCCTACCTGATGTTCGGCTTCGACTGGCAGAAGGGCGGCCCGTGGGACAGCAAGGGCATCCAGGGCGCGGTCCGCTGGGTCTACGACGTGTGGGACATCGTCACCCTGCACCAGCCCGCCACAACCGCGGGCGATTCCACGGCCGAACGCAACCTGGAGCGCCGCGTGCATCAGACCATCAAGCAGGTGCAGGACGGCCTGGAGAACTTCAGCTTCAACGCCGCGATCGCGGGCCTGATGAAACTGCGTAGCGACCTGAAGGACGTGATACGCGAGAACAAGGTCGGCGCCGCAGCCTGGCGCGAAGCGATCCGGTCGATGCTGCTGTTGATGGCGCCCTTCACGCCGCACCTCGCCGAGGAGCTGTGGGCGCAGCAGGGCCACGGCTACAGCATCCATCAGCAAAGCTGGCCCGACTTCGATGCGGCCAAGGCCGCCGAGGCCATGCTCGAGCTGGCCGTACAGATCAACGGCAAGGTCCGCGACAAGGTCGTGGTCGCGCCCGACGCCGACGAGGCCACGATCCAGGCCGCGGCCCTGGCCTCGGAAGGCGCCGTCAAGTACATGGAGGGCAAGCCCGCCCGCAAGGTCATGTACGTGAAGGGCCGGCTGGTCAATATCGTTGTGTGAGTGGGTGCTCGGGGATGGGGTGATGGATCACCCCATCCCCGAGCACCCTGCCGCCCAAGCCGCCAATGACGATTATTCGCCCTGCCCTCGAGTCTGACGCAGACGCCATCGCCCGCGTGCACGTCGCGAGCTGGCAAACCACTTACGCCGGCCTGGTGCCGGACGAATACCTGGCCGGGTTGTCGGCTGAGCGCCGGGCCGAGCAATGGCGAGCCACGCTGGCGAACGCCGAGTCAGCCATGCAAGCACTCGTCTGCGAGCGCGTGCCCGGCGACGTCGTTGGCTTCGCGGCCTTTGGGCCCGAGCGCGAAGGCCTGGCGCCCTACACCGGCGAGCTCTACGCGATCTATCTCTTGAAGTCCGCCCAGGGCCATGGGCTCGGGCGGGCCCTGCTGGATCACGCCGCCCGGCGTCTGGCCGAGCTGGGCCACACCGCCTGGATGTGTTGGGTGCTGGCCGACAACCCTTCACGCCACTTCTATGAGTCGATGGGCGGTCATGCGTTTCGCGAAAAGCCGATCGAGATCGGCGGGCGGAGCCTGATCGAGGTCGCCTACGGATGGCAAGAGCAAGTATGATTGGGGCATCGGGCCGTTGGGTCATTGATCCGCAATCACCCAAGCCCCCGGATCATCCACTCACGCAATGACCATGGTTCTCACGCACTTCGGCCTGCATCTGCCCCACTGGACTCTGCAATGGCTGTCGCGGCAACCCACGCGGTTCCCGGACGTCGAGGCACGCATGCGCAGCGCGATCGTGCTGGCGCGCGAGAACGTCAACCAGGGCACCGGCGGGCCGTTCGGAGCCACGATCTTCGAGGCCGAGACCGGTCGGCTGGTCGCAGCCGGCGTCAACCTTGTGGTCAGCCATCAGGCCGCGATCCTGCATGCGGAGATGGTCGCGATCGCGCTGGCGGGCCAGGCGCTCGGCACGCACGACCTCGCGACCGTCGGGCGTTATGAGCTTTACGCCAGCACCGAGCCGTGCACGATGTGCCTGGGCGCCACGCTCTGGTCGGGTGTGCGCGCCCTGTATTGCGCCGCGCGCGACGAAGACGCACGCGCCATCGGTTTCGACGAGGGCCCCAAGCCGGCCGACTGGCCGGGCGAACTGCAGCGCCGCGGTGTGCAGGTGGTTCGCGACTTGCTCCGCGCCGAAGCCAGTGCGGTGTTGAAGGACTACGTCATCAACGGCGGCCCGATCTACAACGGGCGCGCCGGCGCCAACGCCGGCTGAAGTGATCCATACGCAAACGCACCGGCCGCCGCCTCGTTTACCGAAGCGGCGGCCGGTGCGTTTGCGAGTCTCAGCCGATTGCGTTGGGATCCGGGATCGGTTCGGCGCTCATGACCTTCTTTGACCGCGGCAGATAGAACAGCCGGTAGCGCATCCCTTCGATCGAGGCCTTGTGTGCGGCGGGCGTCACCTGGAACTTCTGCCCGTCGACGACATAGTAATAGTACGTGTGTCGGCTCTTCCCCGAGCCGCGCACCTCGGTCCGTTCCTGCAGATGCCCGGTGACCGACTCGACGGTGCCGGCCAGGGCCTCGCGCACCCCAGAGAGGATCGACCAGAAGATCACGGCGACGACGCCCAGCATGATCCCGCCGAAACACAGGAAAGGCAACAGGTCTGAAGAACTGACGGCCCCAAAGCCGCCTTCACTCCAGACAAAGCCTACAAACATCACGATCGGGAAGACCAGAAGCGCAACCAGCAGGACAGTCAGACCCAGGACACCGGCGATGAGGCCGTTCCGCTGACGTCCAGAAAGCTGCAGCGTTCGGTTAGCCTCGAGATCCTCGGCGTTGAAGTCGAGCGCCTCCTGCAGCGCTCGCGTGATCTCGGCCTGCGTTTCGTTGGGTGCGGCGCTGAGGTTCAGGCGCTCCACGCTGGCGATCAGGTTGACGCCGGTGATGTAGAAAAACCGATACGCACCGGGCGGCAGTTCGGTCGCGCCGGGCAGCGAG
>WBZS01002606.1_pt1 | contig 10819 bp, 13 predicted proteins | sample 5204201 | NCBI WGS metagenome assembly WBZS01 (sample SAMN12344357, study PRJNA552823) | activated sludge metagenome | biome: Activated sludge suspended growth; feature: Nitrification reactor; material: Wastewater; isolation source: activated sludge from nitrification reactor of wastewater... | reverse complement strand
GGCGACGGTCAGAAGCGATCAGAGATTACTGGCTCAGGAACAACAACTTTGGTTTGGGATGGTCATAGCAACCTTCAGGAGCGAAGTTAATGCCTGTAAAGAACTATGACGCAGTCAATGGACTGATTGTCGGTGAGAACACTGGCGGGACCCAACTTGATTACCTCACGGACGCGCTTGGGTCTGTAACGGCAACGATCGACTCAACATGCACGGTTAAGAACACCTATCGCTACAAGCCGTATGGTGATGTGTATGTAAAAACAGGCACTGACCCTGACCCTAAGTTTATGTGGAATGGTTCGACAACTAGCCGCAGAACTGGGCTTGCATATTCGGGCCAGTACGACTTCAGGCGCCACTACGGAGCGGAACAAGCTGGGTGGACAAGTATCGACAGACACTGGCCAGTTACGTTGCCTTATTCATATATGCATGGGCACCCGACAACACACTCAGAGCGGTCATTTTCTACGGGTGGGCTCACGTTTTCCCAAGTGAAGCCATATCCCACCGACATTGCCGGTTACAGCGAATACTATTGTGATCTAGCAAAACAACTTGCATGTGTGAACTATGGCATTAACTGCTTCTGCTTTGTTAGCCGGAATATGCAAAAGATCGTCAAAATTCTCGAAGGGACAAGTTTCGTTGCAGCTTTTGGTGGTGCACCTGGAGTTGCGGAAAAGATTGCGGCGATTCTGTCTGGTGGATGTAGCTTGCAAGATATCAGCAATTGGATATTGTGTACGAATAAATGCCTCTTTGAGTGCTTTTACGTTGGCGGCTATCCAGGGAAAGGCAAGTGTGATCCATCAGTAACAGAGTGTTGGAAGCGGCAAGCGCTCAAATGTGAAAATGCATTCATGCTTGCTGACGCATTTCCTGAAAAAGACCGGATAGAGTGTTGCCGATCTTCAGTCTTTTGTGAGCAAGAGCAATACGGCTATTGTAATAGCCCAAAAGGTCCGTGTGGTAGGCTACCTTGTGCTCAGCAGATTATGGCGCTAATGGCAGTAGCTTCCGCACAGCAAGGTATGAGCTTTCCTTTTGCAGGGAACAACGCCGATAGGCAGCAAGCAGCATTTCAGATGTGCTGCAAGGAGAAAGTATGGTCTGGACATTCACCTTTCAGGTAAGGGCCGTCAGTTTAGTGTGTTTGGTTGCCGTAATCATAGGCGGATGCAAGCAAAGAGTTGACGTCGTGTCGGTTCACAGCCAGTTTATGGACACTAAAGAGACTTGGATGGAATCTGATGGCACTCCAATGATCAAGGTTGTCCAATTGGATTCAAAAGGCGTACTGTCGCAGCAAAATATTGCTGCAGACAAAGATGTACTAATTTCCTGGTGCACATGGGTTGGTCAAATCTACTATATTGGTAGTGATGGGTTTCTCTACTTATTGAACAGAAATCGGGCAAAGGACAAAAGGCCAGATCACCCAGGAGCGCGACCAATCAACGTTGGGATTCGCAGTTCTAAGGATATCATTAGTGTCTGTGACGACGATTGGCCACTTTCAACGCCGTTTTATTTTTTGACGAAGGACGGCATTCTAGTCTCTGTCCGCAATGGCGCGGGCGGCACAAGCCTGTCCCAATTTGATACAAAGTGCAACCGCTTGACCAGGGAAAATACACGGGTTTCATGGGGACGAACCGGAGAAGGTACGTTCAGTGACATTTCACTAATCATTGATTGTGACGGTAAGAAGAGTGGTTTCAGACTAAAGGGCAGCCAGTTTGCAGATTACCATCATGACTAAAGGAGACACGTGTTGCAGTTAGAGAGATACTACGAACACGAGAACCGATTAGTTTAGAGGGCAACGAACAGTGGCGGCGTATTGACTGACTATGAAGTCGGCGCACTTGGGCACGCCTGCGAGAGTGACTGTGCAGAGCGATTGTTACTGCACTTTTCGAGGAATGATCTAACTCCATTCTGTACGAGTCCAGGTCGATCATCGCGATAATAAAGGGATTGTTTAAGTGTTCCGCTATGAATTGGGCTCGGGAAACATTGGAATACGAATGACAAATCTTCAACTCGACGAATTACTGGAGTTAGAGGGAGCCATGAATAATGTGAGCCTTGCTACAATCGACCACCGACCGTAATTCACTTTAGACTATCCGTTACTACGGCCCGTCCAGATGGTCTACGACCGTGACGGAGCTAAACGATCAGAGAAATCCGATCCATTTGCCACTATAGACATGTATGCACTCTGTACCAAGCCTCCTTGTCATTCTTCCAACCCATAACCCGACAGGCACTTTGCGTGCCATTGTTGCGGGCTTGTCTCGCTACCTAGTGGTCGATAATGGATCAACAGACTTAACAGGCTTCACTGGCGTCAAGAATGTAGAAAAGAATTCATTTGGCCCAACCTATGAAATTGGTGCGCTCCTGCACGCCTACGAGCATCACCCGGTCGAGCGCTACTTGCTCATACACGACTCCATCGAGATTCGAGACAAACGAATAGTCGAGGACCCAACCGCCCTGTTCGGCAAAGACGATGGCGTCTACGCTCTCTCAGCTATCACTCCGTCCTGGTTTGGCTTGAAGCAGGTGAACTACGACTGGATTCACGCAACCTTCCCAGAGTTCAACCGGCTCGACTTCGGAAGCTTCTCGGGTATCCAATACAACGCCTTCTCAGCCACCCGCGACCAGATCGGCTTGCTCATCAAACATGGCTACCTTACGCCTGAGAGATTGCCAAGGGACAAAGTGGGCTCCCAAAGCTGGGAGCGAGTGCTAGGTGCGGCGTTCAAGCAACTCGGCATTCCAGTCCACTTCCTCACCGGCACATCAGACACCGACAACCCCTACTTCAAAAAAGAATTCCTCGACCGCCAGTAAGGGGCCCCCCAAGAAAATCAGCTTCTATGAAAGAGGCTGAAGAAGGACAGGTCGCTAGTTAGTGGGCTCGCTCTTCACAAAGAGCAACCCAGGGACTTCGTTTCGCAATAACCTGGAAATCAACCGGTCTACCGTGGGGCTGTGGCTTGAGAACGTTGGCTTCTTAGGTTGCAGTCGGCACGTACCTCTTCTTCTTGTCCGGAGGTCAGGGGCACCAGCTGGGGTGATGACCTGACCGCTCTGCATGTAGCCATGGCCCCAATCCCGTTCTGCTGGGATTGAATCGAAGGCGGCCAGGGGACTGCTAGTTTGCTTGCCAAAGAAAGACTGCACCGGCCAAATGGTCACTTCTTTCCGTGCCTGTCGTACGTATGGGTTCGCTCCAAACTTGGTCTTTGCAAGTTAAGTATTTCGCTTCTATCGCTCTGGCATCTTGAAACCTCAGTGCATCAGGTGAGTGGCTGCCATTACCCACTCCGTCCGAACACATATGGGAGACTCTGGCATAACAAAAACTTGATCGAATCCCGCAATCTCCCCCACAATTAATCGAGTAAACCTGCCGGTGCCTTCGTCCTCCTGGTCACCTTCCCAGAAAGTTAGGCCCGTGATTTGCTTCTTATTTCGGATGTGCCAAGCCACTGCTAAGCGAGGTAGTGGCTCCTTTGACTCAAGGAACCTAAGGGTTCCTTCCCCAAGCCAAGAATTCAGGAGTTCCGACGCAGACGTCGGACTCATCCGTTCTCGGCTTGGGGAACGCCGAATCGCGAACACTAACTCGAAAAACACCTGGCATAACACATTCTCTGGAGAAAACAGGGGATCGCAAAGAATTATAAACTGCGCCCTCATTTTTGGTACTTCACAACTTACTATTGCGTCGCACAAGATTCCAAGAACCCATCCCAATACGGTCGGGGGAATAGCGGCACTAACATCAACTTCATAAAGAGCGGGAGCTGTAATATATACCACATGGTTATCAATGGGATGTGGCAAGAACCTGGTGAAGCCATTATCACCGGACCTTTCATTGTGATCGAACTTGATTGCGCATTCTATATCGTAAAGGACCCGGTCTTTTTCAGACTTTGAAACTTTTTTCAGTCTTTGTTCGACAACAGCGAGGAGTATCGGCACCATTTGCCTGGGCAACGGTCGATCACCTCTAATTGCACCATTGACAGCTGCTGTTACGATTGTAGTTCGTCCAAAATACCGATTCAGTTGAGGGTCTCCCCACGAAGCGATCTCCCTAGAAACGTCGGAGCCACTCGAAAATAGAGGTGCCTCAGCCCCTGGCCTCAGCAATTCGTGCCCAAGTCTCGTCAGTTCCCTTCTTTGGCTTCTCACCATGGTGATCATACCCACGTGGTTGGGTCGTGCTTATTTGAGCAAATAGGTTTACCCGTTAATTTACCAGTTTTTTAAGCTGCACGCTCCATAAATATGCTCTACTGAGCAATTAGTGGTCCACACAGCGGCATAATGAGAAAGGCCCCAGTCCAAGGATGGAAAGGAGCCTTTTGGAATCCGCGACGTGTAACCGTCCGGAACCGGGAACAAGTGAAACCAATGTTAAAAGATCAACACCCGTTCGAGGCCACTCTAGTCAAAGATTCTGGCCCTGTCAACCATTCTACGTCATATGCAATCCCACCATGGGATTTCTACTTCGGCTCTGGAGTCATGCGGCGGCTACTCGTCGACTCCGATACGGCTGCACGGAAGTTTCATTGCAGCGAAGCAGAGACTCAGACTGGTGAGGTGATTTATGCCACCTTGGAGGCTGCTCTGAAATTGACCGAGTCGGGGAAACTCGACGTTGCTGAGTCCACATCGCCCGCCTTCTTGAAGGCAATGGCCCGAACGATCCAGCGGCGGAAGGCAGGTCGATCAGGCGACCCAGTAACCACCGTGCTGAACGAAGCCGCCCTCATCCCTATCGAGGATTCTGGATTTTCTGAGGTGGAATTTGAATCCACTCTGGCCGCTTGCCGATCAGCAGCAATCTCTGCCGGTATCTCGCAACAACACGTCGATGCTGTACTTCTCTCTGCTCAAGGAAAGGAGACCGTTGAAATCGCAAAGGCCCTGAGCTGCAAGCCCGATACGGTCCGAAAGTGGAAGGCTCGGTTCACGAAGGTCGTGGCCAAGGCAATCCGATCCGTGGTCTTCGGTGCAACGCTGTTAGTCGGGGGTTGCTCCTACGAACCAGCGCCCGCGAATGACTCCGCGAATTCCTCGGGGCGTAATAACACCCTGATCGCTGAAATAAGTGTTGACCTCAGCCAACGGTCAGAGGAAACTCTGCAGTTGTATGCAACTATCTCTTACAACTTGCAAAGCACACTTCCAGACTATGCCGTGGTTCGCATCAACGTGTACGGCAATGGGATCAATCGGGTCTATGAAGGCCCACCCATCTGGGGTCGCAATGAGTTCAATCATAAGGTGGCTTCTACATTTGAACATCCATCCTTAAGCGTCACGACCCCGATAACCCGCTCCGATGATGTCGTTGCCCTCAACCTTTTGCATAGCGGCGAATGCGAGACCTATGTCGCTTATTTAGTTTCTGATGGTGCTCAAGAAGCGGATCCCAAGCGACTTGCTCAGAAAATGAAGTCGCTGTTCCGTGAATTGGCGAAGCGCAAGACGTTGCTTCGATTTGCAATCTGCGGGGTTTTGCCCGACTATCAACTCGACTGGGCCACATGGATGAAACCACTCGGGAAGCGCGGCTTTGTCCGTGGCAAAGATGATGTGGACACCATTCCTCCCTTGGAGGTGCGCTGATGACTTCTCTTAAGAGTCTGGCGGGAGCACTGGCTCTCAAGAACCTCGCCTTTCTGCGCCCTTACCCCAAGAAAGACGGGCAGTTCAAGCAACCGAAGCGCCTTCAGCACGAAACACTCATTCAGCATGATGCCGAAGCTGCCTTAGAATTTGCAAAAGGAGTTGCAGGTGGCGAAGAAGTCTCGCGCCTCGCCCCAACCCTTTTCATCAAGAACGCGATTATGGCGGACAAGCAGTACCAGGCCCTGAAAGACCATTTCGTTGAGGTGCGCACAGCTAACAACAAACGCTTGCTCCTTGAAATCAAGGAGCTTAACGGCCAGCTCAAGGCCGAGCAGGCGCGTGAATTGAAGGTGGCTCCGGCTGCCGAAGAGATACTACTGGGTTTCGGACTTACCTGGACGGGTCCCGGTGTGTTTTCATTTCCTCTTGACGTGGGCCGCTATTCCCTGGAGTCGATTGCAGGCAAGAACAGCATTCTCTTGGCTAAGAACCCGAATCCTCGCAAGGAGTTCTGGGGAAACTTGGGGCTGAATGTAGTGAGCGGCATAGTCTTTGGTGCTTCCCTCGGAATGTTGACGGACACGCTGAATATGAACCACTTGCGCAGCGAAGGGGTCCAGGTATTCGCCTGGTCGGCGATTGGCGTAGGTGTAATTGCTGCGATTGGATATTCTATTGCGGATGCCACCGTAACGGTTGGGCACATGCTGTTCACTGCGGGCTGGAGCAAACGAGCAACCACTTGGATCGCACCGGTGACTTTCTCTGTACTCTTGGCCGCGACCGTACTACTCTATGGGCTGGTCGAACCAAACGTGGAGAAAGCCGGTCTCCTCAAAGCGTTTACCGAAAAAATATCTCGGCAGGGCGTCAGCCTTTCTCCGTTCGAGCTATTCATCGTAAGCCTCGTGGTCGTGTTGCCCGTAATATGTTGCCATCTACATAGGGGTCTTCTCACCTCATTCGGGATGGCCGCGCGGCGTAAGGTAGTGTCACTTCAATCAGAACTTATCGAATCGGTCACAAAGGATGAGCAATTCAAGAAGTTGACGACCGTTTGTCCTGAGTTGGGCCGATCACGACAGGCAATCATCGACCTCAAAGCAAAAGTCGAGGCCTGTGAAGAGAAGATTCGACACGACTTTTCAGAGGCGGAACTGGATGCTCTTCAACTTCAGGGAGACTTGGCGCTTGACTACTCGCTTGAGGCGAAACTCGTCTCGCTCCCTGGATATTATGAGCAGGAGCGAGTCGCCAAAGTTATTCCCACTCGCAGATGGTGGATGCGCGCCCCAAAGCAAACTTGACCCAGAGCATAAGTGTCCGCGAAGAAAACACATGAAAAGTGGCCCGACAGGTTTGTTGGGCCATCTTACTTTTAGTAGTCTTCTGGCATCAAAACCGTTGTCGCTGAGCGATCAGCTTCAGTGATGATCCAGAAGGTGGTTTCCGACTCGTCGCGGTACACCGACAAAAGTCGGAATCCGCGCTCAAGCGAGAATTCGTTTTCGCGGCGGTCTTCTCGCACACTTCGCCCCAGTCTCCATTTGCATGACGAACGAGCGATGCCAGTACCGTCTGCTCGCTCAGTCGAGTGTGGGCAGAAGCCGTAATCACGACTCGACCTAACGGAAATAGATTTGTCTGCAACGCCGCCACCTCCTCATCCGGCCCGTCACCCGCTGTGACGGGCCGCTCAATGAGGCGACTGGAGCATCGCAACGATCTCATGGCCACACCTCGCCTCCAATTTGTAATCCAACCGCGCACTCTTTGCACCTGTGGCTTCACTTTTGGAACGGCAACCGGTGGTTGAGATAGTTGAGTCATGAGTGAAATGACTCGAATCTACAGGCGGTGGAATCTTGATTCCCACCCATGACCGACAGAGCTTTGATGAACTTTCGCGCGCATTCGTCGCTGGCGATGTCGCGCTGATGGAGGTCCGACTCTTTCATGACGAGCTCGGCACTATCGACGACCTTGCGCGATGCTTGGTCTAGCTGGACTCCAGTGCACAACACTTGAGTCTTTTCAAATCGGCTGACATAATAAGGCATTCTGCATCTAATTTCCACTGACGAGGCCGCTCGCTTAGCACAACGAGCCCTTGAGCTCGTGGAAGCCGAGATCGGTCCTCTTCCCAAGGATGCTCAGCTATTGGACGACTTCCTATTCCTGTTGGACCATCACGACAGCTGTGTCAAAGGGCTGACATGGGATGGAGCCTATGATTTTGAGAAGCTGCGAGTCAAACTCCGACGAGAAGTTGGAGCTATAGAGGTTGCAAAACGGATCGTGGGTCTCGGCAACCATGGCGTTCTCGGAGAATATCAAGAGTCACTTACCATGCTTCGCGATGGAAGAGTTTCGCAGGCGAGCCCGTTCGATGACTATGAGCGTCATTGGGGAGAGCGCTTGAATAAGACCCGAAAGCTCTTCGAGTTCTACGTTGCTTCAGGCATTCGATTGACGGGGGGGAAGGTGACTTCAATCGCTCCCGGCGCAGACGACTCTCAAAGAAACCCAGATGTGTTGATTGAGGATTTTCCGCTTAGTGGAGTTGCCTGTAAAGTGGTCTCGGGTAAGCACATACAGACCTTGATTGAGAACATTGAGAAAGGGTCTCACCAGGTAGCCGTATCTGCTGCAGATATGGGAATAGTATTGCTAGATGTGCGGAACCGAATAGACAATGAACTCCTATTCCCTCAGACGGACGCGACCACTTACCGAACTTTTCGTTATGCAGCACATGCCGAGGCCGTCGTCCAAAAAACTCCTCGGTGACCTCGCAGACGCAGTCCTGGATGCGACCTCAGCCGAGTGGAGAATGCAACGCTATGAGCAAACTAAGTGCAAAGCTTTTGGCCTGATTGCTCAATCATGTGCGGTGATTGAAACCGACGCCGGTCCCCACGTTGGTTGGGAAAGGTCGAATCATTCCAATTGTGGATGGTTGTGATCCCGAGCTCGACGATGCATTGAGACTTGCTCGATGGGTCGGAGATACTGTCCCCCCTGCCTGCAGTGCAATAAAAACCCCCGAGGCTACGCAAAGGCTGAATCAGACGTGCATTGTCGTATTTGCCTAGAAGCATGCAACTAGCTTCTTGCTCAAATCCAATACGAGATAGAGGACCTCAGACACGAAAGTTGAACTTAGTTCGATCTTTCGACCCGAAATCGCATACTGATCGCCAGATTTGGTCTTGTATTCTTCATCCACAACACCCATTCTATGAGCTATAAGGTGGCGAACTTGAAAGGCTCGAACAAGACTTTGCCATGAGGACTGCCCAATCTTGGATTCCAGGCTCCAACCGAACAGAGACTTCAGTTTGTCCTCGGCAACCATTAGGTTTTGAAACGAGATTTTCGCCGGCCTTGTTAGCGTCGGTGGCCCTGTGTGCATTTAGAAGACACAGCTCTCTTCCAAATCCATCGAAGGCTGATACGCAGTCCTCCAAGGCATTTTCCAGCAAATGGCGTTGAAGTCGTTCGTCCAAATCTTGAGATAGCTCAATCATACGCCGTGTTAGGGAAAGGTTGTGCTCAAGAATCTGTAGCGAATTGTGTGATCTGCAGTCCGGACAGTACGCAAAAAAAACACACCGTACACGGCGTATTCTAAGGTGCAGCTGTCACATGTAACATGCGTCTCAAGCTCTTAGGTTATCACTCGTAAATTTGCGCATTCCTTCGGTTGGCTTTAGACGGCTACTAACTCCGCGAGCTTGGCCGCGACGTCTGACATCGGTTCTTCGGCAGTGCTGAGGCCGCTTCGCGAGCCGAGTAGAGGACTGACATCGCGGAGAGCTTCATAAGTCGTCTCGTGCACGATGGGAACAAGACGGTCAAGCGCAAGGAGCGCGGAAAGTTCTTTGTCGGCAATGCCCTCCGCCGGAAGGCGGCGTAAGAGTGCTGGGGTCACCAGCACGATCCCGATTCGCGAGTTCGCCAATCCCTTGTCGATGGCGCGCATCAACGGCACGCCCAAAGCAACGTCCTTCTCGCTAAACCAGACCGAGACGCCTCGCGATTCGAGTAGATCGTGAAGCTCCTTGGCGGCTCCCTGTCGGTCGTCCCACGCGTGGCAGAGGAAGACATCCCGCAGCTCAGGCTTCGTCGCTAAGCTCTCAACACTATTGCGGACTGGTGCGAGTGACACCACTTGCGCAGGCGTGTACAACTGAGTCGAACCGCTTCGCGACCAGCGCGGCCTTGTGCTACGGCTCGACCCGCCACTACTTCTGGAGCTTCCACCAGTGCCTCCACCGCTCCCAACCGACGGGTAGGACGTGGATGAGTAAGAACTGTAACCTCCATATCCGCCGTAACCGCGACCACTGCCGCCGCATGCAGGACAACTAGCTCTACCACTAGCTGTTCGGTGACCGTGTACCGGTGCTGTGCATCTAGCCATATGTCCAGATAATACCAGGGGTAATGCGCCAAGAACAGTTCTAAGCGCGTACACTTCGGTGTACTGTCACATTTTGAATCTGATTCCGGCTCACCGGACGGAATTCGAACCTTTCCTTAGTCTAGCTGCATGGTCTCAGTAGGTTCAATTGCGGGCTCTATGCATTATACTGGGGTTGTGTCCGTTCGGCAGGCAAGAGTTTGAAGAGTGTCCAAGACGGCCAGCCAATTTTTTATCTGAATCATTGCAATGATTCCTGAAGAGCTCTCACACATCCTTTCGAGCAATCCAGACCAAGTCCATGGTCAAATTTGTTTTACTGGCACTCGTGTTCCCGTCTATATCTTCATGGATTACATTGGAAGCGGCCTGGGCATTTCGGAATTCTTAATCAACTATTCCAACGTTCCTCGCGACGATGCTGAAGCTGTGCTAAGGCACTTAGAAAGAAATGACGGCAGCTTGCGCTTCTAACGCGCAATCTCAATCACGCTGCAATCGAAGACATCCGGGTTCATTTTCATTTTGTGAACTGCGTTGTCGCTCGGCTCTTTGTCCACCGAGATCTGGGCTATGGCGGACTCGGCTCCGCCGAGGACGATGTTTTCCATCTCTTGAACGCTGACCCCTTCATCCTTCAAAGTCCCAAGCACGTGAGCCAAAACGCCGACCCGATCCAAATGCCTCACCAGTAGATGCGAGGCGAAGTCGGTTTTA
>WBZS01002603.1_pt1 | contig 10839 bp, 10 predicted proteins | sample 5204201 | NCBI WGS metagenome assembly WBZS01 (sample SAMN12344357, study PRJNA552823) | activated sludge metagenome | biome: Activated sludge suspended growth; feature: Nitrification reactor; material: Wastewater; isolation source: activated sludge from nitrification reactor of wastewater... | reverse complement strand
TTTCCCCACCAAGTTTCCCATAACACGCCGGGCCGTTCACCTGCCAACAGCGTGTTGCTCGTGCCATCGGTGATTCGTCCCAAGGAAATCGTTGAATTTCGAAATAGGAGGCCGTCGTTGGTGGCCGTGTCGCGCCCATTCACGCCGACGAACGACGTCAGCGCCGAGCCTGGACCGATCGCGGTGGGAGTCGCTTGTACTTGGCTGGCGTATGGATCGGCGGGACAGATGTAGGCAGGAACCACGTGGCCTTGGCCCTCGACCGGCGCGTGCAAGGCATTCGGAGCCGCCTGAAACGCCAGGTAAATTTTCCGCCAAAGGCCTTCTTGTTCGACCATGGGAAGGATCTCGAAAAGCCAACTTGCGTAGTTCAGTCCGGTCGATCTGGGTGGTGCGACGTAGCGTTGGCCAGGAGGAAGCGTTTTCAACCGATCGTGGTAGTGATGAATCGCGAGTCCGATTTGCCGGAGCTTATTCGCACATTCAACCCGTGCCGCCGCATCCCGTGCCCTTTGCGCCGCTGGGAGAAGCAGCGCGACGACGATTCCGATGATTGCGATCACGACCAGCAGTTCCAACAGGGTGAAGGCGGTTCGGAGTGAGGATCGAAGTCGTTTCCGTGTCATGGAAGGTGCCTAGCGATGGTTGGAAGGGTCGTCAAACTCGGCCCGTTGAACTGAAACTGCGATGGAGATTTCGAACGGGCCACGCCCGCCTTGATTCGCCAAACTCTCACGTGTTCGCGACGCATTCGCATGAACCAAATTCAAACACGTAAATGCACCGCTGGGCAAACAACTCGATCAAGTTCCAGGAGACCACGTGCGTAGGCGTTGCCGGAACAGGAAGCCAAGCATGAGCAGGAACATCCCGATTGAACCGTACGCCAACCATGCGTAGGACCGTTGTGGCCAATGAACGCCGCGCGGTTCGGGCAAGCCGAACGCGGAGAGGGTGAACTCCGTTTCGGGGACTTCCGTGTCGAGCCAAAGATCGATATCGTGAACCGCCAGCGCCACGGATTTCTCCCCCTTGGCGCTTTCCGATTCACTTCGAACGGTCCACTGCTTGAGTCGCGGTAGAGCGCCGAGTTTGCCGTCGTACACGAACTCCGAAACGGATCGGCTTCGGCTATCCGACTGAGAAAAGGTCGATTCAGCCCGGGCGACGGAAAAGGAAGGTGTGGGCGTGAAGTAGACCCGAGATTTCGCTTGTACGGTTCCCTTCGCACGTGGAACCTTCCATTCGAAAAGGAACCCTAAAAGCCCCGTCTCCCCCGATTCTTTGGAAAGTTGACGGATTCCCAAGTCTTTAGCCCGCATCAAATTCCCCGAGAATCCCAAGCTCACTTGCCCAAGCACAAACTCGTCGATCGGCTGATTGGCATGGGTCGCAGCGCGAGGTCGGCCGAGAAAGAGTTCATCGAGGATCCAGGCTTGACCTTTGTTTTTCTTGAGACGAAATCCGTACCGCGAATTGCTGCCCACGACGGTTTCAATCTCCGAGTTTTTGCCCACCAAACGCTCCACCATCAAGGCGCCCGTTTCACGTTGCTTATAGGTATAAAATCTCGTCTCGGCATATTCGTTTGCCTGGTTCGTGTTGAACGTGGTCCGTGACTGACCTTTGGCTTGCACGAAACGCGATTCCCATCGGGCGTTTTGGATTTCAGCTTTCAAGCTTTGAACCGCGAAGTCCGGCGTGGTGGGCTCGCCGACGACGCGGAAATTGACGGAGAATGCTACGAGTACGCTGAAAAAACCAACACGAATAAAATGCCTTTGCGAATTCATAACCCTTCCCTTGAAAGACGAGACGAGGAAAAATGCGGAAGAAAAAATGCCACGCGCACGTTCCGACGTAGGCGTGGCGGCGCCTCTCGATTTTGTCGTTTGTTTCACGAAAGTTCGCGAGGTGGGCGTTTTGCCAAATTCCGGGTTGAAAATCTACGGACGACCACAAAAACATTCGTAGTACGACCCGCCAATTTCCTCGGTCAAATTGAACTTGCAGGAGCAGAGCCCGTTCGTGCATTCCCCGCCGACACCGCCACAGTTTTCGCCCGTGTTGGTGCAGGGAATGAAATAGCCACTACCGGGACAGGATTTGCAAAGGCTGCAGTTGACGTTCTTGTATTTCGCACAGCCTTTGAGGATGCACTCTTCGATGCTGGGCCATTGCTTCCCTTCCATATCGATGCCGTTCGTGCTGGTGCAATAAAGGGCACACTGGTTGTATTCTTCGTCGTAATCGCCGCCGAACGCCGAATCCGCCGCCAAGGTTCCCAGTAACAGGAACAAGATTCCCGCGAAAACGCTCGCCCGAGAAATCCAATCTGGTCTCATCGAAATCCTCCGTCCAAGGAGTGAAAGAAACGAAAAGCCGAGCCTTGACTTACGGCTCGGCGTAACCCGTGAAGGGAAAAAACGCGTCGTGCCAACCATCGTCGTCCAGCACAAACTTGGCGCGATGGCTGAATCGACCCGCCGTCGCGGGAAAACGGATGTGAACACGCAAGGTCACGGTCTCGCCGGGTTCGACGGTGCGAGGCAAATCGCTGGTGGTGAGGCATGAGCAGGTCGCCGTGCCACCGACGACACGGATCGGTTTGGTCGACCAATTCGAAAGGTGAACGTCAGCTTCGCGGACGCTGCCAAGCGGTGCACTTCCAAGATCGACCGTACTTGGCGCGATGGAGTAAGATCGATTCGCCAAGAATGCGCCGGCTCGTTCGAGCGAACCAAACCAACCGAGCAAGCAGGCAGTGACGATCCCAAGGCCGACCGTCAAAACCAACGGCGGAACGATACGCCGTGGTTCAAAGCGCCAAACCATCCAAGCAGAATCCTTGGCGGGTCGAATCATAACAAGCAGGGTAAGCAAGACGAACTCGCCGATCGCCAGGAGGCGTGGATCCGTTTTCAGCGGGCCGAAGCATCCGCACGATGCTTGCCCTTGAAGGCTCAGCCCAACGTTGATCGTGAAAAAAACGGAGAAGGCACTGAACGTGGCGATCCATTTGAGCCACGTTTGTCCAGGCAGAAGGAGCCAAATCCCCAAAAGAATCTCGCCATAGATCGCGATCGCCTGAATGGCGCCTCGGCTCAACGGCCCCTCACTGGGCACGGCACTGAACCCTAAAAAGCCCGCCGTCTTCAATACGGCACTGGTAAGCAAGAGCACCCCGATCAGTACGTACAGCGTACGCAGTCGATGCATGATGGCCTCGAGTTCTTATTAGAATTTTTTATTGAGTTAATTTTGAATACGATTTGTCATTTACTAACAAGATCGCGTTCATGAATCACTTCTAGTGAGCATTGAATAAAGCAAAAGACGTGCGTCAAGGACCGATGCGTGGAACTACGTCCGTTTAGTTAAGTGAAATGATTAAATTACGAAATCATACAAAGTAAATATTACCTACCGACATTTACTTGATAATATACAAACCAAAAATGGTGCTCTTTCAGAACCTTTTTAGCGCCTTCGAGCAATGCGTTCGTTCACCAACGACATTGCTCAGGCAAAATGTCTTGCCTCCGTATGGAAAATATTTTCAGAAAAATATCAAAAATGCACGCAATCGAACCGGAATGGCGCGAAAGCAAAATGGAAAGCAGGCGGAAAGCGGTGATATGGGCCAGGAACGACCTGCGAACGGCAGCATAAAAGCCCAGGGAACGCATTCCCTGGGCTTTGTTGACTGTTCTCATGCAGGTCGCGACTTCGAGTCTAGCTCATCGAATCTTCGTCCGAGGTCGAAAAATATGAATCTGGGGAATCGCGGCGGACGTGGTCGCGCTCACAATGACTTACCACCCATCGATTCACGTCGCGAAGCATGTCGGCGTGAAGGCGATTGCTCGTCGCGTAACTGTGAAAATCGACCGCTAGACCAGCACTGTACAAAAGTCGATAATCTTCCCGCGCCAGCGGAAGGGGAATCGTCGCGTTCGCGAATCCGTGCCCAATGAATACATTCAGCGAACGAACTTCGGGCAAACGCATCAGCGGGCGGTGGTGGCGAGGCATCGCGCCGTTGAGCGAAACGACCCCCGCAAACTTTTCAGGAAACGTCAGACCCAAGCGATACGCCAAGGCAGCCCCTTCACCAACACCGACCAAATAAATCCGTTCGGAATGGACATGGTAGAGCAAGCGAGTCTGTTGGCAGGCCTGCAACACATAATCTTCGATCAGGCTGATGTGCGATTCATCACCCCAGGAATAACCAAGCCCACCTTTGGCGCGCGTACCGATGCACACGGGACCACGTAAGCTGATGTTGACGAAATTTCGGCGACTGATTCGCGGCGCATAACGGAGAATTTGTTCTTCGTTTCCGCCCTGGCCATGCAGAAAAACCAGCAGCGGATACGGATAACGAGGCTCATAAGCCGTCGGCAGAAAGGTTCGCACTGGCAGGGGGCGGGGCGATTCGACCTGCGAATCGTAGAATCCTTCGCTCGGTCGAGCCAACTGCCAATTCAGATCAAGATAAGCCATCGTAATGTTCCGTCGTTAATTGTCCTGACGAAAGAGGGCAGGTCCCGATACTGGAAAGGCCCTTCGGGCGCTTCCTACTACGGGTCTTAGCATCTCTCGTCAGAGCCACCTAAATGATTTTTGGCCGACTCCGATTCGCCAATTTCGTCCGCAACCGGGTTTCATCCGTAACGCGACACAGACTCGCCCAAGTCTACGTTCCGGCTTGAGAAGAGTCAACGCGGCACGAAGCACGACTTTAACAAAACTCACTGATTTTTCTCGTTTCGAGAATACTTGCGCCGATTAGCGGAAGTGGAAAAGCTTGATACGTTGCCCATGATTTCGAATCCTGGGCGGTACAGCGAAACTTTGCCGATCAGCGTTTGGCGGAGCCAACGTGAATCGAACCCATCGTCGGCATGATAAACGTTACAAAAGTGAAGACCCATTTCCGTACTGGCGAAGGGACGATTTGCAGCTGACCAATGAAGGCATGAATGATTCACGTTTCGAAACGGATGTGGCAACGGAAATGAAAAAGGCCAAGCCGAAGGATGAACTTGGCTTGGCCTTTCAGGATCCCGGAGCGGCGGGGATGAACCGTCCGGTGGGGGTCAGAGGTTGACGGGAGCCTCGCGATTAACCGCGGGGCAGCGCCTTGGCGCCAGGCGCCGGTTGCGCGGGCAGGATCGGAGCAGCAGCCGGAGCCGGCGCCGGAGCGGCGACAGGTGCCGCGGCAGGTGCCGGGCTGCTTCCGCACGAGCCATTCCCACATCCACCGGTCGCACAGCTTCCGCTCGTGCAGCCCGTGTCGCAGCTCGTTTCGCAGCAGAGTCGGCCACGGAAGAGGCGAGAAAGCAAGCCTTCTCGGCAGCAACCAAAGCCCAAGCTCAGTCGGCTACGGATCGAACCACAAGGATCGCAGCAGACGTTGCAGCAGGTCGAAGTCGTGCAGCACTTCGGCTCGCAGCAGCTCGTCGTGCACGTTGGCGTGCATTTCGGCGTGCAGGGATCGCATGCGATCGTCACCGGTTCATAACGGGCGACCTTGCGGCAGACCGTCACCGGAACGCATTCTTGAACGGTCTTGCGAACCGTCGTCGGAATGCATTCGGTCACCGTGTACGGAACGCGGCAACGAACCGTGTAGGGTTGCATCACGCATTCCGTGTAGGGAACCTTCTTGCAAACCGTGTACTTTTCTTGCACGCATTCCGTGTACGGAACCTTCTTGCAGACCGTTTCGGGAACCGTTCGGCACACGCGAACCGGAACCTTCTTCACCACGGTTTCCGTGACGTTTTCCATGACCGTGTACTGAACCTTTTTCGTGTGTTGCTCTTGCACCATCTTGCGAACGGTGCTCGTCGTCACGCGATCAAAGCTCGCACATTCTTGGAACGTTCGGCCCGGGCCGTCTTCGCCGTGGGTCTTGCCATCGGCATCGACGTACGCGCCTCGCACGCAGCGAGTAACCGTATAAGGCACTTGGACGGTTTCGGTGCGTTTCGGCAAGCGAACCGTGTAAGCCACTTGCTTTTCGACCATTTCGGTCACGACGCGGGTCACGGTGCAAGGAACGCATTTGGTTTCGGTGTACGGAACCTTTTTGCAAACCTTGACGGGGACCTTTTCCGTCACGCATTCGGTGACGTAGGTGGTGCAAGGCACTTCTTCGGTCACGCAGCGTTCACGCCAAACCTTGCGGGTGCAGGTTTGAGCAGGCGTTTCGCAAACCACGCGTTGGGGCAACAGACGGCGGAGGTGCGTGGTGCAGGTGCAAGGATCGAAGCAGCATTCATTGCATTGCTTCCAGCACACGACCGGTCGGCCTGGCTTGCAGTAGGTTTCATCCACCCATTCGCCGCAACGCTTGGTCACGGTTTTGGTGGTGCAAACGGGTTTGCAAACTTTCTTGACGCAGTCGACCATGCATTCTTCGACGACGGTTTTGCAGCCTCGGACGCAGACTTGTTTCATGACCGTTTCGGTCACGCAACGTTTCACGGGGCAGCAGACGGTCTTGTAGCAGGTTTGGCAACCCGGATCGATGACGCGGGTGCAGCACTTCACGTGCTGTTCGCACACCATCTTCTGCACTTGGCACTTTTGCGTGTGGCAGTGTTGCTCATACACCGGTTTGCACACGGTGTAGCAAACTTCCTTCTCGCAGCAGCGGGGCACGCAGCGGGTGACTTGGCAGGCGACGTCCTTCGTGCAGCATTCCATCACCTGCTTGTAGACAGTGCATTGCACGTCTTTGTAGCAGGTACGCATCACGGGACGGGTGCATTCTTGGACCACATCCTTGAAGCGGGTGACATTGCAAGGACGCATTTCCGTTCGGCATTCGTCCTTGTAGCAAGTCTTCGTGACTTCGCGATTGACCGTTTCACAAACGGTCTTGTAAGTGGTGTGCCAACGTTTCTCCTGAACCGTGTCCCACACCAACTTGTAGCAGACTCGGCTTTGCTCCTGGACGGTCGGGAAGCAGCATTGAGCATCCCCGCACGGTGAGCTACAGCTCGAGAACCTGGCGGCGCCGATATGGGTCGCGGATGCGAAGGGCGTGCCTACGAATAGGCCTGCGATCGCGACCAACAACGACGCGCCTAAGCGCATCTTCATGATATTGCCTCCTCCTCGGCCGGGGTACCGGAACGCTCAATCCGCTCCCACGCACGGATTGAAACACGCTAGCGGGTTCCTGATGCGTTGTTCCAGTGCCGATTCCTTGGCCGAGTTCAAACATTCTGGGCGTTCACCCAGATGGACCCTAAACCCCGAGAACGATCCCCGCGTTTCTCCCCTTATCAGAGTGGCGAGGTTTCTCATGCTGCCTTGTTTATCGGCTTGGTTTTTAAGACTTGATCATCGGGAAACGCTTCTCCGAACCTGCCCCGTTCGCCAATCCTGTTGGTCACGACACTTGTCCTAGATGTGCCGGTTTCGAAAGGTGCACCAATTGTTTGGCCATGTGAAAAGACCCGTGAGCTTGTTGCTTTTACCGGTCGGCGAAGCTGGAGAAGTTTTCCTTCGATGACACGTGTCTCGTGCATGGCCGACGAGTTTCCATGAAGCGAAATTCGCTTCGACCGCAGTGCACGAATGCCTTGCATCCCGTACGATTTTGAGCGCCAGCGTGGAACGCCTTCGCAGCGCCGCACCTCACTGGCTCTGGGGCCCGGATGGCGACATAATCGATCTGTTCACCGCTCGGATGGATTCCATTCCTAGATAAGAACCCGTAACGTACCTGCTTGGCAGGAATTCTCATCTCGTTTTTCCTGGGTTTCCCGTTCCGAAATCTCTTTCGAAAAATCTTCGAAATGCAAATCGATTTTGTGGATTTGCCGTTGAAGCGTCGAGGTTTTGGCGATAGAGTGCTGAAGTTTGATTCACTTTCGCCTTTACCTTTCTGATTCCCTTTTTGGGCGTTTCCATTCGGAGACGGAATGAGGAGTTCTCCCATGGCTACCGTTCGCGACATCCTTTCCATCAAAGGAACTCACGTTTTCTCCATTGGCGTGCGCGCAACCGTTCTCGACGCCGCACAAATCATGAACCATCATAAAATTGGTTCGCTCGTGGTGCTGGAACAAGACCAGGTGGTTGGCATTTTGACGGAGCGGGATGTTTTGCGGCGGGTCGTGGTCGAGAGGTTGGATCCGGGCGAAACGTTCGTTGAGGACGTGATGACGACGGATTTGCTTTGCTGCACCATGGACACGACGATCGACGAAGTCGGCGAAATCATGCGTGAACGGCGTGTACGCCATATTCCAGTCATCGATCCCGAACGGATGATCTGCGGGCTCATTTCCTTGGGTGATCTAAATGCCCACTACTCGGGCGTGCAAGAACAGACGATCCACCATCTGAGCGAATATTTGTACGGTCGTGTCTAAAAAGAAAGCCCACGGCCGAAAGGCCGTGGGGTTGTTGACATGGCCCCATCACCCCATGGCCATTCGGCCATGGGCTTTCTTCAATCGCAAAGCTCGTCGATGGGTCGGCCGCTTGGCAGCACCGACACGGGTCGGCCAAGGTTGTCGGTGTAGTGGACGGTCGTGTCGATGCCAAGGTGGCGATACACCATCGCCAACACGTCTTGCGGCTTCTTCGGATTCACCCGTGGGAAGGCGCCTTTGGAATCGGATTCTCCCACGGCTCGCCCGGGCTTTACCGCGCCTCCTACCAGGGCGGCGCTGAAAACGTTCGGGTAGTGATCACGCCCCGCGTCATTATTCACGCGCGGGGTTCGGCCAAACTCGCCCCAGGCCACCACCAGCGTGTTTTCGAGCAGGCCTCGGCTTTCCAAATCTTCCACCAACGCGGGAAACGCTTGATCCCAACGTGGGAGAAACCCGCGACGGAGGGAATCAAAGCCCAACACGTGCGTATCCCACCAGCGTAGATCGACCGTCACCATGCGAACGCCGGCTTCGACCAGGCGACGCGCGAGAAGCATTCGCTGCGCCCAGTTCGGCGCTCCACACCGATTCGACGCACCCGGGTCAAACGCGGGCATGAAGCCATAGCGTTCACGCAGATGCCTAGGCTCGCTGTCCAAATCGAACGCGTTTCGAGCGGCTGGGGACGTCAAAATATCCCAGGCTTGGTGGTTGAAGCGATCGAGAGCCTGCATTTGGCCGGTCGCATCCAGATCGCGGCGCATTTGGTCAAAGCTTCCCAAGAGCCGCCTTCGATCGCCGACACGGTCGAACGTAATGCCGGTGGGAAGCGAAAAATTGGGCAGGTTGAACGGCCCTGGCGATGCGGGATCGGCTTGGCTTTCGAACGGTTTATGCGCCACGCCCAGATAGGCCGCTCCCGTGCCAGGAACCATCCGCGGGATCATCACGTAAGCCGGCAAGTGTGGCGTGAGATGCCCTAACTGCCTCGACACGATCGATCCGCAGCTGGGATAGATGTTTTCATCCGGGTTGGGGCCCGAATTGTACCCCGTGAAGCAAATTTGATCTCCGCTCGAGTGGCCTGCGTCGTGATGGTGCAAGCTGCGAACGATGGACCATTTGTGCATAATCCGTGCGGAACGAGGCAACATGTCGCTTAGGTGAATTCCAGGCACGCTCGTGGAAATCGTGCCGAACTCACCCCGGTATTCGACCGGCGCGTCGGGCTTGGGATCCCACATATCAATGTGGGAAGGGCCACCTCGCATCCACAAAATGATGACGGAGTTTTGTCGTGTTGGTCGGCTTGGTGGCGTGGTGTTGGCGTGTGCCTCGTGGCGAAGCAACTCCGCCAAACTAAGCCCCGCTGTGCCGAGCACACCTGCCTTGACGAAGCCGCGCCGATTCAAACGCACCGAATTTCGCATGTCGTCGCAGCCGACCGACGACGAGGACTTGGTGGACATGGTCGAGATCCCTGAAGAAGGATTGCCTTTGCATCCGACCCGCCCCCCTTCGGCCAAGCCCGTGTGCAAAGATTCGTCATGAATTCTACGCCAATTCTTTCCGCACGCAATTGCAGAACTGAAATACTGAATCGGCGAATGTCTTACTTATTACCACGCTGAAACGGCGCGGTGGGCTTGCATCCGATCGTTATATACGATGGTACTGAGGGCCGCGCCGTATTCCGAGGTTGGCGGTGCATGGATCGTTCGTCAGGCTTATGTTCGTCTTTTGGGGGGGGAGAAACGGACCATGGAACCGATTCGCTTCATCACGCTGAATCCAGGACATTTTCATGCCGCGTTGGTCCAGCGAGCGATGTATCCGGGAGTCTCCCCGCTGGTGCACGTCTATGGTCCAATGGGGCCTGATCTGGTCGCACACTTGCAACGCATTGCCGGCTTCAACACCCGACCCCGTGGCGCGACCCAGTGGGATCTAGAAGTTCACGCATCGGCGGATTTCGTGGCTCGCTTTCAAAAGGAAAAGCCGGGCAACGTCGTCGTCTTGGCGGGCCAAAACGCCAACAAAATTGATGCCATCCTCGCGGCCCTCGAAGCGGACATGCATGTCCTGGCTGACAAACCGTGGATCTTGGTGCCCGGCGATTTGCCTAAGCTCGAACGCGCCCTGACCCTGGCGAAACAAAAGGGCAAGATCGCTTACGACATCATGACGGAACGCTACGAAATCACGTCGATCCTTCAGCGGGAACTCGTCCAGGACTCGGCGGTGTTCGGCGAACCAGTCGCGGGTTCACCCAGCGAGCCAGGCGTCTACATGGAAAGCGTGCATTACCTCAAGAAAAATGTCGCCGGCGCCCCACTCCGAAGACCCGCGTGGTTTTTCGACGTCCATCAACAAGGCGAAGGCCTCAGCGACGTGGGGACCCATCTCGTGGACCTTGTCACATGGATTCTCTTCG
>WBZS01001740.1_pt1 | contig 10849 bp, 14 predicted proteins | sample 5204201 | NCBI WGS metagenome assembly WBZS01 (sample SAMN12344357, study PRJNA552823) | activated sludge metagenome | biome: Activated sludge suspended growth; feature: Nitrification reactor; material: Wastewater; isolation source: activated sludge from nitrification reactor of wastewater... | reverse complement strand
GTCGCGTCTTCGGCTACCTCGGCAAGGAACTGATCCGCAGGGATCCGCGTACCGCCCGGCGTCAGGAGCGGATGTGGCGCGAGCACTTCGCGCTGCTCCACGATCTGCAGCGATCGCCAGCGAACCGCTACCCGCACCCGAGTTTTGCCCTGGATCAACTGACCACCGCCCGCGTGGCGATCGTCAAAGCGGATGACGTGGAGGATGCGAGGATCCTCGAGCAAGCGCGTCGCAATATGGCAGCTCGCACCGGGCGCGCGCCGCGTGCGGCCAAGCAGGGTGGCGCCTCATGATTGCCGCTCGGTCCAGGTCATCGCGCTTCGCCGGGCCGGCATCGGTCGCCCTCCTCGCCGGCGCGCTGTCAACGGCCGCAAGCGCCTGCTGGGAACAGGCCGGTAGGCAGTACGGGGTCGCCCCGCAATTGCTCTACGCCATTGCCCAGGCCGAAAGCGGCGTGAACCCGCGCGCGATCGGCCGCAATGCTGGAGGCTCTTATGACCTTGGGTTGATGCAGGTCAATAGCAGCCACCTTCCGAAACTACGTTCCTTCGGCATCACCGAACCGCAACTGTTCGATCCCTGCACCAACATCCGGGTCGGCGCCTGGATTCTCGCGCAGTCGTTTTACCGGCATGGCGTCAGTTGGGAAGGTGTTGGCGCCTACAACGCCGGCTGCTCAAAACTGCGCGGCCAGGCCTGTCGCGATGCGCGCAACCGTTACGCCTGGCGGGTCTACCGCAAGCTCACCGAACCTGCGCCACGCACCCAGCGTGTCCGCCACGCGGGGCCGGCGGCTGTGCCAGGCGGCGCGGCGCACCCGATCATCATTTCCGCGAGGGTCGCGCAATGACCACGCAGCCGACGCGCCGCAGTTGCCGCGCGCTCGCTCCTTCAGCACCGGTGATTCGGCCATGAGCAAGCGCAATCACCCCCGTCTTTCGGCTAGCGCGGCGATGGAGCCTACCGCGATAGCCGAGTTGTCCGGCGCAGCGAGACTCTCGCTGCCGAAACCCCCGAAGCGCAGAGTGGGGCGGGATCCGGCGTTCACAGCAACGCTGATTTTGAGACCGACCATGAAGAGGCTACGGAAGCTCCAGAAGACCTTCAAACCACCGCTGAATCTGAAGTTCCTGTCCGAGGCCTGCCACCGGCTGGCCCTGGACGAGATCGGTGGCGAAAGGGTCGTCCAGATGGCGCATTCCCTATCCAAAGAGGATGCGCCGTCGTAGCTCCCGTCAATCATCTTCAAAAGGAGAAGTCCATGCAAACCGCTCTCGCCTCGCCGTTCCCGGCTACACGCAAACCGCTTCCGTTGGCTGTCGCGACGTTCGCGGTCCTCGCCCTCGCGCTGCTCGCGGCAGCCCCGAGCCAGGCCCTCGACCTCGTGGCTTTCACGGGCATTACCGGCCCGCTGACCTCGGCCCTCACGACGCTTGCCTCCCTCACACCTGGGATCAAGGCGATCGTCGGCGTAGTCGGCTTCGTGGTGGCCTTCATTAGCTTGTCGGCGCTGCGCAACATGGGTCCCGTGCTGTTCTTTATGGGGCTGGCGATCTTCGGCGCGGTCGGGCTGACGATTGCCGGTGCCATCCTCGGCGCGACGATCTAACCGGTCGGCCGTAGCCGCCAGTAGTCAACACCATCGGAGGACAGCGTGCAGACCGATACCTTCATCCCGAGACGATTGGACGACGCCTGGAAGATCGGCTTCTGGGATGCCGATGTCGCCGCACCTGTCCTCTTCTTCTTTTTCGTCGGCTATTCGTCCGGCTCCAAGCTGTCCTTTGCGATCTCGATGGCCGTCGGCATCGCCTTGAGCCGGTGGTTGAGCCGGATCAAGGCCGACAAGCACCCGTCATTTGCCCTGCACTGGGTCTACTGGAACCTGCCGAAGAATCCGGCGACGTCGATGCGGGCCACCCCGCCCTCCGAGATCGTCAGGATGATTGGCTAGAGGAGTCGAATATGGAGTTCGATCAGCAGCAAAACGCCATCAAGGAACTCAGGGCGCGCAATCGCAACATGGGCTTCGTGATCAGCATCCTCAGCCTGTGTTTGCTGATCTCCGTCGTGTCCGTCCTCTCTGTGCTCGGCACCGAGCGAACGATCGTGGTGCCGCCGAACATCAGCAAGACGTTCTGGGTCACCGGCACCAAGGCGAGCGCCGACTACCTCGAACAGATGGGGAGCTTCATCGCCTGGCTGATCCTCGATGTGTCGCCGGCGTCCATCGACTGGAAGCGCGACATGCTGCTGACCTATGTGTCGCCGGACAAGTTCGGCGCCCTGAAGTCGCAACAGGATCTCGAAGCCGAGCGCCTGAAGCAGCTCAACGCCTCGACATTCTTCCTCCCGCAGCAGGTCGTCGTCGATGAGCCCTCGCAGGGGGTGGTGGTTCGCGGGCGCCTGCGAACCCAGGTCAATGGCCAGGATACGACGACCGAGAGCAAGGCGTACCTGGCGAAGTTCCAGTACGCGGGTGGGCGCGTGCACCTCGAAACCTTCAAGGAGATCCCGTATGAAAGCAAGACTGCAATGCATGCGACTTCGCCTGCCGACGCTGGCGCTGGCGCTGCTAACTAGCGCTCCGGCTCACGCGCTGCAGCTTGTCGATGCGCGTGACGGCGTCACCGTCGAAGCGTCGATCTCGGTCAAGGAGCCGACCCGTACGCGACCTGAAGGAATCGGGCTGCAAGCGCCTGGAGGTCACCACGACGCAACGCGGGGTCTACCCGGACGAACGCGCAATCAAGCTCATGAGCGACGAGGAGCGCCGCGCCACCCGCAACGGCACCATCGCCCAAGACATCAGGTTCACTTACCAAATCTCCTACTGCCGTAGTGGGCGGTTCCCGAAAGAAGCCGGAGGTTGATCATGCGCAAACGTCTGTTGTTGTCGGTGCTCTGTTCTGGGTCGACGCTGCTGGCCGGGCTGGCGCCGGCGCCTTCCATTGCGGCAGAGCCGGACCGCTTGCAGCGGATCTCGAACGCGCCGTCCCGGATCCTGGGCAACTCGTACTGGGGCGACGAGGAACGCGGCTGGTTCTGGTACGAGGACCCCCTGATCGAGGCGCCGCCCAAGCCCTTTGTCGAGCGGGAACCCGAGCCGAAGAAGAAGCCGGATCCCCCCAAGGCCAGGGAGATCGTCGAACTGGAGCGCCTGCAGAAACGACTCGAGGACAGCCGCAAGATCGCGATCATGGCCCCGACCGAAGCCAACGTCCTGCGCTACATGGAACTCGAAGCCAAGGTGGTGCGGCAAGCCTCCTATTTTGCAGACGTGGCGCAGCGACTGGGCTGGACGCATGCACAACTGGACATGACGCTCGAAGGCCGCCCGGTCAATGCACTGGCCATCCAGACCTACAACCAGCAGGAGCAGATCGCACAGGCACGAAAGATTGCCGACCTGGCGAAGGATCACGTCATCTTCTTCTTCTTTCGCGGGGATTGTCCGTACTGTCACACCTATGCGCCTATCCTCAAAGCCTTCGCCGAGCAAAACGGGCTGACGGTCGTCCCGGTCTCGCTCGACGGCGGCGGCCTGCCCGAGTTCCCCACGCCACGCCAAGACAACGGCATCGCGAAGACGCTGAACGTCGATCAGGTGCCGGCTACCTTCATCGGCCAACCCTTTGCCGGGACGATCACGCCGCTGGGTTTCGGCGTGCTCTCCACCTCGCAGCTCACCGAGCGCCTCACCGTCGTCATGAGCCCGAAGACGCGCGACATGCTACCCAACCTCACACAGCGCCTGCCTCAGCAGTAGGCGCCCACCGGGAGATCGAGATGTTGATCACGACTATTCGCACTGCCTCGAGGGATCTATTCAGGGGAACGATCGCCCTGCTGGCTGCCTTTGGCCTCGCCTTCGCGCCGCTGTCGGTCTACGCCGCGGACCTCAATACCGAGGTCAACACCATGTTCAACGCGCTCGGCGCGATGAGCAACTACACCGCCCCGGGCGCGTTCAAGGGTCAGGTCTACAACACCTACACCGGCGGGAGCCTCTACATGCGCTCGCCGAACAAGACCTATCAATTCGCGGCGGTGCAATTCCCCAATGCAAAGGGAGGATGCGGCGGGATCGACATCTTCTCGGGCAGCTTCTCGCATATCTCGGGCCAGGAACTCAAAAACATGCTCAAGAACATCACCGCGGCGCTGCCGGGTGTGGCCTTCCAGGTCGCGCTTGATGTGCTCTCGCCGCTGCTCGGTGGCGTCACGAAGTGGCTGCAGCCGTATATGGACATGATCAACAACAAGCGGATCGGATCCTGTGAGGCTGCCGTGACGATGGTGGCCAAGACTGCGGAGAGAGTCGGCTTCGATGCCGACGAGGCGTGCGGCAAGGTCGCGGTCTGGATGGGGACGGCCACGGACGCCGACGACGGCAAAAAGCGGTGTCAGTCCGACCGCACCGGCATTCTGGCGAGCGCGCGAGCCTCGAGCGATGAGAGTATCAAAAACATTCCACCGCTCACCGGCAACCTGACATGGAAAGCGTTGAAGAGAATCCCGACCCTTGACGACCGGGAACGCGAGTTCATCATGAGCATGGTCGGCACGTACATCTACCCGCCCGACGGGGCCGCCGGCGACGCCGTGCCGTGGATGCCGACCCTCACCAGCGCCAACAAACTGCTCTACGGCGATGCGGATGCCGGCGGCGGCAACATCCGTCTCACATTGCTCTCGTGCAACAACTTCACCGATTGTGATGTGGTCTCTGAGGTGCCTTACATTCACACGTCATTCCACAAGAAAGTCACCGACATGATGACGAGCATTGCGGATCGCATCCGCTCGCGCACCGAAATCCCCAACAACTCGCCGGAAGTGGCATTCGTCAATCAGGTCTCGGAGCCCGTCTATCGGATGCTCTCGGTCGGCAGCTCCAATGTCAGCCTGGGGCTGACCGAGATCCTGATCGAGCGATACAGCGCGGTCATCGCGGCCGACTACGCGTTCACTTTCTTGGAGCGCAACCTGCGCGTCGGAATGGCGGCCGTCATGAAGAACTACACGCTCAACGAAGATCAACGCAGAGACATGAAGGAACTGTCCGGACACGCCCGGACCATGCTCACCTCATTGGGGCAGGAGAAGATCGCGCTCTACAGCAAGGTCACGAAGTTCGCCGCGATCGCGGACACACTCGAGCAGATCGAGCGTCAGTTGCGCGCCAGCATGCCCCAGCATGTGATCGATATGCTGGGATACCAGGCTTCGTTCTTGACAAAGTGAGCACCATTTGCGTTTGGTCGGAGGTTCCCCATGTACGAGATATTTGCCTACCAGAATGCCGAAAGCCTCTCCGGCATCTTCAACGCGATTGCCGCGATCGTCAGCTCGGGAGCCTACGGGGGGGCGCTCGGCGTTGTCTTGATCTTCGGCTTCCTTTTTGCGTTCATCGCCTACGCGTTCGCGCCGGAGCGGTTGCACGGCTGGAAGTGGCTGGGCACGGTGGTGATCGTCTACTCCATCATTTACCTGCCGCGTGTCACGGTGCAGATTACCGACAAGACCAGCGGCAATCCACCGAGCATCGTCGCCAATGTTCCGCTCGGGATCGCGCTGTTCGGCAGCATGACCAGCCAGGTCGGCAACGTGCTGACGAGCCTGTTCGAGACGGCCTTTCAGGTATTGCCCGGCAACGGCGCCCTGCCGGCGGAATTGGCGTATCAACAGAATGGATTGATGTTCGGCAGCCGCATGGTGAAGTACACGCGCAACGCGGGGTTCGTGAACCCGCAGTTTCGTACCGACCTGCTCGCGTTCATCGACAACTGCACCAAGTACGATCTGCTGGATGGCACGATCAATCCTGCCACGTTTGCAAGTTCACCGAACATCTGGGCGCTGATGGCCACCCCGAACCCGGCGCGTCTGACCCCGATCACCACGGGCCCGGGCGCGACGACTATCGTCACTTGCCCGGTCGCCTACCCGATTCTGAACGCCACCGCGGTGACCGAGGTCGGCGCCATTCAAGGGAAACTCGGCGAACAATTGAACCCGACCCTGACCGCAGCGGCGGCCTCGGCCGCGATCGGCAATCAGATCACCGTCGCATACCAGAAGAACCGGCTGGCCACTGCGGCCTCCACGGCAAGCGATATCATCCTGCAGAACGCCATGATCAATGCCGTCAACGATGCGAGCGCGATCCAGGGCCAGCGGATCAACGATCCGGCTTCCCTGTTGCTGGCCATGGGTAGAGCCCAGGCCGTCGCCCAGATCAACGCGTCGTGGACCAACTACGGCAAAGTGGCCGAAGAAGCCCTGCCCCTGATCCGCAACGTCATCGAGGCGATCTGTTACGCGCTCTTTCCGTTCGTCATTCTGATCCTGTTCCTCACCAGCGGGATGCAGACCGTGATGGCCATCAAGTCATACCTGCTCACTCTGATGTGGATCCAGTTGTGGCCGCCGGTCTATGCGGTACTCAACTACATGGCGAGCATCGCGGCCGCATCGAAGCTGGGGGCCTCCGCGAATGTGGGGGGTGCCACGGTCTTGTCGTTGCAGACGGCCTCGACGATCTATTCGACCGCCATCTCGCTTGAAGCCGTTGTCGGCTACATGTGCATCTCGGTTCCGGCGATTGCCTGGGCGGCGCTCAAGGGCATGGAGACGATCGGTCAGGCTGCGATCACCGGCACGTCCAGTATCCAGGCCACGGTAGGCAGCGCGTCCTCGCAGTCCGCGCTGGGCAATGCAAGCATGGGGAACGTCGCTCTCGACCAGGTGCAGCTTGCCCCAAACCGGACGTCCGCCTTCATGCGCAACTGGCAGGACGACCGGACCGGCGATACCTACAGCACCAGTGCCTTCGGTCGTGAGGCAGTGAGTCTCTTGAGCAATTCAGGTTTTGCGTCCCGAACGGTCTCCCGTTCGATTTCGAGTTCGGATGTCGCCGAAGCCAACAAGGCGGTGGAGTCGGCACGGTCGGATGCGGTGTCCGCCAACGCAGAGCGCGCTGCGGTGCTGACTTCGATTTTCGAGCGCGGGGCCTCCAAAGGGGCGTCTTGGAGAAACAGTACTGGTACGACTACCGCCGGGTATGAAGAGGTGGGTGAGACCGTCAGCCGGGTCGCTACCCTCGCTAAAGTCGTCGGCAACGAACTTGGCGTTTCGTCCGGTCAGGTTGCGCAAGTCGCGATCAGCGCCGGTTTGGCGGCGGCAGGGACGGGTCTGACTGGAGGCAAGAGCTTCCATGACGGACTCTCCGAAGTCGACAGGAAAATCTTCAATCGCCTCTCGTCGGACGATATCAATGACTTCAAGAAATTCGGCGATCGCGTCAGTCACGATCAGGGGTTCGTTCGCGCGTTGTCCGGCGACCAGAATGAAGCCAACAGCATATCCGCGCAGTTGGCTTCGCGGATATCCCGCGCTCAGCGCGCGGAAGCCGTGCTCAGTGACCGCGTCGGGGTGGCCCAGCGGATCTCACAGGCGCACGAAAACCGGGAAACCATCTCGATCGATATGGCGAGGGATCCCGCCCAGGCAGAGATGATGCTGAGGTACGTGCGGCAATATGGCCCCAACAGCGCCGCAGCGTATGTGATGATGAACGCGGAACTGGCCCGCGCTGGATTGCCCCCAACGCCGACTTTCTCGGACGGTACGGCTGTGCCGCAGTCGTTCCGAAATGTGGATGCACTCCACAGATCGAGGAGTGCCAGCCCGGATCTGAGTCCGAACGTCGATTCGCAAAATGCGCAGAACCGGGCGAAGGTCGCCGGGGCCAGGTTCTCCAGCGGCGGCGGCGGATCTGCTCCCCAAGGCGCGTCTTCAACGCGGGCTGAGGTGCAACAAGCCGCCGCGCGGATCAAAGGAGAGGTCTCGGGCGCGACAGGAGGATTCGAGGCAAATCATGAGTTGAAACGTGATCCACACGGGAACGCAACAACTGATCGGTCCCAACTGCTGGATGCTACTCGCCGGGCCGCGGCGGATGATGCGGCGGCAACGGAACAGGTCAAGAAGAAGCTCGATGGGGTTGTCGATGAGGTTATTGCAGATCCAGGCGCAGCATTGCAGAAGTCCTTGGAGCCAGCCAAACGTGCATGGGACAGTACTTTTGGGGGCAAGAAGTAGTTTGACCTGGCGTGCTTGATCGAACCCTCAACGCAGTCCGTCGATGACGCGTTGGAAGCAGTCAGGATCGTGCCACGCCATGGATCTGATCGAATCCAACCGGCAGTTCCTTGATTGTCGGCAGAGACAGTCAGTGTCCTGCGTGAACGTCGATCGTAGTTCCGGAGCCGCCGTTGTCATAGGAAACCCGACAAACCATTTCCCCGTCCATATGTATTCGCAATTCTGGCTCGTATTTTGTTAGTTCTGCCATCAATTCGCGTGATCGGCCCAAATCTTCATGGAACCAATCGTCCGCCACCCTGCCTCGATTCGCGCGCTCGTTCCGCAACCCCCGACTTTGCAGCACGCGACTTTCTCGCCGACCCCCGGTCTTGCCGGCGATCATTCGAGCCAGATCCCATCCAACTGCAAACCCTATGACCACCCAGCACGCGAACGGCAATGGTTCAGCCTTCCCCTCATTGACAATGAGATAGATGGCGGGAACGATCACCGTAGCGCCGATCATCGCTCCGTATCTCCAAACTCGATGTGATCTGCCTAGCATCGCAAATGACGTCTTGAAACCCTCATACTCGGGTACATAATACTACCCATACAACTTGTCAACTCGAATCCTGAAAGGATGTCGTAGCCCGAAAGGAGGGGCCATTATGGAAGCGAGAGTTTTCCGGATTTTTGGGACGATTCTACTGGGCAGTTTGATTCCCCTCGCGGCGCAAGCTTGGTGCTTCGGTCCGCGAGGATGTGTGACGGACGATTCGGTTTGCGATATGGGGCGGAATACGACCAGTTTGCTTTCTTCACAAACCTTCGTCTGGTCGGAGAATCCCCGCAAGATCGAAATCTACACCCGGCTGAGTGCTGCGCAGATTCTCGAACACTGCAAAGATGGACAGCAGCTTATTCTTAACTCGAATGGCAGCTTGTCACGGGACGAGGCAGTATTGTCCAATGTTGCGAATAGCTTCTGTCGTGTGTCGAGCATTTCCCGTAGCCCAGTACATGCAGTCAGACCAATCAGTGGCGAACCCACGGTCGGTTTCGAGTCGAAGTGCATCATTTCCAAGATGGAAGAGGCGCGGGCTTCCTACCTGGAGCGAGAAAAGCAAACCAGCACGGCGACCCTGGTCGAAGAAGGAAATCGGAATCCGGCGGCAAATGCGCCCGAGCGCGTTCTGGATACCAGCAATCGAAAGGCAGCCAATCGTCCCGAATGCGGACGGATTGGTTTTGGGTCGCTCATTGGCCTGGGCGGTCAGTGCGCCGAATAGCGCCGGCCGCTTGCGAAGTCGTCTTCCGTCCGAGTGTCGCTCGCCAATCGACCCGTCCTGCAGTCCGTGCTGGCGTTGGCGCTGGTCCTGCTGCGGGGCAAGTCGGGCCTGGTGCGACTGAGCGATGCGGATCTGCATTTTGTCGACCAGCGCGCGCGGTTGGTGTCCGTTGTCTCGACGGCGTCACTTTTTCTGGTCGCCGTTGTCGCCACCGGCCCGATTCGCGTCTGGGCCTTGATCGTCGGCAGCGTCTGGGGGACGATCTGCATCAAGCAGGTACTGATGGTCCTGGATGCCGAGAATCGGCGTCGGTTCCCGCGTGCTCCACCGGTCTAGTCGGCGAGCGCGCGCGAAACGCGTGCGCGCGGGGTGGGGGGTGATTCCCGGCCAATTCCGTTCGATTCGGAGGCTAGCGTCGAAAGTGCCCCGATTTAGGCCCTATTTCGCCTAGCCATTCCGGTTTTTCAGCCGTACCTTTGTCACTCCGAACGCGGGTATCGCGAACCTCTGGAGGAGACCATGCCGGAAGACGAGCCAGTTTCTCAAAGAACACCCCACCCCGATCCGCTGCCCGGTCTGCGCCCGGCCTCCGGCGATCAAGCCCTTGCGCCGGCGCTGCTCGCGATCGTCAGGGAGATGGGCGAGCAACGCAAGACGCTTCAGCAGGAGCACGAACTCGCCGCCAAGGAGCGGCAGCGGGAACATCGCTGGCGCCTGCTCTTTCAGGTGATGTTCATCGGCGGCCCGTTCTTGCTCGGCATCCTCTATTTCGTGTTCTTCCTCAGTTCGGCCGGCTTCCGGTTCGGACCGTTCTCCGACGTCGTCGGTGTGGTTCGAATTGACGGCGAGATCGGCGCCCAGAAGACCGCTTCCGCCGACAAGGTCATCCCGGCGCTTGAGAAGGCGTTTTCCAGCAACGCGGTCAAGGCCATTGTGCTGGCCATCGACAGCCCGGGCGGATCGCCGGTGGAGGCCGAGAGAATCTATACCGCGATCGGCACATTCAAGAAGAAGCATGCCAAGCCGGTCTACGCGGTCATCAGCAACCTCGGCGCCTCGGCCGCCTACATGATCGCGATGCACACCGACAAGGTGATTGCCGGACGAATGAGTCTGGTCGGCTCGATCGGAGCCATCATGGCGCCGTGGCAGCTTGATCGGGCGATCGCGCGCGTCGATGTGTCGCAACGCGTCTATGCCTCGGGCAAGCTCAAGGCGTTCCTCAATCCGTTCACGCCGGTGTCGCCCGAGGTCGATGCGAAAGCAAAGCGGCTTGTCGACCAGATGGGCGCAACCTTCGTCAAGGATCTGCGCGAAGCGCGAGCGGGTGCCTTGAAGGCTGGGGTCACTAGTGTCCGACAGGTTTTAGGTCCGTCGGCCGAGGAGCCAGTATTGACGAGGCATTCATGGGTTCAAGGGGTGTCAACGATTTGAACGACGAGCGCTGGATGCGGCAGGCTTCCGGG
>WBZS01002600.1_pt1 | contig 10851 bp, 9 predicted proteins | sample 5204201 | NCBI WGS metagenome assembly WBZS01 (sample SAMN12344357, study PRJNA552823) | activated sludge metagenome | biome: Activated sludge suspended growth; feature: Nitrification reactor; material: Wastewater; isolation source: activated sludge from nitrification reactor of wastewater treatment... | reverse complement strand
ATTTACAGACAAGCGCTGCAGGCCGAATTTATTCCAAACACACGGGCGCTGACTTGGGCCGCCCATCGGGTGGCCGCACTCAGCGCTGGTGTTCGCTCAGCCACTTTTCCAGGTAGTGGATGTTGGTGCCGCCTTCCATGAACTTGGCGTCCACCATCAGTTCACGGTGCAGCGGAATGTTGGTGTGAATGCCCTCCACCGCCATCTCGGCCAGGGCCGTCTGCATGCGGGCGATGGCTTGTTCACGCGTGTCGCCGTAGACGATGATCTTGCCGATCATCGAATCGTAGTTGGGCGGCACGAAATAGTTGTTGTAGACGTGCGAGTCCACGCGCACGCCCGGGCCGCCGGGCATGTGCCAGGTGGTGATGCGGCCGGGAGACGGCGTGAACTTGAAGGGGTCTTCGGCGTTGATCCGGCACTCGATGGCGTGCCCTTTGATATGGACCTGGCGCTGCGTGAACGGCAGTTTTTCGCCCGCCGCCACCATGATCTGCGTGCGCACGATGTCCACCCCGGTGATCCATTCGGTCACCGGATGCTCCACCTGCACGCGCGTGTTCATCTCGATGAAATAGAACTCGCCGTTTTCGTACAGGAACTCGAAGGTGCCCGCGCCGCGGTAGCCGATCTTCTTGCAAGCGGCCACGCAGCGCTCACCAATGCGCTCGATCAGGCGGCGCGGAATGCCCGGCGCCGGCCCTTCCTCGATCACCTTCTGGTGGCGCCGCTGCATCGAGCAGTCGCGCTCGCCCAGGTAGACGGCGTTGCGATGCTTGTCAGCCAGTATCTGGATCTCGATGTGGCGCGGGTTCTCGAGAAACTTCTCCATGTAGACGGCCGGGTTGTTGAAGGCCGCCGCCGCCTCGCTCTTGGTCATCTGCACGGCGGCGATCAGCGCCGCCTCGGTGTGCACCACGCGCATGCCACGCCCGCCGCCGCCGCCAGCAGCCTTGATGATGACCGGGTAACCGACGGCCTTGGCAATGCGCTTGATGGTGGCGGGGTCATCCGGCAACTCGCCGTCCGAGCCGGGCACGCAGGGCACGCCGGCCTTGATCATGGCCTGCTTGGCCGACACCTTGTCGCCCATGATGCGGATCGACTCGGGCGTGGGGCCGATGAACTGGAAGCCGCTTTTTTCCACCCGCTCGGCGAAATCGGCGTTCTCGCTCAAGAATCCGTAACCGGGGTGAATGGCCTCGGCATCGGTCACCTCGGCCGCCGAAATGATGGCCGGCATGTTCAGGTAGCTCTGCCCCGACGGCGCGGGGCCGATGCAGACCGCCTCGTCGGCCAGGCGCACGTATTTGGCGTCGCGGTCCGCCTCCGAATAGACCATGACGGCCTTGATGCCCAACTCGCGGCAGGCTCGCTGAACCCGCAACGCGATTTCGCCGCGATTGGCAACCAGGATCTTCTTAAACATGTGCGTCCTTGCGACTTATCGCCCGCGCGCCGGCGCGTGCGCGGCCAAGTGCCTGGCCGGGCCTGTGGCCCGGATGCGGCGGTTGGCAACCAGAATCTGGGTGAACATTTCGCTCTTTCACGGCGCGCGTCACACGCGACACAGGGGCAGCGGACCCGTTTGCCGCGAAGCAGCCCCCACAAGTGCGCCTCGGCGTGCGCAACAGGCGACCGCGCGCGGGGCCACCATCATTCGATGACGAACAGCGGCTGGCCGTACTCCACCGCCTGACCGTTTTCGCCCAGGATCTTGACGACGGTGCCGCCCTTTTCAGCATCGATCTCGTTGAGGATCTTCATCGCCTCGATGATGCAAAGCGTGTCACCCTCCTTCACCTGCTGCCCGATTTCCACGAACGGCTTGCCGCCGGGGCTGGCGGAACGGTAGAAGGTGCCCACCATGGGTGACTTGACGACAAAGCCCGCCGGCATTTCCGGCGCGGTTGCCGCAGGGGCGGCAGCATCCGCCGCCGCTGGCACGGCAGGCGCGGAAACAGGCGCCGCCACAGCTTGTGCCACCGGCGCGTAGGCCACCACCTGCGCCGCGGGGGGTGCGCCCTTGACGATGCGAACCCTTCCTTCGGCCTCGGTGATCTCCAGTTCCGACACGTTCGACTCCGATACCAGGTCGATCAGGGTCTTGAGTTTGCGCAAATCCATGGTTAGGCCATCCAAATAGGGAGAAAGGCGAATCTAACCTAAATCTACCGCAACTCCGGTGATTTGAGTTCAATTTCATCGATAGAACCCATTCGCGCCGGCCGCGCGCGCAGGGGGGTGCTCAGGCATTCAACAACTGTCGCCAGCGGGCGAGGTCGCTGGCATGAAGCTGGCCCAGCTTGCGGTCGCGCAACTGGCCTGTGGCATCAAACAGCACGCTGAAAGGCAATCCGCCCGCCGAATTACCCAAATCCCGCGCCAGATCGACCCCTTCGAGACCTGCCAATGCCACCGGAAAACTGACCGGTGAACGGGCCAGGAAACGTGCCACCGGCTCTGGCTTGTCCACGGCCAATCCCAGAAGTTGCCAGCCGTTGGTCTTGTTTTCGGTATAAAAACCGCTCAATAGCGGCAATTCTTCCACGCATGGCGGGCACCAGGTGGCCCAGAAGTTGATCAGCAACGGGCGCCCTTTGAGCGCGGCCAATGCCAGCGAGCCCCCGTCCGGCGTCTGGAAGCTGCGGCCCCAGAAGTCGGCCAAGTCCTGCGGTTCGCCCAACCTGAAACGCTGCCAGCCCAGCAGCGCACCCGCGCCGCCCGCCGCTGCGGCAACGGCAGCCAGAGCGGTCCGCCTCGACCAGTTCGGGCCAGGTCTTTCGGCCGTCGGTGTTTCCGGTGCGTTCATGCCTGCTCGGCCTCCAGCAACCGCTGGGCCAGCGCCTTGCGGTCGCCGCGCAGCGGGCGGCCTTGCGCGCCGGGCTTGAGCGCGCCGCGCAGATCGTCGTGGTCGTAAATCATCAAGTGAACACCAATGGGTTCGCCCAGTTCAGCGCAGTGGTCGCTGAAGCTGAGCGCGTCGACTTCCCGCCCGTGAATACCGGCCACCGCGCGCGGCTGATACGACACGCGTTGGTCGATGAGTGCGATTTCGGCCGATTTGGGGTCGTCACAGAAAAGCTGAAGATGAATGTCCGACAGGCGGGTGGCCGTGCCATTCCACACCGCCCCGACGACGTAGGGGCGAAACTCGGCCAATCGGTCCATCCAGACCAGCGCCAGGCGCCGCAGGGCCGCCAGTTCGCGGGGCTGGGTCTCGGCGCAAAACAGCGCAATGTAGGCGCGCACTTCGGCGTCGACCAGGTCGTTGTCAGGCAGCGCGGTGCGCGGCGGCACGCCCAGCAGCTTTTGCGCCCGCCGCTTGGCCGAGCCGTAATCCAGCCCCTCTTCCACCACCAGGCGCGCGGCGTGCGCGGCCATTTCGTGCGTCAGGGTTTCCATCGACCCGATTCTGCACTGCGGCGACAAAAGCTTGGCTTACAGTCACCAAAGCCCCCCCAAGGAGACAAAAGATGCAAAGCACCATGATGGATACGCCGCTGTCGCTCAACCACCTGCTGGAGCGCGCGGGCAGGATTTTCTGGAACAACACCATCGTCTCGCGCCTGCCCGACAAATCGTTGCGGCAGCACACCTACGGCGAGTTCTACCGGCGCACGCGCGCGCTCGGCAGCGCCCTGCAAAAGCTGGGCTTGAAGCCAGGCGACCGTGTGGCCACGCTGTGCTGGAACCACCACGCGCACCTGGAGTGCTATTTCGGCATACCGGCTGCGGGCGGCGTGATGCACACCCTGAACCTGCGCCTGTCGCCCGACGAGATCGGCTGGATTGCCGGCGACGCGCAGGACCGCTTTCTGGTCATCGACGACGTGCTGCTGCCCCTGTACAAGCAGTTTGCCCACCTGCACGCGTTCGAGAAGGTCATCGTGTTTCCCTTCTCCGGCGCGCCCGTGCCGGCCGACTTTGCGGACTACGATGCGCTGCTGGCCTCGGCCGACCCCGATGGCTTTGTCTACGCCCCGCACGACGAGAAAGACGCGGTCAGCATGTGCTACACCAGCGGCACCACGGGCAAGCCCAAGGGGGTCGTGTACTCGCACCGCTCCACCGTGCTGCATTCGCTGGTAGCGGCCCTGCCCGACTACACCGACGTGGGCAGCACCGATGTGGTGCTGCCCGTTACCCCCATGTTCCACGCCAACAGCTGGGGCATGCCCTACATCGCGGTGATGTTGGGCGCCAAGCTGGTCTTCCCCGGCCCGCACCTGCACCCGGACGATCTGCTGGACCTGATGACGCAGGAGCCGCCCACGCTGGCGTTGGGCGTGCCGACCATCTGGCTGTCGCTCATCCAGACCTATGACGCATCGCTGAAACCCGGCTCGCCCAACGCCGGCCGCTGGAAACTGCCCAAGGGCATGAAGTCGCTGGTCGGCGGCGCGGCCGTGCCCGAAAGCCTGATCCGCGCCTTCGACGCGCACGGCATCTGGATCCAGCAAGGCTGGGGCATGACCGAAACCAGCCCCGTCGCCACCATCAGCTACCCGCGCGCCGAACTGGCCGGCGCCAGCGCCGACGAAAAATACCGCCGCGCCGCGCAGGCCGGCTCCCCCGTGCCCTTGGTCGAGTTGCGCGCCCGCGGCGATGGCGGCCAGGACCAGCCCTGGGACGGCCAGAGCGTGGGCGAAATCCAGGTGCGCGGCCCGTACATCACGGGCAGCTATTACCAGGTCGGCTCTCCCGAAGACAAGTTCACCGCCGACGGCTGGCTGCGCACCGGCGACGTGGCCAGCGTGGACGACATCGGCTTCGTGCGCATCAGCGACCGCACCAAGGACCTGATCAAGTCCGGCGGCGAATGGATCAGCTCGGTCGACCTGGAAAACGCCCTGATGGCGCACCCGGCCGTGGCCGAGGCGGCGGTCATCGCCATCCCCGACGAGAAATGGAGCGAGCGCCCGCTCGCCTGCGTCGCCTTCAAACCCGGCCAGAGCGCCACGCCGGAAGAGATGAACGCGTTGCTGCTCGAAAAGCACTTTGCCAAATGGCAATTGCCCGAGCGCTACGAGGTGATCGACGCCGTGCCGCGGACGTCGACCGGAAAGTTCTGGAAGCTGAAGTTGCGCGAGCAGTTTTCAAAGTAAGCGACCGCGGCGGCGTGGCGCAGTGGGAGATCAAAGCGTCTGTCGAGTCCACGGCGTCGGTATCTGGCACACGGCGGCACAGCGGCTTTTCACTATATTTTGAATAGCTGCCTGCGCTGTCTGCGCGTGCGCTGGCGGCCCGAAAGACTTGCCGTCTGGCCGTAGAATTGCACACCATGCACATTCACATTCTGGGTATCTGCGGCACTTTCATGGGCGGTGTGGCGGCGCTGGCGCGCGAGGCGGGGCACCGCGTCACCGGTTGCGATGCAGGCGTGTACCCGCCCATGAGCGATCAGTTGCGCGCGCTGGGTATCGACTTGATTGAAGGCTATGGCGCCGACCAGCTGGCGCTGAAGCCGGACATGTTCGTCATCGGCAACGTGGTCAGCCGCGCGCAGTTGGCCGACGGGTCGGCCAAGTACCCGCTGATGGAAGCGATCCTGGACGCGGGCGCCCCCTACACCAGCGGGCCGCAGTGGCTGCTGGAACACGTGCTGCAAGGCCGGCACGTGCTGGCCGTGGCCGGGACGCACGGCAAGACGACCACCACGTCGATGCTGACGTGGATCCTGGAAAGTGCCGGGCTGACGCCGGGTTTCCTGGTCGGTGGCGTGCCGCTCGATTTCGGCATTTCGGCGCGCATCGGTGCGCAGGCGGCAGGCCAGCCACGGCCGCTGTTCGTGATCGAGGCGGACGAATACGACACAGCTTTCTTCGACAAGCGCAGCAAGTTCGTGCATTACCGCCCGCGCACGGCGGTGTTGAACAACCTGGAGTTCGACCATGCCGACATTTTTGACAACCTGGCGGCGATCGAGCGGCAGTTTCACCACCTGATCCGCACCGTGCCAGCGTCGGGCCGCGTGGTGGTCAACGGGCTGGAAGAAAGCCTGGCGCGGGTGCTGGCACAAGGTTGCTGGAGCGAGCAGCGCACGTTCGGTGCCGCGATAAGCGACTTCACCGCGCTGGGCGACGCGTCTGACTTCGAGGTGCAGCAGGCGGGCCGCACGGTCGGCCGGGTGCGCTGGGACTTGTCGGGTACGCACAACCAGCTGAATGCGCTGGCGGCCATTGCCGCGGCCGAGCACGTGGGCGTGGCACCGGCCGATGCCTGCGCGGCGCTGGGTCGTTTTCAGAACGTGCGCCGCCGTATGGAGGTGCGCGGTCGCGTGGCGCAGCGGGGCGGCGCCGACATCACGGTGTACGACGATTTTGCGCACCACCCCACCGCCATCCGCACCACGGTGGACGGCCTGCGCCGGCAGTTGGATGCGGCGGGACGTCAGGGTGAGCGCATCCTCGCCATCTTCGAGCCGCGCAGCAACACAATGAAGCTGGGCACCATGAAGTCGCAGCTGCCCTGGTCGCTGGAGCAGGCCGACCTGAGCTTCTGCCACACGGGCGGGCTGGACTGGGATGCCGCCGAGGCGCTGCAGCCGCTGGGCGCGCGCGCGCAGGTGGCCGCCAGTGTGGCCGACATCGTGAACCAGGTGGCCACGGCCGCACGCCCCGGCGATCACCTGCTGTGCATGAGCAATGGCGGCTTTGGCGGTGTGCACGCCAAGCTGCTGGAAAAACTACAAAAATCGTAGCATGCTGCGCTTGTACAGCAAGCGCTGGGGCCGATTTTTATCTGATTTGCCGGCTCCGGGAAGGCCGCGCTGGCGCGTCAGTAGGACACCGTCATGGCGCCCAGGTCGATGCGCACCACGGGCTTGGCCAGCGCCGCGCTGGCAGCACGCGCGAAATCGCGGCCCCATTGCGCGTCATTGAGCAGCGCCGCGCCCGCGTCGCGCGCGACCACCAGCACCTTGTCGGCCAGCAGCAGCTTGCCGGTAGGACGCAGCGGCTCGCTGCCCAGTTGCGTGAATTGCGCGTCCAGCCAGTCGCGCGCGTCCGCATTGTTCATGGGGGCGACCGAGTCGAGCTCGAAGCGCCATTCGGTGCGCTCGTCCTGGATGACGCGAACTTCGCTCTGCATGGTGGTCGGATCTCCTGAAAATCGTTGCCGGAAGGCGCCAACGGCGGCGCGCATCCAGCCACTGTAGTCGATTATCTGGCGCCGACCTTGATGCGCATCAGCGCGCGCGTCGTGCCCGCACCGCTTCGGACAGCGTCTGCAGGATGGCCTCGGTGCCGTCCCAGCCGATGCAGGCGTCGGTGATGCTCTTGCCGTATTCGAGCGCGGCAGCGTCGTCCTTGCCGGGCGTGAACTTCTGGGCGCCGCCATGGATGTGGCTTTCCACCATCAGGCCGAATACGCAACGCGAACCGCCAGCCACCTGCGCAGCGACGTCGCGCGCCACGTCGAGTTGCCGCTCGTGCTGCTTGCTGCTGTTGGCGTGGCTGCAATCCACCATCAGCGTGGCGGGCAGCTTGGACGCTTCCAGCTCCTTGCAGGCGGCGGCCACGCTGGCGGCGTCGTAGTTGGGCGCCTTGCCGCCGCGCAGGATGACGTGGCAATCCTTGTTGCCATCCGTGTGCACGATGGCGACCTGGCCGTTCTTGTGCACCGACAGGAAGTGGTGGCCGCGCGCCGCCGCCTGGATGGCGTCGGTGGCGATGCGGATGTTGCCGTCCGTGCCGTTCTTGAAGCCGATGGGTGCCGACAGGCCGCTGGCCAGCTCGCGGTGCACCTGGCTTTCGGTGGTGCGCGCGCCGATGGCACCCCAGCTGATCAGGTCGCCAATGTACTGGGGCGAGATCACGTCCAGGAACTCGCTGCCGGCCGGCAGGCCGAGGCGGTTGATCTCGATGAGCAGCTGACGCGCGATGCGCAGGCCCTCGTCGATGCGGTAGCTTTCGTCGAGATAGGGGTCGTTGATCAGGCCCTTCCAGCCGACCGTGGTGCGCGGCTTCTCGAAGTACACGCGCATCACGATCTCGAGCGAATCGGCGTACTTGTCACGCAACAGCTTCAGGCGCTTGGCATAGTCGATGGCGGCCGCCGGGTCGTGGATGGAACAGGGGCCGATGACCACCAGCAGGCGATCCTCCTTGCCCGCAATGATGCGGCGAATGGCCTTGCGCGTGTCGGTGATGAGCGATTCGACCGGCGTGCCGCGAATCGGGAAGAAGCGGATCAGATGATCGGGCGGGGGCAACACGGTGATGTCCTTGATGCGCTGGTCGTCGGTCTGGCTGGTTCGTTCGGGCGACGAGGCCCAGGCATCCGGGGTGGCCACTGCGTTCTTGGCGTTCATGGGAGAGCTTCCTTGATGAATGGAGAGTCGAAAAGACACAAAAAAACCGCCGGGCTCGTCGCGTCGGCGGTCTTGTCGGGAAGTGCGCTTGGGGTTACACGTTCGCCTCTCGTCCGCCGAGGACAGAGAACCAAAAGTAAAAACCGAAAGCGACTTGCGTTTTCATGACTTGAAGAATGTAGCACAGCACGCGTCGGGCCATGCTGAAAAAAGGGTCGCGCTGGATCACGCGAGCGAATGCGCTATCCATATCAGAGCAAACAATCCATCAATGACAGCGGCTGCGACCGGATTCAACGCAAACCAGACAGTCAGCCAGTGCCGCCCACCGTCAACCCATCCAGGCGCAGGGTGGGCTGCCCTACGCCGACGGGTACGCTCTGCCCTTCCTTGCCGCAGGTGCCAACACCGGAATCAAGCTGCATGTCGTTGCCGATCATGGTGATGCGCTTGAGCGACTCGGGGCCGCTGCCGACGATGGTGGCGCCCTTGACCGGATACTGGATCTTGCCGTTTTCGACCCAGTACGCCTCGCTGGCGGAGAACACGAACTTGCCGCTGGTGATGTCCACCTGGCCGCCACCAAAGTTGGTCGCGTACAGGCCCTTCTTGATGCTGGCGACGATTTCGCGCGGATCCTTGTCGCCGCCGAGCATGTAGGTGTTGGTCATGCGCGGCATGGGAATATGCGCGTAGCTTTCGCGCCGGCCGTTGCCGGTGGGCGAGACCTTCATGAGCCGCGCGTTCATAGCGTCCTGGATATAGCCCTTCAGGATTCCGTCTTCGATCAGCACATTGCGCTGCGTGGCGTGGCCTTCGTCGTCCACATTCAGGCTGCCCCGTCGATCGGCGATCGTGCCGTCATCGAGAACCGTCACGCCCTTGGCAGCCACGCGCTGACCGATTCGTCCGCTGAATGCGCTGGAGCCCTTGCGGTTGAAGTCACCCTCCAGCCCGTGCCCAACCGCCTCATGCAGCAACACGCCAGGCCAACCGGGGCCCAGGACCACCGTCATTTCACCCGCCGGCGCGGGGCGCGATTCGAGGTTGGTGAGCGCGGCCTGCACCGCTTGGTCGACATAATCCGCCACGAGCACGTCGTCAAAGTAGGACAGCCCGAACCGACCGCCGCCACCGAACGAGCCGATTTCGCGCCGGCCATTCTGCTCCGCAATCACGGTCACCGACAGGCGCACCAACGGCCGCACGTCCGCAGCCAGGGTGCCGTCCAGACGCGCGATCAGAACCACGTCGTATTCATTAGCCAACCCGGCCATGACCTGGACGACACGGGAATCCTTGGCGCGGGCAAGCCGCTCAATTTTTTCCAGCAGCTGAACCTTGGCTGTCGAGTCGAGCGTGGCGAGTGGGTCAAGCGCGCCATACAACGCACGGCTTTGAGCGACACGGCGACGGCCGGCTTTGACCCGCCCGCTGCCTGTGGTGCCGGCAATTGAACGCACCGTCCGCGCAGCATCGGTCAGCGATTCACGCGAAATGTCATCGGAATAAGCGAACGCCGTCTTCTCACCCGCCACAGCGCGCACCCCAACGCCCTGGTCGATCGAAAAGCTCCCTGTCTTGACAATGCCCTCCTCCAGACTCCACCCCTCAGAGCGCGTGTACTGGAAGTAAAGATCGGCGTCGTCGACCTGGTGCAGCGCTATCTGGCCCAGTGCGTTGCCCAAGTCAGACTCAGTCAAGCCGAAAGGAATCAGCAGCAACTCGCTGGCCGTTGCCAAGCGCTCAATGGTGATGTCTCTGGAGATCATGATCGCATTGTAGAAGGTCGCCATCCACAATGCCGTTGGGGTATTGCACGACACCAGGCAAGGTAAGGCGCGAGCCACATTTCACTCGCACAAAAGAAAACGCCCAGTCATTTCTGACTGGGCGTTTCTCGCTGTAATAGCCTGACAATGTCCTACTTTCACACGGGAATCCGCACTATCATCGGCGCTAAGGCGTTTCACTGTCCTGTTCGGGATGGGAAGGAGTGGTACCACCTCGCTATGGTCATCAGGCATAACTTATTGCCAACCTGACACGGTCAGGTCGACCAATTCATAGAGCAAATCAGCTTATTTTGAATGCGTCACTTGGCATAACAACCTTGATCGCTTAAATCAAAGTTATAGGGTCAAGCCGCACGAGCAATTAGTACTGGTTAGCTTAATGCATTGCTGCACTTCCACACCCAGCCTATCAACGTCCTGGTCTTGAACGACTCTTTAGGGGGCTCAAGGCCCCGGCAGATCTAATCTTGAAACGAGTTTCCCGCTTAGATGCTTTCAGCGGTTATCTCTTCCGCACTTAGCTACCCTGCGATGCCACGGGCGTGACAACAGGTACACCAGAGGTGCGTCCACTCCGGTCCTCTCGTACTAGGAGCAGGCTTTCTCAAATCTGCAGCGCCCACGGAAGATAGGGACCAAACTGTCTCACGACGTTTTGAACCCAGCTCACGTACCTCTTTAAATGGCGAACAGCCATACCCTTGGGACCGGCTACAGCCCCAGGATGAGATGAGCCGACAT
>WBZS01002599.1_pt1 | contig 10853 bp, 14 predicted proteins | sample 5204201 | NCBI WGS metagenome assembly WBZS01 (sample SAMN12344357, study PRJNA552823) | activated sludge metagenome | biome: Activated sludge suspended growth; feature: Nitrification reactor; material: Wastewater; isolation source: activated sludge from nitrification reactor of wastewater... | reverse complement strand
CCTTGAGCAACTTGCTCAAGGGAGAGGCCATCCAAAACACCGGAGAGCCACCGCATGTAGTTGTCCCTATGGGTGAGGGACTGCCCGTCGAGGCAACTCTTGCCTGGTTCGCCGATCGTATCGATGGCGTACAATCGAAACCGGCGTTGCCAGCATGCGACGTTCGGGAACCACATGGCCGAGGTGGCGTTTCGACCGTGGAGCAAAACCAAGGGAGGGGCGTTGGCAGGTCCAGCGACGGTGATGTGAGTGCTCCCAAACGGGGTCTCCACCGTTCGGGATTCATATGGACTGGACCACAATGCCATCACCGTTTGGTGAGCCTGGTCATAAGCGATTTCATCGTAAGCTGTCTTGAAATGTCGAGCGCACATACGCACATTGTAGCCTCAGAGCGGACATCGGTTTCGGCGTGATCAAGCGCCTGGCGGTGCGTTGCGCGGCAGGAAGCCGGCTAACGAACGCATGCAGCTGACGTGGCTAATCGGGGCCCCAATTCGTGCCGGGCTCGGTTCACCGGCGAGTCGTCGGGCAACTCGGCCTCGGTTCACCCGCCACGCAGCTGATGCGGGCCGTTAGGCTTCCGCCACCGGGCGGTGAGCGGAGCTGATTTATCGGGGATACCGGCGGGAGTCGGTCGCCGGCGAGTCGGGCCGTTCGGAGCGGAGTTCGCGCCGGGTTGTCGCCTGGCTCCGGGCCGGCTGTTCGGTCGAGGTTCACGCGGCTGCCAGGCAGGCCCGCAAGAGAGCTCTCTGGCAGCTGCGCGGCGCACCGATTTGGGCGGCCGTTCACCGCGGCCCAACCGAGGTGTGTTCACGGCCGAGAGTCGCGGCGCAGCATTTGGTGTGCTCGAGCGTATGGCGTCTTGGGCCGCTCGAGGCAATCGTGGCGCCGCTTGTATACTCGTGAAGTTGGTCGAAGACGCCGCCGCTGCGGGTCTGAACGACCGCCGGCCCTGCGTTTTCGCGGCGTCTCGGGCGAGTGAGTCGTCGATCGCCGGCCGGTGTTCCAGAGTCGTTGGTTTTGGCTTGGCTGGCTCGGCGCAGCGAAGCCTAACGAACGCATGCAGCTGACGTGGCTAACTGGGGCCCCAAGCCGGCCGGCCTCGGTTCACCAGTGAGTCGTCGGGCAACTCGGCCTCGGCTCATCCGCCACGCAGCTGATGCGGGCCGTTAGGCCTCCGCCTCCGAGCGAGGCATCGAAACCGAGTTGGTGGGTTGTCGTCAGCGCGGCTACCTGGCTGGCTCTCAAAGTCGGCATCCGGCAAAAACGCTGCGAGCTGCTTTTGCGTCAAGTCTCTCGCGGCCCAGCCCAAGCGGTAAGCGGCCGAGAGTCGAAGTGCGGCGCGCGGGTGTCTTGGCGGATGCGCCTTGGGCCGCCGTCTCGCCGCTTGTATACTCGCAAAGTCGGTGTCGATCGCGCCGCCGCTTGCCTTGCGTTTTGGCGGCGCCTCGGGCGGGTGCGTCTGGGCGGCCGGCTGGGCCACAAGAGTCGTTGGTTTTGGCTTGCCGAGCGCGGCGAAGCGAGGCCTAACGAACGCATGCAGCTGACGTGGCTAATCGGGGCCCCAATCCGGCCGGGCTCGGCTCACTAATGCGCCTGCGGGCGGGTCGGCCTCGGTTCAGCCGCCACGCAGCTGATGCGAGCCGTTAGGCGTTCTCTGATATTGGAGGAAGATGTATGGAGAAGAACACTTGGTGGTTATTGGCCTTGAGGTACCTACTGTATGGCACCGCCTTTGTTCTTGCGATACTTGATGGTCTGATCGATCCGGACTCGTTGTGGTACCCTCTGGCATTGATGGCGTGCGCTATCTTGGCGGCGGTCATCCCATTCCGTGAGGCGCGCTGGCTAGACGTTCTGTCCATCGTCTTCCTGTTCGGCATTCAGATGAGTCTGGTCGGGCTCAATCGTTTCTTTGAATGGGATGGCGGCGCTATCCTGGTGCTGGTTCGATTTGCTGTTTTGGCCACCGTGCTGGATGCCATCAGAATTACCGTGAGCCGCGGCCTGCAGTTGGTTTCGTCGCCGGCGCAACAGATGATCGAAGCCCAGGACCAATTCTGGTCCGTGCGAGTGGGCTATACCGCTGGTGCGGCGATTGGACTGCTACTCGTTCTTGTTATGACTGTGCTGATCCTACTTGGCGCTCCAATCATCGCTTTGATTGACGACTCGGTCTATCAGGTGGTTGGGGCATTCGGTTGGCTTCTGGTAGTGCTGTCCGTATCAAGTTGGTTTACGAGTCGGTCGCTAATGTCGCGTAGGGAGAGCCGTGGATATCGGCAGAGTATCAAGTATCTCAGTGCTTATCCTGAAAGCGGGATCAGGGCGGTTGTGTCAGCTGAACAAGAGCTATTCCGACAACAAACCCGAATGGGCGTGGCCGTGTCAGGTCTCTTCTTGGTTGGGATGGTGGTGGCGAGGCAGACACTCGGATCTGATGCTGAAAACACAGTGATTGTTGGCGGACTGGGCACCTTGGTGTTGGTGCTCCTCGCGCTGATTCGACGAATGTCGATGGATTTCAGACGGAGATGGTCCGAAGAAGTGGCGTCTCGGATCGAGGATAGGGAACTTTATGAACAGGCTACTCGGAGGTCAATTCTTCAATGGCCAAAGGGGGGCGAAAGAGAGCAGAGACACGCCTAACGAACGCATGCAGCTGACGTGGCTACTCGGGGCCCCAATTCGGGTCGGCCTCGGTTCACCGGTGCGGCTTCGGGCGGTGCGGCCTCGGCTCACCCGCCACGCAGCTGATGCGGGCCGTTAGGCGGAACCACCGGGCCGATGTGGGAACTCTAGTGGCAGCGCAGTGCACTTGGCACACAAGAAATCGAGACCAGAATGTGGAGCTACATTTCGCGTGGCGCTAACTCGGCGGCTCAGGCAGCGATAGTGGGAGCGCTGGCGTTCGTGTTTCTGGATCAACTGATCAAGTGGATTGCGTTCGGCCTGAGCATTAGCTCGCTGTGGCTCGAACTTGAAACCCTCGCACTCCTCTGCGGCGCAGCTCTGGCGGCTACCCTGCCATTCGCGATGGGTGGAGGCTCTTTGCTTGGCGCAATGGCGTCGCGATTTGGGCGCTCTCGCTCGTTCCTGGCTATCGGCGTTGCCTTGGGAATCATCGCGATGCTTGGCGGTTTCGCGGCCGTATACTCTGGTGCAGTCTGTGTGAGGTCGCACGGCCTGTGCTACCAAGACCCGGTGGGCTGGATTGACTGGGGCATACAGCGCGATTTTCTGAGCGGTAGCCTCGTCTATCCACGTCGGATGGCATTGTCTACGCTATTTGGAGCGATCGGTGGAGGGTGGGCGGCGCGGCGCATTGTGAATATAGGCCTGAAACCTGCGGAAACGCATGCATCCGCCTAACGAACGCATGCAGCTGACGTGGCTACCCGGGGCCCCAATTCGTGCCGGTCTCGGCTCACCGGTGCGCCTTCGGGCAACTCGGCCTCGGTTCATCCGCCACGCAGCTGATGCGAGCCGTTGGGCGGCCCCTCACGACAAACAGGATGAACGAGGGGCCACGAAAGTGAGAATCCGCTATGAACTCCAATGATCAGGTCTTGTTTGTTTTGAACGTGATCAACTCAATACTCCAGTTTCTGAGTTTGGTGTTCTTGATTGTCTATGTCGTAAAGACATGGGAAATGGCTGCTGCGACTCGGCGGTCGGCCGAGGCTACTGAGCGATCGGTGACCGAAATGCGTGAGGCACGAGATCAGGAAAGTGCGCCCTATGTCGTTGTCTATTTTGATATTCCGGTCGGGTCGCACATGATCTATCTCGTAATCAAGAATATTGGAAAGTCTGTCGCTACGAACATCCGATTTACTATTACCCCTCCGCTGCAAACAACTATTGATTGGCCAATTCATGATCTCGCCATTTTCCGAGATGGGATTGCATCGATGCCGCCAGGCTACGAGATTCGGACTATCGTGGACGGATCAGTCGCCTATTTCGGCAGGGATGACTTTCCCTTGAAATACGAGGCAACGGCGAATTACCATGGCGGCATCGGAAGTAATCCGCGGCAGACAGTACAGATTCTCGACCTTTCTGCCCGAAAGGGCCTTATGTTCGCTTCGGAAAAGACTATCACGGATGTCGCTGATGAGCTTGGAGATATTGCAGGTGAAACGAAAGCTATTCGCCAATCTCTGGAGGCTGGCGTTCGTTCACTCAACACCGGAATCCGGATCAGCAATCCAGCGATATCAATTGTTCGGCTGGATTCTCAATTCTCAGAATGGGGCGCTCTGACCTGTGCCAAGCTCAGGGAGATAATGACGTCTTGGGAGGTGGAGTTCGGTGAACTTCGTGATCACGGAACAGGCGTCGAGCGGATGCAGAATTCCATGGCCCAATACGCTGGGCAATTGCTCATATTGCTATCAAATGCACCGAGTGGATTGAGCGAGGAAGTTCGCGATGGCCTGTCAGACCTCAGCACATCTCTAGTGATGCTAAGGCGCCGTCACTTGTACGCCGATGGTGGTACTTCGCTTCAGCAACTCATTTCGGATGGCGACGCGGCGCTGGTGAGTGCTAGAATTCTCTTGAGTGCTCTTGACTCGTGGTCGTCCCCACAAGTGGCGAGTAATGAAAGCGATCTGGCGCAAAATCAACCTGGCAATTGATGCGATTGCAGCCGTTGGCGGCCGCCAGCCGCCCAACGAACGCATGCAGCTGACGTGGCTAATCGGGGCCCCAATTCATGCTGGCTTCGGTTCACCGGCGCGCCGTCGGGCAGGTTGGCCTCGGCTCACCCGCCACGCAGCTGATGCGGGCCGTTCGGCGGCTCCTCGCCCACAAGGGTGTATTCAACCCGGCTTGGCTTCAAGGCGCGCTTGTGTCATCATATGCGCCACATTTGTTGCGCAATTGTGAGGTCATCATGATCGGTGTGCCAGAGACTGCCAGGCAGATCCTTGACAGCTTGGCGGAAGCGCCAGACCGCATTCGGACGTCGATCCGGTCCGTTTCCCGGGCGAAGCTAGCCAGCCGGTCGAAGGACGAGCCCTGGTCCATCTACGACATTGTGGCCCATTTGCGCGCCTGTTCAGATGTGTGGGGTAAGCAAATCTACCTGATGATTGACCAAGATGAGCCCGTGCAGCGCCATGTGTCGCCGCGATCCTCCATGCGGAAGCCAGCCTACACGGAACCGGACATCGATACGGCGCTGGACCACTACACGGGGGAGCGCAAAAAGCTGTTGACTGTCTTATCGAAACTCGATGGATCTGGCTGGGCTCGGCGTGGAACGTTCACGGGCACCTCGGAGCGCGGTCGCCGCCAGACGGTCCTGAGCTGTGTTGAACGACTATGCAATCACGAGCAAGCGCATCTGGATCAAATTGATGCGCTGCTGAAATGAGCATCATGGCAGATTGCCGCCGAACAAACGCATGCAGCTGACGTGGCTAACTGGGGCCCCAAGTCAGGCCGGGCTGGCTCGCCGGCGAGTCTCAGGGCAAAAGCGCCCACTCACCCGCCACGCAGCTGATGCGAGCCGTTAGCCTGCTGCCTCCGCACGGGGTGAACTTGCCGTATGGAATCGTCAAGTTTCGACCAGAATGCTGCTCGGCAAGTATTCGAGGCGCAGTGCCCCGGTCTTCGCGTTGAGTCGTTGACTGTTTTGAGCGAGGAGGGGCAATTTAATCGGCTGCTGCTCGTCAACGGCGAATATGTATTCCGGTGTCCACGATACCAAGATGGCGTCCTGACCTTGAAACGAGAAGCTCAAGTACTCCAACACATTTGGGGCAGAGTGCCGTTGAGGACGCCACGAGTGAGATGGGCTAGTTCGTCGAGCGTAGAGTTGGGAGAGGCGTTTCTGGCCTACGATTTTCTCCCCGGGCGACCACTCTCGAGCGGAGTCTTGGAGTTCGAGGTCGATGCGGCTGTGCGCACGAAATTGGCTTTTCAGCTCGGCGATTTCCTGGCCAAGTTGCATGGCGTTGAGCTTTGGGACGAATCTCGAACGTGGCCGGTACTCGACAGCCCAGATGTTTGGAGCCAAATGTACCAGGAGATCCGGGAGTGCCTGTTCATCGCGATGCGGCCAGACGCCAGGCGGGCGGTCGAAGCGCACTTTGCCGAATACCTTCAGGAACCAGCACTTCGAGAGTTTCGACCCTGTCTACGACATGGCGATTTCGGCGGGGGAAATGTGCTATACCACGCTGGCGAGCAATCGATCGGCGGCATACTCGATTTCAGCGAGGCCGGGATAGGCGACCCGGCGGTGGATTTGGCTGCGGCATCTTGTTTTGGCGATGAGATGTATGCTGGGATCTGTGCGGCATATCCGGGTGCGGAAGCGCATCTCGCCCGTGCTAAGTTCTACCGGGGCACTTTTGCACTGCAAGAGGCCTTACACGGGTTGAGGGTCGGAGACCCCGGGGCTTATGAGAGCGGCATGGAGCTGTATGTTTGAAGGAGTTGGCCAGGGCCGAGTGCAGGCTAACGAACGCATGCAGCTGACGTGGCTAACTGGGGCCCCAATTCATGGCGGCCTCGGTTCACCGGCGAGTCGTCGGGCAGGGCAGCCTCGGTTCACCCGCCACGCAGCTGATGCGAGCCGTTAGCCGCTCCCACGCTTGCGAGATCTGGTGAGGCAGACTATGTTGAGGTTTGTGCAGGGATTGACTGTGACTGGGCGGATCTACGGGGTAGCAATTCTCGCCCTTATTGTGGCTGGCATTATCGATTTGCTACCGAAGTATATCGGGATTATCGATGTGAGTGTACACCTGGCGGCAGCCGGTCTGGCCAGTCTAGGCGCTGTATTGCTCGTCTTGGTGACGATCAAGGGCGAGCCAAGTCACCTCCCATTTACCCTGGTCGGTTTCACGGTATATTTTGCAATCAGACACATGGTTGCTGGTTTTGGTCTGCAGAATGTGGTCAGTGGGTCGTGGAACACAACTCCCCTCTATGTGCGGCTGGCGATCTTGGCAGTTCCTGCCGGCATGTTCATTGACTTCATGGTTTGGGCAATCAAACCGTATCGAGATCTGGCCGGCACAGATACTCTGGGCCATAACTCTCGAACAAAACCAGACCGCGATGCGACCTAAGAAAGCGAAGTATGCACGCGGCTAACGAACGCATGCAGCTGACGTGGCTAATCGGGGCCCCAAGCCGTGTCGGCCTCGGTTCACCAGCGCGCCGTCGGGCGAGGCGGCCTCGGCTCACCCGCCACGCAGCTGATGCGAGCCGTTAGGCCTCCGCCACCGGGCGGTGTATCGAAACCGAGTGGGTGGGTTGTCGTCAGGCGGCTTCTGGGCTGGCTCGCGGAGTCGAACTCTGGCCGAGACGCTGCGAGCTGATTTTGCTGCAGGTCTCTCGCGGCCCAGATCAAGGGGAAAGCTGCCGAGAGTCGAAGCGCAGCGCGCTGGTGTCTTGGCGGATGCGCCTTGGGCCGTCGTCTCGCCGCTTGTATACTCGCAAAGCTGGTCGATCGCGCCGCCGCTGGCCTTGCGTTTTGGGGGTGCCTCGGGCGAGTGCGCCTGGGCGGCAGGCTGGGTCACAAGAGTCGTTGGTTTTGGCTGGTCAAGCGGGGCGAAGCGAGGCCTAACGAACGCATGCAGCTGACGTGGCTAATCGGGCCCCAAGTTGTGGCGGCTTCGGTTCACCAGCGAGTCGTCGGGCGGGTCGGCCTCGGTTCACCCGCCACGCAGCTGATGCGGGCCGTTAGCCCGCTCGGTATCGCCAAGGGGAGAATGACCAAGTTGAGCGAATTCCTGGTTTACGCTGGTGGCGAGCTCGTCGGCCAGTCCAAGTTGGAATATGGTGACCCGCCTATGGGCGTCGCATTCGGCTGGATGTCAGTGACGCCCAATTACGCGAAGATCGCGAAGGCTGTTGGGTTGCGCTCGGCAGAGTTCTTTGGCGAAGACGCCGAGAAAACAACTCAACCGCCCGACGGCGTGGCGGCCGAGATCCCGCCGGTACAAATCCAGTCACCAGACGGGGACTTTCTCGATGCGGTCAGCATAGTCATCCTGGACTATTCAACCGAGGAAGGTCGTTTCCAGCCGGAGGTGCAGGTGTTGGGTATTCCGAGTGATACGTATCGTCGCCTGTTTGCGCACCATTGGAAGTCATACGAGGAACGGTTTAGGCCAAATGAACCCTCATCGTAGGGCCCACATTTCTAGGTGGTTTGGTAATGGCATCGTGCGGGCTAACGAACGCATGCAGCTGACGTGGCTACTCGGGGCCCCAAGCCGCCCGGCTTCGGTTCACCGGCGCGCCATCGGGCGACTCGGCCTCGGTTCACCCGCCACGCAGCTGATGCGAGCCGTTAGGCTGGCCAAACCGATTCTCTTGTCTCCTTTGAGAACCTGGTTGGCTGGACTGACCGCGCGGATTCGGGGATGATTGCCTCTTGCCTGGCTATACGGCTTTGCCGTATAATAACCTCATGGAGTTCATAGAAACCTCGCTGTTTACCCGCCTTATCTATGAGTATTTGACGGACGACGAGTATCTGGGTTTGCAGGGCTTTCTGGTGAAGTACCCAGAAATGGGGGTCGTCGTTCCAGGCTCGGGCGGCGTACGAAAGCTTCGCTGGGGAACGCTGGCCAAAGGCAAACGCGGTGGAGTACGGGTGATCTACTATTTCAGGAAGCGAAACAACGAGGTGTGGATGCTGACGATCTACGGAAAGAACGAGGTCGAGAACATACCGGCGCACATCCTGAAGCAGATCGCCAAGGAGATTGGAAATGACTGAACGAAACATCGGGCTGGAAATCCTGGAAGGGATTCGCGAGATCAAGGCCCACAAGGCAGGCAAGGTGGCGCTTCGGACGACCAAGTTCAAGCGTCCGGCGCCTCCCCAGCGCATTCGGGCGAAGCTTCAGCTGTCGCAGGCGGCGTTTGCGGGTCTGATGGGTGTCAGCCTACGCACGATCCAGGATTGGGAGCAGGGGCGGCGGAAGCCGAGCGGCCCGGCCGAGGCACTCCTTCGGATTGCCGAGCAGCACCCCGAGGTGTTTGTGAGCCTGACCTGAGTCTGATCGTCGGTGCGTCTCCATGCCAGCCTAACGAACGCATGCAGCTGACGTGGCTAACTGGGGCCCCAATTCAGGCCGGCCTCGGTTCACTGGCGAGTCGTCGGGCAGATCGGCCTCGGCTCATCCGCCACGCAGCTGATGCGAGCCGTTGGGCTGCCCTTGCCGTTTGCGCCGGGCGTTGTCCGACTATAAAGCTCGTTAGTTGGCTGTGATAAGCCAATCAAGAGCCTGCTCGCGGTTTTCGAATACTTTGATCTTGCGCCCCGAGACTTTGGCAGCTGTGGCGAGGGCCAGAGCTCGGATGCCGTCAGCACCGATAACAGCGGACGCTCTTACAAAGCTCGAATTGTGAGTGGTAAAGTTCTTGAGCGCCGATAGAACAGCCGTGGTGTAGGTTGCATTCGTCGCGTCGGTGAAGATCCGAACGCTTTTTGCTGGCCTGCTGGAGATCATAATCGAGGCAGTCGCCATGATCTCGATGCTTTGGTCTGGGGTTGCGTTCGCCAGGTCGACCACGACGATCTCGATGCCTTTGTGCTTTACCGTGTGACACTTCTGCATGTAATCCCCCAAGTGGCAGATGTCGCCTATGCTACGTTGGAATCAAAAGGTGCGACAAGAGCCGGATGTGCGACGGATAGCGCTGTGATGACGTTATCGGAAGGTACAGGTTGGAGTGTTGGAAATCGCACGTAAAACAATTATCATACGGTTTGGAGTCGGATTTGTCGAAATCGTGGAACCCTGTCTGATGAGCAGAGGGCGCGTTGCATGAAGCAGCCCAACGAACGCATGCAGCTGACGTGGCTAACTGGGGCCCCAATTCATGCCGGGCTCGGTTCACCGGCGAGTCGTCGGGCGGGGCGGCCTCGGTTCATCCGCCACGCAGCTGATGCGAGCCGTTAGCCCGCTGCCACGGCACCGAGATTCTGGGCCGCGCGAGGGACAATCAAACCATGGCGAGCCAGCCAGACAAGAGCGTTGCCGGGCAACGAGGCAGTTCCATAGATATCCACTTGCCAGAGTTGACTGACGTTCTGGCTCCTTGGCGCAATTCTACGCTGCCGATAGCCACACTGGGAGTTCCGCCGCATATCTCGCTGCTGTACCCTTGGCAAACACCTCCGCTTACAATTCGGGACGTAGAGGCAGTCCGTGCGGCGGTCGTGGGGTTTACGGCGTTCCCGATCAGTTTTTCGACAATTAGGCGGTTTTCGCCAACGGTCCTGTACCTTGCTCTCGATGATGACTCGGGGGTCAAAGCGCTGATGCAGGCGATACGGCGTGCATTTCCTGCGATCCAGCCCTACGGCGGTCAGATAGCGGACCCCATCCCGCATCTTACCGTCGCAAAAGCGCAAACCGACGCAGAACTGGACCAGTTGGAGCGAGAGACGCTATCAGCGTTTGGCGTGCGGCTTCCGATGACATATCAAGTAGAGCGGATCGTGGTGATGGAAGAAGGTTTTGACGGCCAATGGCGTGACTTCGCCAGTATTAGGCTGGGAGTTAGTGGCTGAGTTGGCTTTCGAAGGCCAAGTGCGGGCTAACGAACGCATGCAGCTGACGTGGCTAATCGGGGCCCCAGACCGGCCGGCATCGGTTCACCGGCTTGTCGTCGGGCGGGTCGGCCTCGGCTCATCCGCCACGCAGCTGATGCGGGCCGTTAGGCCGCTTCCACCAATGTTGGGATTGCCTATTGTATGATTGTTGACTAAGAGCCTATCTCTAAACCGCGAAGGACGGGATAATCTGGCCGAGGAGGCTCTATGCCCAAGGCCAAACCGACCCAATACGCGGATGTGAAGGGCTGGC
>WBZS01002597.1_pt1 | contig 10862 bp, 10 predicted proteins | sample 5204201 | NCBI WGS metagenome assembly WBZS01 (sample SAMN12344357, study PRJNA552823) | activated sludge metagenome | biome: Activated sludge suspended growth; feature: Nitrification reactor; material: Wastewater; isolation source: activated sludge from nitrification reactor of wastewater... | reverse complement strand
GCCGAAGAGGCGCTCCTTGAGGATGGGATCGCGCTCGTTCCACAGGGCCAGAGCAAAGCAGAGGCGCTGCTTATCGTCGGAGAGGCCGCCCAGGCCGTCCTCACCCCAACGGTAGGCCCGCGAGCGAGACTGGTCATGGCTGAAGTAATCCCAGGCGTTGCCGTCCTGGCTGTAGTCCTCGCGGACCGTGCCCCATTGCCGCTCGCTCAGGTACGGCCCCCACTTCTTCCAGGGGATGCCTGCCTCGCGGGCCTCGTTTAGCCGCTTCTGTTCCGTGACGTCGGTGAACCCGGTAACCTGTGGCGCTTCGCTGGTTGACATCTTGCGCTCCTTGCTCGCTGCTGTGTGCGGTCTGGCCCGGTATCACACGACAGCTGCATATAGCACGACTACCGACCGGGGACCGGCCCGGTAGCTGGTACCGGGAATCGACTTAGCCGTCTGCCAGTCAACGATGTCTTCGGGCGACGGGTGGGACGTGTCGATCCAACGCCGCCAGGGTGGGCCGCCCGTCGCCGGCAACTCGAAGTCGAGGGCCTCCCAGTATGCATTCAGGATGAAGTGGACGGTCATCGCCTCCTTCTCCATCACTACGGTGAAGGCAATGCTGTGGGAGTCGTCGCCCCAGTCAGGCTGGCCGAGATGCACCCCGTGCCAGGCCTGGCGCGCGTGCTGAATCAACCGGCTCAGGCTCAGCCGCTGCTCTTCGTGCGCCACGTCCCGCAGCAGTCGCCGCGCCGTGAGCAGGCTCACGAAGCGCTGGATGTCCGCGTGCTTCGCCAACAGCGACCAGTCGAACCACGTCGACTCGTCGTCGTGGCAGTAGGCGTTGTTGTTCCCGAATTGGGTGCGCCTCACCTCGTCGCCCATCAGAAGCATGGGCACGCCCAGCGCCAGGAGCGTCACGGCCAGGAAGTTCTTCACCTGCCTGTTGCGCAGCTCCTCGATCGCCGGGTCGTCGGTCGGTCCCTCGACCCCGCAGTTCCAGGTACGATTGTCATCCGCGCCGTCGCGGTTGTCTTCGCCGTTCGCCTCGTTGTGCTTGTGCTGGTACGACACCACGTCGTTGAGGGTGAACCCATCGTGACAGGCCACGAAGTTGATGCTTTGCTCCACTTCGCGATGCTCGTGACCATAGATACTGGGGCTGCCAACCAGCCGATCAGCGAACCGGCCGACCGAACCGCGCGCGGCGCGGAAGAAGTCGCGGGTGTCGTCCCGGAAGCGACCATTCCATTCCTTCCAGGCGTCGCCGATGAAACTCCCCACCTGATACAGCCCGGCCGCGTCCCACGCTTCGGCGATGAGCTTCGTACCGGCCAGTTCAGGGTCCGTCTCGATGTCCCACAGCACCGGCGGGTTCGGCAGGGGTCGGCCGTCGATGTCGCGCGAGAGGACCGATGCCAGGTCGAAGCGGAAGCCATCCACGTGCATCTCGGTTACCCAATAGCGCAGGCTATCGACGATCATGCGTCGAACGATGGGGTTGTTGGCATTGAGGGTGTTACCGCAGCCGGAGTAGTCCGCGTAGCGCGCCCCGCCTTGATCGAGGATGTAGTAGGTGGGGTTGTCGATGCCGCGCAGGCTCAGCAGTGGGCCGTCATAGCCGCCCTCGGCGGTGTGGTTGAATACCACATCGAGAATGACCTCGATGCCCGCGCGGTGCAGGGCCTTGACCATGTCCCGGAACTCGGTCACTGGCCCCAGGGGGGTCCGTTGCGAGCTGTACGCCCGGTGGGGGGCAAAGAAGGATACCGGCTGGTAGCCCCAGTAGTTGACCACGCCGGACGGGCAGGCCTGGACGTCGAACTGGAATATGGGCAGCAGTTCGACCGCCGTGACGCCGAGCGCCTGGAGATAGGGGATCTTTGCGACCAGTCCGGCGTATGTCCCGCGCACCTCCTCCGCTACCCCCGAGTTGGGATGGCGGGTGAAGCCGCGGACGTGCATCTCGTAGATGATGGTTCGCGCGGACGGTGTCTGCAGCGGGGTGTCGCCTTCCCAGTCGTAGGCCTCGGTGTCCACGACCACGCTCTTCATGGCCGCTGCTGCGTTGTCACCTGCCCGGGTCGCGGCCTCACGGGTGTAGTCCTGCGGGACGACCATCTCGCGGCTGTAGGGGTCCAGGAGAACCTTCGTCGGGTCGAAGCACAGCCCGCGGGCGGGGTCGAACGGGCCAGACACGCGGTAGGCGTAGATCTGGCCCGCTGGCACGTCCGGCACGAAGGTATGCCAGTAGTGATAGGCTCGATTGCGGACAGGGTCGAGGGAGACTACGCGCGAGGGTCTGGCGTCGTCTTCCCTGTCAAAGAACACAAGATCGACACCCGTGGCGGTGCGGGAGAACAGGCTAAAATTGACGCCGCCTTCAGCGATTGTAGCGCCAAGAGGAGAGCTGTGGCCGGCGGTCCTGTCAGGGTTCATGGCCCTGCTCCTTGTGCCGTTGCTGCACGGCACGCACGCGCTCGTATGCTTCATGCCCCAGGCGAGCGTCGCCCTTTGAGGCTATGCCTTCGTGTCCGGCGGCGCGGATGGGCTCTCTTTCGCCGCGGGTGCGGCCGGGGCGGCGGGGGCTGGCGCTGGGGCCGTCGCTCCGCGCTGAGGGAGCAAGCCGCCCTGGTAGGCAATGCTGCCGCCGGCCAGTACGACGGCCACGAGGGTACTGATAAGACCTTGCAGGGAAGGCAATAGAAGCACAAGTCCGCGAGTCACGAGCAACGCCCCAACCAGGCCGGCTAGAATGATAAGGCCCCAGTCCTTGGTGCCGCGCCGGAAGCGCCGAATCACCACCACGGCCACGACGCCGCCGATGATGGCGAGCAGCCAATCCAGCGCGCCGCTGGTAAGGCTGAAGAGGTCAAGGACTCCCAGCACGATGGCGGCGCCGGCGAGCGCGCTCAGCACCAGAATCACGATGTCCACGATGCCCCGCGCGAAGCCGGCGAACAGGAAGCCGAGCACAGCCAACCCGCCGACAACCGCGATTTGGAGCCACGGGTCGGCCGACCCTGGGAAGAGACGCAGCAAGCTCACGCCGAGCAATGCGCCAACCGATGCGCCCAGTACCGATAGGCGTCTACCAAACGCGAGGACGGCAAGACCTACGAGGATCAGAAGAATAGGGAACATGGCGAAGCCTCCTTAGTGTCTGGTACAGCCGGGGGCACGCTTGCGACCAGCTGCACTGCTCGAAACCCAGGCAAGATGAGAGAGTCGGATGATACAACGATATGCTACAGAATGCTAACACCCAGGGTATCGCCCTTCTGGGTCCATCGACGGTGTAGCCTGGCAGCGCGCGACGGGCCATGCCCGCGTCATTGCGGCGGCGTTTCTTCCAGGTCTTCGAGCTGGAGGGTCAGGGCGTCGATGGAGACCTGGATCTCGCGGAAGGAGAGGCCGAGGGAAATCAGCAGGAACACGAGGCCCGCGCCGAATACCCATTGGCCGATAGTGGGTTGGCCGGCAAAGAGGAAGAACATGGACAGGACGCAGCAGAAAAAGCTGGTGATGCCAGACGCCTGCATGTTGCGGATGATGACGATGCGGTAGCGCAGGTTGTGCAACTGGCCCATGATGCGCGGGTCGGGCTGGGCGCGGTAGCGCGCATACAGGTCGCGCATCAGGTTGGCGAGGGTGAGGAAGCGATTGGTGTAGGCCAGCAGCAGTAGCGAGATGGCCGGGAAGAGCAGGGCGGGTGTCGTCAGAGTGAGTTCCACAGTCGCCTTCTAGTTGCTCGCGCTGGGTGGTCACCTCCAGCGCTTCAGGCTGTGGGCGGCGGGTGTGGCCGTCCAGCGCAAGCCTCTCCACCAGGAACTTGGCTTAGTCAGCGCTAGGCGGGAGACTGACCTTGCTGTAGACGTCGGCGAGAGGTAGCGCGCAGCCAATGGCGGGCAGGTCGATGACATCCTCGGCCTCGGTGAAAGCGGCAAAGAGCCACTGATTATCCGGCTGGCGTATGTAGAGATGGATCCGCCGCTCATCCTGGGCGACCAGGAGGTAGGTCACCAGGCCAGGGATGCGGCGGTAACTGTCGAACTTTTTGCCTCGGTCATAAGCCTCGGTCGAGGGCGACAGGACCTCGACTAACAGGGTTGGGTTGATCAGGATATCATGCTGGTCGTCCTCGAACTGCGGCTCATCGCAGACGACCACTACATCGGGGTACAGGTACCGATAGGTGCGCGGGATGCGGACGCGCATGTCGGCGGCGTAGACCTCACAAGGGCGGGCGCGCAACTGGGTGTTGAGCGCCGTGGCAAGGTTGACGGCGATGAGATTGTGGGCGCGGCTTGCGCCCGTCATGGCATACAGCGCGCCGTCCCAATACTCACTCTTCTCGTCCGCCACGCGATCGAGGGCGAGGTACTCCTGCGGGGTATAGGCCGGACTTCGCGCTGACGACATGGCCGCCTCCGTGAAGGAACGTCCGATACCGCCATTATAGGTCATTGGGCGGAAAGGCGCAATCACGTGACGGGCGTCTCGACGTGCCGCGCCACCCAATCCAGGACGACGCGGAATACCTCTTCCTTGTCGTAGTCCTCGGTGATGATGTGCGCGCTGTTCTCCACCCACACGGCTTGCCTGTCCTGGCTGCCCAGGGCGGCCAGGATGCGCTCCACCCCCGACGGCGGGGCGACGGGGTCGTGGCGCGAGTGGACGAGCAACGCGGGCGCGGTGATGTCGGGCAGGGCGGCGCGCATGGCTGCGCCGAGCTGGTCGAATTGCAGCACGGCGCGCATGACCATGTAGGGGTAGGTGGGGTGACTGGCGCGGGCGTCGGGGTCGAGGATGCTGGAGCCGCGACGCTTGAACTGGTAAGGGCGGAAGGGGAGGGTCAGCCGCGCGCCAACCACCTGCCAGCGTGGCAACTCCCACATCGTGCCCATCGCGACCACGCCTGCGACCGGGAAGCGGGAGGCGGCGTATAGGGCCAGCACCGCGCCGAGGCTCAGGCCCATGACGAAGACCTGGTCTGAGCGGTCGGCGAGCAGGCCGAGGGCTACGTCCACGGCATCAACCCAGGTCGTCCAGGGCGTGGTGTCCAGGTCGGTGTAGCGGGTGGCGTGGCCGGGGAGGCGGATGCCGAGGGCGGTGTAGCCCGCTGCGTGGAGGCGCTGGCCCAGCTCGCGCACCTCGTAGGGGGTGCCGGTCAGGCCGTGGAGGAGGAGGCAGCCCACTCGATTACCGGGGTAGAAGAACGGCTCGCCGCCGGGGATGATGATCGGCTCAGGCATCGGGGGCCTGGCGGTGGAGGCGGGCGCGCAGGGCGGGGCGGCTAAGCGCCCACAGGACGAGCAGGCCCAGCGCGGCCAGGACAATGATGGCGTATAGCTTGTAGACGCGGATGGGCAGCAGAATCGCCAACGCGCCGCCGATGAGGGCGAAGGCATAGAACAGCAGGACGATGGTGCGTTGGGAGAGACCCAGGTCCAGCAGGCGGTGGTGGAGGTGGTCGCGGCTGCCCTGGAAGGGCGACTGGCCGCGCCGGGTGCGGGTGATGACCAGCCAGGCGACGTCGAGGATGGGCAGGCCGAGAATCAGCAGCGCGGTGGCGACCTTGGCCGGGGCCAGGATGGCGAACGTCGCCAGGCCGTAGCCCAGGACGGCCGCGCCCGCCGTGCCCATGAACACGCGGGCCGGGTGGAAGTTCCAGGGCAGGAAGCCGAGACACGCGCCTGCCAGAGCCAGGGCGAACAGGGCCACCGTCACCTGCCCCAGGGAGTAGGCGTGCCAGGCGAACAATAGCGCGGCGATGAGGGCCACCCCGCCCGCCAGGCCGTCGAGGCCATCGAGGAAGTTGACGGTGTTCATCATGCCGACAATCCAGAACACCGTGAAGGCCATGGCTGCCCAGGTAGGCAGGACGATAAACTCGGCCGTCTCGCTGGTCAGCGGGTTGCCGAAGACCTCGATCCAGACGACGTGCCAGATGGCGATGCCGGCCAGGAGAAGCTGGAAGCCGAGCTGGGGCAGCGGACGCATGGGCCGCCAGTCGTCGAGCATGCCGAAGACCAGGGCCACACCCACGCCCAGCATCACGCCTTCGATACGCCACCAGTCTTCGGGATCGGTGGGCTGTGGCACCCAGCCCCAGGTGTGGACCAGGTAGGCGAGACCGGCCGCGACGACGAAGCCGAGGGTCAGCCCCACGCCGCCCCAGCGCGGGATGACACCGCGATGGACGTGCTTGGCCTCCTTGGGGATGTCGACAGCGCCCACCGCGCGAGCGGCGCGCATGACCAGGGGCATGACCAGCCAGGTCACCAGGGCGGCGACGCCAAAGATGAGGGCGGCGGCGGGGGCCAGCATGGCTCAGCCGGTCCCGAACTGGCGGTCGCCCGCGTCGCCCAGGCCGGGCATGATGTAGCCCGCCGGCCAGGGATCGCCCTCGCGGCTGAGGCGCTCGTCGACGACACCAATATGGATGGGCACGTCGGGGTGGGCAGCGCGCAGGCGAGTGATGCCCTCCGGCGCGCCGATCAGGCCGACGTACTTGATGCGCCGCGCACCCCACTGCTTGAGAATATCCACCGTCGCCACGGCCGAGCCGCCGGTGGCGAGCATGGGGTCGAGGACGAGGACCACCGATACGCGCGGCTCGACGGGTAGTTTGTTGTAGTAGGTGACGGGTTTGAGGGTATGCTCGTCGCGGTAGAGGCCGATGTGCCACACCTCGGCTGAGGGCATCATCTCCCAGATGCCCTCCACCATGCCCAGCCCGGCGCGCAGTACGGGTACGAGGCCAATCTTCTCAGCCAGTTGATGGCCGGTCGTCTGGGCCAGGGGGGTCTGGACGGTGATGTCACGCAGCGCCAGGTCGGCGGTAGCTTCATAGGCCAGGAGGATAGACAGCTCGCGCACCAGCTCACGAAATTTCTTCGGCTCGGTACGGGCATTGCGCAAGAGGGTCAGCTTGTGCTTGACGAGGGGATGTTGCGATGGAAAAACAAGGCTGTCGTCCACGAGTCCTCCCGGCGGCGAGTCACTACGCTCTAATAATACACGGGACCCGCGAAAGAGGCACGTTAGAGAGTCAAAGAGCCTGGTCCGCGCTGCGGGCCAGGCTCTTTCCAGGCATGGTTATGAAATTTACCAGGCGCGGCGCTTCTCGCGCACCTGCTTGCACTTGACGCACAGCGTCGTCTCAGGGAGCAGGGCCAGCCGCTCGGGGTCAATGGGTTGACCGCACTCCTCGCAGATGCCGTAGTTTCCCTTCCGCGCCGTCGCCAGGGCGTAGTCAATCTCTTCGATCTTGCGCTCCAGATTCTGAATCAGGGCCAGGGTTTTCTCGCGCTCGGCCACATCGGGGTCGGCCTCGTCGCTGGCCTCATCGAGGGCGACGACAACGAAGCCCTGCAAGCGCTGGATCTCGGCGAGGGTTGCTTCGCGCTCCTGTTCCAGGCTTGCGGTTCCATTCATGGTCATGGGCGTTGCTCCTGGGCCACGTCGGCCCTTTCGTCTGCCAGGTCGTCCCGTCCTGGGGACTGAAGGTAAGATGATTCTGTCAGGATAGCCTTACCCGCTTTGTCAGAAAACGAGCTATACGGTATAATACATATGTGCTAGAAACGGCCAAGGATGCAGACCATGATCGACCGTTCCGTGTCGCCCCAGGCGCAGCCTGAAGACAAGAGCCTGGATAACACCCTTCGCCCGCAGCGCCTCGCCGACTATCGAGGCCAGGACCGCGTGAAAGAGAACCTGGAGATTCTCATCCAGGCGGCGAAGAAGCGCGGCGAGGCCGTTGACCATCTGCTCCTGTACGGGCCGCCTGGCCTGGGCAAGACCTCGTTGAGCCAGATCGTCGCCACGGAGATGGGTGTCAACATCAAGATCACGTCTGGCCCGGCCATCGAGCGCCCCGGCGACCTGGCGTCGGTCCTCACCAATCTGCGCAAGGGCGACATTCTGTTCATCGATGAGATCCACCGCCTCGGCAAGGTAGTCGAGGAGATTCTGTATCCCGCGATGGAGGACTTCGCCCTGGACATCATGGTCGGCAAGGGGCCGACGGCCAAGAACGTGCGCCTCAAGCTGCCGCGCTTCACCGTCGTCGGGGCCACCACGCGCTTCGCCATGCTCAGCAACCCGCTGCGTGACCGCTTCGGGGCCGTCTTCCGCCTGGACTACTACGACCTGCCGACGCTGATGTATATCGTTGAACGCAGCGCGCGCATCCTGAAGACGAACATCGACATCGGCGGCGCGGAAGAAATCGCCCGCCGCGCGCGGGGCACGCCTCGCATCGCCAATCGCCTGTTGCGGCGCGTCCGCGACTACGCCGAGGTGCGCGCCGACGGCCACATCACCCACGAGGTCGCGCGCCTGGCCCTCGACCTGATGGCCGTCGATCCGCTGGGCCTCGACGAAATCGACCGCCGCGTTCTCATCACCATCATCGACAAGTTCGACGGTGGGCCGGTCGGCCTGGACACCATCGCCGCTGCCGTCGGTGAGGACGCTGACACGATTATGGACGTGTACGAGCCGTATCTCTTACAACTCGGCTTCCTGGACCGCACGCCGCGCGGCCGGGTGGCGACGCGCCTGGCCTACGAGCATCTGGGCCGCCGCGACGGGCCACCGCCGCGTCAGGCAACCTTGCTGTAGCGGGTTGGCGCGGCCCGCCATTGGCACGCCCCGGCAATACAATTGACGCAGAAGCAGGGCAAAAGGTTACACGATGTCGCTGAATTTCGAGTCGATTGGCTGGTTTCTCCTCGTCAGCGGCGCAATCCTCGCGCTCATGGGCGTCGGCGCGATTGTCCTGGCCCGGCTGGGCGTCCCCGTGGGCAGTCTGCCGGGCGACCTTGTCGTGCAGCGTGGGTCAGTGACGGTGTTTGCGCCCGTTATGTCGTGCCTGGTGGTGAGCATCGTGGTGAATGTGGCGATCTGGCTATTACGACGGTAGTCTTGGTCCAACGAAGCGCTCGACCAAAGACGAAGGACTAACGGCCAATGGGGTTAGCCTGTTGGTCGTTGGTCATCTTCCCACCTCGATCTCCCCTAATACAACCGCATCGTCGGGCCACGGTTGCCCCGTCGCGTCGCGCGCAGGTAGGCGGGCCAGCGTCGCCGGGTCGTACAGGCCGGTCAGCAGGCGGTAGCGCCCGGCGGGCAGGTCTGACGGCAGGCTGAGGCTAACAGCGTCGGTGACGACCTCGTTGGCGAGCCAGCCGCTGGTGGGCCGCAGGCCGTTGGCGGGGACACCGTCGGCCTGGGCGCGCAGCGCGCCACTTGCGTCGACGAGATGCACGAAGCGCGTGCTATCTGTCGGCGGCGCAGCCAGCGCGCGCCAGTACAGCGTCACGCCGAAGGGTTGCCCCGCCATGCCTCGCTCGCTTGCCAGGTCGTAGCCGGCCAGGGCCAGACTCGCGCCCAGGCGGTCGTCGCGCGGGCGCTGCACGGGGCCTAGCTCGAAGCGGCGCGGCCCACCCGCCACCGTGACCTTGCCCAGATCGAGCGTCGCGCCGTCGGCGGCGACGAGGCGCGGCGTGTACTCACCGGGCGCGAGGGTCGGCGGCACGATGAGGCGGTAGCGCGGGCGCAGCGCCTCGCCGACGCGCCACCGGGCCGGGGGATATGTGGGGGCGAGGGGGAAGGGCTGCTCAGCAGCCACCTGACCACCCTGGTCGAGCCACTGGAGGCGGGCCGTGTCAGGTGGCGCGCCCTCCGTCCGCTGCCACGTCACGGCGGCGGCGATCTGGCCGCCGGGCGGCAGCGTCGCGTTGAGTCGGTCCAGGCCTAGCGACTGTAAGCCCGGCCCGAAGGGCGTGCCCTGGCCCACGGCCTGCACGACGCCGCCGTCGGCCTCCATCGCTACCGTACCCACGTCGGCCCACAGCCCCAACGGCGCGCCGGTCCCGTCGGTGACGGGGAGAGGCTGGCGGGCGGCGTCGCCGAGCGCGGCCTGCACGGTGTAGGGGCCAGGGGGCATGGCCGGGTCGAGGCGCATGTCGAAGAACTGGAGGCCGCTGTCGCCCGGCCGCCACTGCTCGCTCAGATAGGCCGTGACGTCGCTCTGCCCCCAGACGACGCCCTGGTCATCGACCAGGCGCACGGCCAGGCTGCGCGGCTCACTCGTCGCGCGCTGGACCTGCCAGGCAACCTCGCCGCGCAGGCGACCGTCGCGCTTGCGACTCTCTGGCATCGAACCACCGAGCAGCCACAGGTCGCCGCCCATGCTGCGCGGCGGGCCGCTGTCGCCTATCAACTGGGAGGCGGTAGGGAGGGCGGCGCGGGGCAGGCGGGCCGCGACCAGGGACGGCGCGCCGCTGGGGTCGGTCGCCAGGGTCTCGAAGGTCGCGCCCAGGTCCTGTAGAAAGCGGTTGAACCGGGCGGTAGGCTGGAGCGTGCCGCGCGCCAGCAGATACACTACGTCGCCGTCGCCAGCGGGGTAGACGATGCCCGCGTTGGGGTCGACCCAGTGGGCCTGACCCAGGGTCTCCGGGGCTTCCCAGGCGATGGTCGGGTGTTTGTAGTGCTCGGTGGCGAGGACGACGCTGCGGCCGGCGGCCAGCTCGGCGCGGGCGGCGTCGGCCATGGCGACGATGTCGGTGTCGTAGTGGTAGTAGGTGTCGGCGGCGTTGGCCCAGTAGCCGAAGTAGGCCTGACTGGTGGCAACGGTCTGGTAGCCGATGAGGCCGACAAAGACGACGGCAGCGGCGACGCCCATCTGGCGCGGCGACCACCAGCGCCGCAGCCCCTCCAGGCCGGCGACGACGGCCACGGCGGGCAGGAAGACCAGGAAGGGCAGGATGCCGATGGCGCGCAGGGAGTTGGGCCGCCCCTCGACGGACAACAGGCTCGGCACGAGCATGATGGCGATGAACAGCAGGGTAACGACGTAGGGGGCC
>WBZS01002596.1_pt1 | contig 10867 bp, 6 predicted proteins | sample 5204201 | NCBI WGS metagenome assembly WBZS01 (sample SAMN12344357, study PRJNA552823) | activated sludge metagenome | biome: Activated sludge suspended growth; feature: Nitrification reactor; material: Wastewater; isolation source: activated sludge from nitrification reactor of wastewater treatment... | reverse complement strand
GGATGCGCTGACAGCGCATCCCGTCTCCGGCGAATTCCGAGGTACCGTTGTCAGGTTTGCTTCCTCGGGAAACGACCACGGCTTCGCCCGTGAAAACGAAGCCCACGATCGTTCTGGTCGAGGACTTGGCCGAGGTGGGAACCGTGATACAAAAGCTGGGCAAACGGTCGAACGTCGAGGTTCGGTGGTATGCAACCGCTGAAGACGCGTGGAACTATCTTCGACAAAATTCCGCGGACCTTTTGCTGTTCGATCTGCATCTGCCGGGCATGAATGGTCTAGAACTCTGTAAACTCGTTCGCGGTTGTCCCCTTCACGAAACCACGCCGATCGCCATCTTCTCGCAAGAGGAAAACGCGAGCCAAACGCCTCAGTTTCAGGCGATCGGCGCCAACCATTTCTTGTCCAAAGACCTGCTTTGCCAACCTGCGAAATGGCAGAAGAAAATCCAGGAACTCCTCAAATCGGCGGGGTGAGACCTGCGCATTGGATTCTCAGCAATCAATACGGTTCGGTCGCGAAAAGTGCATGGACGAAAATGCCCCCGAGAAGAACGTCGGACGGCACTGCAAATCCTTCCTTGATTTCATAAGCGTAACGGTGCGCGAAAAGCGATTTTCTTCGCCGTTTCGAAATCCGTGCGGGCCGTTCCCATGACCTATGAAGAGGCTTTGCGTTTCTGGTATGGCCGAATCAACTACGAGCAAAAAGCGCCGACGCCTGGAGATTTCAAGCTCGAAAGGATGCGGGGATTACTCGCAAAACTCGGCAACCCACAGGATCGCTTGCGAATCGTCCATATCGCGGGGACGAAGGGGAAAGGCTCGACCTCCGCGATGGTGGCCTCCATCCTGAAGTCGGCAGGATTTCGCACGGGACTTTTTACTTCCCCGCACCTCGAAGACGTCGCTGAACGGTATCAGATCGATTTTCAATCCATTTCTCGGGCTGAATTGGCCACGCTTCTCACGGAAATCGGGGAGGCGTGCCTCGCGATGGAATCGGGCCGCGATCGGCTTGCGGAGCCTTTGACCTTTTTCGAAATCAGCACGGCGTTGGGCCTCCTTCATTTTGTTCGGCGCCGTGTCGAATGGGCGGTGCTCGAGGTTGGGCTCGGAGGTCGGCTCGATTCGACGAATGTCTGTTCCCCAAATGTCGGCGTGATCACCACGATCAGCTTCGATCACACCGCGGTGTTGGGATCCACCCTCGCCAAAATCGCGTGGGAAAAGGCGGGAATTGTGAAGTCAGGTCGACGTACCGTGAGTGGCGTTCGCGAGCCCCAGGCACGCGAAGTCATCGAAGCCGTCTGCCACGCGAAGCAAGCCCCGCTTTGCCAAATCGATCGCGAATTCACGTTCGCACAGGAACCTGCCATCGTAACCGCGAATTCCTTTCGCCCCTTGCGTTTAGCGGTGCGGATTGGCACCCGGACTTTGGAAAACCTGGAAGTTAGTCTGGTTGGCGAGCATCAAGCTTTGAACGCTGCGGTCGCGGTGGCGACGGTGTTCCAACTAAAAGTACAAGGGGTACCGATCGGTGAGGATGCGATTCGGAAGGGGTTGGCAAATCTTTTTTGGCCGGGGCGGTTGGAGCGATTGGGCGATCGACCCTTGGTCCTGGTCGATTGTGCCCATAATGTCACGTCCGCCGAGGCGTTCGTCGCGGCCCTGAAAGCTTCTTACCCCAAATCGGGAAAGCGGATTTTGATTTTCGCGGCAAGCCGAGATAAAGATCTTACGGGAATGTTGGCAGTCCTGACGCCTTACTTCGACACCACGGTTTTAACGCGTTTCGAGAAGAACCCTCGTAGCGTGCCTCCGGAGCATTTATTGGAGATGTTGGGTGAGGATGAGCGTACGAAGTGCCGGACCGCTGCGACGGTCGCCGAGGCGTGGAGCCTGGCGAAATCGCTTGCCGACGCCGATGATACGATCTGCATCGCCGGATCGGTCTTCCTGGCTGGCGAGATCCGCCATCACGTGATGCACCAAAAACCGTCTTCAGCCAGTTAACGAGCGTGTGGGACTGCGGTTCGATTTCGGGACCGTTCTCGTCGAAGGAAATTTAAATGAAAATTCACACGCTCGATACCGAGATTTGGCTACCCCTGCCCATTGAAACCGTCTTTGAATTCTTCGGTGATGCGGGCAATCTGAACACCTTGACCCCTCCCTGGTTGAATTTTCAAATCCTCACACCGCCACCAATTACGATGGGTGTCGGCACGCTGATCGATTACAAACTTCGTATCCGTGGCATGCCGATCCGTTGGCAAACCGAAATCACACGATGGGATCCGCCTTTTGCGTTCGAAGACCGAATGAACCGGGGCCCGTACCGTCATTGGCTTCATACGCACACCTTCGAAGTCGAAAACGGAGGCACGAAGATTCGCGATCACGTCGATTACGCCGTGCCGGGCTGGTTCGTCGAACCGCTCGTGCACCGCTTGATGGTAGCTCCCGACCTCCAGACCATTTTTGAATACCGCCAACAAAAAATTCGCGAAAACCTCGCCAACGATACCGCGATCCACGTAGATCGTGTCTTGGTTCTTTGATTTCCAAGGAAGATGGGACTATGCGTATCGGGCTTCGTTTTCCGTTAAGCCCAAACCCTTCCAGTATCGTTTGGAAAACGTGGGTTGCTTTTCTCGAGCCGGAACACTAAGATCAGATTACGGTTTCTTAATATTTCAGTGGGTTCTGGCATGCTTCAACCATTTGAACGGCCCACGTTTGAAGTCGAGTTGTATCTGACGCTGTTCATTACAAGCAGCGGCGGAGTTTGATTGCCCTTTCGTTCTCCGACGTTCCCATTCTTTTCTCAAAATCGAAATCCTATCCGGTAGTGCTGAGTTTTCGGTGTGGCGATGTACCTGCCGAACGGATGGGCCGGTAAGACATTGACGTTGGTCGCGTGATCAGGGCTCGGTCCGAGCCTTGCTTTCCGTATCGCCTCGAACTTTGCCCTGTCTGCCGTTTGTAAACTCTCGGACTGCCTCGCGGCATTCACTCCGCGCGGTCAACTGTCACCTGTTGGCGATCGATCACGGAGGTGTCCGCGAATATTTTTCTCGGGCACGCAGGATTGTTCGTCGATCCCCTTGGAGTCGAAACCATGTGGACCCAGAAGGCAATCCATGACCTTATTCAAACGAAGTTCAAAGACTATCAACTCATCGTGGTCGCCAATAGGGAGCCGTACATTCACCAACGATCGAAAAATCAAATCGAGTGTTTCTTTCCAGCGAGCGGGATGGCGACGGCGTTAGACCCCATCATGCGTGCGTGTGGCGGGACGTGGATCGGGCACGGAAGCGGAAATGCCGATCGAGCCGTGGTCGATCATCGCGATAGGGTACGTGTTCCACCGTCGGATCCGAAATATACGTTGCGCCGAGTTTGGCTTACGAAAGAACAAGAAGAAGGTTATTACTACGGACTTTCCAATCAAAGCCTTTGGCCTTTATGCCATATCGCGTTCACAAAGCCCGAGTTTCACCAGCGTCACTGGGAGTCCTATAAGGAGGTCAATGCACTCTTCGCGCGTGCCGTTCTTGATGAAGTCGAAGACAAACCGACATTTGTCTTCGTGCAGGACTATCATTTCGCGTTGTTGCCTCGAATGCTCAAGGAGGCCAATCCGAACATCGTCGTGGCGCAATTTTGGCATATTCCTTGGCCAAACCGTGAAACCCTTCGCGTTTTTCCCTGGCGAACCGAATTGCTCGATGGCCTTCTTGGCAACGACCTTTTGGGTTTTCACCTTCGATATCATTGCCAAAACTTCCTTGATACCGTGGACAGGGCCTTGGAAGCCAAGGTGGATCTCGAACGCTCGGAGATTACACGTCAGGGTTCCACGACCCTCATTCGCCCATTTCCTATTAGCATCGATTTCGAAAATCATGTCGCCATGGCCCAGGATGCCAGTATCGATGCGCTCATGCGGCAATGGCGAAGCCTGTTGAATCTACGAGATGAGCAGATCGGAATCGGAATCGATCGACTTGATTATACCAAGGGAATCCCGAACCGTCTTGAAGCAGTCGATCGCTTCCTGGAAAAGAACCCAGAACATCGGGGGAGGTTTGTCTTCGTTCAGGTTGGAGTGCCAAGCCGTTCCGAGATTCCGCAATACAAGCAGCTCGAAGAGCAGATCGAGCAACTCGTGGGTCAGATCAACTCGCGGTGGGGAACGGCGAGTTGGCGGCCGATCCATTTCCTCAAACAGCATTTTGGCCAACCAAGCCTCGCTGCTTTGCACCGGCTTGCTCGTTTTTGTCTCGTGAGTTCCTTACACGATGGAATGAACTTGGTGGCGAAGGAATATGTTGCGAGTCGGGTGGACAACGACGGAATGCTCATCCTTTCCGAATTCACGGGTGCCGCCCGCGAACTGAAAGATGCCATCCTCGTGAACCCCTTCGATACCGAAGGAATGGCCGACGCGATTTACCTCGCACTCGTCATGTCGGCGCCGGAACGAAATCGCCGAATGCGTCGTATGCGGGAGGAAGTCGCAAATAACAATGTCTTTCGATGGGCAGGCAAAATCCTTTCCGCGCTTTCGAAATATGAATTTCCCGAAGTCCTTAACGGAAAGGCGGTCCTCGCGTGACGAAACCCTTATTCCAACACCTAAACGAGGTCCAAGGCGCGATCGATTCCACCGAACATGTGCTGATGGGGCTTGATTTTGATGGTACCTTGGCACCCTTCGTGGAAGAACCAGCAGCCGCTAAGTTGAACGAGACTACGAAGAACGCAATGCAACGCCTCGCAAGCCATCCCCGGTTCACGTTAGCGATAATCAGCGGTCGACCTCTCAAGGATCTCTCGGAACGCGTAGGGATGGCAGAATTATTCTACGCGGGAAATCACGGGCTAGAAATTCGCGGTCAACACCGGGAATTTCTACATCCAGCGGCGTTGGCCAGGGCGGATGCCTTGGGCCAACTCTGTGAGATTTTGACACTGCGGCTTCGACGTTTCGCAGGCGCATGGGTTGAGAATAAAACCTTCACCTTGAGTATCCATTTAGCCCATGTCGCACCGAGCGACATCGAGCGAATCCGCCGCGTCTCCGTAGATGCCTTGGCTGAATTCCACCACCAATTTTTTCTCCAACCCAACCAACGGTCGTTTGAAATTCGGCCTTCCGTGAATTGGCATAAAGGGCATGCAACCTCATGGCTTCGCGACCGCCTCCTGGGCTCCCGATCCGTATTGATCTATTTCGGAGACGATCAAACCGACGAGGACGTCTTTGCCGAGCATCGCGAGGAAGTCACCGTCAAAGTTGGCAATATCTGTCAAACCAGTGCGAGATATTTTGTCGAAGGCCCTGACTGCGTACAGCGTTTTTTGGAATGGGCCGTTGGATACTCGAAAACGGCCATGCCTAAAACCTCCACCAATATCCACCTTTGAACAAGGAGTAAAACGATGTCACACGATCATAGTCCAACCCTGGGCGAAATTTTGGCGCGATTGACCTGGATGCTAGCTGGTCCAGTCTTTTTGTTTATTCTTGCTTATGGAATCGTTTACACGGGAAACGGCTGGGCTACGCCCGTCGATTTCGCGTTCTTCGTTGCCTTAGCGATTACCCTGGCGGCCCGTTGGTTTGAGTTTTTAGGAGGTCATCCAAGGACGGCGGAGGGAGCCCCGGCGACCCCGCTCCATTTGCATCGTTTTCTTACCGTCGGGACCTTGGTGGGCGTTTCCGTCTACGTGCTTGCGAATGTTTTGGGCAATTACGTATGGGTGAATTAAAACGTTGGGAATACTCCGGGGACAGAATCCGATTTCTGAGCCACCCAGTGAGTGGTTCGCAAAACGGATCCTGTCTACCGATTTTTCCGACTGCAGGGCCGAAAAACCTTACCCGCTTTGCGCATTTTCCAAATTCGGTTGCATCGGGCTGATGAAATCGCGAGAATAGAGATTCGAACTACGCCAGGCAGGCGCACATCACCAGCATCTTCTTGCTTGAGTTTTCATCGTGGAGTGAGGGGTTATGGCCGAGAAGCGTGATGACCGGGATCGGGAAAAGCAAACGCCAGGGAAGAGTCCCCCACCTTTGCCACGCCCGGAAGATGAAGTAGAGCTCGACGCTGTCGAAATCGTGGAGCATGACACGCCTCCACCCACGAAAAAGCCAGAACCGCCCAAACCGCCGCGTAAAGTGACGCAGCTGGCCAAACCTTCGGACGCCGAATCGGACGCACCAAATTTATCATTAGATGAAGACAAATGGTCGAAGGTATCGCGAACCCCTTCGATGACGATTGAAGTATCGCCGCTTTTCGACGAACCAGGACCGTCCGCGTTGGCCGGCGAACCCGTGCCGCCCCCTGAACTTCCGAAACCCGAATCGGACGTCATGGATGTGGAAGCGATTGTCATTCCGGACTCGGACGTGGTCGAGGCGGAAGCGATCCTGAGCGACTCGGCGGTCATGCCCACCGAGATCGTCGAGGATGTCGCCGCCATCCCTGGTGGGGCCGGGACGCCCGATAGTTCCGTCATCCTTGCGGAAGCGCCGTCCGAACGAAGAATTTCGAACGATGCTTCTGCACCCGATAGCGCGGTCCTGTTGGCCGACGACGTCGAAATTCCCGCCGATTCTGGCATCATCAGTGCGGAAATTTTGGCGGACGATGCGTTGACCTCGAGCGCCGCGCGAAGGCAGATCGATTCCGAAGACGCATTGCTCGACGCGGAAGACACCTCGATGCTGCCGAAACCTGACTCGGCCATCGCCGTCAAAGGGGGGCGACCCGATTCGGATATTTTCGGTGCAGCCTTCGATTCCGCAATCGAATCCAAATCCGCATCGGCCCAAACGTCCGCTGAGACCATGGACCAGGATGCCCTGGTCGAGGAAGTTACCGAAGAAGCCGACATCGACTGGGGCAATGTCAAGGGGCCCGCGTCTGGAGCTGTTTCGGTGGGCGATCAGACCATCGCCTTCGACCACCTTTCTCATGCTTCGGACGAGGTGGAATCCACGCAAGCGTTCCGGGGCGATGATGAAGTCGACTTGGGCCAGTTCTCGAAGTCCTCGTCGAGTTCGGCGTCTTCCTTGAGTTCCGCATCGACTTCGGGAACTGGAATCGATCGGGTCGCCGAGCAGCTCGAATCCGGCATCGATGTCCGGCCAGGTGCAAAACGCCCCGCCACGCCGAGTGTCGAATTCGATGATTTGATCACGGAAGATCTGCTTCACGACGACGGCGCGGGGAAACCAGATGGACACATCACCGAGGAATCGGACCTGATGGGTCGGGTCAGCGATCAACCCAAAGATGAAACCGACATGGCTCGGTTCCTTGATGATGCGCCATCCACGACCAAAAAGAAGTCGAAAAAAGCCATCGCGGCCCAGGACGATGACGACCTCGTCGCTGCGGCCGTCGACGACGAAGACGAAGCCGTCGCCGCGGTGGTGGAAGACGAAGAACCCAAGCCGAAGCCAAAGGTGAAACGCAAACCTCAGCCCGCCATGGCGACCAGCGGCGGGGGCAAGGGCGGTTGGTTGGGGGGAACGGTATTGGGGCTCGTTTTGGGTGTGGCGGGCGTCGCCGGCACCGGTTTTGTCGCGCCTGATCTGATCAAGGAAGGTCTCAAACTCTCGCCAAGCTACAAAGAACCCGAGCGCCCCCTGGCACCTCCACCTGGGCCGCAACTCACGCTTTCGCAAAAAGCCCGGACGGAATTGGAATCGGGGAATTTCGATCAAGCGATTGCGCTCCTCAAGGATTCCGATAAAGGAAACCCCGCAGAAATGGCGCTTCGGGGGGAAGCACGCTTACGAAAATACGCCAAGGAACTTGTGGATCGAAAAGCAACCTTCGACAAGGAATCGCCCGACGTCAAACAAGCGTTGGCCGATCTTCAGGACGGAGGCGACGCCTATTTAATCGAGCAAGCAAATCGCTTGTCACAAGACAAAGACCTTCGCGACGCCGCGACCGCCGCCGCCAAGGCCCAAGATTCTTTGACCAAACTCGTGGAAATCGCGAAGCTTCCCAAAGGAGCCTCTGCCGATGAGCTGCCCAAAAAGTTTGGCGAAATCGTCAAATCCCGCGAAGATCTGGATCAGTTAGTCCAAGGGATTACCGAAACCTTGGTGAAAACCAAACAGCTCGAAGAGGGTGCGAAACTCGACGCTGAGACAGCAAAGAAAACTCTTGAAGACGCCGGGGCCGGAAAGGCGTCTCTCGCGGCTGTCAACAAGATCTTGGAGGATGCCAAGCTCAAGGATTCGGGTGAAAAAGGCGTGCTGGCGCTGGTGACCGTGAAGAAAGAGCTTGATGAGAAATGGGCCGAGCTGCAAAAGATCCTGGTGGAAGAAAAAGTCAAAGAAGCCGGCGCCAAAGGGGTTCAAGAGATCGTCGAGGGCCGAAACAAGACGCGGAAAGACCAAGTGGAATTAGAGGCGGTCGTGAAAGCCGTGGCTGGTGAATTGGCGAAGGCCAAACTTCTACCTGCCGACGCGGATCCACGCAAAGGCTTGGTGCAGGCCGCCAAGAAAGCGCTCGAAAAAGCGGAATCCCCCTTGGGGTCGGCGGTCGAATTCATCGCAAGCGGATTCTCGACGGTTTCGAATGGCTTGACCGAGGCATTTAAAGGTGTGGGCAGTAACACGGCCCTGGCGACGGAGGTTGGATACCTTCGGGCGCGGGAGCCGTTCGTGTGGACGCCGAAAACCAAACTCGACGCGAACCTAATGCTCGTGTTGGACCGAAATCGCACGGAAGCGGACCTTCTCAAACAGATTCAGAAAGAGACGGATTTCGTTCTCAAAAGCGAGGCCGTGAAATCGCCCGAAATCCGCGGGAAGGCGAATCTGGTGCTGGCCATGGTACAGAGAAATGCCGGCAACTTCGACCAAGCACGTGTGAGCTTTGACGCATCGATCAAGGACTTGTTGGCCGGCCCCGCCACCGCCAAGTTGGCGAAACAAGCTCAGGATTGGCGGAATGAAATCGTCGATCCCAACACCTACTATTTACCCCGAGCGGAAAAAGCCTTGGCAGAACGTCGCTACGGCGATGCTTTGCGCGAAATTCAAGAGGGCTTGAAGGCGATGCCGGGAAATGGCACGTTGCAGGCTCGCGAAGGCATGGTGCTGTTAGAGTTGGCACGTTCCACGAGCACGCCAATCGCCAAAGTGGAAAACGCCGTGCGAAACGCCGCCAACGCCGCGGCGGCGAATGCCCCCGCCGAGTCCGCCTACATGCTGGGCATTCTCGAAAGCGAGTTGGGCAACGGTTCCAAAGCCGAGGAGCACCTGCGTAAAGCACTGGCGGCTGGTAAGCTCTCTCCGCAGCAGGAAGCTCGAGTTCGCGTGGCGTTGGCGAAGATCCTTCTTCAGCAGTCGGCGCTTGACCCCGCGCCGACCCCTGAACCGGTCCTGAAGACCTCGGCTCGGTCTTCTGCGTCCGACGGATCCGGCAACCAACTTCATATCGCCAGCCTCTCGGGATGGTTTCTGCTTCAAGCCATCAAAGCCCAACCTGGCTTCGGTGATGCGGCAGATGTTTCCCCCGGCGAACGTGCACGCATCGAAGAAAGTCTGAAACTGGCGAAATCGCTGCTCGATCTCGCGGAAAACAGTAAAGACCTGGATGCCCGCCAACGGGAACAGATCAAGGCCCAAGCACTCATGATTCAAGGAAAAGCTCTCACGAAGCAAGGTCGCCATACCGAAGGTGTGATGCTTTACACCGAAGGGCTCAAAATCCTGAACAAAAACGACGAATCCGCGAAAGAATTGACGCAATTGCTTTCCAAGCATCCAGGCCTTCAGCCCGCCGGAGAATCGGCCGATGGGGGTGCGGATCCGGTGAAGGCGGATTTGTTTTACAACCAGGGTCTGACGGCCTACTGGAACGTCGACCATCGAAGAGCTGAGCAAATGTTCCAAAAGGCGGTTCAAGCCTATTCGCTGGATGCACGGTATTACTATTGGCTTGGGCTTTCGCAACTTGCTCAGCAAACACGCGAGAAGCGAGATTTTTCCGCTGTGAACTTCGAACGCGGCGCCAAGCTCGAAACCGCGAATCGGCCGACCATGACGGAAATCAACGCAAGCCTGGAACGGGTTCAGGGTGAGCTTCGGCAGTACATCAACACGTTTCGCCCACAAACGATTGCGGGTCGCCGCCGTTAATGTTTCTTTGCCGGTCGACAAATGATCAGGAATGCATCGGTTGGTTGATCACGCGTCGTTAGAGCATCGATTCCCCGTCGATCTTCGAAGGTTCTGAAAGAAGGAAGCGGGACCTAATACCGGCCGACCCTTCGGCGGCTGCACAATTCGAGACCTGACGCTTTCTGTTCGTGCTATTAATAAATCCTAAAAGGAGCCTACCCTGAAAAAGGAAGGCTCCTTTTTCCTTGTTCGGACGGCAAACACGCGTTTTGCCTCCGTCTGTTCGGCAGGACCTAACCTTGACGTCAACTGATTTGGTACTATATCCTCCTGTTAACCTTAACTAATCGTAATTTTTGGGGGCGCCTGAACGAAGCTGAGTTTTTCAAGAAAGCATCGCACTTAACCCGAGCCTGTGCACCTTCAGCGGGGACGCTGATTCTACCCTTCGCTGGCGGCGCTCAGGCTTGCAGGGAGATGCTATCGATCCGTGAATCCCTCTAGAGGGCAGGTTTCGGGAGATTGGAGATTTTTGAATGCCGAAAACGAATATGTGGTCGACCTCAACGATAGGTTCAGACCTTTTCGCTGGATTGGTAGTGTTCCTTGTTGCGTTGCCTTTATGTCTCGGTTTGGCGTTGGCGGCGAATGCTCCCCTCTTTTCGGGTATTTTGGGAGGTATTGTCGGTGGATTGGT
>WBZS01002594.1_pt1 | contig 10874 bp, 5 predicted proteins | sample 5204201 | NCBI WGS metagenome assembly WBZS01 (sample SAMN12344357, study PRJNA552823) | activated sludge metagenome | biome: Activated sludge suspended growth; feature: Nitrification reactor; material: Wastewater; isolation source: activated sludge from nitrification reactor of wastewater treatment... | reverse complement strand
CTTCCGCACCACCCTGGGCACGCTGGACCCCGTCACCGTGACCACCAAGTCGGTGGCCGGGGAGCACGGCATTGCCGAGACGACGCTGCGCTCGGGCAACACACCGGGCAACGCCCAGGTCGCCTTCAGTAACGTCATCAGCTCGACCGACGAGGTCGGTGTGACCATCGTCGGCCCGGCCTTCAGCGTCGGCTTCCTGTCCAGCAGCCCGACGCGCTACATCGGCGCGGGCAGTAGCGGTAACGTCTTCCAGGTGGCCGTGCGCGACTCGGCCAGCAACGCCGTGGCCGATGGTACTCAGGTGCAGTTTAGCGTCACCAACAGCGCCGGAACCTTCACCGCTACCACCGTCGGCACTGTCAACGGCTTCGCTCAGACGACGTTCACCGCCAACTCCACCCTCGGCGCGGCGCAGGTGTCCGCCACCGCCCTGGGCACGACGGCGACCGCTACCCAGCCCATCGTCATCGTTGGCCCGCCCGTGACAGGCGGCTTCAGTTTCCGCGTATCCCAGGGCTATAGCTCGACCGTCTACATCGGTGGTCAGACCCCATACCTCAGTTACACCTTCGTCGAGGTGGAAGTGCGAGATTCGCAGAGCCAGCCCGTCGCGGACGGCACGTCCATCACCCTACAGCTAGGCAATACAGACCAGCTGGCCTGGGATCCGCCCGACACTCTGCCCGGCCAACCCCCCTCGGCAACCAAGGTAGTTACCACCAATGGCGGCAAGGCCAATGCCAAGATGGTCGCCCTCAGCGGCGCGACGCCTGGCTCGGTGCTTGTCCTGGCGCGGGTGACCAACAACCCATCCATCCAACGCAACTTGACCATCACCCTCGAGGAGCCGCCGGTCTACCGTATCTACCTACCGGCCATCTTCCGAAACGTCCTGTGTGGCGCGGCGGCCGGCGATTTAGGCTGCTACTCGCCACCCCGCAAGGCTAATCAGCCCTAAACTGCGACGCGGCGTCTAGCAACTAAACTGGCGGCCCTCTTCTGCGGGAGAGGGCCGCCGTCATGTCGAACCGGCTACCGATCGAGGCAATGCGCGTGGTTAGCCACAGCCAGGGCGCACGAGGCCTGCCCCTACCGGAAAATGCTACGCTTGCTCAGACCGGGTGCATAGTTAATGGTCAGCACCGGCGGCGGCCCGCTCGCCCCACTGTTCCAACTGAACAGGTTGTTGCCGCCGCTGCTCGGCCCATCGAGGCGCAACGACAGGCGGCGGGTGGTGATCGAGCGCCGCTTCAACTCCGCCAGGGCCTGCGCGTCGAACTGGACGAAGGTGGCCTCCCCCGCGTGAAGCTGGTCGCCGCTCAGGGCGGGCGGTAAGGCGCGCACGCTGCCCGCGCCCCACAAGCGGCTGTAGGTCAGGCTCGACCACGCCAGGTCCGACGACGTATCGAGGATACTGACCTGGAATGCGCCGCCGGGCAACGTGTAGCGGGCCGAGCGGCCCAGGATGAACAGGGTGGCCCAGTTGATTCGCGCATCGGGAGGCACAGCCGACAGGTCAAACTGGATAGCGCCCAGATAGACCGCGCCGTCGAACACGCCCACGTAGATATCGTCGTCGCCCAGGTGGTTGCCGCGCGCCTCCCCGCTGACGACCCAGCCGCCATCAGCGGGCCGCCCCTCAATCTGGAGCGTCACATCCCCCTCTGGCCCAGGGGTGGGGGGCGGCGTCGCCGTTGGGCGTGGCCGGGGTCGCCGTCGCCTCCGGCGGCCCGCTCAGAGCATAGCCCACGACCAGCGCCGGCCCAGGCTGAGTACTGTCATTACCCTGCCCAGTATCCCAACTAAACAGGCTGTCCCCGCTCGTAGGACCGTCGAAGCGGAAGGATACCTGGCCGGTGCTGGCGCGCCGCTGCTGAAGCTCCAGCACCTGGCCGACCGTCAGGTCCAAGGTATTGGTCACACCCTCCCCCAGGTCGCCAGCGCCCAGTTCGCCCACCGTATCAACCACCGACACGCCGTGGACGACCGCGTAGCCGTGGGATGTCCAGCCGTAGTCGGCGTCGGTTCCTAGCAGGCGAACAGCCCATGTCCCACCGCGCCGCTGCGAGGCATCCTGCCCCGTCAGGCGCAATTGAGCGCGCTGGATACGCGCATTCGGCGGAATGCGCCCCAGGTCGAACTGCACCGCGCCATGATACGTGACCGCGCCCAGCGAGCCACTGTACGTGTCATCGTCACCCCAATTGCCCACATCCGGCTGATCGCTACGGACCCACCCTGCACCGCCCGGTGCGGGGCGCAACTCGATGGTCGTCAGGCCGTCCGGGGTGGGTGTGAGCGTCGGCGTCGCCGTGGGCGGGCGGGGCGTGGCCGTGGCGGTGGCCGCCACGCCGGTCGGGCAGACACCGCTCACCGGCGTGGCGACCGGCGCGCCCTGCTGGCGCGAGGCCAGCTTGACGGTCCAGTAGAAATAGTACGACGTGCCCGGGGCGGTCGCCAGCCCTACGCCCACATCGTCCCAGGGAGCGAGCAGGACCTGACGATGCGCTGAGCTATTCAGCCAGAGATTCACCAGCGAGCGCGGGTTGCCCTCAGCGCCAGCCAGCAGCTCGCTGACCTCGGACGCCTGGTAGCCAGCGCGCGCGATACGCGCCTGCAACGAGGAGCCGTCGCTGCCCGTGTGGGTGAGCGCGCCCCGGTCGGCCATGTCCTGGCTGTGGGCGCGCGCCGCCCTCGACAGGCGCATATCAACGTTCAGGGCCGGCAGACCCTCCGTCTGCCGCGCCGCATTGATCCAGTTGACGACCGCCTGCTCTTCGGGTAGGAGGCCGGGAATGGGACACGCGGTCGGGGTGGGGCTAGGGCGGGCGGGGCCGGGCGTGGGTGTGGCGATAGTGAGGCCCACCGCGCGCGCAGCATTGACGAGACCGTGGCCGTACTCGGCATTCCAGCCGCCCCCGTCGTAGCTGGCCGACCCGATGTGGTCCGTCGTTTCCAGCAGCAAGGCACGCACCTCGGCATTGGTCAAATTGGGATAGCGCGACCACAGCAGGGCTGCCACGCCGCTGACCAGGGGGGTGGCCATCGACGTACCGGGCCACGCCTCGTAGGAGCCGCCCATCGTCGTGCTCAGGATAGCCACGCCCGGTGCGCTGATGGCGACGTAGCCGCCAAAATTGGAGAAGGGCGCGCGCGTGTCGTCGACGTTGGTGGCCCCGACGCCAATGACGTTGGGCCACGCCGCCGGGTAGACCGGCGCGCTACTGTTCTCGTTGCCAGCTGCGGCGACGACGAGCGCGCCGCTATCCCAGGCGTAGGCCACGGCCCGCCGCAGCGTCTCCGACGGTTCACTGCCCCCCAGACTCAGATTCAGGATGCGCGCCCCGTTGTGCACGGCATACTCGATGCCTTGCGCAATCTGGAGATGGGAGCCAATGCCCGTCGCCGTGACGACCTTGATAGGCATGACCCGCGCGCCAGGCGCGACACCACTGATGCCGCGTCCATTGTCGGCGGCGGCGGCGACCAGGCCGCTAACGTGGGTCCCGTGGCCGTTGTCGTCCTGGGGCACGCTGTCCTTGCCCACGAAATCCCAGCCGCCGACGAACTGACCTTGCAGGTCGGGGTGGTTCGTGTCGATGCCAGTATCCAACACCGCCACGATCAGCGACGAGTCGCCGCGTGTGACATCCCACGCCTCCGCCACGCCGATACGAGCGAGACCCCACTCGCTATCGAGCAGAGGATCGTTGGGCCGCCAGCCAGTCGCCGGGGCCGCCGTCTGAATGAGCGGGTCACGCTCAGCGAAAGCGACGGCGGGGTCGGCCTGCAACTCAGCCAGGGCCTTGTCGGTGTCATCGGCCGCAACATCCAGGGCGACGATGCGCAACGCGGGCAGCGTCGCGGCGACCTTGCCGCCCACTTTCCCCGCCAGGTCATTGGCCTTGCTGAGGTCGCCCTGGCGGGGCTGCACGAGAATGCGGCCCGCTACGTACGCGCCGGCCGTCGATGAGCGGCTCGTCTCCGCTGGGGCAGCCGACGCCACCGTGACGGCCACCACAAGACCAACACACGCGACGATACAGGTTAGAAAGCGTCCCATTATCCAATCTCCACGCCGGAATCGTAGTGCAATTGGGACGCCTGGTCAAAAGGGCGCGCACCTTGGGATAGACCGCGCGAACGCCACATCACCAGACAGCGAAAAGCCGCCGGCATCAGGCCGACGGCTCTTCAGGAGGAGGAGAAAACGCAAGAGCATCATACCACACCCCGCACCCTCTCGCTGGACGGCCATTCCCCCGTTACCCATCGCCCACCCTACGCCCACCCTACGGCCAGTAGACCGCCGAGCGTTGACCAGGTAGACCATCTGCGCTATACTTGCGACGTGCCTGGCAGTGACGAAAGCCTCGATGTTAGAAACTTGTAACGGACGTTAGGTCATGCATCTCCTGGCGAGAGTCAAGCGGCCCCACACAGGCGTTGGGTTGGGTGGGCCGCGCCTCATCCGCATCTGTCTCGTGGTAGCGCTGGTCTGGCTGGTGAGCGTCGGCGTCGCGCGCGCACAAGGGCCAGGCGAGGCCGCCATCATCCAGCAGACCATCGATCGCATGACGGTCGATGAGAAGATCGGCCAGCTCTTCCTTGTCACCTTCCAGGGAGCCGATGCCAGCGCGACGTCCGACATTGCCCAACTCATCCGCGATTACCACATCGGCGGCGTTGTCCTGAGCGCCGGCGCGGGGAATGTGCGCAACGAACAGGACACCCCCCGCAAGACCGCCGAACTAACCAACAGCCTGCAACGCCTCGCCCTCGATGCCAGCAAGAATAGCCCCGTGCCCCTGTTCCTCGCCGTGTCTCAGGAGGGCGACGGCTACCCCAATACCACACTCCGCAGTGGGTTCACGCCCCTGCCATCTGCGATGGCCCTCGGCGCAACCTGGCGCGAAAGCAACAGCCAGGCCGCCGGCCGTATCGCCGGCCAGGAGTTAGCGTCAGTGGGCGTCAATATGCTCCTCGGCCCCTCCCTCGACACCCTCACCGCACCCGGCCGCGTCCAGGCGGCAGACCTGGGCGTGCGGAGCTTCGGCGGCTCCCCCCAGTGGGTCGGTCGACTCGGCCGCGCCTACATTCAGGGCGTGCACCAGGGCAGCGTCGCGCGCGTCGTCACCATCGCCCGCCACTTTCCCGGCATCGGCGTATCTGACCGCAGCCCCGAGGACGAAGTGGCGACGGTGGAGCGCGCCCAGGCGGACCTGCGCCGCCTCGACCTCGCCCCCTTCCTGACAGTGGCCGCCGGCCCGGCCAACGTAGCCGCCGATACCACCGACGGACTGATGACGGCCCTGGTTCGGTTCCGCGCCCTACAGGGCGGCGCGTCGCGCCCCATCGCCCTCGATGCCCAGGGGTTGCAGGGGCTACTGGCCCTGCCAGACCTGGCCACCTGGCGCGAGCGGGGCCTGCTCGTCTCCGATGCCCTCGGCGCGCCCGCCGTGCGCAAGTCGTATGATCCCTCCCTCCAGACCTTCAACCCCAAGACCATCGCCCGCGATGCGTTCCTGGCCGGTAACGATCTGCTCTACCTGGGCCGCTTCGCTCTGACCGACAACTGGCCCGATCAGCTCGCCAACACCAAGGCGACCATCGAATTCTTCCGCGAGCAATACAAGACCGATAAGACGTTCCAGGAGCGCGTCGACCGCTCAGTGCGGCGTATCCTGCTGCTCAAGCGGCGCATGTACCCCACCTTCAGCGCCGACTCGATCCTCGTCGATAGCCGCGCCGCCGCTGACCGCGTCGGACGCGACGAGGCCATCATCACCGGTATTGCCCGCGAGGCCATCACCCTGGTTTCACCCAGCCGCGACGAACTGTCGGGACGGCTACCGCGCGCCAACGAGAGCGACCGCATCGTCATCGTCACCGACAGCCGCACCGGCGCCGAATGTGCAACCTGCCCGCCGACACCACTCATCCCCAAGGAAGCTCTTCAGGACGCCATTGTTCGCCTGTACGGGCCAAGCGCGTCGGGCATCATTGCCCCCGATCGGGTTGCCAGCCTAAGCTATGGCGACCTGAAGAGCTACCTCACCCAGTCGCCCACCCAGCCCGAAGAGACGCGCCAGAAGGTCGATGCGCTCCTGCGCGATGCGACCTGGATCATCTTTGCCACCCTCGACGGCGATACCACGCAGTATGGGGACGCGGACGCCTTGCGCCTCTTCCTGCGCGACCGTCGCGACCTGTTCCGCGACAAGCGCGTGGTAGCCGTCGCCTACGGCGCACCCTACTACCTCGACGCCACCGAGATCAGCAAGCTGACCGCCTACTACGCGGCCTACGGCAAGACCGCGCCCTTTATCGAGGCATCGGTGCGCGCGATCTTCCAGGAGTTCCAGCCAGCGGGCGCATCGCCGGTCAGCATCCCCGGTACGGCATATGACCTGACATCGGTCCTGGAGCCCGACCCACAGCGCCCTGTTCCCCTCTCCCTCACCGACAATGCAAGCGGCGACAAGGTTCAGGTGGGACAGACGGTCACCGTGCACGCGGGGCCGATACTCGACCGCAATGGCCGCCCCGTGCCCGACCGCACGCCGGTCAACCTGACCTTCTTCTATCGCGCCGAGGCCCGCTACCTGCAACCCCAGACCCTACTGACCAGGGCTGGCATTGCCGAGAGTCCCTTGTTCCTGGAGCGGCCCGGCCAGCTCGAGATCACGGCCAGCGCGGGACAGGCGTCGAGCGCCGCTCCCCTCACCCTGGCCGTCCAGGGCGAAGGCCCCGTGACGGCGACGCCACCGCCGACCGCAACCGTCACGCCGCTGCCCACCGTAACCGCGACGCTGACGCCTTCGCCAACGCGGACGCCCTCGACCGAGCCGCCGCCATCGGCCGAGCCGTCTGACACACGCTGGCTGGGCCTGTTCGCATCGCTGGCCGCGATGGTTGTAGTCGGTAGCGCGGGTGCGGTGAGCCGCCGCGACTCTCGCGCTGCGCCTTCGCGCACGCTGCGCCTGGCCCTGGTGGCCCTCGTGTGGGGATTGGTGGGCTATCTTCTCTACGCCGCCGTCGCCGGTCTCAACAACACGGCCCCGCCCAGCTGGGCTGGCCCGCTGGTCAGCGCGCTCTTCGCCGCACTGCCGGTCGTATGGTTCTCGCTACGTGGGCGCTAGACAGTCTGGCCTCAGGGCATGGGGAGGGCGCGGCTGGTCGCCAGCACCGCCAGCGCCAACAAAATGATGATGAGCGCCAGGAGCGCGACGTTATCGCGCAGGGCTTGCTGCCACACCGCTTCACGGGCCGCCGTGGGCGTCACCTGGGGCGCGTGGAGCAACGCCCGAAAGGCGGCTACGTCGGCGGGTCGCTTATCAGGGTGCATCGCCAGCGCCGCCAGAATAGCCTGCTCCAGGAGCGGGGGGATGTCGGGGTTGAGGGAGCGCGGCGGCGGCAGCAACCCCGGCTCCAGGAAGCGTTGTTGCGCCGTTGGGGGGACCTTCCCCGTGAGCAGATGATAGAGGGTCGCACCGACGGCATAGATATCGGAGCGCGGGTCAGTGTGGTCACTGCCGCCGCCGTACTGCTCCAGCGGCGTGTAGGGCAGTGAGCCGACACCGCGAACCACCGTGATGGTGCGAGGGTCGTCGGGGTCGAGGGGCTTCACCAGACCGAAATCCACGAGCTTGATGCGCCCCTGGCTGGTGAGCTTGATGTTGGCAGGCTTGATATCGCGGTGGATGACGGGCGGTGTCTGCGAGTGAAGGTACTCTAGCGCATCGAGCAGCTGCCCCAGCCAATTGCCGACCTCGTCTTCAGGCAAGAACTGGCCTCGCGCGCGCGCCTGATCTACAATCTGGCGCAGATCGGAACCGGCGACGAAGTCCATGACCAGATAGCTCCGACCGCCGTCGACAAAGAAATCGTAGACTTTCGGCAGATTAGGGTGGTCGAGCTGAGCCAGGGTCATGGCCTCGCGACGAAACTGGGTGTGGGACTGCTCCAGTTGCGCCGTCGTGGCATAGGGGTCGGGGCGAATCTCCTTGATCGCCGACAGCCGGCCGCCGAGGCGCAGATCCTCCGCCTTGTAGACGGCGCCGCTGCCGCCCTCGCCCACCAGTTCCAGCACGCGATAGCGCGCCCGCAACAGAGCGCCCACCGCTGTTTCCGTACTCACGCCACCCTCCTCGGTCCAGGTGGCACAAGGATAGGCACGCCGCATGTGGGTGTCAAGCGCCCAACAAGGGATACGTCATGGCTGTGAAAGAAGCGCCCATGCTCATCCTTCGCACCAGCGAGGGCGAGAATCACGAGTGGCCGCTGGATAAGGCGGTCGTCACCATTGGGCGAACCCCCGAAAGCGACATAACCCTGGAGGCTCGCGAGGTATCGCGCCGCCACGCTCGTATCGAACGACGCGGCGGGCAATTCGTCCTGCTGGATGAGGGCAGCAAGAACAAGACCTTCGTCAATGGCCGCGCGCTCCAGGAACCCTACACCCTGACCGACGGCGACGAGATCAGCGTCGCCATGCGTTTCAAGCTGCTGTTTGTCGATGCCGAGTCTACGGCCCCGCTGCCACCGTCACCCAGCCGCCATGCGGGCGTCCACATCGACGAGGCGACCAAGCGCGTGTCGGTGAATGGTATCGAGCTGAATCCACCCCTGTCGGCCCCCCAATACCAGCTCCTGTCGTTCCTCTACCTGCATGTCAACAGCGTCTGCGCCCGCGATGACGTCATTCGCGCGGTATGGTCCGATGCCGCCGTCGGCGTATCGGAACAGGCCGTCGATGCCCTCGTGCGCCGCCTGCGCGACCGCCTACGCGAGCTGGATACCCGCGAGTATATCGTGACGCTGCGCGGCCACGGCCTGATGCTGGACAATCCCACCGAGGGCTAAGCTCGCCGTGATGACCCCGGCCGTCGGCGACGCGAGACCGCGCGAGTTTCACCGCGTCTCGTAACCAGGAGCGCGGCTGAGCGTCATTCCTATTGAGTCGCCACCTCGTAACCAGAATCGCCCGGTCTTCACCGCGGAGGCTTGTTCTTTCACGAAAGTTATGCTAAACTGGTCGCCGCGTTTTTGCCTGGTCCCGATTCGCTGTCAGGCAAGAATTATGGAGAAGTTCTAAATGTCGCGCCCCCTGGTGGGCTTGCTGCGTAGCCTCGTGGTTGCTCTGGCGCTGCTCACGCCTCTGACCGTCGCCGCTGACCCTGGTCCGCAACCCGAGCCTACCCCCATCGTTTCGCAACCGGATCAGATCCTCGTTCGCTTCCAACCTGATGCGCCGGCAGCCGATATGGCGCGCCTCCTGGCGGCCTACCCGCCCCTGAGCGAGATAGCGGGTATCTACCGCCTGCCGGTGGCCGCGGCGTCGACCGCCCTGGCCGATCTTCGCGCCCAGCCGTCGGTGGCATATGCTATTCGTGAGCAGGTGGTCAGCCTCAAGCGGCCAGCTGGCTTGGCTGCCCTACCCCCGGCCCGCACTGGCGTCGGTGACACCCTTACGCCCCTATCGATCAATGACGTGGCCACGGCCACCGCCACCCCGAGCGCCAGCAGCACGCCCGGCGCGACAACCACAGCGACAGCCACGCCCACCGCCACGGCCACCGGTACCCTGGCTGCCAGCAGCACGCCCGGCGCGACAACCACCGCCACGGCCACGCCCACCGCCACGGCCACCGGTACCCTGGCTGCCAGCAGCACGCCCGGCGCGACAACCACCGCCACGGCCACCGGTACCCTGGCTGCCAGCAGCACGCCCGGCGCGACAACCACAGCGACAGCCACCGCCACCGCGACGACGACCCCGACTGCGCCCCCGCCGCCCAGCCTGAGTCGCTTTTGGGTGAGCGATACGCGCCTCGGCCCCGTGCCCGTCGGGGCCGTCGAGCAGATGGGGCGGTGCTACGGGCCGCGCTTCAACGCCAACAGCACCGTGTACATCAACCTTAGCTACGAGAATCTGCCGGAGCAGCAGCTACGCGCCCAGTTGTTCAGCCTCGGCTTCAACATGCACGATGACGAAGTATTTGGGGCGATCACCTCGCCCCTGGTGACGGTCAAGACCACTGCCAGCGTGGCCTGGCCCTTGAGCACACTCAACCTGCCGGTGGGCTGCTATGAGACGCGCGTGGCGAGCAGTGACCCCAATATCCGTGTGCCCATCCCGCTTCGGTTTCAGATCGTCACCGCACCCACCGAGGATAGCTTCTACCCGCGCGAGTTGTGGCAGTGGGACCATACCCGCGCCTACCAGGGAACTGCCACCGCCGATATCAAGGCCACCGGCGCGTGGAACATCACCACCGGCAACAACACGGTCATTGCCGTCATTAGCACGGGCGTGGATACCTCGCATCCCGAATTCGCAGGACGGCTCGCACCGGGCTACGACTTCGTGTACCGCAAGTCTGACGCCAACGACGACTTCGGCTATGGGACATTCCTCACGGGGCTGATCGCCGCCAATGCTCGCAACAATGCGCCCCTGTGCGGCGAACGGTGCGATATGGTCGGTGTCAACTGGGGCGCAAAAATCATGCCCCTCAAAGTCACGGCGCTGGTTCCCACGCCCGACGGCGACCAGTGGCAAGCGCCGGTCGGCGCGGTGATCGAAGCCATGGCCTACGCGCGAACCCACGGCGCGCGCATCATCCTCGTCAGCCTGCCCATCGATGCCAATGGCCTCGAGGCCGAAACCGAGCGCGCCTTCCGCACTGAGGTCAGCGCGGCCGCCGCCGCCAACATCCTGGTCGTCGCACCGGTGGGTGACATCAACTCCGGGGCGGGTCCCAATGCCCGCCTGCTGCCGGCCGGTGTGCCGGGCGGTCTGCCGCTGGCCGTGTCGGCCACCGACGAGAACGATCGGCATTGGGAGGCCGCCTACGCCCGGGACTACGTGG
>WBZS01002593.1_pt1 | contig 10877 bp, 8 predicted proteins | sample 5204201 | NCBI WGS metagenome assembly WBZS01 (sample SAMN12344357, study PRJNA552823) | activated sludge metagenome | biome: Activated sludge suspended growth; feature: Nitrification reactor; material: Wastewater; isolation source: activated sludge from nitrification reactor of wastewater treatment... | reverse complement strand
CGATGGCTCCGATCACAAACGTTTGACGACGAGCCCCACCATGGATTATTGGCCGACTTGGTCTCCCAAAGGTGATTGGATCGCGTTCACCGCCAACCGAGATGGCAACTACGAAATCTACATCATGAGGCCCGATGGTTCCGAACAACGGAATGTTTCGAAACATCTCGGCCAAGATAATTTCGCAACCTGGTCGCCGGACGGCAGTCGCCTCGCCTGGATCAGCAACCGCGACGGTGCCTACGGAATCGTCATCACCGAGATGAAGAAATAACCGCTTCTCCTCACGTCGTAAAAAGTGATCAAGCGTGTTCCGTGGTGGGACCCCAGGTTAGGAAGGCGATCGATGGCTTCGAACGATGATTGGAAAGGTTTGATCGCTTGCGCGTGTCACGCACGCGACCATGCTTTGGCAACCTATTCGAAGTTCAAGGTGGGTGCCGCCCTGGAAACGGAAACGGGCCAGCAAATCGGTGGCTGCAACATCGAAAACGCGACTTATGGATTAACCATTTGCGCCGAGCGCGTGGCCTTGTTCAAAGCTCTTTCCGAAGGGCATCGCAATTTCCGCCGCATCGTCGTGGTGGCGGAAACCGACGAACCGACGCCGCCTTGCGGTCCGTGCCGACAGCTTCTCTGGGAATTTGCGGGAGATGTCGAAATCGTCCTCGCGCATCCCACGACTCGCAACATCATGGCCCACCATCAACTTTCGCAGCTTTTTCCGTATCCGTTCGACGGCAGATTCCTTGACGCGCCCGAAAAAAGTCGATGACGAGCCGCGATTGGGAGGGAACGCGCTGACCGGGCTGCACGTTCAGGGCACTCCCTCACGGTCGCGGCTCGTTTTATAGAGCGTTTAACGAACGGATCGCATACGGACAAGTGAGTAGCCGTAGGGTGGGTGAAACGTACTCGTGAAACCCACCGTCGCTTCGGATAGGATGCCTCGCGTCGTTTCCGCCCAAATCCCCTGTCAGAACCAGGATTTGGGTCCGTGGTGCGCCTTCGAGGTCGAGGCGACGGTGGGTTTCGCTTCGCTCCACCCACCCTACGGCAAGTTTCCTAGTTGTTTTCTTGCATGCAATTCAATCGGTAACCGCTCTAGTCCGCGGTCGCGTTAGATTTTCTTCTTTACCCACCCGCCCCACAGGATCAGTGTGTAATTCAGAGAGCCTACGTTGGCCACATCGATCCCCGTCGAACGCTGCGCGGTCACTTTCGAAAAGCTTTTGAGGGTGGTGGTTTGGGTTGGCGTTTTCAACGTGGTGGAAGTGCTCGAGGCGGTCAGGGTATCGTTCCCCGCGGAGTCTCGTAAGTAGGCGGTATCCGCGCCCATGCCACCGTTCACGTCGACGGTTTTGAAACCGGTCAATCGGTAGTCGAAGTTCGGACCCGTGAATTGCGTGCGCGTGGGGGTGACGACCAGGGAATCGGCCTTGATCGAGCCCACCAGTTTGGCGACATCGCCTACGCCACCGGCGACCGAGATTTCTTCGAAGTTGAAGGCTGTGTTCGCGAATCCGGTGCCTTTTAAGGAAGCTTTGGTTTGGGTTGCGTCGAAGGTATCCACCCCGCTGCTGCCGGTGAACGTTCCTCGATCCTTGCCTGCTCCACCAAAGATTTCGACGCGGTCGAATGCGGAAGCCAAGTTTTTGTAGGAGGTACCCGCGAGGGTCACGGCCGTGGGTGAAGCCGAGAGAACATCGGCACCGAGAGAGCCATACAAGATCGCCGAATCGGAGCCGCCGGTCGAATAGCCTGTCACTTCGTCAAAGCCGCTGGCCTGCAACGTGAACGTTCCGGGGCGTTTGAGCTGGGCATAGGTAGGAGTCGCGATGAACGTGTCATTCGCGGCTGGGCGGTTGCTGGAATCGTAAAGGTACGCCTTATCGGTTCCGCCCGCGGAGGAAATCCCGTACACGGCCGAATGGGTGATCACATTGTTCTCGTAGCCCGGTCCTTTCATGTTAGCGTAGACGCCCGTGGCCACGAAGCGATCGTCGCCAGGCGAATCGTAGAGGTAAACCAGATCGTTGACTTTGCCGAAGGACTGATTGTATTCGGTATTCCAGAAGCTAACGCGGTATTTTCCAGCGGCGGTCACGTTCGAGACGGAGAGGGGAATCAGGGTGGTGATGATCGGATTGTGGAAATCGTAGAAGTAAACTTTGTCTTCACCGCCCAATCCGTCGAACGAAAGGTTCAAGAAGGCGTCGAGTTCGTAGGTCGTGTTCATCACGTTGTCGATTTGCACGTTCAGCTTGTTGGTGCCATCGGAGGAAACACGGAAGATGTCGTTGCCGGCGGTGCCCTGTAGTGCGACCGTCACGGGGGGAGGATCGCCGATGCGCACGGCCAGGAAGCTCGGAAATACATCGTACGCCGTATTGCCCACGACGACGAGTCGCCCGACGGAGTCGAGTGCGGAATCGCGGACGGCCATGGGGCTGACATTATCGCTACCGCCCTTGTACATCTTCCAGCCATCCACATCGAACGAAAAATCAAGGGATCCATTGACGTTGTAGCGCGCGACCGTGAGATAGCTGAACGTGTCGCCCGGCACCTTCTCGCCGACGATGAAGATTTTCCCGTTGCTCTCGATGGAGAGGCTCGTGGTTCGTTCGTAATCCGCGAAGACAGCTAATCGAACCACGCCATCGGTGTCGAAGGAAGTGTCTCGCGTGCCGTCGGCGTTGTAGCGGAACGCATGGTTGTTGCCGATCGTGACGATTTTTCCATCGCCAGCGACTTCCATATCGTCCATGACGGAACCGAACGCTGTCGCACGGAAAAGGTGGGCGGCTTGCCCATCACCACCACCAAAGGTAAGGTCCGGCGTGCCGTTGGCGTTGACCTTCTCGAAAACTTGGGAGATATCGAAATCGGCCGGAGTTCCGAAGGCGATCACGGCGGTGGAACCAACCAGGATCCGACCGTCGCCGAAGACCTTCAGCCCCGCGACCGCTCGGTCGCCAAACTGATTCCAGGAGACCGTGCCCGCAATGCCAAAACCTGGATCGATCGCACCGGTGCCTAGAAACTGCATGACGATGGTTTTTTTGTCGGCATCGCCTGCGACCACGATCTTTCCGCCCGTCGTGGGAGCGATTTTACGCACGGTGGCGTTTGCGCCCGCAGCTACCAGAAGCACGCCGTCGGTGTCGAACGAAAGATCGTTCGACCCGTCGGAATTGAGGCGAAGGATGGCGAATTTTCGTACGCCTGCCTGGACGGCGTAGCCACCGACCAGGATTTTCCCATCCGCTTGGAGGGCAACGGAGAAAGCCGATTCATCTTGGCCAAGGTCGAACGAGCGTCTTCCATTGGTGCCGAACGTGGTATCCAAGGAGCCATCCACATTCAACCGCGCGATGGCAATTTCCGAATCCACATTGCCAAGGTTGCTGCCGACCATAATGATCTTGCCATCGGATTGAAAGGCGAGCGACTGTGCATGGGCAATGAGCCTGGGGAAGGAAACTCCGGAAATGCCGTCGAACCCGAACGTTGGATCGAGCGTCGATGCGGAGGGAGTTTCACGTGGTTCGAGAGGCACAAGTTCTGGACGGTATCGGCGAAGCGATGCGGGGCGCGACATCGGCGTCAACTCCATGCAAAAACCGAGGAAAAACGCTGGTTTTCGAACGGTTTATTATACCACGCTCTTGCCTTGCGTGATTGGAAGGCCAATCCCCTTCGAATCGGTCTCGACGGTTTGTTTTCGACCTGATCGATAGGGCCAAGCCGGCACGATCCAGGCGTGGACCGAAGCATGGGACGCACAGGCAGCATATTTCTCCGTCGCATTCGCGACCGTGGTCAAAATTGGATCCCTTGAACGATTGAAAAGGGTGTGAGAGAAAAAATGAAAACCCGAGGCGAGTTGGAAACGGAGATCAGCCAAGCGATCATTCGTTTCAAGAAGGAATACATGGGCCGGGGTCCGTTGTCCGTTCGGACCTACTTGCTCGACGACATGGCTTTGGTTCGACTTCAGGGGGTGTTGACTGCCGCCGAACAGAAATTAGCGCAGGTGGAGGAAAGAAGCCGAGGTAGAGACCTCATCAAACTGGTTAGGCTGGAATTGATCGAACATGGGAGGCCGCTTTTGGAGGCGGTCGTGAACGAAATTCTCGGGGTCAACGTGGTTAGCCTTCATACCGACATAAGCACGGCCACCGGCGAAAGTATCATTCTTTTCACGTTAGATCGAAAGCCAACCTATACCTCGGCTTGAAAAATTTCGCGTTCGCTTGACTTGAAAAGGGCCACCGACAATAATCTCCCTTAGACCGTGCAGAAAGAAAAGATGGCACCTTTTCCTGCTTTTCTTTTCGAATGGTCATTAACCGCGTTCAATCGTCTCTTGAGAAAATCGCTCAAGAGAATAAGGCCGGAGAAAACCACCCCTTCAGGTGTTTTCCCCGGCTTTTTTTGTCGGAAACTACGTGGAGGAAATCGATGCAGAAATTGATCCAGGGCATTCACCAGTTTCACAACGAGGATTTTCGACCTCTGCAAGATTTGTTCGAAAAATTGGCGAAAGGTCAAAACCCGGAAACGTTGTTCATCACCTGCTCGGATTCCCGGATCGATCCAAATCTGCTCACGCGATCCAAGCCGGGCGATTTATTCATCCTTCGGAACGCGGGCAACATCGTTCCCCCTCATGGTGCTTCGAGTGGCGGTGAAGCTGCCACCATCGAATTCGCCGTCGCTGGTTTGGGTGTGAAAGACATCATCGTCTGCGGACATACGCTTTGCGGCGCCATGAAAGGGCTTCTCGATCCGCAAGCGGTGGCCGGGCTTCCCGCCGTCGCATCTTGGCTTTCCAACGCGGAATCGACGCTCCGCATCGTTCGCGAGAATTATCGCCACCTGGACGACGAAAAACTCGTCACCGCGACCGTGGAAGAAAATGTGCTCGTGCAACTTGAGAACCTTCGAACGTTACCCGCCGTCGCGGCACGTTTGAAACGGGGCGACCTTCACCTTCATGGATGGGTTTACAAAATCGAAACGGGCGACGTTTTCGCGTATGACACCGGTGAAGGGCAATTCGTTCCTATCGCCCAGTACAAATACCCGACCAACGAATCCTCCATGCGTCGGCGTATGACGGGGAATATTTAGCGTGGTTTCAGGCATGCTGTGCACGCGGTGCCGTCGCCGTTTCCCTCGCCGGCGCACTGGTTCGGAGGTCGACGCACTCAACCGCTCCAAACTTAGAACGGTTAACGGTTGAATTGCATACAAAAAAACAATGAAGAAGCGTTCTGTAGGGTGGGTGGAGCGAAGCGCAACCCACCGTCGCCTCGACCTCGAAGGCGCACCACGGACCCGAATCCTGGTTCTGACGGGGAATTTGGGCAGAAACGACGCACGCCATCCTATCCGAAGCGACGGTGGGTTCCACGAGTACGTTTCACTCACCCTACGGCTAGTAACTTGTCCGTATGCGATCCGGTCGTTAAACGATCTAATGACGTGTCCGTAGTCTTCACATTCAAGAAATGATTTAAAGAAAGCGATTAACCGCCGCGGGGTAGCTTCCATCGCTGGTTTGGTGACTACCTCGCGGGGTGTTCATTCCGTGCTAATTTCCGGCGGCAGCCGCCAATTTTTGCGCCGCTTCAATCATCGGCAGAAATGCCGTTCGATCGCCTTGCAGGTCCGGCCCCACGGCGGCTCGCGCTCGTTGCAGCGCGTTGCCGAACGTCCCTTCCCCTTTGTGAGGCGAATCTCTTAACACCATCGCAAACTCCGCGACCGCGGCCGCAAAACGAAAATCGACCGAAGCTGCGTCGGATTTACCTTTCGAATCGATCACCGGGTGGGTGATCAGTTGACTGACCTCCGCTCCGGGATCTTTGTAACGGATTTTCACGTGCATCAATTCTTTCGTGTCCGCTGGCACTTTGACTTGGACTTCTTTCTGGTAGCGAAGCTTGTCGACTTTGGGCACGGAAATCTCCACGCCGGGCGGAACGATTTCATAAAGGGCGGTCACGGTGTGCCCCGATCCGATATCGCCCGCGTCTTTGGTGTCATCGTTGAAATCTTGGTCTCTCATGAGACGATTTTCGTAGCCAACCAAACGATATGCTTGCACGTTCATCGGATTGAATTCGACTTGGATTTTGACATCGGTCGCCACCACTTGCAGAGCCGCGCCATGTTCGACGAAGACTCGGCGAGCTTCCTCAAGGGAATCGATGTACGCGAAATGGCCGTTCCCGTAATGGGCGAGCTTTTCCATGGTGGAGTCTTTGAGGTTGCCTCGACCGAAGCCCAGCACGGAAAGGAAGACGCCGGTTTTGCGCTTTTCTTCGATCAACCGAACCAAATCGCCTTGGCTGCTCACGCCGACGTTGAAATCGCCGTCGGTTCCGATGATGACGCGATTCGTTCCACCTTGAATGAACGACTTTACCGCCACGTCGTACGCTAACTTCAAACCTTCGCCGCCATTGGTCGAACCTCCAGCCGCCAAGCGATGCAGGGAACTTTCGATAACCTGTTTTTGCGTACCTGGCGTCGAGGGAAGCACGAGCCCGGCTGAACCGGCATACGCAACGATCGCCACGCGGTCTTCGGGACGCAACGTCTGGATGAGAAGCGAAAGTCCTTGTTTCAGCAGCGGCAATCGATCCGGTGAAGTCATCGAACCGGAGGTATCGACGAGGAACACGAGATTGCGAGGCGGTTGCTGTTCCAAAGGCACGCTCATCGCCCGTAGTCCGATCCTCACCAGCTTATGTTGCGGCTGCCAAGGGCAAGTGGCGACCTCGGTGCGAACATCAACAGGCTTGCCGTTGGAGGGGGACGGATCGTCGTAGTGGAAATAATTGATCATTTCCTCCACGCGCACCGCATCTTTGGGAGGCAATCGATTCTCTTGCATCAGGAATCGGCGCGTATTGCTGTAGGAAGCGGTATCGACATCAATGGAAAAGGTCGAAAGAGGCGTTTGAGCGGCCAAATGATACGGATTGTCAGCACGAGGATCGTAATTTTCGGATTGAGGCATGGACTCGATCGCAATCGCGGTACCCATTACGATATCTGCATTGCGCGCTCTATGTGCACCTCCGGCGGATTTCGCCTCTGTTTTCGTATCGGTTCGCAAGCGAAATTCAGCCCCACCTTTCTTTTCGCCGCCGCACCCAGGAAGGAATGAAAAACTCAGAAATGCCATCAAACCCGCGGAAAGGAGCCAAGCGGTCCGGTACGTGCCGACCATGGGAATCCTCCGAAATGGGGGAGAAAGGGAATCCATAACGAGATTGGTCTACGTGGAGGATCCCGAAGGTGTCGAATTATTCCCAAGCATTCAAGAAATTTTCAATGGGCCCCATGCGAACGCTCTAGCGAGAACTCCTGCAGCAATCGCCTCCAGGCGAGACGTTCCGCGGTGGGCCGAAAGAGATCGGCTCGTGCTCGGCACGCATGGCGAAGGCGTTTCAAAAAGGTCGGTTCCTCGACACATTGGTGCATCAGGTCCGCGAGAGCTTTCGTATCACCCACAGGGAAATAACCTGAATAGTCTTCGCCAAGCAAGCCAACATTGCCGTCGATGTAAGACGCCAACACGGGCACGCCGTGCACGATGGCCTCGGAGACGGCGTTGGCACCGCCTTCCAGGCGCGACGAGATCACCATCACATCGCTTGCCGCTAATGCCACCAACGCCTTTTTTCGCGGAAGTGGGCCGGTCCAAACATACCGACGATCGCGGCGCATGGCTGCTTCCGCCTGAAGGCGGTACCGATCTTCGAGGACCTCCCCCATTTGCCGAACTCGAAGTTGTGGGTAATCGGAAAGCAATTGAAGGGCGTGAAACGCTCGAAGCGGATCTTTGACATAGCGGAGATGCCCCATCACGCTGATGACGAATTCGGGTCGATCCCGTTTCGGCCGAGCTTGGATCGGTAACAGCGATTGATAAATCACGCGCACCTTGTCCTGCACATGGGAGGGGAGCGATCGGCTTGCCAAAGGATGAAGCACGATCAAACGGTCGGCCCATTCCAGCGATTGACGAGCGCGGGCGCTGCGACGAAGGTCGCGGTACAGGTCGGTTCCCGTGAGTGCGAGAACCAGCGGCGCGTGCGGGTGTGCGTGGCGATAGGATTTCAGTGCTTCGTGCGATTTTTTCGCGTGAAGGCCGATGAGTAGATCGCACGGCTTGCCGGACCAGTCGGATGTGATGCGTACCTGATGCCCCAACGTGCGCAGAAATTTCGCCCACCGCTCAGCCGTCACGCGGTTTCCCTTCGTGGAGCCGACCTGTGCGGGGCAAACCATTTCGATACGCATGAAAGCCTTTCGACCGAATTTCGCTTGCATCTGATCCAGTGTTTCGCAAACTGAATCCGAAGGTGAAAACCCGAACTTTTCAGGAAGATTATCATGAAACGATTTGGCTGGATATGGTGCTTTGTTTTCGCTGCGTCCGCGCTGGGGCAGGACGCGAAACGGCCCATGAAAGTGGAAGACCTCTTTCAGTTTCGCCGGGTGAGCGATGCACAAATAAGTCCTAATGGCGAATGGGTCGTTTACACTCAGGGCCAAGTCGATCTGGGGGCCAACAAGGTCCATTCCACGCTCTGGTTGGCTTCGAACCATACCACCAAATCGGTTCGCAAACCGCTCACGAACTCCCCGAAGAACGATCGCCATCCACGCTGGAGCCCAGACGGCAAAACGATTCTTTTCGAATCGAATCGCTCGGGAAGTTGGCAGCTCTGGGCGATTGATTTGGCCGGCGGCGAGGCGCGCCAAGTGACCGACCTTAGCACCGGCGCTTCTAGCGGGATCTGGTCGCGGGATGGCACGCGGATCGCCTTCGTCTCCACGGTTTGGCCCGAGTATTCCGCGAAGCTGTTCAAGGAGAGCGATGACCTCAACCGGAAACGGGCGGAGGAAGCAGAGAAAAGCCCCATCAAAGCTCGCGTTTTCACCCGTCTCTTTTTTCGCCACTGGGATGAGTATGTCGAAGATAAACGCCAACACCTTTTCGTGACGGCCTTTGACAAGGCCGGCATTTCGGAACCGAAAGATGTCACTCCGGGCGACCGCGATGCTTATCCCACGTCGTCGACCTTCTCCGTGGGCGATGACTATTGCTTCAGCCCCGATGGCAAATACCTCGTGTTCACCGCGACGCCGAAAAAGAACGAGGCATGGAACACCAACTTCGACCTGTGCCGCGTTCCCGTTACGGGCGGAACGACCGATTGGGAAACGTTGACTTCGGGCAACTTGGCCGCGGACGGTGCGCCAGCCTATTCAGGCGATGGTAAGAAGCTGGCGTATCGCGCGCAACGCACCGCGGGGTTCGAGGCGGACCGTTGGGAGCTTTTCGTCTGCGATTGCGATGCCTCTGGAAAACCCACCTCCAAGGCGAACAGCATAACTGCGAACTGGGATCGTTCCGTCGACGCCTTCGTTTGGCATGCCGCTGGGTTTTATCTCACCGCGGAAGAAGAAGGATACGCTCGGCTATTTCGGCTCGACTTGAAACAAACCGATCCCATCAAATTGACGACGCAAGGTTCGATCAGCAGTCTTTCGATTTCCGAAAACAAATCGTTGGCTTTGACGCAATCGTTTCTCAATATTCCGCCGGAAGCGTACCTGTTCAAGGAAGGTGCGGAAGGTGAGCCGGACCATTGGGATGCCTCGCAGGCAAACGCTTCGCATCTGAAAACGTTGAACCTGCCTCGGCCCGAGAGCGTGACGGTGAAGGGTGCGGGTGGCACGCCCATGCAGATGTGGATTTTGAAACCGCCAGGGTTTGATGAATCGAAGAAATGGCCGGTGGCGTTTCTCGTGCACGGCGGACCCCAGGGCGCCTGGATGGATGGTTGGAGCAATCGCTGGAACCCTGAAATTTGGGCGGCACAAGGATACGTTGTCGCCTTGCCCAATCCCCGAGGTTCCACCGGATTTGGCCAAAAATACGTCAACGAGATCTCCGGCGATTGGGGTGGCAAGTGCTACGAAGACCTGATGGCGGGAGTCGCTTACCTCGAAACCCTTCCCTACGTCGATTCACAACGGATCGCCACCGCGGGTGCCTCCTTCGGTGGCTACATGATGAATTGGTTTTCAGTGAACACCGGCAAATTCAAGTGCATCATCAACCACTGTGGCGTCTGGAACTTCGAAAGCATGTATTCCACCACCGAAGAACTCTGGTTCGACGAATGGGAACATGGTGGACCACCCTGGGGCAAAAATCGTAAGTCCTATGAAAAGCATTCGCCGCATCGCTTGGCCGGCAATCTCGAAAAGTATCGCACCCCCACGCTCATCATCCACAACGATCTCGATTTCCGGGTGCCCGTCAGCGAAGGCATTCAAGTCTTCACCATCTTGCAGCGTCTTGGCGTTCCCTCGCGTTTCATCAATTTTCCCGATGAAGGCCATTGGGTGCTGAAACCTCGCAACAGCGAATATTGGCACCGCGAAGTCTTCCAATGGCTCACCAAGTACGTCCCACCGGGCGGTCGCTAAATGGTGTCCAAAGGATCACTAGGTTCGTGTGTGATCCGAGCTTGAGCGCCCGTGACAGACGCTACGACGGTACCCCTCGCGGGCACTCAGGCTTGGAGGCCGACATGAGGCGTTTCTAGGAGATCTGTCTTATTTCGCACGGAGTTTAACGAACGGATCGCATACGGACAAGTCACTAGCCGTAGGGTGGTTGAAACGTACTCGTGGAACCCACCGTCGCTTCGGATAGGATGCCGCGCGTCGTTTCTGCCCAAATCCCCCGTCAGAACCAGGATTCGGGTCCGTGGTGCACCTTCGAGGTCGAGGCGACGGTGGGTTGCGCTTCGCTCCACCCACCCTACGGCAAGTTT
>WBZS01002591.1_pt1 | contig 10880 bp, 8 predicted proteins | sample 5204201 | NCBI WGS metagenome assembly WBZS01 (sample SAMN12344357, study PRJNA552823) | activated sludge metagenome | biome: Activated sludge suspended growth; feature: Nitrification reactor; material: Wastewater; isolation source: activated sludge from nitrification reactor of wastewater treatment... | reverse complement strand
AAGATCGCGCACAAGCGCGCCTACGAGATCGTCGAAAGAATCCAGTTCGACGGCATGCAGTTCCGCCGCGACATCGGGCATCGCGCCATGGCGCCGCGCAAGCCGTGAGCGCGGCGGTCGACGCCGATGCCGTCAAGACCTATCTGCTCGATCTGCAGCGGCGCATCGTCGACGGACTGGAAGCATTCGACGGCATGCCGTTCCGCAGCGATGCCTGGCAGCGTCCGGCCGGCGGCGGCGGCATCTCGCGGCTGATCGAGGACGGCAATTTCTTCGAGCGCGGCGGCTGCAATTTTTCGCATGTCATGGGCGACAACCTGCCGCCCTCGGCAACCGCCGGGCGGCCGGAGCTCGCCGGCGCGAGCTTCGAGGCGATGGGCGTGTCGCTGGTGGTGCATCCGCGCAACCCCTACTGCCCTACCGCGCATCTGAACGTGCGCTTCTTCATCGCACGCAAGAGTGGCCTCGATCCGGTGTGGTGGTTCGGCGGCGGCATGGATCTGACGCCCTACTACGGCTTCGAGCAGGACGCGCGACACTTCCACGCCACCTGTCGGGCCGCGCTCGAACCGTTCGGCCCCGATGTCCACGCCCGCTACAAGGCCTGGTGCGACCGCTATTTCTTCCTCAAGCATCGCAACGAACCGCGCGGCATCGGCGGCATTTTTTTCGACGACCTCAACGAAGGCGGCTTCCAGCGCTGTTTCTCGCTCACGCAAAGCGTCGGCGACGACTTCCTCGACGCCTATCTGCCTATCGTCACCCGCCGGCGCGACATGCCTTACGGCGAGCGCGAACGCGATTTCCAGGCCTACCGGCGCGGCCGCTACGTCGAATTCAACCTGGTGTGGGACCGCGGCACGCTGTTCGGGCTGCAGTCGGGCGGGCGCACCGAATCGATCCTGATGTCGCTGCCACCGATCGTCAAATGGCGTTACGACTGGCAACCGGAGCCGGGATCGGCGGAAGCCAGGCTGTACAGCGACTTCCTGATCGAAAAGGACTGGATCTGACGCCCTGCACCCCCAGAAGCCGCATGGATACTGGCTCGCAGGCCGGCCATGCTCGAACACCGCATGGATAGTGGCTCTCAGGCCTGCCCTGCCGCGGCCGGCCGCACGATGGCGCTTGCCTGGCTCAGGCAGCGGCCAGCGCCGCGTCGCGGTAGTGGCGCTGTGCGTCGGCCTCGCGGCCGAGCCGCTCATTGAGCCGCGCCAGTTCGACATGGGTGGCGCGCAGCGGTTCGACCGACAGCGCCGCCTCGAGGTAGCTCTGCGCTTTGCCCCACAGTTCGTTCTGCACGCATAGCCGGCCCAACATCAGCAGCAGCCGGGCATCGCGCGGCTGGCGCTTGAGCCAGGTTTCCGCTCGGCTGATGCGCGCCAGCAGGTCGCCGCCGGCGCTCTCGCCATACATCTCGGCCATTGCCGAATCCCATTGCGCATCGAGCCAGCGTTCCAGCAGTTTCTGCGCGGTGGCCGGATCGCCGGCTGCGGTCAGCGCGCGCGCCGCAGCCTGCGCGACACGCCGGTCGGCCTGTTCGTCGTCCGGCAGGCCGGCCCAGTATCTGGCCAGCGCCGCACGGTCGCCGTCGCGCGCCTGCAGCGCGGCGAGATTGGCGCGGCGCTTGATCGGCAAGGCCTCCTCGGGCGACATGGCGCGATGCTTTTCCAGTTGCCGCGCCAGCCGCAGCATGTTGTCCGATTCGCCGCGTGCCTGCGCCACCCGCAGCGACAGCCGCAGCGCCGCGATATGACGCTGGCCGCTGGCGCGCAGCAGTTCGAGGCGCTCGTGCGCGTCGTCGAACTGGCGCGATTGAAGGGCGATCTCGGCTTCGGTCATCAGCCGCGCGGTGCGAAATCCCGCATCGTGTTCGCGCGCGCGGTCGAGCCACAAGCGCAGGCGCGGCTCGTCGCGCAGGGCGCCGGCGGCGCGCGCAGCCAGCAGCGCGGTCAGGCCCGGCGATGCGCCGCTGTCATAGGCAATCTGGGCCCGCTTGAGCGCCTGGCCGTGGCGCCCCTCCAGTTGCAGGCGGGTGGCATTGACCAGGGCGTCCACCGCGCGTTCCTGCCGCTTGCGGGCGCGAAACGCCGCCACCTGCACCGGCATCGACAAGGTTTGCGCCACCAGGCGCAGCAAGCCGTAGAACAGGAAGAAGCCGCCGACCAGCAACACCACGAGCAGATTCAGCGACAGCTCGATCCGCCACGGGTTGGCCACGATCAGCACGTAACCGTCGTTGTAGCGCGCGGCAACCGCCAGACCGGCCGCCACCGCAAACAGCACCACCAGCCAGATCAGCGCACGCACTAGGGTTTCGCCTTGGCGGCGGATCTGGCGGGGGCGCGCTCGACTGCACGTTCGACCACGCGCTCCGGCCCGACACGGGTCGCCGCCAGCGCCGCGACGGTCTCGTTGAGCGTCGGCAGATCGAGCGAAATGCCCGAGCCGGACAACTGCTTCAGGGTGGCCAGCGAATTCTGCACGGCCTTGGCGCGCTGATCGAAGTGCCGCTCGATCCATGCGTGCGCCTGGCGGATGTCGTCGCCGAAGGTCCGCACATCGCGCTGCAGCAGCGCGAGCCGCGCATTGAGCAGGCGCAGTTTGAGATTCTCGCGCAGGAAAAAGGCGTTCTCGGGCGCCAGCAACACCGGATCGGGCCGATCCAGCCGCTCGATCCGCACCAGCCCCTTCAACTCGTGCCACACATCCGCGACAAAGCCGCCGACCGCGCCCTGCGGCGTGTTCGCCTGCGCCGCGGCCGGCGCCGGCTGGCGCGGCTTTTCCTCGAACAACAACGGCAGCGCATCGACCGCGCCGACGACGTTTTCGAGCTTGAGCGCCATGCCGGACAGATCGGGCACCTGCACCAGCTTGAGCCGGTCTATGTCGCGCGCCAGCGCCTTGCGCAACGCCAGAAACTGGGGCCGGTCGGCGCGCGCCAGTTGCGCGTCGGCACTTTGCAGCGCCACCAGCGCACCCGGCACATTGCCGCCGAGCTGCAACTGCTGCACGGCGATGTTGATCGCATGTTCCACCTCGGCCAGCACCCGCTCGTCGCGCGTGCGGGTGACCTCCTGATACATCGATTCGAGCGCCGCCTGCTGGCCCTGCGCTTCGCCCAGCTTGGATTCGAGCGCACCGAGCTTGGCATGCAGCGCCTCGACCGATTCCTGGCTCTGGCGCGCCATGCCGCGGCTCTCCTTGGCCACGTTGTCGCCTTCCGAGAGCCGGCGCGCCAGATCGTCGTACAGGCTGGTCAGGCGCGAACGGGTTTCCACCCACTGCCAGCCGAGCAGCGCCAGCGCCAGCAGCGCGAGAATCACCGCCGGGTGACGCCAGCCGGCGCCGCGCTGCCCGTGGCGCGGCGGGGCCGCCGGTGCGGGCAGCGCCGCGGCGGGTGTCGGGTCTTCAGCTTGCGCGTCGCTCATGTCGTGTCGTGTTCAGCTGGAACGCCAATCGGTGCGGCGGGAGATGAATTTATCATCGATTGCGAAAATGCGAGAGCAGCCCCGCCAGCAGCCCGGCATCGGCCGGGCCGGTCAGCACCACCTGCGGCGCGCCGAGTTCGCGCGCCCGCTCGCCGATGCGCGCATGCGGCACGAACAGCGTGGTGCGCGCCAGCACTTGTGGCGCGGCCTCGCCCAGCATGTCGATCAGGTTGCCGGCGGCTTCGCTGCTGGTCAGTAGCAGCGCATCGAGCCGCCCGGCGCGCGCCAGATCGATCAGTCGATTCGCATCGCCGGCCGGCCGGCTGCGCCGATAGCAGGCGACGTATTCGACCGTAGCGCCGCGTTCGGCCAGCGTCTCGCCAAGCAGTTCCCGCCCGCTGTCGCCGCGAAAGATCACGGCGCGGCGGCCGGCCAGCTTGTCCGCAGCCAGTGCCGGCAGCGCCAGCAGCGCTTCCGAATCGAAGCGCTCGCGCGGCGCGATCACGTGCCCGATGCCGTGGCGCGCCAGCGCCGCCTCGCTCGAGCCGCCCACCGTCGCCGCCTGCAAGTGCGCCGGCCAGGCGCGGCCGCGCAGCAGCACCGGCAGCGCATGCTCGACCGCATTGGGGCTGACAAAGCAGGCGAAGTCGAACGCATCGAGCCGTTGCGCGATCGCCTCGAGCGCTGCGCAATCGGGCAGGGGCGAGATCTCCAGCAGCGGAAAGCGCAGCGCGGTGCCGCCCTCGGCCTCGATCGCCGCCGCCAGCGCCGCGCACTGCGCCGCCGGCCGGGTGACGACGATGGTCCGCCCGGACAACGGGGCACTGATCGCGGGCACAGCCGGCTGCGCCACGCCTCAGGCTCCCGGTAATGCCGCGAGGATTTCTTCCGCGCCCTGCGCGCGCAGCTCGTCGGCCAGCGCGCGGCCGAGCGCTTCGGGCTCGGCCAGCGCGCCGTGCTGCTCGGCGCGGACGATTCTCGACCCATCCGGCATGGCGACGAAACCGCGCAGGCGTAGCGTCTGCCCCTGCGCCTGGGCGTAGGCGCCCAGCGGCACTTCGCACGAGCCGGCCAGGGCACGCGACAGCGCGCGTTCGGCACGCACGCAGGCCTCGGTGATCGGATCGTTGAGCGGCGCCAGCCAGGCGGCCAGATCGGGCCGCTCGGCCAGCGCCTCGATGCCGAGCGCGCCCTGCCCGGCCGCCGGCAGCGACGCCTCGGCCGGCAAGGTTGCGCGAATGCGCGCGGCAAGCCCCAGCCGGGTCAGCCCGGCGGCCGCCAGTATGATCGCGTCGTAGTCGCCGGAATCGAGCTTGCGCAGCCGCGTATCGAGGTTGCCGCGCAGGCTTGCGACCGCCAGGTACGGATACTGGGCATGGATCTGCGCTTCGCGGCGCAGGCTGGAGGTACCCACCACCGCGCCCGGCGGCAGGTCGTCGAGGGTGGCGTACTTGTTCGAGACGAAGGCATCCAGCGGAACTTCGCGCGCCGCGGTGGCGATCAGCGCGAAACCCGGCGGCAGCACCATCGGCACATCCTTCATAGAATGCACGGCGATGTCGGCGCTGCGATCGAACAGCGCGCTTTCGAGTTCCTTGACGAACAGGCCCTTGCCGCCGATCTTGGCCAGCGGCCGGTCGAGGATCTGGTCGCCGCGCGTGGTCATGCCGAGCAGTTCGACCTTGCACGCCGGATACAGGGTCTGCAGCCGCGCCTTGACATGTTCGGCCTGCCACAGGGCGAGGCGGCTCTCGCGGGTGGCAATGACAATGCGGCTGGGCGCCTGGGTTGCGGTCACGATTTGCGAATCTTTCTGCTGTGGCCCGGCGATTGCTTCCCGGGGCACCGGTGGCCATCGGGGCTCGCCCGTATGTCCGGGGAAGGCCAAAGATTCTAACATGGGCGCCTGAGCGCAAATGCTGCCCACCGACCGTGCCGGCGACGTACCGGAACGTCACCCGAGCATTGCACAAAACAACCCGATCCGGAGCGACAATGAACGATCACGCCCCCGACAACAGGCCAGACCAATCGCCGGACAAGGATCTCCCGCTGCGCGAGGACATCCGCCTGCTCGGCCGCCTGCTCGGCGATACGGTGCGCGTGCACGAGGGCGATGTCGCGTTCGACATCGTCGAGCGCATCCGCCGCAATTCCATCGACTTCCATCGCCATGGCGACCTGGCGGCACGCCGGGAACTCGAACGCACGCTCGACGGGCTGACCATCGACCAGACCATGATCGTGGTGCGCGCGTTCAGCTTCTTTTCGCACCTGGCCAACATCGCCGAGGATCTGCACCACATCCGGCGCACCCGCGCCCACCTGATCGCCGGCAGCGCGCCGCGCGAAGGCAGCCTGACGCACGCGCTCGATCGCGCCGGCGCGGCCGAGCTCGCCGCGCAATCGGTCGCCACCTTTTTCGACTGCGCGCTGGTGGTGCCGGTGCTCACCGCCCACCCCACCGAGGTGCAGCGCAAGAGCATTCTCGACATCGAGATGAAGATCACCTGCCTGCTCGAAGAGCGCGACCGCGTGCAACTAACGCCCGAGGAGCGCGAGGCCAACGACGAAGCGGTGCGCCGGTCGGTGCTCGGGCTGTGGCAGACGCGCATGCTGCGCCATCACAAGCTGGCGGTGATCGACGAGGTGGCCAACGGCCTGACCTACTACGACCACACTTTCCTGCGCGAGCTGCCGCGCCTGTACAACCGGCTCGAAGACGACCTGGCGCGGCGCTACCCGCAACTGCCGCAAAGAGAGTTGCCACCCTTCCTGCGCATGGGCTCGTGGATCGGCGGCGACCGCGACGGCAACCCGTTCGTCACTGCCGAGGTGCTGCGCACCACGCTGCGCATGCAGTCCTCGCGGGTGTTCGCCTTCTACCTGGCGCAACTGCACAAGCTGGGCGCCGACCTGTCGCAGACCAGCATCGTGGTCGAGGTGTCGGCGGACCTCAAGGCGCTGGCCGAGCGCTCGCCCGACCACAGTCCGCATCGCGCCGACGAACTGTATCGGCGCGCGCTCACCGGCATCTATGCGCGCCTGGCCGCCACCGCGCGGTCGCTCGACCAGATGGAAGCGCAGCGCCACGCCATCGCCGAGGCGCCGCAATACGCCTCGGCGGCGGCCTTCGCGGCCGATCTGGATGTCATCCGCGACTCACTGGTTGCGCACAACTCCGGCCTGCTGGCGCGCGGGCGGCTGCGCCGGCTGCGCCGTGCGGTCAGCGTGTTCGGCTTTCACCTGGCCGCCGTCGACCTGCGGCAGAACGCCGATGTCCATGAACGCGTCATCGCCGAACTGTTCGCCGTGGCGCGGCCGGAAATCGACTACCTGGCACTCGACGAAACCGCGCGCATCGCGCTGCTGGCCGAAGAGCTCGGCACGGTGCGCCCGCTCGCCTCGCCCTATCTCGCGTATTCGGACGAAACGGCCGACGAACTGGAGATCGTCCGCACCGCGGCCGAGATGCACCGGCGCTACGGCGCGGCCTGCATCCAGAACTACATCATCTCGAAGTCCGACGGCGTGTCGGACATTCTCGAGACCGCGCTGCTGGCCAGGGAAGCCGGCCTGCTGCGCCCGCTCGAGGGTCGGCTCGACCTCAACATCATCCCGCTGTTCGAGACCATCGCCGACCTGCGCAACGCCGGCCAGGTGATGGCGCGCCTGCTCGGCCTGCCCGCCTATGCGCGGCTGCTCGGCTCGCGCGGCGCGGCGCAGGAGGTGATGCTCGGCTACTCTGACAGCAACAAGGACGGCGGCTTCCTCACCTCGGGCTGGGAACTCTACAAAGCAGAGATCGAGTTGGTCGAGGTGTTCGCGCGCCACGGCATCCGCCTGCGCCTGTTCCACGGCCGCGGCGGCTCGGTCGGCCGCGGCGGCGGGCCGAGCTACCAGGCGATACTGGCGCAGCCGGGCGGCGCCGTGCAGGGGCAGATTCGCATCACCGAGCAAGGCGAAGTGATCGGCTCGAAGTATTCCAATCCGGCGCTCGGCCGGCACAATCTCGAAGTGCTGGCCGCCGCCACCTTCGAGGCCACGCTGCTCGCCAAGGACCACGCCGCGCCATGCGTCGAGTATCTGCATGCGATGGACGAACTGTCCGCACTGGCGTTCGGCGCCTATCGCCGCATGGTCTATGAGACGCCCAGCTTCGAGCGCTATTTCTGGGAATCGACGGTGATCAGCGAGATTGCCGAGCTGAACATCGGCTCCCGTCCGGCCTCGCGCAAGAAGAGCACCGCGATCGCCGATCTGCGGGCGATTCCCTGGGTCTTCTCGTGGGCGCAGTGCCGCCTGATGCTGCCCGGCTGGTTCGGCTTCGGCAGCGCGATCGACGGCTGGCTCGACGCTCATCCGGATGGCATGGCGCTGCTGCGCGAGATGCATCGGGAATGGCCGTTCTTCGCCACCTTGCTGTCGAACATGGACATGGTGCTGTCCAAGACCGACGTCGGCATCGCCTCGCGCTATGCCGAACTGGTGAGCGACGCCGCGCTGCGCGAGGCGATTTTCCCGCGCCTGCGCGACGAGCTGCAACGCACCGTCGCCCGCCTGCTCGATATCACGCAGAGCGCCGAATTGCTCGCCGCCAACCCGCTGCTCAGGCGCTCGATCCGCAACCGCTTTCCCTACATGGACCCGCTCAATCACATCCAGATCGAACTGCTGCGCCGCTACCGCAGCGGCGACCATGCGGTGCGCGTCAAGCGCGGCATCCACCTGACGATCAACGGCATCGCCGCGGCGCTGCGCAACAGTGGCTGACCGGTGCGGCAAGGCAGGCTGGAAACCCGCATGGACAGGGCTTCTCCGGGCCGGCATGGCCACGAGCACCAGTTCATGCGGTTGTCCGGAGCGCGGCATCGCGAGTCGCCCTACACAATCTCGCCCTACAATCGCCTGCGAAACCATGGAGAAGGTATGACACGCGTAATCCCGGCCGACTTCGACGATCCCGGCCATGCCGCTGCGCTGGTCGAGCTGCTCAACGAATATGCCCGCAGTCCGACCGGCGGCGGCACGCCGTTGTCAGCCTTCGCCCGCGAGAATCTGGCGGCGCAGTTGCGCGTGCGATCGAACATCCATGTGCTGCTGGCGTTCGACGGCGAGCGCGCGATCGGGCTGGCCAACTGCATCGAGGGCTTTTCCACCTTCGCTTGCCGGCCGCTGCTCAACATCCACGACCTGGCGGTCACCCGCGAGCGGCGCGGCCGCGGTGTCGGCCGCCTGCTGCTGCTCCATGCCGAACAGCTTGCGCGCCGGCTCGGCTGCTGCAAGCTGACGCTGGAAGTGCTCGGCGGCAACGGCAACGCCCAGGCGCTCTACCGCTCGTGCGGCTACGCGCCGTATCAGCTCGACCCGGCGGTCGGCAGCGCGCTGCTGTGGCAGCGAGTGCTTTGAGCGTGCCCTTAGAGACGACCGCCGCGACGCAATCGGCATGAACGCGCCGCCCGCCAAACCGGCAACGCAGAACCCGGCGCTGCCCGATTTCTGGGAGCAGCGCTATCGCGACGGCGTGACGCCCTGGGATGCCGGCGGCGTCCCGCGCGCCTTGCAGGATTTCGTCGCCGAGCGGCGCGCGACGCAGGCCGGCGCCGCGCGCGTGTTGCTGCCCGGCTGCGGCAACGCCTGGGAAGCGCGCCATCTGTGCGAACTCGGCTGGGATGTGCTGGCGCTGGATTTCAGTGCCGCGGCCGTCGCCGGCGCGGCGCCGGTCATGGGCCGCTGGCGTGACCGGCTGCTGCTGGCGGACTTCTTCACCTTCGCCGCCGGGGCTCCGTTCGACCTCATCTACGAGCGCGCCTTCCTGTGCGCGCTGCCGCGCCACCTGTGGCCGGACTACGCAGCGCGCTGCGCCGGGCTGTCGCGCCCAGGCGGCCTGCTCGCCGGCATTTTCTACTTCGGCAGCGAGCCCAAAGGCCCGCCGTTCATGATCGAGCCGGCTGCGCTCGAGGCGCTGCTCGCGCCGCATTTCGCTCGCATCGACGACCGTCCGGTGGATGATTCGCTGCCGCTGTTTCAGGGCAGGGAGCGCTGGCAGGTCTGGCGCCGGCACGATTGAGGCGCCGCGAGCGCGTTCCCATGCGGCATGGCCGGCGGACCGCATCCACCGGGCTTGCGCGGCCGACCCGTCCGCAGATCGCCATTCCATGCGGGTCGCAGCCTGCCCCCGGGGCGACACCGGCCGCCGATGGCGTACAGTGTCGTCATGCGAACGGGCCGCCGCGCCGCGCAAGCTGCGGCAAACTGCCACGCCGCCAATCTGGATTTCCCGCCGGATGCGTGGCAGTATCGACCGCGCATTACAGAGGAGCGCAGTAGAGCGAATGCACACACTGATTGCGTTTGCCACGCAATGGGGCAGCAAGCTCGGCGGCATCAACAGCTTCAACGCCGATTTTCTGAGCGCCTTCGGCGCCGCTTACGGCGCCAGCGCGCAGGTGGTTTGCATCGTGGCCAGCGCGACGCCCGACGAGGTTGCCCATGCGCGCGCCGCCGCCGTGGCGCTGGTGCCGCTGCCCGATGCCGCCTCGCTGCCGCGCCACCTGTCGACGCGCGATTTCGTCTTCCAGGCGAGCCACGGCACGGCCGGCCTCGCCGAACTACGCCGCCGCGACATCCGCTTCCGGCCGGAAGCGACGATCTGGCTGGGCCACGACCGGGTGACCGGCGAAGCCGCGGTTGCCGCCGCCAGGGCCGCCGGCGGTCGCTCGGCGCTGATCCACCACATGAGCTATGCCGCCTACGAGGCGTTTGCCGAGAACGCGCGCGCGCCGCTCGAAAAGGAACTCTCGCAGCGCGCGCTGTTCCGCCGGGCCGACCTCGCGGTGGCAGTGGGGCCGCTGCTGCGCGAGGCGCTGGACGAGCTGCTCGGCCCGGCGCGGCCGGTGCACATGCTGATTCCGGGGCTGGCCGACATCGAAGTGCGCGAAGCGCCGCAAACCTTCACCGCCTTTTTCAGCGGGCGCCTCAGCGACGATGCGGCGCGCATCAAGCAGGGCCACCTGGGCGTCGCCGCGTTCGCGCGGGCACAGCACGAGGCGCGCGCCGCGGGCATGCCGGCGAGCCTGTGCCGGCAGCCGAAACTGGTGCTGCGCGGCGTCGATTTCGGGCGCCATGCCGACGCCATGGCCGGTCCGCCGCCGGCCGATACCAGGGCCGACCTGACGCGCTTCGCCGCCAATTATGCGCAGGGCGAGATCGACCTGCACCCGCTGCCCTACACCCAGGACCGGCGCCAGCTGTACGCCGAACTGAGCGGTTCGAGCGTCGCGTTGATGCCGTCGTGGCATGAAGGCTTCGGGCTCGCCGCCTGGGAGGCGATCGCGGCCGGCGTGCCGCTGATCGTCAGCCGCCAGAGCGGCGTCTATCGCCTGCTGGAACATCATCACCCGGAGGTCGGACCGGCCTGCGTTCATGCCGTCGAAGTGCGCGGCGCCA
>WBZS01002590.1_pt1 | contig 10886 bp, 6 predicted proteins | sample 5204201 | NCBI WGS metagenome assembly WBZS01 (sample SAMN12344357, study PRJNA552823) | activated sludge metagenome | biome: Activated sludge suspended growth; feature: Nitrification reactor; material: Wastewater; isolation source: activated sludge from nitrification reactor of wastewater treatment... | reverse complement strand
GCCACTGCGTTGCGCGCCTGCCGTGGGCGTGGGAACGAGACGCGCCGAGGCATCGCCCCCTCGTGTCCGCACGTCCACCACGGCAATGTCCGTCGCGATGAGGCGCACCTCGGGTGGCCGCCCGTAGGTCGTATTCGTCCCGCGCTCACCACGATAGGCGTAGAGGTTGATGCGGTGACCCGGCTTCAACTGACCGCCGATGACCTCATCAAAGCGCGCCGGGAAGGAGATGATCTCCAGCCCCAGGTCCGACACATAACGCACCTGCTCGGGGGTCAGGGCCGACAGCTCGGTGACCATCTGGCCCTTGCTGATGTTGCGCGTGGTCATGCGCCCCACCACCTCAGGCGCAACGGGGGCATTCTTGGCCTCCGCCGCCGACACCTCCTTCTCCTCGATCATGTCCTGAGTGATGACCGTGTAGGAGGGGATGTCCTGCTTGATGAAGGCCACTTTGCGAGGCGGTGGAGCTGGCTCGGCGCGCGGCCAGCTAATTATGATTCCGACCACCCCCAAAAGCAGAGCTAATGCTAGTAAGAACGGTCTTAGGCTCATACTTTCTCCAGGTGTCGCGCCCGTACGTCAGCGCCAGGATTGTGCGGCCCAGGCGGCCCTCGAAACGGTCCGCCTGGTTGACCTTCGGCAGGTCCATCTCCCGCTTGATGCCATTCAGCGTCATGCTGTCCAGCGCGCCGCCCATCATGTTCAACACCAGCCTGGCGCGCTTCGGTCCCAACTCGTCGCGCAGCTTCAACCCGTTCTCGACCGCGTCGGGCCGAGGCGTCGCCAGCACAAACCAGTCGTTCACGTCGTCGCGGATGGACAGGGAGCCGCCAAGCATTGCGTGCGGCCAATGGCCGTCGATCACAGCCAGGACGTGATTGTCCATTTGCTCCCGCAGCCAGCGCATGACCAGCTGGGGCGACAGATCGCGGCAGTTCTCGTAGTCCATCGGGGCCAGGGTGACGCCCTTCCACTTCAGCGGTTCAACGTCCGCCTGGGTGATGAGGTCGAACATGTGGGGGGCTTTGGGGTCGGTCAGCGGGGCAAGGGCCGACTCCCCATAGGCGAACTCGGTCAGGAAGACGGGCAAATGCGTGCGGCGTGCGAAGTACAGCGCCGTGTCGATGGCCAGCGTCGTGCGGCCGGTGCCGCCAGAGTAGGAGGTGAATGCGACAATGCGCTTGCTGGGCAGGTCGGTCGACAGACCGTTGGATCGCCGCGCCTCCTCCAGCCAGTGCTGGGGCCGCGCCATGAAGTCGGCCCCGCTGACGTTGAGGACGTTGCCTTCCGTCAGCAAGCCGCGCAGCATGTCGGTGGTGTAGGGGTGCGGAACCAGATCGTCGAAGTCAACGATGACCAGGTTCGCGCCCGGCAGCGCGTCGTAGACCTGTCCGGTGAACAGGGCCTTGTGGGTCGATGTCCCATTGATGCCAGCGCGTTGCAGTGAATCGAGCACGTCGAGCGTGCGGGTGGCGACTACGACTTTCATAGTGCCTCGTCTGGGGAAATGGGGTGAAGCGAAGCGAATGGCCCTATCATATCAGCATATCGAGCGACCCGGACTAGTCAGCAGGTTACCAGACTCTGACGAAATACTGACGTGTTACCTACTATTAACCGTCGTAGGTTTCTATATGCTATAATAATGTCCATGTCCGCCAGCGCTTGCCTCTGCCCGTCCGCCGCCAGCCAACAGACGCCATGACGGACCGCGCCTGGTCGCCCCTCCGCCGCCTGGGGCTTGCGTTCCAACACCTCTTCCACCCTGACGCTCTCGGGGCTGCCGCTGCGCCAGCGCCCGCGATCAACGGCGTGGCTCTTCCGCTGCGTCTTCGCCTCGACGGTGGCCCGCCCCGCGAGATAAACGATGCGCTACGCCAGGCCCCCCGCCTGCTCCTTGTCGACCCGCCTGGCGGCGATGGGCCATCTCTGCTGGCGGCGCTGGCCGCGCGCCCTGTCGTCACCCCCTACTGGGGCATCCTGCTGACCACTGCGCCCGCCGTGTCCCCGGAGCCATTTGCCGCCCAGGCCGCAGCGGCGCGCGGCGCGCGTCAACGCCCCAACGCCATCGCCGCCGCCCTCGCCCAGGGGCAGGTCGTGTGGCTCGTCGCCAACGTCGAGGCCGATACGGCCCTTGCCGAGTGGCTCACCGCCTGCGTCGCCGCTTACCCCAACTCGCGCCTCATCGTCCTGAGCACGCGGGCGTCCAGCGCCGTCTGGCCCGGTGATGTGACGCGCGCCACCCTCGACGCCGACTGGTCCCTCGCCCGCGCCTGGCTCTTGCAGACTAGCGCCGACTCCCGCCTGACCCTGGGCCGCATCGGCAGCCACGCCGAGGCTCGCTCGGCCGCGGCCGCCAGCGCCGCCTTGCGTAGCATCCTCACCGAGCCACTTCCCCCAGGCGGGCGACTCGCCCCCCTGTACGCCGCTTGGCTCGCGCGGCTACTGGGTAACGGCGATGACAACGCAACCCGCCCCGCCGCCGACGCAGCCTGGCAGTCGCAACTCAGCGGGGAGCCGCTGGCCTACGACCCAACGCTGGAGCGGCTGATCTATGAGCCGAGGCCAGGCGCATGGAGCTTCGCCCATCCTGCCCTGGCCCACCATCTTGCCGCCTGCTCGCCATCGGCCACCCTCGCCGCCCTGACCACCCATCTGGCAGACCCCGACTGGCGCGAAATCATCGCCCTCTGGGCCGCCCGGTCCCCCGACGCCACCACCCTCCTCGACCGCGCCCTGGCTTCCTTCCGCTCTGCCCTCCCCGACGCCCCGGCTGCCCATCTCCAAGCCCTCACCACCCTCGTCTTGCGTATCCTCGAAGAGATGCCCGATCCGCCGCGCGATGCGCGGGAGGTTGCCCTCGTGGGCGCCCTCGACACGCTCCAACGCGCGCAGGCCGAGGCCGACACGGCCACGATTCGCGCCCTGGGCCAGAGTCTGGCCGACCACCAGGGCATGCTCGATACGCGCGACCCTATCGCGGGCGCGCTGGCCCTGGCCCGCTACCCATCGCCCCACGTGCGCGCCGCCGCCGTCGCCGCCCTCGGCGCATCGGGCAGCGAAAGCGTGCGCCGCGAGTTGCGCGCCCGGCTGGCCGACGACGACCCTATTGTCGCCCGCGCCGCCGCTGAGACCCTGGGCCACGCTGGTGAGCGGGGCGTTGCGCCCCTCGTGCTGACGCTCGGCGATCCCCGTGAGAGCGCGCGGGAGATGGCAATTCTCGGCCTGGCCATCGCTGCTGAGGCGGCCATCCCCAGCCTGACCGACGTCATCGTCGGTCACGATGCGCGCGCGGCCGAGGGCGCCTCCCGCGCCCTGGCGGACATGGGTGCGCTGGGCGCACCGGTCCTGGCGAACGCGCTACTGGCCGCGCCGACGTCGGGGGTCGCAGATGCCCTCGTCGATCTCGGCCGCCGTGATCCTGCCCTGGCCCTCAGCGTCCTGGCGGCGCCCGGCGCGCCCTCGCGGCCCCAGGTGGCAGCCCTGCTGAGCCGCATGGGCGCGCCGATGCGCCTCGCCCTCATTGAGGAACTCGGTCGGCCGGGCAGCCCGGCCGCCGACCTCGCCATCGACATGTTGGCCGAGTCGCCCGATCGCGACCCCGCCGTGGTCGTGGCCCTCACCCGCGCCCTGGGCGACCCACGGGTGAGAGTCCGCGTGCGTGCCGACGCCGCGCTCAGCCGCCTGGGGGCCGAGGCCGTGCCCCTTATGCTAAGAACCGCCGCCGCTGAGCCGGAGCTACAGGGCCGCGTGATCGAGATCGCCTCCCGCTCGCCCGGCGTGGTCATTGATGCAACCCTGGTGACGGCCCTGCTGCAGGTCATGCGGCGCGCCGACCCCGAGACGCGGCGCGCCGCCGCACGCCTGCTCGGCCAGACCCCCACACCCCAGGCGATCGCCAGCCTGCTGGCCGCGCTGGGCGACCCTGATCCCGGCCTACGCATCGAGGCAGCCCAGGCGCTCGCCGCCGCCGAGATTGCCGATGCCGGGGACCCCATCGCCACCGCGCTGGCGGGAGAAGCCGACCCCGAGGTACGCGCCGCCCTCCTGGCCGCCCTCGCCCACCTCAACCCGGCGACAGCCCTGCCGCCGTCCGTGACCGCCCTCGGCGACCCCGACGACCGCGTCCGCAAGGCGGGCATCGCCATTCTCCGCCAGGTTGGGCCGCGTGCGGTCGATCCCTTGATCGAAGCCGTGTGCCTCGGCGGCAATACCGTCTTGCGCGGCAACGCCATCGACCTGCTGGCCGAATTTACGGCGCGCGCCGCGACTACCGCCGAGCCAGCCTACGAGGTGGCGCGCGTGTGGCATGGCCTGCTCACTCAACGTTTTTCCGCCAGGGGCGCGCTCGATCGCACTGCCGACCTGGGCTGGTGGGGGCACGGCCGCGAAGTCTACCTGGCCTATGTCACTGCCGATACCTTCAGCGCATACCAGGACGCGCGCGACCTGGCCGACGCCAGTCGCCATCTCTACTGGCTGACCGAGGGTGAGGCCTGGCTGCGCCCCCAGGTCCAGGAGGTACTGCGCTCCCTGGGCCGCCTCGGCAAGCAGGCGGAGGTCTACCTGTCCACGGCGGGCGGTGAGGCCTCGGGGGTGACCAACCGCCGCCACGGTCTTCAGTCGCTGGAGCAGCGACTACGCAGCCTGGAAGATGCCCTGGACGCCTCGCGCCTCGACCTGGCGCCCTTCCTGGACGTGATTCGTCACTGGCGTGAACTGGTGCGCCGCGCCGCCGTCGAGGCCAGTGGCGCACCGGACTTGACCCTCTCCCTGGTGACAGAGCGCGTCCGCCTCCACAATGGCCGCCCTGTGACGCTGGCCGTCGTGGTTCACAACGGGGGCGATGGCGCGGCCCGCGCCGTCCGCGTCTCGCTGGACAGCAAGGCCGTGGCTCGCGCCGGGTTGACTATGATGGAAACGTCCTGGCTGCTGCCAGCCATCGAGCCGCAACAAACCTACCGCCTCGACCTGCGGGTCCAGGCCACGCACGATGGGAACGTGCCGCTCACCTTCCGGCTGCGTTACGAAGACGCCCATCGACTCAGCCACACGGGCGGGAACCGCGTCGTCGTGCAGTTGGTGCGCGACCAGCCGTCGCCGCGCGACATTGGCCTCAACCCCTACATTGCCGGCCCCCCCATTCGCGTGCAGGAGATGTTCTTCGGCCGGCAGGCCACCCTCAAGTGGGTCGAGGAGCAGCTCGTTGGCAAGCATGGTCACAACGTCCTCATCCTGTATGGGGAGCGCCGCACCGGCAAGACATCGGTGCTGTACCACATTGAAGGCCTGCCGCGCTTTGGCGGCGGGCGCTACGTCTTCGCCCTACTCGATCTCCAGCAGATGGCCTACTGGCTCGACACCACGGCCCACTTCTATTACGGGTTGGCGCATCGACTGCGCGACAAGCTCGCCGAAAAGGGCATCACCCTGGCCCCCCCCTCGCTGACCGACTTCGAGACCATGCCCGGCCTGCGCTTTGACGAGTTCATCCGCGACGCCGTCGCTGCTCTGCAAGGCCGTACACTAGTCATCATGCTCGACGAGTTCGACCTGCTGCTAGACCGCTTCCGACGCGGCCTCATCGACCTGTCCGTCGCCGACCACATCCGCGCCCTCATCCAGCACCAGAATCAGCTGGCCTTCATCTTCACCGGCGCGCACAGCGTGCGGGCCATGGTCGAAGACCCCAAGACCATCCTGTTCAACACCGCCTTCCGCCGCCAGATCGGCTTCCTGGCCGAGAGCGACGCTCGACAGCTGATCTGCCTGCCCGTCGAAGGCCTGGTGGAGTACGACGACCTGGCCGTAGACCGCATCCTGGACGTCACCCACGGCCACCCCTACTTCATCCAGTACATTTGCCACACCCTCTTCGAGGCGATCAAGGCGGAGAACCGCCACGCCATCGACCTGACCGACGTCATCGACGCCCTACCCCATGTCATCCAGGATGCGATGGGCAATATCGCCAACGGCTACGCCCAGCTCAGCGCCGAGCACCGCGTCATCCTCGCGGCCCTGGCTCGCGTGGTGGGGCAGGGACGGCGCTACGTCGGCATTGAGGAGGTGGTTCAAAAGCTGGAAGAGTACAACATCAACATCCTGCGCCGCGAGCGCGATCAACTGATCGAGGACCTGAAGCGCCGCGATTTTATCGAGGGCGACCCCCCCGCCAGTATCGAACGCATCGGATTCACCATGGACTTGGTGAAAATGTGGCTTTCTCAGCAGGCTGACCATGAAATGCGTGACTATCAAGGCCTCTCAAACGTCATTTGACAAGGGAGGACGACGCGCGTATGGTGAAGGGTGTGATCGTGAAGAACCTTCACCAGTCTTCGCTTACCTTCACAGAATAGGGAGAGGCGTCATGTGGGACAGCGCCGGCCTGACGAGCCCCTATATCATCGATGAGCCGGTCCGCACCGTCGAGGACTTCTATGGCCGTGACGCGGAGATCGCCACCCTGCTGGCGCGCATCCGACGGAGCACCTCGACGGTCGTGCTCGCGCCGCCGCGTATGGGAGCAACGTCCCTCCTGAACCGCCTGCTACAGCCCGACATCCAGGCCAGCCTGGAGGAGGCTGTGGTTGGGATGGAGTTCATCGACTGCGCCGATCGAATCCGCTACCCCATCGACTTCTACCGCCGTGTGGCCATGGCCCTCATGGCGACGCAGCCCGACCTCGGCCTCGACCCGCTGCTGGAGGATGAGCGTGTCCTGGCCGACGCGGTGACCTTCGCGATTCGCCATCTCGACCGCCGCTGGGTGCTCCTCCTCGACAACTTTGAAGCCCTCGCCGAGTTCCCGGCCCACTTCTTCGACCACCTGCGCGCCTGCGCCAATGACGGCAAGCCAGTCCTCATTCTGACCAGCCGCGTGCCCCTGGACGACCTGCGCCTGCCCACCAACGGCGGTTCGCCCTTCGGCAACGGCATCCCGGTGCTACGCCTCGGCGCGTGGACCGACGAGGACCTGGCAATCTTTCTTTCCACCTCCTCGCGACGGTCCTCGGTAGATCTGCGCCCCCTGTGCGACGAGATCGTGTCTCTGGCGGGGCACGTCCCCGCCTTTGTGCAGCACGTTGCGGGCGCGTGCCACGAAGCCCTCAACACCGGCGCGATGGACGTCGAAGCCCTGGTCCCGACGTTGGCCGAAAGCCTGCGCGAAACCTTCGACCAGGTGTGGCACAGCCCTTCCCTGCGGCCCGCCGAGCGCGACCTGCTGATCGCCCTCACCTATGGCAACAGCCCCCCCCTCAGCAATGGCATGGCCGCCGCCGCCGCCAGCCTGGTGCGCGCCGGCTACCTGACCTCCGACGGCGAGATTGCCTCACGCCTGTTCACCGACTATCTGCGCGCCACGGTGCCCCGCGTCTTCGTCGAGCCGGCTGCCCGCAAGGTGCTCATCGCCGGTCGGGTCCGCAGCCTGCCGCGCCGCGACTTTGACCTGTTGCTGTTCCTCTACAGTAACGCCGGCATGGTGTGCGAGACCGACGACATTCTCGACAATGTGTGGGGCCTGCCCCTCGACCGCCAGGGACCGAGCGATGCGACCATGGTCTATCAGCGCATCCGCGCCTTACGCCAGGAGGTGGAGGAGAATCCTAAGAAACCACGTCACATCCTGAATGTCCCGGGTACTGGGTATCGTTTCGAGAACTATTCACCGCTAGACTGAGTCTCCTGCCCTATTCCCCACGGTCGCCCCCCAACGGCTGTGTCGCAGCTCTTAGTGAACCACGCATTCCGTGGCGACGGCACATGCGCCGGCCGCGCCTCTTGCGATGCGCGACCACCGACCACCCGGCTCGGTGGCGATGTTGCGCAGGCATGGAGACCCTGCTCCTGCTTGCCGCACACCCGCGCCTATGCTATGCTTTCGGGGCCAGTAGCGACATGGGGGTGGTTTCGGCCCGGTGGCCGGCCCGGTCTTCAAAATCGGTGGCGCGGCGTGAAGCGGCGCGGTGGGTTCGACTCCCATCCATCCCCGCCTGAGAGAGTTGTAACCAGCCCAGCATGGATGCCCTCACCTTCTGGAAGACGACTACCATGGACCAGGCGAACCTTCTCGTGCGCCTCATCGATGTGCTCAGCGAGAACGGCATTCGCTACTGTGTCATTGGCGGCCAGGGCGTGAATGCCTACGTCGAGCCGCTCGTCAGCCTGGACCTTGACCTCGTGGTGGCCGTCGCGCAGTTACCTCTGGTCGAGGGGATTCTGGCCCGCGACTTCACTGTCAAGCCGTTTCCACACAGCCTCAATGTCTCGCTGCCCGGCTCCGACCTGCGCGTCCAGATTCAGATGGACAGCCGCTACGCTGACTTTGTGGACCGCGCGACAGTACGCGCGGTCCTGGGTATGCAACTGCCCGTCGCCTCGGTCGAGGACGTGCTGCGCGGCAAGGTGTGGGCCGCCTCGGACGCCACTCGTCGCGGCAGCAAGCGCCAGAAGGATCTGGCCGACATCGCCCGGCTGATCGAAGCCTACCCGCCGCTGAGGGCCTTCGTCCCGCCCGATATTCTCGACCGCCTCATCTAGCCCAGACTATTCTCATTCCGGAGAGCCTTGTGCCGCCCATTGTTCGCATTACCCACATCGGCCACCACGTCGGCGAGACCGTCACCCTCCACGGCTGGGTCTACAACCGTACCGACAAGGGCCGCCTCCAGTTCGTCCAGGTCCGCGACGGCAGCGGCGTGATTCAGGCCGTCGCCTTCAAGAAGAACCTCGCGGAGGATGCCTTCGAGGCCGCCCGCCACGTCACACAAGAGTCGTCGGTCATCGTCACCGGCACGGTGCGCGAGGACCCGCGCTCGCCCAGCGGCTACGAGATGGACGTCACCGACTTTGTGGTCGTTCAGACCGCCCAGGACTACCCCATCAGCCCCAAGGAGCACGGCGTCGGCTTCCTGATGGAGAATCGCCACCTGTGGCTACGCTCCGCGCGCCAGACGGCCATCATCCGCATCCGCGGCACGATCATTCGCGCCATCCGCAACTGGCTCGACGACCACGACTTCCTGCTCGTCGATACGCCCATCCTGACGCCGGCCGCCGTCGAGGGCACGACAACCCTGTTCGAGACCGACTACTTCGGCGAGCCGGCCTACCTGACTCAAAGTGGTCAGCTCTACAATGAGGCCAATATCTTTGCCTTCGGCAAGGTGTACTGCTTTGGCCCCACCTTCCGCGCCGAGAAGTCGAAGACCCGCCGCCACCTGACCGAGTTCTGGATGGTCGAGCCGGAGATGGCCTTTGCTACCCTCGAAGACTACATGGATGTCGCCGAGCAGATGGTCAGCTACGTGGCCCAGCAGGTGTTAGCCAATCACCGCGCCGAGCTGGTCGACATCCTGGAGCGCGATGTCACGCGCCTGGAGAGCATCGTCCCGCCCTTCCCGCGTCTCAGCTACGACGACGCGGTGACGTTCTTGCAGACCAACGGCTTCCCCGACTTCCCCTGGGGCGAGGACTTCGGCGCGCCCCACGAGACGGCCATCTCCAACCAGTACGACCGTCCGGTCTTCGTCTATCACTATCCGACCCAGTGTAAGGCCTTCTACATGGAGCCGGTCGAGGGGCGGCCGGAGGTGTGCCGCTCGGCCGACCTACTGGCCCCCGAGGGCTACGGCGAGATCATCGGCGGCGGCCAGCGCATGAGCAGCCTCGAACTGCTAGAGCAGCGCCTCGAAGAGCACAAGCTGCCCCGCGAGGCCTACGAGTGGTATCTCGACCTGCGCAAGTACGGCTCCGTCCCCCATGCCGGCTTCGGCCTCGGCATCGAGCGCACCGTCGCCTGGCTGTGCGGCCTCGAGCACGTCCGCGAGACGATCCCCTATCCGCGCATGCTCGAGAAGATCTACCCGTAGAGATGAGGGATTGGAGATTAGAGACTGCCCCAATCTCCAATCCCTGATCTCCAATCTCCCTTATGCGTATTCTGGCCTTCGGCACCTACGACCCCGCCTACAGCCGCAACCGGACCCTCCTCGACGGGCTGCGCGCCAGCGGGGTCGATGTCGTCAAATGCCAGGTCCCCCTGTGGGCGGGAACCGATGACAAGGTAGCTGCCGTGCGCGGCGGCGCGCTGACGCCTGCCTTCGCCCGCCGCTTGCTGGCGGCCAACGCCGCCCTCGTCCGCGCCCACGCCCAGGTCCCCGACTACGACGCGATGCTCACCCTGTACGGCAGCCTGCTGGATGTCTACCTCGGTCGCGCCCTGAGTCGCGCCCGCCGCCGCCCCCTCGTATTCGACGTGTTCATGTCGGCGTGGGTCATCGCCAAGGAGCGCGGCCTGTTCGTGCCCGGCGACCGCCGCGAGCGAGTCATTCGCCAGGTCGAGGGCGCCGCCCTGCGCCTGGCCGACGGCCTGTGGACCGACACCCGCCACTACGCCGCCGTCCACCAGCGGTTGTATGGCGTGCCCGCCGACCGCTTCCGCCTCATCCCCACCGGCTCCGACTCGCGCTTCTTCTACCCGGCCCCCGACTACCTTCGCCACGCGGCGACCCAGCGGCCCGCCTTCCGCGTCGTCTACCACGGCCTGTACATCCCGCTCCACGGCACGCGCTGGATGGTCGAGGCCGCCCACCGCCTGCGCGGCCACGCCGACATCCACTTCACCTTCATCGGGGACGGCCACGCCCGCGCCGAGACCGAGGCCCTGGCCCGCCACCTGGCGCTGCCCAACGTCGCGTTCCTGGGTCGCCTGCCCCGCGAAGCCCTGCGCGACCACCTGAGCGACGCCGACGTCGTGCTGGGCGTGTTCGGCGGCCAGCTCCAGGGCCAGATCACCGTGCCCAACAAGATCTACGAGGGCCTGGCGATGGGCAAGCCGGTCATCACCGCCCACACCCCGGCCGCCGCCGACGCCTTCC
>WBZS01002589.1_pt1 | contig 10892 bp, 11 predicted proteins | sample 5204201 | NCBI WGS metagenome assembly WBZS01 (sample SAMN12344357, study PRJNA552823) | activated sludge metagenome | biome: Activated sludge suspended growth; feature: Nitrification reactor; material: Wastewater; isolation source: activated sludge from nitrification reactor of wastewater... | reverse complement strand
CTAGAAAGACCTGACAGGTTTCAGAAAACCTGTCAGGTCTACCGTTATGCGGCCGTGCGCCCCCGGCACGCGATACGCGCCGCTCATGCCGCCGAGGCATCGTGCATGGCCGATGCGTTGACTTTTCCCCAAACGGGGCATACAATGAGAGCGGTCAGCCGCTGTGCCTCGGCGCGTCGGTTGAGGAGGAAGTGACCCAACAATGGATACGCCCCTGTGGATATGGATTGCCTTTAACATATTTGTCGTCTGCATGCTGGCCCTTGACCTGTTGGTGTTTCATCGCAATGCCCATGTGGTCAAGGTCAAAGAAGCGCTGCTCTTTAGCGCGTTCTGGATCGCCCTCGCCCTGGCCTTCAACGTAGTCGTCTGGTGGTGGCAGGGCAGCGAAGTCGCCCTCCAGTTTCTGACGGGTTATCTGATCGAGAAATCGCTGAGTGTCGACAACCTGTTTGTCTTCCTGCTCATCTTTTCCTATTTTGCGGTTCCTGCCAAATACCAGCATCGCGTGCTGTTCTGGGGTGTGCTGGGCGCGTTGGTAATGCGCTTTGTATTCATCATCGCGGGGGCGGCGCTGATCGCGCGCTTCCACTGGCTCATCTACGTCTTCGGCGCATTCCTGATCTTCACCGGGCTGCGCATGGCGCGCAAGGGCGAGGATGAGATTCATCCTGAGAAGAATCCTGTCGTCAACTTTGTGCGCCGTTTGCTGCCTGTCACGCCCAATTACCACGGCGGGCGGTTCTTTATCCGCGACATGGGCCGCCTGATGGCGACGCCGCTGCTCATCGTGCTGGTCATGGTCGAGACGACGGATGTCCTGTTCGCGCTGGACTCGATCCCGGCCATCTTCGCCGTGACGACTGATCCGTTCATCGTCTACACATCGAATGTGTTTGCCATCCTCGGCCTGCGCTCGCTGTTCTTTGCCCTGGCCGGAGTCATGGTTCTGTTCCACTACCTGAAGTATGGCCTGGCGGCGGTGCTCACCTTCATCGGCGCCAAGATGGTCCTGATCGACTTCGTTCACATCCCTATCGGCGTATCCTTGTTGGTCATCGCCGCTATCCTGGTCATCTCAGTCGTCGCGTCCCTTGTCTGGCCGCAGTCAACGGAGAAGGCGACGACCGAGGAAGCAGGTCATCCCATCTCAGACCTGGAACCCAGAGGCACAGAGGCACAATAAGGCTAAGCCACACCCTCAATCAACACCGGCAAGGAGGTATCATGGCAGACACGCCCGCGGCAACCACCCTCAAGCGCACGCCGCTCTACGAGGCGCACTGTACGCTCGGCGCGCGCATGGTCGAGTTCGGGGGTTGGGACATGCCCGTCCAATACCCTGGCGGCATTCTCGAAGAGCATCGCGCCGTGCGCGAGGCAGCGGGCCTGTTCGACGTCAGCCACATGGGCGAGGTCGAGATTCGCGGCCCCCAGGCCCTCGCCTACCTCCAACGCCTCGTGACCAACGACCCGGCCAGAATGGCCCTCGACGACGCCCAGTACACCGTCATGTGCTACCCCGACGGCGGCGCAATCGACGACCTGATTATCTATCGCCTCGGTGACGATGACTATCTCGCTGTCGTCAACGCTTCTAACAAGGACAAAGATTTCGACTGGATGCGCGGCCAGGTGGACGGCTTCGATGTCCAGGTGGTCGATCGCTCCGACGACTACGGTCTGGTGGCCCTGCAAGGGCCGCGCGCCGTCGACATCCTGCGACCGATGACCGACGCCGACCCCGCCGCGCTGGGTTACTACACCGCCCGCCGCGGCCAGGTGGCGGGCATCGATGCGCTGGTTTCCCGCACCGGCTACACGGGCGAGGACGGCTTCGAGATCATGGTCGCTGCCGATGATACCCCCACCCTGTGGAACGCGCTCATGGCGGCGGGCGCTGACTATGGCCTGCGCCCGGCCGGTCTGGGCGCGCGCGATACGCTGCGCCTCGAAGCCGCGATGCCCCTCTACGGCCACGAGCTGGACGCCCAGACCAACCCCATCGAGGCGGGCCTGCCGCGCTTTGTCAGCCTCGACAAGGGCGACTTCAACGGCCGCGCGGTGATGGCCGCCGCCAGGGCCAACGGCCCTGCCAAGCGCCTGATCGGCTTCGAGATGGTGGGGCGCGGCATCCCGCGCGGTGGCTACGAGATCAGCAAGGACGGCCAGGTTGTCGGCGTCGTCACCAGTGGAACCCAGTCGCCGACGCTGGGCAGGGCCATTGGTATGGGCTATGTGAAGCCCGACTACGCCGCCGTCGGGACCGACCTCGACATCATCATTCGCGGCCAGCCCGTGGCGGCGCGCATCGTCAAGCGCCCCTTCTACAAGCGAGCAAAGTAGATACTGTGAGTGACGCTGCCCCCCAGGCTAACCTGGACGGCGAACTGCTCTACGGCGAGCGGGTGACGCTGCGTCCCTACGCCTACCCCTTCACCGAGGACGAGTTGCGGCGCGTCTACACATGGGGCCGCGACGACGAGGTGCTGCGCTGGAGTGGTGGCATGCCGCTGCACATGTCCTTTGCTGAGTTCAAGACGGCCTTCCCCCGCGAGCAGCGCCGCCGCGACCAGCAGGTGTACGTCATCCTGACCGAGAGTGGCGAGTTGATTGGCCGCGTGGGCATCTTCGACATCGATGCCGCGCGCAACCTGGCAACGCTGGGCGTGGTCCTGGGCGAGAAGGACCGCTGGAGCCAGGGGTACGGCACGGATGCCATTCGCACGCTGCTACGGTATCTGTTCTTTGTGGCAGGCTTCCAAAAAATCCAACTCTATACCTATACCGACAACTACCGTGCGCAACGATCCTTTGGAAAGGTGGGCTTCCAGGCGGTGGGCGCCAAGCGGCGCTTCCCCTTTGGCCTGCGCTTCCAGGAGGAGTTGCGCATGGAGATCACGCGGGATGAGTTCGCGCGGCTTATCCAGAGCGTGGACAACCCAGGAGGCGAGGCATGAACTTTATCCCCCTCACCGACGCCGACCGACAGGCGATGCTCTCGACTATCGGTGTGCCGTCGCTCGATGCCCTGTTCGCCGACGTGCCGGCCGAGCAGCGGTTCCCGACCCTCGACCTGGCGCCCGCTCTATCCGAGCTGGAGCTAGAGCAGCGCCTGGCCCAACTCGCGAGCGACAACGCCAACTTGGCTGAGTACACCAGTTTCCTCGGCGCGGGAGCCTATAATCACTATATCCCGCCCGTGGTCATGCACATCATCAACCGTGGCGAATACTATACCGCCTATACCCCCTATCAGCCGGAGATCAGCCAGGGCACACTGACGGCCATCTACGAGTACCAGACGATGGTCTGCCAGTTGACGGGCATGGAGGTCGCCAACGCCTCCATGTACGACGGTTCGACGGCCCTCGCCGAGGCCGCTCTCATGGCGGCGCGCGTCACTCGTCGCGATAAGTTCGTCCTGGCGCGCACTGTTCACCCTGAGTACCGCCACGTCGTCCGTACCTATACCCAGGGCCTGCGCCTGCCCATCGAGACGGCCGAGTACGACAAGGCGGGCCGTGTCGACCTGGACGCCCTACGCCAGATGGTGGACGGCGAGACGGCGGCGGTGATCGTCCAGTATCCCAACTTCTTCGGCGTTATCGAGGACCTGGCTCCCATCGTGGACATCGCCCACGCGGCGGGCGCGCTGGTTGTCGTCAACGTGGACCCCATCGCGTTGGGGCTGCTCAAGCCGCCCGGTGACTTCGACGTGGACATCGTCGTCGGCGAGGGTCAGGCCATCAGTCTGCCGCCCTACTTTGGTGGGCCGTACCTCGGCCTGTTCGCCAGCCAGATGAAGCACGTCCGCCAGCTGCCGGGCCGCGTCATCGGCCAGGCCCTCGATCACGACGGCCGCCGCGCCTTCGTCATGACTCTCCAGGCCCGCGAGCAACATATTCGCCGCGAGAAGGCCACCTCCAACATCTGCACCAACGAGGCGCTGGTCGCTCTGGCGGCGACGGTGTATCTGGCGGCGATGGGCAAACACGGCCTCAAGCGCGCCGCCGAGCTGAGCTACCACCGCGCCCACTATGCGGCGCAGGCGATGGCGGCCCTGCCCGGCTTCGAGATGGTCTTCGACGCGCCCTTCTTCAAGGAGTTCGCGGTGCGCGGGTCGCGCCCCGTGGCCGCCATGAACGATGCCCTGCTGGGGCACAAGATCATCGGCGGCTACGACCTGGCGCGCTTCTACCCCGAGCTGGCGGGCGCGAGCCTGTGGGCCGTGACCGAGATGAACAGCCGCGCCCAGATCGACCACCTGGTGGGTGCGCTACGTGGCGAGTGAGCCTTAACATTGTGTTGCACGGCATCGACGCTGTCGCCCGGCGGACGCGCGGGGCTAAAGCCGCCGCGCTAGGCGGGCGAGGCCCCTACGGGCCTGGCCTGCTCAGCCCTGTGGCTTTGGCCCAGCGTGTCGCTGAGGTTGCCCCGTGCCCCACCTGACCGTCAACGGCCACCGCCTGTTCTACGTCGTCGAGGGCGATGGCCCGCCGGTTCTCTTGCTTCATCCGGGGCTGGGCAGCCTGGCCGAGTGGCACGAGACCTTGCAGGCCCTCGCGCCTGACCACCGCGTCATCGCTGCCGACCGCTGGGGCTACGGCCACTCTGACCCGCGCCCCGCCTTCGACGCCGGCTTCTTCGCCGCCGACGCCGACGAGCAGGCCGCCCTGCTGGACGCGCTGGGTGTCGCGACGGCCCACGTCGTCGGCCACAGCGATGGCGGGACGGTCGCCCTGTGGCTGGCGCGGCGGCATCCGGGCCGGGTGCGCTCGCTGGTGGTGGAGGCGGCCCACGTCTTTGCCGAGGCGGAAACCCTGGACGCCCTGCGCGCCTACGGTCCGCCTGACCGCTGGCCCGCTTCGTTGCGCCGCTACCTGGAACGCCTGCACGGTGTCAAGGGCGCGGCGCTGGGGGCGGCGTGGCTGGCGCGCTGGACGAGCGCGGACATGGACACGTGGGACATGCGTGAAGAGTTGCCCACCATCCCGCAGCCGACGCTCATCATCCAGGGCACGGCCGACTCGCTCTCGACGCGACGCCAGGTAGCCGCGCTGGAGGCAGGCCTGCCGAACCACGCGACGTGGTGGGTAGAGGGCGCGGGTCACACGCCCCATCTGAACGGCCCGACGACTTCAACGCGCGGCTGCGGGCGTGGCTGATGGACCATGACAACTCTGACGGTCAAGGATGACCTACGTGCCGACGATTCTCTTTATCCGAGGCCGGCGCCTGTTCTTCTACGCGAATGAGCGCGACGAACCGCCCCACATTCATGCACGCAAGGGGGACACGGAATGCAAGTATTGGCCTCGCATCAGTGATTTCGACATCGCCGAGGCCTACGTTTACAATCTGAGCCCGGCTGACCGCCGCGCGATTCGCTAGATTATCTTCGAGCACTTCGAGTACCTGGCTAACGAATACCAAGCGCTTCACGAAGGGCGTAGCCAATGAGCAAGCTCCACAGTGTTGAGAACGTTGAGTTCTCGGACGAGCATCTGCTGCTCGTGGTGGATGGGCAAACTTACCGTATCGCCCTTGCCGCGTGCTCGCCGCGCCTGGCCCGCGCATCGATGGCGCAGCGTCGTCGGTTCGAGGTGTCGCCCGGCGGCTATGGTATCCACTGGCCTGACATCGACAAAGACCTGGCGCTTGGCCCGTTGCTCAAACAGGCCGAGCGGCTGGATGCCCCAACCACAACGCGGTTGTAGGGGCACGGCCAGCCGCGCCCGCTGGGTATCAATAGGAGTCGCAATCTTGCCCTCACCGTTTCCGGGCATGGACCCCTACATCGAAGGCGCGGCCGTCTGGCCCGACTTCCACAACAACCTGGCGACTGAGATTCAGGCCCAGTTGAACCGTCTGATTCAGCCGCGTTACTATGCCGCGCTGACGCCCTTTGTGTCATACGAACTGCTCGGCATCGGCCAGCCGCGCCGTCGCCTGCCCGATGTAGGCATTATCGAGGCGCAGCCTGGCTGGCGCGAGTCGGCCGCAGCGCCCATGATCGCCGAGCCGCCCGTGCGCCTGTACCGGGTCCAGGTTTTCCTGACCGAGTCCCAGGAACTGGTGACGGCCATCGAAATTCTGTCGCCTGCGAACAAGCGCCGCACGAGTGAGGGGCGGGATGAGTATCTCCACAAGCGGCGGGAGATTCTGGCCTCGGCGGCCCATCTACTGGAGATCGATCTGTTGCGCGGCGGCGAGCGCCCGCCCCTGGAGCGCCCCGTGCCAGTCGCGCCCTACTACGTCGTACTCAGCCGCGCCGAGCGACGCCCAACGGTCGCCGTGTGGCCGATCCAACTCGAGGATCGACTACCGGTCCTCCCTGTGCCGCTGGTCCAGCCGGACCCCGACGTGCCCCTAGACCTGGGCGTGGCTCTAGCGAGCATATACGAGCGGGGCGCGTACGCGCTTCGCCTTGATTATAGCCAATCGCCGCCACCGCCGCCCTTGTCGGACGCCGACACGGCCTGGGTGGACAAGCTTCTGAGTGGGTACAAGACCGCCTAACATTGACTGGCGAGGAGACCTGATGCTGACGCACGAACGCACCAACGAGAAAATCATTGAGCCCCTGCTGTTCGAGTTGAGCCAGCCGGGCCACAACCCCGGCCGCCTGCCCGAGGTGGATGTGCCCGCCGCCGACCTGCCCGTCGAGCTGACGCGCGCCGACCTACCGCTGCCCGAAGTCAGCGAGATCGATCTGGTGCGCCACTTTACGCGCCTGTCGCAGCTCAACTTCAGCGTTGACACTCACTTCTACCCCCTCGGCTCGTGCACCATGAAATACAACCCCAGGGTGAACGACTGGGCGGCGACGCTACCCGGCTTCCTGATGCTGCACCCCTACCAGCCGGAGGCCACGACCCAGGGCGCGCTACGCCTGCTGTACGAGTTGCAGCAGGACCTGGGCGCGATCGCGGGCCTGCCCGGCGTGACGCTTCAGCCCTCGGCCGGCGCGCATGGCGAGCTCACCGGCGTCCTGATCATTATGGCCTACCACCGCGCGCGCGGCGACGAGAAGCGCACCCGCATCCTCGTGCCCGACTCGGCCCACGGCACGAACCCCGCCACGGCAGCCATGGTCGGCTACAGCGTCACCCACATCCCCACCGACGCGCGCGGCAACCTCGACCTGGACACGCTGCGCGCCGAGATGGACGACACGGTGGCGGGCATCATGCTCACCAACCCCAATACCCTGGGCCTGTTCGAGGAAAACATCCTCACCGTCACCAGCCTCATCCATGAGCGCGGCGGTCTGGTCTATTGCGACGGGGCCAATATGAACGCGGTGCTCGGCATTACCCGCCCCGGCGACCTGGGCTGCGACATCCTGCACTACAACCTGCACAAGACCTTCTCCGTCCCCCACGGCGGCGGCGGCCCCGGTGCGGGCGGCACGGCCGTGCGCGCTGACCTTGCCCCCTTCCTGCCCACCCCCGTCGTGGCGAGGCGCGACGACGCGAGCGGCCCCGAGTACTATCTCGACTACGACCGCCCCCATAGCATCGGCCGCATCCGCGCCTTCTACGGCAACTTCGGCAACGCCGTGCGCGGCTACACCTACATTCGCAGCCTGGGGCCTGACGGTCTGCGCGCGGTGAGCGAGAACGCGGTACTCAACGCCAACTACATCCGCGTTCGCCTGACCGGCGTCTACGACCTGCCCTACGACCGTATCTGCATGCACGAGGCCGTCTTCAGCGGCCGCCAGCAGGCGAAACTCGGCGTGCGCACCCTGGACATCGCCAAGCGGCTCATCGACTTCGGCATCCACCCGCCGACGGTGTACTTCCCCCTCATCGTGGAAGAGGCGCTGATGATCGAGCCCACCGAGACCGAGACGCGCGCTACCCTGGATACCTTCATCGAGGTCATGACCCGCATCGCCCGCGAGGCCCAGGAGACGCCCGACCTGGTCAAGGAAGCGCCCCACACCACGCCCATCAGCCGCCCCGACGACGTGGCCGCCGCCCGCAAGCCCGTCGTGCGCTGGCAGGCGGGCGGGTGAGCCTATCTGGCTGAGTGGCCCCATCCTGCGGCGCTTGTCAGACTGCCAGAGAACCTTCGGCCCCATGACCAAGGACAAAGGACCGAGGACCAGTAAGTCATCCCATTGGTCCTTGGTCCTTCGTCCTTGGCCCGTTGCCCAAACACCGCGCACGGAGAGCAATGATGCTTGACAATTTGCAGCCCCACCCCGAGCACAAATTCACCTTCGGCCTGTGGACCGTGAGCAACGTGGGCCGCGACCCCTTCGGCGAGCCGGTGCGCGCGCCGCTGCCGCCGGTCGAGGCCGTTCACCTGCTGGCCGAGGTCGGCGCGTACGGTGTCAACTTCCACGACAACGACCTTGTCCCCATCGACGCCACGCCCGCCGAGCGTGACCGCATCGTCCGCGACTTCAAGGCCGCGCTGAAGGAAACCGGCCTCGTCGTGCCCATGGCGACGACCAACCTGTTCACCGACCCGGCCTTCAAGGATGGCGCGTTCACGTCCAACGATGCCCGCGTCCGCGCCTACGCCCTGCAGAAGACGATGCGCGCCATCGACCTGGGCGTGGAGCTGGGGGCGAAGATGTACGTCTTCTGGGGCGGCCGCGAGGGGACCGAGAGCGACGCGACCAAGAACGCGCTGGACGCGGGCAAGCGTTTCCGCGACGCCCTCAACTTCCTGTGCGAGTACGCCCGCGACCAGGGCTACGACCTCAAGTTCGCCCTGGAGGCCAAGCCCAACGAGCCGCGCGGCGACATCTACCTGGCGACCACCGGTCACATGCTGGCCTTCATCCAGACCCTCGACCACCCGGAGATGGTCGGTGTCAACCCGGAGATGGCCCACGAGCACATGGCGGGCCTCAACTTCATGCACGCCATCGCCCAGGCGTGGGACGCGGGCAAACTGTTCCACATCGACCTCAACGACCAGAACTTCGCCCGCTACGACCAGGACTTCCGCTTCGGCTCCCACAACCTCAAGCAGAGTTTCTTCGTCGTCAAGTTCCTTGAAGACGTGGGCTACCAGGGCATGCGCCAGTTCGACGCCCATGCCTACCGCACCGAGGGCCGCGAGGGCGTCAAGGACTTCGCCCGTGGCTGCATGCGCACCTACCTCATCCTCAAGGAGCGCGCCGCCCGCTGGCACGCCGACGCCGAGATTCAGGCCCTCGTCGCCGATATCCATGCCCAGGACGCGGGTGCGGCGGCCCTGCTCGCCCCCTACAGCCGCGCTGCCGCCGACGCCCTCAAGGCCGCCAGCTTCGACCGCGTCGCCCTCGGCCAGCGCGACCTGCGCTACGAGCGACTCGACCAGCTCACCGTCGAGGTGTTGCTGGGCGCGCGCTGAGAGGGGCTGCCCGTGCCCACCTACCTGCTCGGTATCGACTCCTCGACCACGGCCACCAAGGCGCTACTCATCGACGCGGCGGGCGCGGTCGTCGCTGTCGCCTCGACCAGCTACCCCTTCGAGCGGCCCCGCCCCGGCTGGACCGAGCAGCGCCCCGACCTATTCTGGGACGGCACGCTGCACAGCATCCGCGCCGCCCTGGACAAGACGGGCGCGACGGGGCAGGACGTGGCCGCCGTCGGCCTGACCGGCCAGATGCACGGCATGTGCCTGCTCGACGCCCACGGCGCGGCCATCCGCCCCGCCATCCTGTGGAACGACCAGCGTACTGTCCGCCAATGCGAGGCGATCACCCAGACCATCGGCGCGCAGCGTGTCCTGGACATCACCGGCAACCCGGTGCTGACCGGCTTCACCGCGCCCAAGCTTCTGTGGACCCGCGAGCACGAGCCGGACGCCTACCGCCGCGTCGCCAAGGTGCTGCTGCCCAAGGACTACGTGCGCTACAAGCTGAGCGGCGAGTTCTACTCCGACGTGTCGGACGCCTCCGGGACGTCGCTCCTCAACGTGCGCGACCGCCAGTGGTCGGACGAGGCGCTGGCCGCCCTGGACATCCCCCGCGAGTGGCTACCCGAGGTCACCGAGTCGCCCGTGGTCAGCAGTCGCGTCAGCCGCGAGGCGGCCGCCGCCACCGGCCTGCTAGCCGGCACGCCCATCGTCGGCGGCGCAGGCGACCAGGCGGCGGGCGCGGTGGGCAGCGGCATCGTGCGCGAGGGGCTGGTGTCCATCGCCCTGGGCACGTCGGGCGTGGTGTTTGCCGCCTCCGATGCCTACCGCGTCGAGCGCGCGGGGCGGCTACACGCCTTCTGCCACGCCGTGCCCGGCATGTGGCACCTGATGGGCGTCATGCTCTCGGCGGCGGGCAGCTTCCAGTGGTATCGCGACAGCGTGGCCCCCGACCTGAGCTTCGACGACCTGACGGCCGAGGCGGCAGGCGCGCCAGCCGGGGCGGAGGGGCTGCTGTTCCTGCCCTACCTGACCGGCGAGCGCATGCCCTACCCCGACCCCGAGGCGCGAGGCGCGTGGGTGGGCCTGACGGTGCGCCACGGGCGCGGCCACCTGACGCGGGCCGTGCTGGAGGGCGTCGGCTACGGGTTGAAGGACGGCTTCGAGTTGATGCGCGCGGCGGGGCTGGGCGCGGCCGAGCAGGTGCGGGTGTCGGGTGGCGGCGCGAAGAGCGCGCTGTGGCGCGGCATCCTCGCCAGCATCCTCGACGCCAACCTGGCGACGGTCAACACCACCGAAGGCGCGGCCTACGGCGCGGCGCTGCTGGCGGGTGTCGGCGCGGGCGTGTGGCCCGACGTGCGCGCCGCCTGCGCCGCGACCGTGCGCGTCACCGGCGAGAACGCCCCCAACCCGGCCGCCGTCGCCACCTACCGCGCCGCCTACCCCCTCTACCACGACCTGTACGCCGCCCTGTCTCCCACCATGCACGCCCTGGGGGGCTGACGAGCGCCAATTCGGGATTGCCT
>WBZS01000614.1_pt1 | contig 10897 bp, 7 predicted proteins | sample 5204201 | NCBI WGS metagenome assembly WBZS01 (sample SAMN12344357, study PRJNA552823) | activated sludge metagenome | biome: Activated sludge suspended growth; feature: Nitrification reactor; material: Wastewater; isolation source: activated sludge from nitrification reactor of wastewater treatment... | reverse complement strand
ACGCCGGCGCCGTGGCCGGAGATCGCGGCGGCGTCGGTCAGCGAGGTCGCCCACCGATTGGGGACGGCCGCCTCGGCGCAGTTGGCCATGCCCACGGCGAAGTCCGCCACCGAGATCCGAGTGGGGACGGCCGCGACCAGCAGTTCGGCCGCCTGCGCCCGGATCTCCGCCCGGCTCGCAGCCAGACCCAGCGCCACCAGCTCGGCGGTGGCCGGCGTCCAGGCGCCGCCGTGTTCGGCGAGGGCCGTCAGCACGTGCTCCTCGCCGACGGGCGTCGGTTCCTGCACCGCGAGGTTCATCAACTCGATCCCGCCGGCGACGAGCGGAAGCGTGCTGGACGGGAAGCTCAGGCCCAGTTCACGCAGCATCACCGGCCAGCTGTGCCGGCAGGGCTCGCCCGACGGGATCGACGTGGGCTGTTCGGCCGACCACCGCTCGACCGGCGAGGCGGCGACCTTCGGACGCCACACCCGGACGGTGTGCCGGCGGCCGCCGGCCTCGTAGTCGAACGACTCGTCGCGCCAGTCGACCCGGACCTCCGGCAGCGCCGGGCGCGGCCCGCCGGCGAGTCGCAGCCGGGCGGCGAGCTCGTCGTAGCGCAGCGGAGCGATCCCGTCCGCCGTCCGGCGACGCTCGTCGTACGCCTCCGGGGAGAGCCAGCCGTGGGAGTCGGTCGGCGTGGCCAGCAGGGTACGACGCGGCGCCCGTCCGCGCACGATCTCGGCGACCTCCCGCAGCCGGGCCGCCACCAGCGGCACCGGCGAGGTCTCCTCCTCGGCCGGCCGGGGCTCCGGCTCTCCCTTCCGGGAGACGTACGCACCGTCGATCACCCGGGTGATGACCGACGTGAACGTGGTCCGCGGCAGGAAGTCGGACGCCGGCTCGGCCGCCGCGATGACCAGGCGTGCGATGTACTCGCTCTCGGAATCGACGCGTTTCCGTGCCCGGCGGACCAGCGGCGCCAGCGTGGCCGCCGGTTCCGGGGACCGGGCGAGCCAGGCCAGCGCCAGTTCGAACTCGACGGGATCGACGCACTCCTCCAGCAGGGCGGCCATCCGGTCCACGGCCTCGGCGTCGGCCCAGGGCGTCACCGGCACCGCCTCGGGAAGCGGCGGCGGCGCCATCGCCGGCTCGGTCATCTCCACCGGGTCGCCGGCGGGCACGAGTTCGCGCATCACGGCGGGTGCGAGCAGGTCGCGCTGCTCGCTGACCACGGCGGCGCGGCCGTGGGCCTGCAGCAGCGCAATGGTGGTTCGCTGCACGTCGGGGTGTGGGTTCTGCAGGCCGAGGGCGGCAGCCGCGAGCAGCTCGTCGATGTCGGTGCGGTCGTCCCGGGCCAGCGAACCGAGGACCTTCAGGATCGCTGTCGCGTTGCCCTTCGCACCGGTCAGCGCCGGGCCGCAAGCGGCGACGAACTCCGCCGCGTCGAGCCGACCGGCCCGGTGGACGGCGGCGAGCTGCCGCACCGCCAGCGACACCGACGCCGTGATCGACGAGCCGAGCAGCAGCCGCAGCAGGTCCTGGTCGACGGACGCCTCCGCGGGCGTCGGCTTCAGCAGCGCATAGGCCTGGGAGAACCAGCCGGCGCGGTAGCTGGAGAAGTCGCGGTTCAGCGCCTCCAGGCAGCAGCGCAGCACCCGGGCCCGGTCCAGCGTGCCGTCGGCGACCAGCGCCAGCACGGTGTTCTTCCAGCTCGCCTCGTCGGCGGAGAATTTGTCGACGTTGGCCAGCGAGATCTCGCCGCCGCCCTCGACCTCGAAGATGCGCCAGAACATCTGCTCGCGCAGTTCGTCGTCGTGGCGCAGCAGGAACGCCCTGATCCGCCCGTCGTTCCTCGCGCCGAGTCCACCGATCATCGCCAGCACGTAGTCGTCGGTGTGCTCGACGGGTCGGCCGCCGAACACCTCGTTCAGCCGGATCGGGATGAAGTGCGGTGACTGGGTCCACAGCGTCGCGAGCTGGTGCAGCCGGTCGGCGGAACCCTCGACCCGGCTCAGGTCGTCGTCGGTGACAGTGAGCATCGCGCGGTAAACGTCCTCGAGCGAGGCTCCACTCGCCGCCAGCGTCGGCAGGCCGGCGTAGAAGTCGTATTCGGTCGCGAACCTCGGGCCGGTCATCGGTCCTCCTGCCGGGCCTGTTCGGCGGCCTCCAACGCCACCTCGGTGGTCCGCGGCGGCTGGTCGCGCAGCGCCCGCAGCGCGACGGCCATGATCGACAAGCCCTTCGCCTTGCCGGCGAGGACGTCGGGGACGGCGACCGGCGTCCCGTAGTCGGACGCCAGCCGGGCGGTCAGCTCGACCAGCCTGGCGGCGCCGTTGACCCCGGCCAGGCGGGGCAGCAGCGCGGCGAGGGTCTGCAGCACCCGGTAGCCGGCGAGGGCGTTGATCGTGGCGGCGTCCGCCAGCGCCTGCGCGACCCGGCCCGCGAGCACTAAGCCGTCGGCCAGGTGGAGCGCGAGCTGCTCGGCGAGCCGGCCCGGGTGCAGCAGGCCGCGGCGGGCGAGGTCCGCGACCGCCTCGGCGGCCTGGGCGCGATGCTCGGCCGTCTTCGCGGACAGCCCGAGCGCCAGCGCGCTGTAACCCGGGCCGGCCAGCAGGTACGGCGACCGGCCGAGCGCGCCGAGCACCGGCCCGACGCCGCGCACGTTGACGACCAGCGTCGCGGTCCACAGCAGCGGGTGGGCGTGTGCGGCGAGGGTGTCGGGGTGGTCGCGGTAGAGCCAGCCGGCCCACTGCGCGATCTGGTCGAAACCGTCCTGCTCGCGGGCGGTCTGCGCGCGGAAGGTGCACTCGGCCGCGACCTCGGCGACGTCGAGCGCCAACTGGTCGAAGGTCGGCCGCTCCGGGAGCGGTCGCGGATCCGCGTGCACCCAGAACGGCAACGATCCGGTGCCCAGGACGCGGTCCTCGCCCCAACGTCCCCCACCGGGGGTCGCCAGGACCCGGCGCCAGGCGACCACCGAGCGGGCGGGCGGCCGGCGCCGGGCCAGCTCCGGCCGCCCCGCCTTCAGGCCCAGCCGGGCACGTTTCATGGTCTGCGCGAACAGCGCGGTCGGCGAGTGGCTGGCCAGGTAGCTGCTGCCGGTCCGGTAGTGCCAGGTCTCCACCAGCTGCTCCCGGCCGTCCTCGAGGCGGTAGCTGCCCGCGGTGTGTTCCTGGGTGGCGATCCCGTCGGGAACCGGGTCGTCGGCGCCGAACACCAGCTGCCGCTGGTAGCCGCTGAAGTCGGCGATGGCGGCCCGCTCGCCGGCCCAGGCCAGCAGCACCGCCGCTAGGTGGCGGCGCGGCGCCACCCCGGCGTAGTCGGAGGTTCCGGCCAGCACCTGGCGCGCGCGGTCGAACAGCGCGGCCGGCATCGCCGCAGCCTGCTGCACGCTCATCGCCTCGAACAGCCGCGGCAGGTCGGCGCCGTCACCCGTCCCCTCCAGCTGCTCGGCCAGCAATTCGGCGAGCTGGTGGCCGGACTCGATCGGCGGCGGCTCGGGCCACCGCACCACCGGGTCGGTGCTCCGGGGCGGGTCCACGGCGACCGCGGTCCCGGCCGTCTCGCCCGGCACGGGCTCGGCGTCCGCTGCCGGGAGGAGCAGGCCGCGGGCCTGCCGGGCGAGGTCGGCCGGCAAGTCGTCGATCACGCCGGCGACCAGGTCGCTCACCGCGGACGCCTGCTCGGGCCGGGCCGCGACCACGCCGGCCAGCAGGGCGAGTTGGGCCTTGCGGAGCTTCTTCTCGGTGCGGTGCAGCACCCCGGCCGAAGCCTCGACCAAGGCTGCGGCGTCGAGGCTCGCCGGGTCGGCGCGGGCGAGCATGTCCTGGGCGAGCCCGACCGCCGTGCTGGGCTGGGTCTGGAGGGCCACCCGGTACACCGCCTCCCGTGCGGCGATCTCCGATCCGGTCGGCTCCAGCAGCCGGTGCACCCGGACGTACCAGCGGACGTCGGCCGTCGAGAAGTCCCGCAGCAGAGCGCCGAGGCTGGCGTCCAGGAGGCGGCCACAGGTGGCCGGATCGTCCGCGAGGGCGCGGATCGCGGCGTCCCACTGGGCGGCGTTGAAGTCGGTGAGGTGATGGTTGGAGCCGATGCCCTCGGTCTCGAACAGGTGCCACAGACTGTCGGTGCGGCAGCGCGGCCAGGCTGCCATCCGGCCGACGATGCCGGTCTCGGCCCCGTTGGCGTCCACGGTGCCACTGAGGTCGGCGACCATCACCCGTAGATAGCCCACCGAGCGCGGCAACACGTTGCGCTCGGCGACGATCCGGGTCACCAGGGCTCGGCGCAGCGCCCCGGCGGGCCACCACATGTCGACCAGCCGCTCGACCATGGCCAGCAGGAACTCCTCGTCGCGGTCGGCCAGGCCCTCGAACAGGTACGGCGCGAGAGCATCGGCCCGCTCGTCGAAGGCCGTCCGGTGCTGGTGATAGACCGCGTCGATCGCGTCCACGATGGGTTTGGGGCGGCCCAGTCCGGTGAGCACCAGGCAGGCTCGCGGCGTCGGCCCCTCGGCCCTGAACCAGCGGCTCGGCGGCAGCGTCTTCGCCAGCGCGGCCCGGTCGTCCTCGCCGGCACCGGCGATCGCCGCGCGCAGCAGTTCCATCGCCTCGGGTCCCTGGGCCTTGATGGCCGGCCTGAGCCGGGCGCGGCGCTCGTCCAGGGTCGTCATCGTGCTCCCTCCGCCGCCGAGATCCGGGCCGCCAACACGTGCTTGCAGGGGCCGCGGGTGCCGCGGTACTTCGCGAACCAGGGGCAGGTGCAGCGATCCGCATCCTCCCGGCCCTCGCCGCCGCCAAGCCGGACGTCGTAGGTCGTCGCGCCGGAGCGCACGGCGTACCCACCGGGCCGCCCGGACGGCACCACGGCGTCCGCCTCGACGAGCCGATGCGCGTCGGCCAGCCGGGGGTGTAGCCGGCCCAGCGCGTCCGTGGCCAGCGGCAGCGGCCGGTGGAAGTACGCGGATGCGCCGAGGTCGAAGCCGACCTGGCCGGAGGAGGCGAGGACGCCGAGCGCGTCGGTCACCTGCCGGGGCGTCAGGGCGGCGTCCGCGGCAAGCCGGGCGACGTCGATGCGCGGTTCGAAGGCCAGCAGCGCCGACAGCAGGTCGGCGTCGTCGGCGACCTCGGCCCCGGCGAGCCCGTGCAGCACGCCGCCCTCGCCGGAGAATCCCCGCGACTTCTCCGGGCTGAGTGCGATCGTGACACTGGCCCCGGGCAGATCGAGCACCCAACCGGACGCCATCGGCGCCGACCGGGCGTCGGCGTCCGCGCCGTACACCCGCAACCCGGTGGCGAAGCGCAGCAGCGGCTCCAGCACCCGCAACCGTTCGGGCCCCGCGACGCACACCGCGCCCGCACCCGGGCGGGAGGCGAGCCGCAGCGACCGGACGGCCGGGGTCGCCCACATCACGGTCCTGGTCGCGGAGCTCTTCGGCAGCCCCTGGACGAACCGCCGGGCGGACGCCGCGTCGAGGGTGTGCTGCAGCCGCATGCCCGCCGCCACCAGTTGGGTCTCGGCGAAGCCCTTGAGCCACCGGCTCGGCAGCGGCACCTTCTCCTCGACCGCCTGCTCGTCGAGCGTGGTGACCCGCAGCTCGTCCGCCCCGACCCCCAGGTGCAGCGGCTCGGAGCCGCGCAGCCCGGCCAGCGCCTGCCGCAGCGGCGGGTTCACGTCCACGTTGGTCACCCCGGCCGCACTGTGGGCGGCGTCCAGGGCGTCGCTGGAGACGTCGAGCCGGGCGTACACCCCGCAGCAGGCGCTGAACGACTCGAACCGCAGCCCCTCCGGCGTGCAGGTGACCACCGGGTCGGCCGCCCGCAGGATCGCCGCCAGCATGTTGGGCGGCACGTAGAACCGGGTGCGCGCGACCCGCGCCACCATCAGCAGCGCCGCCGCAACCACCGCCGGATGCTCGACGAACCCGGAGAAGAAGTGCGGGTGCGTGACCGTCAGCACCTGGTGTCGCGGGCCGCCGGCGGCGAGGCCGCCGCTGGTCGCCAGCCGGAGCTTCGACCCGCCGTCGCCGTGCTCGAGGACGGACCCCGCCAGGTAGTCGTACACCACCGAGTCGCCCATGGCCGCCGACGCTAGCAGTCGGCCGGTCTCCCCGGCCGGGGCCTACCGCTGATCTCCCGACCCATCAGCCCGACGCGAAGCGGTCGGTCCGGTCAGCGCACCGCCGAATCCGGGGGCGTGTAGGTGTTGCACTGGGAGATCTGCGGCCCGCCGGACAGGCCGGTGTCGAACCACTTCTTCCGGGTGTTGCCGAGGCCGTGGCCGGAGTCGATGTTCTCCTTGCCGCTGAGCACGTCGTCGCCCAGGTTGTAGGCGATCGTGCGCAGCTTCTCCAGGTCGTTGCCGTCCAGGCCCTGCGAACCGGCGATCGCGTGCGTCCACATGCCCGCGAAGCAGTCCGCCTGCACCTCGAGCCGGCGCGAGAACACGTTGGCCTCGGCCTTGGACGAGACCCGCTGCTCCCAGGCGGCGCTGGAGATCGAGATGCCTGTGCGGGCCTGGATGGCGTGCCCGAACTCGTGGCCCAGGATCATCTCCATCAGGAACTTCGTGTTCTGCAGTTCCTTGGGGAAGATCTTCGGCAGCGGCTTGGCGTAGTAGATCCGCTGATCACCGCCGCAGTAGGAGGCGTTCACCGTGTCCAGCTTGCCGCAGGCCGTCTGGATCGGCTGGTTGTAGACGGTGGCCGGAGGCCGCGGCAGCACGAAGCCGGCGGCCTCGACGGGCGCGTGCCACACCTTCAGCAGGCAGGCCGTGATCTCCTGCAGGTGATCGTTGAGCTCGTCCTCGGTGGCGTTCAGCGCGTCGATCGGCTTCAGGTTGTTGCAGTCGGTCGGCAGCGTGATCGACTGCTGATAGATCGCGTTGTTCTTCATCCAGTCCGTCGCCTCGGCGTACGTCTTCGGCGCGGGCAGCTCCGGCGGGTTCATGTCTGGCGGCGGCGGGGTGTAGGTCTCGGTCGGACGCGGCGAGGTGCCGCCCGACCCGTTGACCATGTTCGCCACCACGACGCCGGCCAGCAGCAGGCCGCACACCGCGACCAGCAGGATCAGCACCCGGCCCAGCGGATTGCGTCCGCGCTGCGGGGGCGGCTGGAAACCGCCCGGCTGCTGTTGCGGGTAACGCGGCGGGTAGCCGGGCTGTTGCGGGTAGCCGGTGGGCTGTTGCTGGAATCCCCCCGGCTGTTGGAAGCCGCCGGGCTGCTGCGGGCCGGGCTGCTGGGGCCAGGCGGGCTGCCCGTAGCCGGCCTGGGGACGGTTCCAGCCGGGCTGGGACGGCTGCGCAGGCCAGCCCTGCGGCTGTCCCCACTGCTGTGGGTAGGGCTGCTGGCGCGGAGGGTACGGCTGCGTCACGCGAACACTGTAACGGTCGGGGTGTCGGGAGCCACCCCCGGTCGGCTGGGAATTTCCGGCGTCCGGGAAGGTGGGATTCGGACGTCCCGGGCACGGCCGCAACGCCCCCCGATGCGATAGCTTTTCGTGACGCGCACCGCGCCGTCGTGTCGCCCGACTTCGAAGGACCGAACGTGTCGAGACTGACCATCACCCCGTTGGCCCGGCTACTCGCCGGACTCCTCGTCCTGACCGCCGCACTGGCCGGGGTCGCCGCCCCCCGCGCCTTCGCCGCCGAACTGGTATCGAAGTACGCGGTGGAGGGCTCGCTCGCCGCCGACGGGACGCTCAGCGTGCAGGCCACCATCACCTTCGACGGCACCGCGCCGGCCAGCCTGGTGCAGCGCTTCGCCACCACCCGCGAGGTGCTCGGCGACCGCGAGTACGTCTACCGGCTGAGCGACGTCAAGGTCACCGTCGGCGGCCAGCCCGTGCAGGCGTCCGTCTCCGACGAGGGCGGCTACACCGTCGTGACGATGCCGACCCAGGGCGCAACCGGGCCGGTCGTGCTCTCCTATGTCGCGCACGGGGCCGCGACCTCCGAGCCGACCGGTGAGACCACGGTCGCCTGGCGGCTGCTGCAGGGCCTCAGCCTTCCGGTGAAGGACTTCACCGCGACCGTGAAGGTGCCCACCATGATCCAGTCCGTGCAGTGCGAGGCGGGGCCACCGGTCTCGCCCGGCGTCTGCACGTTCTGGGGCGGCGGCACCCACGACTACCCCGACCCCACCTTCAACGACGGTCCGCGCGGCGCCGGCGAGATCGTCGAGGTCATCATGCGGTTCCCGGCCGGCACGGTCACCCCGAACGAGCAGATCCGCGAACTGTGGACGCTGGGCCGGGCGTTCTCCACCGACCCGCTGCCGCTGAGCATCGCGCTGGCCCTGCTGGTGCTGGGCGGGCTCGGTTTCTGGGCGCTGCACCGGCGGATCGGCCGGGACGCCGTGGGCGCCGTCGAGCCGACCCTGGTCGCCGAATTCCACCCCGTCGGGGACGGCGAGGCCGAGTTCCGGGTGCGTGACGGCATCCGTCCCGGCCAGGTCGGCACGCTGGCCGACGAGCGGGTCGACCCGGTCGACGTGACGGCGACCCTGCTCGATCTGGCGGTGCGCGGTCACCTGTTGATCGAGGAACTGCCCAAGTCGTCGAAGTACGCCGAGGGGGAGTGGACGTTCACCCGGCGCAGCGGCGGCGACGAGCTGCGGCCCTACGAGAAGACCCTGCTCGACGCGGTCGCGCCCGTCGACGGCCAGCCGGTCGCGGTGGCGGAGCTGCCGGCGGCCGTCGGCACCGTGATCCACACCGTCCAGGACCAGCTCTACGACGACGTGGTGGCGCTGGGCTGGTTCGCCCGGCGTCCGGATCAGACCCGCAACTCGTGGTTCCGAGTCGGCTTCGGGCTGTTCGTGGTGGCCGTGCTGGCGACCATTCTGCTGGCGGCGTTCACCAGCTTCGGGCTGACCGGGCTGGCGCTGATCGCGGTCTCGCTGCTGGTGATCTTCCTGGGTCAGGAGATGCCCGCCCGGACGTCCACCGGCGTGTCGCTGCTGAACGGTCTCGGCCTGCTGCGCGCCCAGCTGCTGGGGCATCCGACCGACCAGATGCCGAAGGGACGCGAACTCGCCGAGCTGTCCGAGGTGCTGCCCTACGCGGTGGTGCTCGGCGGCTACGACCGCTGGCTGAAGGCCCTGGTCGATGCCGATGACGACGAGGACGCCGACTCGACCGACCTGGACTGGTACCACGCCCCGGCCGACTGGCACCTGTCCGACCTGCCGGCCTCGCTCAGCCGCCTGGTCACCACCATCCAGGGCAGGCTCTTCGCCCGCTGACCTCGCCCCGATTCTCGCTGGTCGAGCTTGTCGAGACCTCTCTGACTAGGGGGGGTTCGACAAGCTCAACCAGCGACAGCGCTTGATCGGCGCTCCCTCGGGAGGGCTCTACCGGTCAGGCCAGCATCCGGGTCTGGATCCAGTCCATCGCGCGGTCGGGCAGCACCCGGCGGGCCAGCAGCGCGGGCCTGGCCAGGAAGCCGATCGCGTAGCGGGTGCGGGGCCGTTTCGCGGTGACGGCACGCTCGATGGCACGGGCGACGACGTCCGGGTCGGCGCCGCGCTGGGCGATCGGGCCGTCCAGGGCAGTGGACATCGCGCGGACGCGTTCGGCGTAGGCGCCGTCGCCGGACGCCGCCCGCGCCGTGTCCATGGCGATGCCGCCCCACTCGGTCCGGATCGCTCCGGGCTCGATCACCACGACGTCGATGCCGAACGGGGCGACCTCCACGCGCAGGGCGTCCGAGAGGCCCTCCACGGCGAACTTGGACGCGTGGTACCAGCCGCCGAACGGGGTGGTGATCTTGCCGCCCATCGAGGTGACGTTGACGATGGTGCCGCCGCCCCGCAGCCGCATGCCGGGGACCACCAGCTGGATCATCCGGGCCAGTCCGAAGAGGTTGACCTCGACCTGGCGGCGGGCCTCGTCCATCGGCACATCCTCGATCGCTCCGTACGAGCCGTAGCCGGCGTTGTTGACCAGCACGTCGATGCGGCCGCTCTCGGCCAGCACCTCGTCGACGGCGGCGGTCATCGAGTCGTCCGAGGTGACGTCCAGCGACAGGGCGCGGACGCCGTCCGTCGCGAGTTCGGCGAGCCGGTCCGTCCGGCGGGCGGCGCCGTACACGGTGAAGCCCGCGCGGGCCAGCCGGCGAGCGGTGGCGGCGCCGATGCCCGATGAGGCGCCGGTCACCAATGCAACGCGATCCGTGAGGTCTCCCGATGTTCCTAACTGAATGGTTGGTTAGAAGTGAACGCCATCGCCGGGGCTTTGTCAACTATCCGGTTAGTTGATAGCTTTGCCGGGTGATTCCCCGAGATGCCGAGGCGACCAGGGCGCGGTTGATCGCCGCCGCGACCGAGGAGTTCGCCCGCCATGGGGTCGCCGGCGCCCGGGTCGATCGGATCGCCGACCAGGCCCGCACGAACAAGGCGCAGATCTACCACTACTTCGGCAGCAAGGACGGCCTGTTCGGCGCCGTGCTGGGGGCCTACGCGCGGCGCGCGGTCGAGTCGGAGTACTTCGACGCCGCCGACCTGCCCCGAACCGCGGCAAGCCTGTTCGACGACTTCGAACGACATCCGGAACTGGCCCGGCTGGTCACCTGGTACCGGCTGGAGGGGGGAGCGGTGGCGATGCCCGAGATGGAGGACGCCAACCGCGCGAAGATCGCCGCCATCGCGCGAGCCCAGGCCGACGGGCTCGTCACCGATCGGTTCCCGCCCGAGGTGCTGCTGGGCCTGATCCTGGTGATCGCCACCAGCTGGAGCGATCTCCCGGCCGGCTTCGAGATGATCACCCGCGACCACACCGTCGCGCAGCGCCGCGGCTATGTGATCGATGCCGTCGCCCGGCTGGTCAGCCCCGAGCCGCGCCCCTGACCTCGCCTCGACCTCCCGACCGCTCGCCTAACTATCGAGGGCTCGCCCACCTGGGCGAGCGCTCGATAGTTA
>WBZS01002588.1_pt1 | contig 10898 bp, 10 predicted proteins | sample 5204201 | NCBI WGS metagenome assembly WBZS01 (sample SAMN12344357, study PRJNA552823) | activated sludge metagenome | biome: Activated sludge suspended growth; feature: Nitrification reactor; material: Wastewater; isolation source: activated sludge from nitrification reactor of wastewater... | reverse complement strand
TTTCTACTCGTGGACTCGACTGCGCTACAACCACCTCATCTGGCACCTGTTCGTCATCGTCGGTACGGCCTGCCACGTCGCCGCCGTGATGTGGTTTGCGGTCGCCTGACGCCAACTCGCCCGATTCTCGCCGCCAATTGACGCGCCACCCCTGGGGGCGTATGCTTCACTGGACCGAGCGTGCACTGGCCGCCGGTCCAGTGACATTCGTATTTCTGACCATTTCCAGAAAGGACGGCCCCACCATGGGCGGCAGGAAGATGACCGCCGAGGAGGCTCGGCAGATTGGAGCGCGGCTGGGCATCGACTGGAACAAGGTGGACCCGGAACAGTTCCGCCGTGGGCTGGAGGTCGAGCTGGAGCACGGCGCCCACGACCCGGAGACGAACGTCACCAACGATGACCCCGTCCTGACCGGCAAGATCGCCTGGGCGCACCTCAAAGAGTTCCCCGACTACTACACCCGCCTGGATAAGCTCGAGGCCGAAGCTGACGAATACTGGGCCACCCGGCGCTAGCGGCCCCATACATCCGCATTGTCATGGGCGGCGTCTTCCTGGATAGGAGACGCCGCCCATCATCGGCGGCGACGTTACTCGACCTACCTACGGAGGCCCACGATGCCCCCACGCATCGCCAGCCTGGCCGACCCGCAGGCCGCCCTGGCCCCCAAGGCCAACCTGCTCGAATTGCTCCACTTCATGGCGCGCTCGCCCCTCGCCCAGCTCACCGAGGGCGACGGCTGGACGCGCTGGTGGATGCCCATTCCCCACCCCTGGTTCAGCGGCATCCGCGTCGCGCCGACGGCGAGCGCTGAGTCTGGCGCCCTCATCGGCGACACCGTGGCCTACTTTCAGCGGCAAGGCGCGCCGGCCTTCACCTGGTGGCTGGACGCTGACGTGGCGGCCGACCCGTGGGCCGCGGCCCTCGCCGCCCACGGCTTCCGCTACGCCGCCGACACGCCCGGCATGGCCGCCGAGATGGCCGCCCTGCCGGCCGAGGCGCCCACGCCGCGCGACTTCCGCAGCATGCCGGTCTCCGACTCGCCGACCTTGCGCGTGTGGGCCGACGTCTTCATCGCGGGCTACGAGTTGCCCCCAGCGTGGGCGGCGGGCTTCTTCCAACTACTTGACGGGCTGCCGCCGGGTCCACCCATACTCAACTACCTCGGCTACCTGGGCGAGACTCCCGTCACCGCCTCCAGCCTCTTCCTGGGTGAGCGCGTCGCGGGCATCTACAACGTGGCGACTCTCCCCGAGGCGCGGCGGCAGGGCCTCGGCGCGGCCATAACCCTCGCGCCTCTGCGCGACGCCCAGGCCCAGGGCTACCACGTCGCCGTGCTGCAATCATCGCCGTTGGGCTACGGGGTCTACGAGCGGCTAGGCTTCCGGCGCACCTGCGCCGTGGACTGCTTCTACTGGTCGAGCGAAACGAGGGAGGATCGTAACCGTGACTGACGTGGTGAATGTGGTTACGCGCTTCAACAACGCCCTCAACGCGGGCGACGTGGCGGCGATGATGCAGCTGACGACGGAGGACACCGTCTTCGAGAACACCGACCCGCCGCCCGACGGCGCGCGCTACGCGGGACAGCCGGCGGTGCGTGCGTTCTGGGAGCGCTTCTTCAGCGGTGCAGCCTCGGCGCACATTGACGTGGAAGAAATCTTCGCCTGCGGTGACCGCTGCACGATGCGCTGGACCTATCGCTGGACGGACCACCACGGCCAGGCGGGCCACATTCGCGGCGTCGATGTCTATCGCCTGCGCGACGGGCTTATCGCCGAAAAACTATCCTACGTGAAGGGCTGAACAAATGGACGCCTACGAGCTTCGCGACCTGCTGGCGCAGCAACAGGCGACGGGACGCGCCTACTTGGAGTTCCTGCGCGTCCCGTCGATGAGCATGGGCGTGTACTCGCTGCCCGCCGGGGGCGTCGATCCCCAGCAGCCCCACACCGAGGATGAGGTCTACTACGTGGTCAGCGGCCGGGGGCAGATTCGCGTCGGCGAGGAGGACCGCCCCGTCGGCCCCGGCTCCATCGTCTTCGTCGCCGCCACCGTCGACCACCGGTTTCACACCATCGACGAGGACCTGACAATCCTCGTCTTCTTCGCGCCCGCCGAGTACAGCCTCAAACCGGCCTAGAGAAGACGCGCATCAATCCCACAGGTAGCGCTCGTCGCAGGCGATCCTGTACCCGGTGAGGGAAGCTCGCTACTCGCCCTGGAACAGGTGGGCGCGATCGCCTACCCGCTAGTACCGCAGGGTCAGCGCGATGCGCTGGTAGTCGGCCAGGCGACCGTTGTCCACAAACACGACGCGGCCGCCCTTGGCGAGCGTCGCCTCGATGATGTCGTCCACCGCGTCATCGATGACGCCAGGCACGGTCGCATCCTCCGCCGCGGTCAGATATTGCCCCGACTCGTCCACCGTGGCCGGAAAGTGGAAGTCCTCCTCCACCAGCAGCAACTCACCGCGACCGTCCTGCGCCATCCGCCACACGGCATCCATGCTGGACACCACCTTCTGCTCGCCCACCGCCCGGTCCAGAGCCACGAAGGCCTGCTCACGTCGCTCGGCTAGCGCCGCCTCGACCAGCGGCCACACAAGCTTGTGCAGCTCGTGGGGCGAGGTGCTATCGTGGCTGCCCCGCAATGTCGCGATCACCTCGCTGTTGAAGCCGGTCACTTCCCTGAAGAACGACAGGTTGCGGTCGACGCCCACCACCGCCAGGGGCAGGGAATCGTCTACCATGAACGGCTTGAGGGCCTGATCGATCTCGCGGAAAAACTGGCTCTTCTTGATGTCACGCAGCCCTGAGTCCGGCCCGCCGAAGCCGCCTGGCTTGAGTTGCTCGCCGCCCTGTCCTTCAAAGAGCATGGGAAACCCACCGCCGTGAATCTCGATCATGTCCTCCCGTGCGCCCTCATACAGTCGAGTGGGCTGCTCGCTCAACGCGAGCGTCCAGTAACGCGGCGTGCGGTTCATGGCGAAAACGAGGTCACGGGTGAAGAAAGTATCATCGACCACAACATTTTCTTTCAGCGTGAATGGCAGATTGTATGCGGCGGCAAAGTCGCGCGTCACGAACATCGCCAGACCGTCCAGCGTGTATCGGTAATCGATACCGTCTGTTAGGTGGTCAAGGCGCGTGAGCAACGGCTCCACCTCGCGCTTGCTGAACTCCCCTAGCAGGCGGTCGCTGGCCTGGCTGACCAGATTCTTCACCCGAATCGGGTCCTGGCGATTGTCGGGCGAGGTCCGGTGCGTGGGCAAGGTGATTGTCAGGGATGGATAGCCATTCATTTGCTGCAAGACCATTACATCGTGGCGATTCATACGAGATTTCCTTTCTTGGCGGGGAATCAGGCAATGTGGCGAAAGCTACCCGGTAAGGGGGGCAGCTCTCGCCTACAGCATAGGGGAATGAGGGCTAATGAGCAAATACCAAGGGGAATGCAAAAACGCTACCCGTCTGGGGCCAGGCCCCAGACGGGTAGCGTGACGCGCCCTGGCGAATGGGCGAAGATGGACTTGGGGCGCGTCGGTCGCGCCTGGCGCGGGACAACGCCTCTGTCAGGCCTTGCGCTCCTGGAAGGCGCGCCAGATGGCGACGAACCCACCGAAGAAGGCGAAGAGCGCGCCGACCCAGATCAGGGACAGGCCCCAGCCGGGGTTGGACCAGTTCGCCAGCAGAATGCCGCCCAGGATGATGCCCAACACACCCATGATGCCCGCGCCCCAGCCGCCGCCACGGAAGGCCATGATCAACAAAATGATACCGTTGACCAGGCCCCAGAAGCCCAGCACGAAGACGAAGATGCTAGGCAGAGCCATGGCTGCCGCCGTCGGGTAGATGAGGATCAGGCTACCGGCGATGATGCTGATGATGCCCATGAACAGCTTCCACCCCCAGCCGCGGTGGTCCGTGAACATGTGGACGAGGTCGAGGATGCCGTCGATGAGCCAGTACAGGCCCAACAGGACGACCAGCAACTGGAAGAGCTGCACCCTCGTGACGAAGGAGCCAAAGAGCAGTACGCCGCCAACGACGACGGCCAGGATGCCCCGGATGAGGGTCATCCACCACGGGCGATGGCTGATCGCCAGTGGGGCCTCATTGGGGACTGAGACAGCCGCAGACATGATAGCACCTCCATAAATGATGGGAATTGAGACAAGCACACACCTAGCATACCCCAAAATAACCAGGACGCAAATCCCCGGAGGGGTGTAAAAGAGGTGTATTCCCGCGTATCAATGAAGCTCTTGCCGCGCGCCCTGCACGGCCCAGGCGCGGGCCATCAGGCGAATCGAGCCGTCCGCGGCGACGGGTAAGTCGGCGCGCAGCCGCTCGCGCAAGGCAGCGCGCCGATCTTCAGGCAAGGCCATGGTGTAGCTGGGCGCAGGCCCCTGGCCGCCGAGGAAGGGCGACCAGTAGTCGTCGAAGTCGCGGAAGGTCGTTGGTATGTCGATGGCGCGCACCTCGACGGCCTCTAACCCCGCATCGCGGAAGAGCGCGGCTAATGGCTCCGGCCGGCAGTTGGGAAACCGCAACCCCTCCACCAACCTGGCCGCTTGCGAGTCTAGTGCGGCGGCGGCATCCCAGAAGTAGCGCATGAACTGCATCTCGCCCGCGTAGTCCCAGACGTACGCGGCTACCCGCCCGCCCGGCCGCACCACACGCGCCATCTCTGCCACGCCGCGGGTTGGGTCGGGGATGAAGTTGAGGCATAGTCCGGCGACGACGACATCGAACGTTGCGGCCTCGACGGCCAGCGCCCGCGCATCGCCCACCTCGAACCGGGCGCGCGGGTCGCGGACATGGGCGCGGGCGTAGTCGATGAAGCCGGGCGCGGCATCCACGCCCACCACGTCATGGGGGGATGCCTGGGCGAGGATCGTCTCGGTGAGCGCGCCCGTCCCACAGCCCACGTCCAGCCAGGCGGCGCGCGGCGGCGCGGCCAGCCAGGCCAGAAACTCGCGCGCCACGAGGCGGCTCCAGCGTCCCACGTAGGGTTCGTAAGCCGCCCCGACAGAGAACACGTCACCGGTGTGGGATGTCTCGCCAGGCATAGTCACCTCCTGCCCGCGACGCTCGCCCTCAGAGCGCGCCCGCCTGCGCGGCCAGCGTCTGAAGATCGGGCACTTCCAGGTCGGGCTGCGCCTCGGCGGCGGGCGTCGCGCCGAAGCCGGCCTTATCGTGGCGGCGGTTGACCCACACTGTAGCCAGACCGAGCGCCTTCGCGGGCACGATGTCGTGATACAGGCTCTGGGCGACGTGGAGGATGCGGTTCTGAGGCACGCCCATGCGCTCGAAGGCCACGCGGAAGTTGTTCAGCGACGGCTTGTATGACCGCGCCTGACGCGCCGTGATGACCCAATCGAAGGGAACTTGCAGGCGTTGCGCCGAATAGGCGAACAGGTCGTCGTCGATGTTAGAGATGATGGCCAGCTGGTACTTCGTCTTCAGCGCGCCCAGGGCGCGGGCGGAATCGGGGAAGGCGGGCCAGTCCTTCACGGATTGGGAGAACGTCGCCAGCTCGGCCTCGCTCGGCGTGAACCCCAGGCGCGCGCCGAACCCTGCCAGCACCTGGCGCAGCACGGCCTTGTACTCGCGATACTCGCCGCGCTCCGCCGCCGCCTCTAGCTCGCCGTACAGTTCCAGCGCCTCATCCTGGGCGAGGCTGACCCCGTGCCCGGCGAGCGTGGGTTGGAGCGCCTGCCAGATGCCCGTCTCCCAGTCGATGAGCGTCCCGTAGCAGTCGAAGGTCAGAACGTCGTAGTCACTAAAGGTCAGCATGTCGTTCTCCGTGGTCGGTGGTCGCCTTCCCCTCGTGCGGGATGAAGGCTCCCAACCCATAGCGGTCCCACTTGCCGTCCACCAGGGCCTTCACCTCCGGCGTCATCTCAAGCTCCGTCGGCCACGTCTGGTGCGGGCCGGGGTCACGCGCCGTCTTGCGCGTGGCGTCGATGCCCAGCTTGCCGCCGTAGTTCTTCTCCAGCGAGGCGTGGTCCAGGTCATCCGTCGCCCCCTCGACGATGACCACGTCGCGCCGGGGGTCGTAGTTGGACAGCGTCTCGAAGGCCACCTGCGACAGGTCGTGGACGTCCACGTCCTCATCGACGACGATGATAGTCTTGGCGAGCATCATCAGCCCCAGCCCCCACAGACCGTACATCACCTTGCGGGCGTGACCGGGGTAGCGCTTCTTGATAGACACGATAACGAGGTTGTGGAACACGCCCTCGGCGGGCATGTTGATGTCCACGATCTCGCCCAGAAACAGCTTCATCATGGGCAGGAACATGCGCTCGGTCGCCTTGCCCATCCAGTAGTCTTCCATGGGCGGGCGGCCGACGATGGTCGTCGGGTAGATGGCGTCCTTGCGGCGCGTGATGGCCGTGACGTGCATGACGGGGTAGTCGTCGGCCAGGGAGTAGTAGCCGGTGTGGTCGCCGAACGGCCCCTCGACGCGCTGCTCGGCCGGGTCCAGGTAGCCTTCGATGACGATCTCGGCGTCGGCGGGGACTTCCAACGGCTGGGTGATGCACCTCACCAGCTCGACCGGCTTCCCGCGCAGGAAGCCCGCCAGCATGAACTCGTCGATGTCGGGGGGCAGGGGCGCGGAGCCAGACCAGATGACGGCCGGGTCGCCGCCCAGGGACACCGCCACCGGTATCTGCTGCCGCCCCATCTCCAGCGCGGCGCGCTGGTGCTCCGTGCCGCCCTTGTGGCGCTGCCAGTGCATGCCCAGTGTCGTATCGTCGTAGACTTGCAGGCGGTACATGCCCACGTTGCGGCGGCCGGTCCTGGGGTCGCGGGAGATGACCGACGGCAGGGTGATGTACTGCCCGGCGTCCAGCGGCCAGCATTGCAGGATAGGCAGGTCGCGTAGCGAGAAGCCGTCGACCTGGACCACCTCCTGACATGCGCCCTTGCCCACGATGCGCGGCCCGACGGCGCGCGCCACGTTGAGCATCTCCGCGCCTTTGGCCGCCTTCTCCTGCCAGCTGCGGGGCATGTCCAGCGCCAGCATTTTGGCGATCTTGTGGCGCACGTCCTCGATATCGTCGACGCCCAGCGCCCAGGCCATGCGCTGGCGGCTGCCGAACAGGTTAATGAGCACAGGCATGTCGTAGCCCTCTACCCGCTCGAACAGCAGGGCCACGTTCTGCGCCGCTGGCCCCTTACTGACGCGATCGGTGATCTCGGTAATCTCCAGCAGATTGGACACTGGCGTCTTGATGCGCCTCAGTTGGCCGCGTTTCTCCAGGTATCTGACAAATTCGCTCAAGCTGTTGAATGCCATAGTGGTCCTCTTTGCCCGTGTACTTGGAAGAAATTATAGCCGAACACGGCTAACCCTTCTCTTTCCCCTTATCAGAATCATATCTTATAGTCGTCGTAGGGGCTGTGGATGTGTGGATGATGCGACGGGCTGGCGGCCGGTAGGCCACCGGTGGGCGGACCGGCGGCTGGGAGCCACAACCGGCCCGCCAGGCGTGAAGCACCCGTCAACCGGTTGTCCGGCGCAGTTGGGGATGACGCCGGACAAGTTGCCCCCGTTTCCCCAACCGCCACCCACAGCCGTCCACATCCAGGCTGAGCGGCGGCCACCGGTCGAGGGTCGCCATTATCCTGTGGAAAGATGAGCGGGAGCGCGGGGATAACGGCTGCCGGTTGCCCGGCGCCGGTCCACAGGCTATCCCCACCCCTCCCATCAGCCAGACGCGCCCAATTGGGGATAATTATCCCCAATTGGGCGCGTTTATCCCCAGTTATGAAGGATTTATGCACAGAAATGATGGGTCTTGGGTTGCCCGCTCGCGCACCGCCCACCGGTGGGCGTGTCGTCATGACGGCGCGCCTAGCCCTGGGGCAAGCCCCTGAACAGGCCGTCGCGAATGCTCAACACGTCACGGCGCAGCGTCTCATTCTTGTCGATCTGCTCCGTGATTCTGTCGACACCGTGGAGGACCGTGGTATGGTCGCGGTTGAGGGCCTGCCCGATCTGGGGCAGTGACATCTGGCCGTCCTCGCGCATGATGTACATGGCGACGTGGCGCGGCACAACGATGCGCTGGACGCGGCGCGCGCCCGTCAGGTCGTCGGTCGTCACACCGAAGAAGTCAGCCACCCCGCGCAGAATGGCGTCGGCGGTCGGGGCGCGGCGGTGGACGGCTGACGTCGCCAGGACGCGCTCGGCCACGTCGGCCGTCAGGGGAACGTGCATGAGTTGGGCGTAGCCCACGACCTGGGTCAGCGCGCCAACCAGCTCGCGGGTATTGGTCTGGATGCGGTGGGCCAGCATGCCGACCACGGCATCGGGCACGGGCACCGACTCCTTCTCCACCAGCTCCTGCAGGATGGCGAGGCGCATCTCCAGGTCGGGCGGCTGGATATCGGCGAGCAGGCCGCCCTCAAACCGCGAGCGTAGCCGCGCCTCTAGCGTGACCAGGGCGTGGGGGTGGCGGTCGCTAGAGATGACGATCTGGCGATTCGCGCTGTACATGGCGTTGAAGGTGTGGAAGAGTTCCTCCTGGGTGCTGTCCTTGCCAATGAGGAACTGCACGTCGTCGAGGAGCAGCACGTCCACCTGGCGGTAGCGGTTGCGGAACTCTTCGGTCGTGTGGGTGCGAATCGCCGAGATGAGGTCGTTGGTGAAGGTCTCGCTGGTGACGTAGCGCACCCGGTGGTTGCGCCCCGCCAGTTTGTGGCCGATGGCGTGCAACAGGTGGGTCTTGCCCAGGCCAACACCCCCGTAGAGGCACAGCGGGTTGTAGCGCGCCGAGGGGCCTTCGGCAACCGCATTCGCCGCGGCGTGGGCCAGGCGATTGCTGGCTCCTACCACGTAGGTGCTGAAGGTGTAGCGTGGGTTCAGGTCGGGGCGTTCCAGGCCCAGGGGGGGCTGCGCCGGGGCGGGGCGCGCTGCGGCAGCGTTACGGCCGGCGCGGCCGTTACCCGGTCCGGCGCCGTCTTCAGCTGCCGGTCTGGCCGACGCGCCGTTGGACTTGCCGCTGACCACAACGCGAAAGTCGATTGGGCGCGACGACACGCGGGTCAGGGCGCGGCGTACATCCACGCCGAGGCGATTCTCCAGCCAATCCTTGTAGTAGGCGCTGGGAGCGCCGAGGATCAACGTATCCCCTTCAAACCCGATGGCGTGGGTAGGCTTGAGCCAGGTATCGTAGGTGGATTGGGTGACGTTCAATTCAAGCTCGCCGAGGGCGGCGCGCCAGATTTGCTCGTGGGGCGATGAGGGCGTCGTTGACATAGTCGTGTACCCGTCTTCGGATGCTGAGGGTTGTACCGCACCCTTGGCAATGACAACACACCAACCACCGAGGCCAAATAGCTCGGCGGGGTGAGTACAACGTATTACCACCATGGAGACCCAGGCCCCACCCGCGCGCTATTCAACGCGCGGAGGCGGCAGGAGCCTATATCTCGGGCGGCGCCTGGCTGTCATGCAAGTTGGGGAGCCGACACCGTCAATTGTTGGGTGCGCTGATTGTAGCAGAAAGGCCGGGGGTGCGCAATCGGCCAAATGTTCTGTAGAAAAGGGGGCCGCCACAGTTGCCGCGAAATCACCATATACTGTGCCGCGCGTCCATCCTTGCACCACAGCCGGTAGGCGCTGTGGGGACTTTTCGATGCCCCCATCCGGCGGACAAAACAGCCTCTAAATTTAAGGTTGGTCGCCTTGCCTGCCTCTTGACGGCAAGGCCGGCCGTTGACAGCCGTCACCCCTTGATGACGCCGATGGGCCGCATGCGCGCCACCCGCTTCGACAGGCCCGCCTGGTGGACCACGTCCACCACCACGTCCACGTCCTTGTAGGCGTCGGGTTGCTCCTCGGCCAGGCCCTTCCAACTGCGGGCGCGGGCGATGATGCCGCTCTTCTCTAGCTCTGTGTCGATGCGGCGGCCCTCGGCGCGCTTGACGGCGGCGGTGCGGCTGAGGGCGCGGCCCGCGCCGTGGCAGGTCGTGCCGAAGGTGTGGGCCATGCTGCCCGGCTGCCCGACCAGCACCCAGCTGGCGCGGCCCATGTCGCCGGGGATGATCACCGGCTGGCCGATGGCCTGGTAGGCGGCGGGGACCTCCGGATGGCCGGGTGGGAAGGCCCGCGTCGCCCCCTTGCGGTGGACCCATACCCCCTTGTTCTGCCCGTTGACGACGTGCTCCTCAAACTTGGCGATGTTGTGGGCCACGTCGTAGATGAGCTGCATGTCGAGCTTCTCCCACGGGCGGCCGAACACGGCGGCGAAGACCTCCCGCGCCTGCCACATCAGGAGTTGCCGGTTGCACCAGGCGAAGTTGGCCGCCGCCCGCATCGCGCCGATGTAGCGCTCGCCCTCGGCGCTGTTGACCGGCGCGCAGGCCAGCTGGCGGTCCGGCAACGGGATGCCGTAGCGTTCGGGCACGCCGCGCAGCATGGCCAGGGCGTCGTCGCACACCTGGTAGCCCAGGCCGCGCGAGCCGCTATGAATCATCACGCACACCTGCCCCTGGCGCAGGCCCATGACCGCCGCCGCCTCGGCGTCTACGATCTCATCCACGACCTGGACCTCCAGGAAGTGGTTGCCGGAGCCGAGGGTTCCGCACTGGTCTGCCCCCCGGTCCAGGGCGCGGTCGCTGACCCAGCGCGGCTCCGCCCCGTCCAGCCGGCCGCGGGCCTCGGCATGTTCCAGGTCGTGCTCTGTCACCAGGCCGCGCCGCCGCAGGTAGGGCACGCCGTCGGCCATCAGGCGGCGTAACTCGTCGCGCTCGAAGCGGTACGACCCTGAGCGGCCGACACCGGTCGGGATTTGCTCGAACAGGGCGTTGACCAGCTGCTTGAGATGGGGCCGCACGTCCGCCTCGGTCAGGCTCGACCGCACCAGCCGCACGCCG
>WBZS01002587.1_pt1 | contig 10901 bp, 9 predicted proteins | sample 5204201 | NCBI WGS metagenome assembly WBZS01 (sample SAMN12344357, study PRJNA552823) | activated sludge metagenome | biome: Activated sludge suspended growth; feature: Nitrification reactor; material: Wastewater; isolation source: activated sludge from nitrification reactor of wastewater treatment... | reverse complement strand
GCCGACTCGACCCGGCCCAGCGGCAGCCGCAGCACCGTGCGGACGATCGCCTCGCGGGCGGCCGCCAGCATGTCGTAGCCGAACACCGCGGACGCCCGGCGCGCCGCGAAGGTCAACAGCGCCTGGACCACCACCAGCCCCGCCACACCCAGGATGATCGCGTCGACGGCGGCCAGCGGCGTGTTCCCGGCGGCCACCTCGTCGACCAGGTCGCCGAGCATCCGCGGCACGACCAGGCCGGCGGTGGCGGCCAGCACGTTGAAGACCACCACCGCGGTGAGCAGCCGGCGCCGGGTCGACAGCAGCGAGCCGATGAAGGCGAACGCCTTCTGGTTGTGCGCGACCGGCAGCCCCCGTTCGGGGTTGCGGGACGCCGCGAAGAACGCCTCCGCGGTGGCCTGCCGGACCCGGAAGCGGGTGGCCAGGCCGCGATACCTCCCGGCCAGGTCGGGCCCGCGGTGCCGGGGACGGGCCAGTTCGGCGGGCAGCTCGAAGTGGTTCGGGTCGTCCGACCAGGTGGACGCCGACGTCGACAGCAGGTCAGTGGTCATCGTCGTCCTCCATTCCTCGGTTCATCACGGACCGGTAGCCCGGGTGGTTCTTCAACAGGTAGGTGTGGGTGCCGGTGGCGACCTGGCGTCCGTCGGCCAGGAAGGCCACCCGGTCGGCGTGATGCACCAGCAGCGGCGAGCCGGTCATCACCACGGTGGTGCGGCCCTGGCGGAAGCCGGCCAGCCTGCCGGCGATCGCCTCCTCGGTGTGCGCGTCGACGGCGGACGTCGGCTCGACCAGCACCAGCACCTCGGGGTCGGCCAGCAGGGCCCGGGCCAGGACGACCCGCTGCCGCTGCCCGCCGGACAGGCCGCGGCCCTTCTCGTCCACCCGGCTGGCCCAGCCGTTCGGCAGGCCCTCGAAGACGTCCTCGCCGGCCGCCGTCCACAGCGCCCGCTCGGCCTGCTCACGGCTGTGGCTGCCCAGCGGGTCGACCGCCTGCTGGAAGGTGCCGGCGAACAGCTGGCTGCCGGCGTCCGAGACCAGGATGCGCTCGCGCAGCGAGGCGATCCGGTAGTGCTGATAGTCCAACCGGTCCGCGGTCACGCCCCAGGGCGCCGCGGCCGTCTCCGCGTCGCGGCGGGCCACCTCGGCCCGCCGGCGTTCCTTCTCGGCCCTGGCCCGCCGGGCGGCGCGGCCCTTCAGGTCGTCGTCCTCGGGCTCGTCGGCGCGAGCGCCGGTCTCGGTGGGCAGGTATCGCCCGAGCCGATCGGCCAGCGCCGCCGACTCGTCGGGATCGGCGCTGACCACGACCAGGAACTCGCCCGGCTCCACCGTCAGGCCGGACGACTGATCCTGCAGCCGGGGACGGGCCGGCACCTCCCGCGTGCCCTCGGTCCAGGGCAGCTCGGCGGCCAGCAGGGCGATCGTCTTGCGCGCCGACACCAGCCCGCGGACCCACTTCTGAGCCACCTCGAACATGGTCTGCAGCGGCCACACCATGAAGATCGCGTAGCCGACGAAGCTGATCAGCTGGCCCAGCGTGAGGCGTCCGGCCACCATCTCGTGGGAGCCCAGCCAGACCAGGATCACCAGCAGCAGCCCGGACAGCAGCACCGAGAGCGTTTCGACGACCGCCTGCCAGGTGCCGGCGGTGACGCCGAGCCGGCGGACCCGCTGCGACTGCGCCGCGTAGTTGTCGCCGAAGGTCTTCTCGCCGCCGATGCCGCGCAGGATGCGCAGCCCCGCGACGATGTCGGCCGCCATCGAGGTGAGTTCGCCGTTCTGGGTGCGCTCGGCGGTCTGCGCGGCGTTCAGCGGACGCAGCACCGGCGTCGCGGCCGCCACCAGCAGCGGTGCGGTGAACAGCACGACCAGGCCGAGCGGGCCCGACGTGCTCAGCATCAGCGCCGCCACGACCAGGAAGGCGCCGAACGCGCCCAGCGCCCGGGCCACCACCTCGAAGGTCGCCCCGAAGATGTCCGAGTCGGACGACGAGATGCTCAGCACCTCGCCGGTCGGCAGCCGCCGGTTGAGCACGTGCCCGAGCTGCACCGACTTGCGGGTGACCAGCTTCTGGGTGCCGTACAGGCAGATCAGCCAGCCCCGGACGGCGTAGGTGTGCATCACGATGCCGCCCGCCGCGCCGATCAGGATCACCAGCACCAGCAACGACGCCCACCGCGCGGTGCCCGCCCAATCACCCACCAGGATGCCCGAGTCGATGGTCCGGCCGAGCAGGTAGGGGCTCAACGCCGACGGCAGGAACCAGGCCAGTCCGGCGGCCGTCAGGGCCGCGAGCACGTCGGACTGCACCCGCAGCGTCCACAGCAGAAACCGTGCTGGGCTACGGGTGTCCGGCCGGGCGGTCTCGGCGCGCGTATACGCGTCGATCCGCGGTGGGAAATCGTGCATAGCCGAGCTACGTTACGCCTGTGCGGCGGCTGTGTCGAAACGGCCGTACGGCCTCCGCCCCCGCCCCACCCCCGCGCTCGCCTAACTATTTAGGGCTCGCTCAGTTGGGCGAGCCCTAAATAGTTAGGCGAGCGCGGGGGTGGGGTGCCGCGGCTCCGGGGTGGGACCGGAGGACGGGTCGGACGCCGTCCGGCGGGTCTCGCCGGAACGCGCCGGCAGAGCGGCATCATGGACGAAAGGGGGGTACTGCAGCCCGACGAGGAGGGTTCAAATGACTCAGGTGGTTCCGATCCTGCGGGTCACCGACGTGAACGAGTCCCTGGCCTGGTGGGCCCAACTCGGCTTCGTGCACGACTTCACCCACCGCTACGGCGGCGGCACCACGCACCGGTTCATGGGAATCCGCCGCGACGGCGCCGACGTCTTCCTCAGCGAGAACCCGGCGGACGACACCGGCGCGGCGCTGGTCTTCGTCTGGGTGCCCGACGTGGACGACGTCGCGGCCCGGTTCGGCGCCACCGTCGAGCAGCACCCCTGGGCCCGCGACTTCGAGGTCACCGACCCGGACGGTCATCACGTCCGGATCGGCACCAAGGAGGTCGGCCAGTCGGCCTGAGCGACCGCCGCCCGGGTTACCAGGCGCCTCAGCGCAGGAACAGCGCCCGCAACCGCAGCGTGCAGAACGCCACCCCCGCCACCGACATCACCACGAAGTACGCCAGGTGCACCCAGGTGGCGTCGGTGAAGACGCCGATCGACAGCTGGCGCATCAGCTCGACCCCGTGCCACAGCGGCATCGCCCGGATGAACCATTGGAGCGCCTGCGGGTAGACGTCGATCGGGAACAGCGTCGCGCTGAACAGGAACATCGGCAGCAGCACGATGTTGATCAGATCCATCTGCTGGAAGGTGGTGAACCAGCTGGTCACCGCCATGCCGACGGCCGCGAAACCGAGCGCGATCAGCACCGCCACCGGCACCATCGCCAGCGCCCACCACGAGGTCGCGATGCCCAGCGCCCCCATCACCGCGAGGAAGCCGCAGGCGTAGAGCAGCCCGCGGAACAGGGCCATCGCGATCTCGCCGGCGGCCACGTCGAGCGGGCCGAGCGAGGTGGACAGCATCGCCTCGTAGATCCGTCCGAAGCGCATCTTGAAGAAGACGTTCCAGGTGGAGTCGTAGATCGCCCCGTTCATCGCGGACGTCGCCAGCAGCGCCGGAGCGATGAACGCCACGTACGACATCGGGGCACCGCCCGGACCGGTCACCGTGCCGACCAGTCCACCCAGCCCGAAACCCATCGCCAGCAGGTAGAACACCGGTTCGAAGAAGCCGGAGACCAGGATCGTCCAGTTCTGGTTGCCGATCACCTTGAAGCCGCGTTCGAGCACCGCCCGGACGTTGCCCGCATACAGGCCCGCCAGCACACTCATCGGGTCACCCGCCGGGTGAAGATCCGCGCCGCGGCCCACAGGCCGGCGGCCGCCGCCGCAACCAGCACCACGACGTGCAGCACGGTCAACCACCACGGGTTGGCCATGCCGAAGCCGACCACCCGGGCCAGCTGGGTGCCGTGCCACATCGGCGAGATCCAGCCGATCCACTGCAGATAGCCGGGCATCGCGCCGAGCGGGAAGAACGTGCCGGCAAACAGGAACATCGGCATCACCACGAACCGCTGGATGAAAGCGAACTGCGTTCCCTCGTCGGTCTGGGTCGCCGCGAACGCCATCAGCGGTGCGCCGAAGGCGAGCGCGGCGAGCGGCGCGATCACGATCATCAGCGCGGACGCCGGCGCGGTCACCGCCCCGAACCACAGCAGGGCCAGCCAGAACAGCGCCGTCTCCGCAACGAACCGCAGCCCGACCGCCACCACCTCACCGAGCACCACCTGCGCCGGGGTGACCGGGCTGGCCGTGGCCGCGAAGTAGTGCCGCTGCCACTTGAAGCCGCTCATCACCGGATAGGTGAACTCGCCGCTGGCCTCCATCACGATCGACGAGACCAGCAGGGCGGGACCGACGAAGACCAGGTAGCTGACCCCCTCGACCCGGCCAGCGCCGGAGTCGACCAGTGCGCCCAGGCCGAGCCCCATCGACGACAGGTACAGCACCGGCAGCCCGATGGCCCGGATCAGGATGGTCTGCAGATAGGCCCGCATCGAGGTGAGCCGGTACTCGGCGTACAGCCACCAGCCCCAGCGGCGTCCGATCCGGGCCTGGTCGGCGGCGGGCGGCGCCCCGCCCGCGTAGGCGAGCCGGTTGGAGTCGAGCAGGTTCGGGCCGCGGTCAGTCAATGAGCGACCTCCCGGTGAGCCGCAGGAAGACGTCCTCCAACGACGAGCGGCGGACCAGCGAAGTGAGCGGCTGCAGCCCGCGCGAGGTTACCCGTTCGAGCGTCGCCTCGCCGTCGGCGGCGTAGAGCAGCACCCGGTCGGGCAGCACCTCGATGCGTTCGGCCACCCCCTCGAGCTGCGCGACGACGGCGGCGTTGCGGTCAGAGCCGAACCGCACCTCGAGCACCTCGCGGGTGGAGTAGCGCCGGATCAGCTGCGCCGGTGATCCTTCGGCGACGATCTTCCCGTGGTCCATCACCACCAGCCGGTCGCAGAGCTGCTCGGCCTCGTCCATGAAATGGGTGGTGACCACCAGGGTGACGCCCTCTTCCTTGAGCCGGAACAGCCGGTCCCAGAGGATGTGCCGGGCCTGCGGATCGAGCCCGGTGGTCGGCTCGTCGAGCAGCAGGATGCGCGGCTCGTTGATCAGGCCGCGGGCGATGGTGAGCCGCCGCTTCATGCCGCCTGACAGGTTGTCGACCTTCTCGTTCGCCTTGTCGGTGAGTTGGGCGAACTCGAGCAGATCGTCGGCCCGGCGCCGCAGATACGACCGTGGCAAGCCGAAATAGCGACCGTAGGTGATCAGGTTCTCGCGGCAGCGCAGCTCGGTGTCGAGGTTGTCCTGCTGCGGGATGACGCCCAGGTTGGCCCGCACCTCGGGCCCGTTGACCTCGGGATCGAGGCCCAGCACGGTCAGCGTGCCGGACGTCCGCAGCGAGGTGCCGCCGATCATTCGCATCGTCGTCGACTTGCCGGCCCCGTTCGGCCCGAGCAGCCCGAACGACTCCCCCGGCGCCACGTCGAAGTCGATGCCGTCGACGGCATTGAGGTCGCCATAGCTCTTCACCAGGGCGCGGGCTTCGATCACGGGCACGGCGACGAAACTACCAACCGCCTCCGACAAGATCTCGCGGCCGAGCCCGATACGGCGGGCTCGGCCGCCCGGGACCGGATCAGCGCGCGGCGGCGTACCGGTCCAGCACGATGTCGACGAGTTCTGTGGGCACCGGCTCATCGGGCAGCAGCAGCGGGCCGGTGACGATGTCGCCGCCCGCCCGGGCGGCCAGGCCGGCGAAGTAGCCGGGGGCGAGCAGGTAGCTGGCCACCGCCACCCGGCGTCCGGGATGCGCCGCCCGAGCGGTGGCGATCTCGTCGGGCAGGCGCGGCAGAGCCGCCGAGATGAACCCCACGGAGACCGGCCGGTTCAGCACCACCCCGAGCCGGCGGGCGGTGTCGACGCAATCGGCGACCGCGCGGGCATCACTCGATCCGGCCGCGGCGAGCACCACGGCGTCGTCGGACGCCAGGCCGGCCTCGGCCAGCCGGCGGGCCAGCAGCCGCACCAGCCGGTCGTCCGGGCCGAGCGCCGCGGCGACGGTCGCGCCGGCGGCGTCCGCGATCTCGGCGAGGTCGACGTGGACGTGGTAGCCGGCCGACAGCAACAGCGGGACGATCACCGAGACCCGCCCGGACGGGAGCGCACCGAGCACGGTCGGCACGTCGGGCTGCTGGACGTCCACGAATCCGGGCCGCACGTTGAGCTCCCCGCTCGACCCGGCCACCGCGGACACCAGCGCGGCCACCGCCGCCTGACCGGACGCCGAGGAGGTGCCGTGCGAGATCGCCAGCAGCGCGGGCGCCAGCACCGAGACGGCAGCGCTCACGCGGCCACCTCGACCTCGACGGTGCCGCCGACCACCCGGGTGCGATAGGTGGCGACGGCCAGCCGCGGGTCGTCGACACAGGCGCCGGTCTGCAGGTCGTACACCTGTTTGAGCAGCGGGGACGCGATCGTGGCCCGGTCGCCCCGGCTGCCGACGATGCCGCGGGCCATCACGTGGGCCGAGGTGACCGGGTCACGGTGATCGATCGCGTACAGCTCACCCGGCTCGACGAGCACCAGCGCGATCTGGCGCCCGCCCACCAGGACGGCCTCGCCCCAGGTCGGCTCCAGGGCGTCGACCTCGCACACCGGGTGCCACGCGACGGCGGCCGGCTCGGTCGGGCGGGCGTCGTCCGAGGTCGTCCGGTCGGGAATCGTGAGGGTCATGATCGGGTCCTTTCGCATCGCGTTGCCCCGACGCTAGGCAGCCGGTGTTTCGCGGGACCGCACCCGCGGTTTCTCCCCCGTGACGCTCTGCTCACATCACAGCCGGGGCCGCGTGGGGTCGATGTGAGGCCGCTGTTACACGAGCGCAACGACCGAGCAATCGCGGTTTCCTACCGTCGAGAGCATCGACGGAAGGCTCACCATGACCGACAGCAGCACCCCGCGTCGCGCGGTGGTGATCGGTGCCGGCCCGGCCGCGCACCGCCTGGCCACGGCGCTCCGTGCCCGCGACGCCGCCGGCCGGGTCCGGCTCACCGTGATCGGCGAGGAGGACCACCTGCCCTACGACCGGGTCGCCCTCAGCAAGCGGTTCATCGGCGGCGCCGACCTGACCCTCGATCCGGCGATCTGGGACGACCCCGCCACCACCCTGATCCGCGGCGAACGCGCGATCGCCCTCGATCGCGCCGCGCGGACGGTGACCACCGACACCGGACGGGTGCTGCCCTACGACGATGTCGTGTTCGCGACCGGGTCGCGGGCGCCGGTGCCCGACATCGCCGGCGCCGAGCACGCCCGGGTCTACCGCACCGTCGGCGACGTCGACGACCTGGCCGCCGAGCTGCGGCTGCTGGCCGTGGTGCTCGGCCGTCCGCCCCGGACGGTGGTCGCCGGCGGCGGCCTGCTCGGCCTGGAGGCCGCGGGCGGGCTTGCGGAGCTCGGCGCCGACTCGGCGATCGTGCACTCGGGCGATTGGCTGATGTCGGCGCAACTGGACGAGGGCGCCGGGCGGTCGCTCGGCCGGTTGATCGCCGAGCGGGGCATCACGATGCATCTGGGGGCACGGCCGCGCGCCATCCTCACCACCCGGGACGCCGTGTCGGCGGTGGAACTCACCGACGGCCGGACCGTCGCCGCCGACCTGATCGTGTTCGCCATCGGCATCGCCGCCCGGGACGAGCTGGCCGCGGCCGCCGGCATCGAGGTGGCGCCGCGCGGCGGCATCGTGGTGGACGCCGCGTGCCGGTCCTCCGACCCGCGGGTGTGGGCCGTCGGCGAGGTCGCCCACGTGCACGGCCGCTGCATCGGGCTGGTCGCCCCGGCCAACGCGATGGCCGAGGTGGTGGCCGACCGGCTGCTCGGCGGCGCGGCGGAGTTCGCCACCATCGACGACGCCACCAAGCTCAAGCTGGCCGGCGTCGAGGTGGCCAGCTTCGGCGACGCCTTCGCCCGCACCGACGGCGCCCTGGAGGTGGTCTACGCCGACCCGGCCCGCGGGCTGTACCAGAAGATCGTGGTCTCCGACGACGCCCGCACCCTGCTCGGCGGTGTCTTCGTCGGGGACGCCGCGCCGTACCTGACGCTGCGCCCGATGCTCGGCCGGGAACTGGGCTCCGAGCCGGCCACCTACCTGTCGGCGTCCGGCGGACCGGCCGCCGGTGCCGACGAACTGCCCGACGATGCGCTGCTGTGCGCCTGCAACAACGTGACCGTCGGCTGCGTCCGCGCCGCCGTGACCGGTCCGGAGCCGTGCCACACCGTGCCCGCGCTGAAGGCCTGCACCCGCGCCGGCACCCAGTGCGGATCGTGCGTGCCGCTGCTGAAGAAGACCCTGGAGCAGGAGCTGGCCAAGGCGGGAGTGAGCGTCTCGCGGGCGCTCTGCGAGCACTTCCCGCACAGCCGTCAGGAGCTGTTCGAGTCGATCCGGGTGCTCGGCATCACCTCCTGGGACGACACCCTGGCCCGGTTCGGCAGCGGCCGGGGCTGCGACATCTGCAAGCCCGCGGTGGCGTCCATTCTGGCCAGCCAGCACGCCGGCTACATCCTCGACGACGGCCGCGGCGCCCTACAGGACACCAACGACCGGGCGCTGGCGAACATGCAGCGCGACGGCAGCTACTCGGTCGTCCCGCGCATTCCGGGCGGCGAGATCACCCCCGAGAAGCTGGCCGTGATCGCCCGGGTGGCGACCGAGTTCGGGCTGTACACCAAGATCACCGGCGGCCAGCGGATCGACCTGTTCGGCGCCCGGCTCGATCAGCTGCCCGACATCTGGGCGCAGCTGGTCGAGGCCGGCTTCGAGTCCGGCCACGCCTACGGCAAGTCGCTGCGCACCGTGAAGAGCTGTGTCGGCTCCACGTGGTGCCGGTTCGGCGTGCAGGACTCGGTCGACATGGCGATCCGGCTCGAGCTGCGCTACCGCGGGCTGCGGGCGCCGCACAAGATCAAGCTCGGGGTCTCCGGCTGTGCCCGCGAATGCGCCGAGGCGCGCGGCAAGGACGTCGGGGTGATCGCCACCGACGCCGGCTGGAACCTCTACGTCGGCGGCAACGGCGGCTTCCAGCCCAGCCACGCGCAGCTGCTGGTGAGCGACCTGGACGACGAGACCCTGATCCGCTACATCGACCGGTTCCTGATGTACTACGTCCGCACCGCCGACCGGCTGCAGCGGACCGCCCGCTGGATGGAGGAGCTGGACGGCGGCCTCGACCATGTCCGGGCCGTGGTGGTGGAGGATTCGCTCGGGCTGGCCGCCGAGCTCGAGGCGGCCATGGCGAAGCACGTGGCGGGTTACGAGGACGAATGGGCGGCCACCCTGCGCGACCCGGAGCGGCTGAAGCGCTTCCGCAGCTTCCTCAACGCCCCCGCGGACGCCGCGCCGGCGGTGCCGCGAGTGGCGGAGCGCGGCCAGCGGCGGCCGGCCACGGCGTCCGAGCTGCGGGACGGCCGGGTGCTGCTGGCCGGCGCCCTGCTCCCGGTCCGCAGGGGCGGCGATGACTGAGCCGGCACCCGGCTTCCGGCGCGACCAGCTGGAGGGGTTCCGGATCGGGGTGACCAGCGAGCGGCGGGCCGCCGATCTGATCGACGCCCTGGAACGGCGCGGCGCCCAGGTGCTGCACGCGCCGACGCTCCGGATGGAACCCGCCTCCGACGACGAACGCGTCATCGCCGACACGCAGGCGATCATCGCCGCCCGTCCGGACGTGGTGCTCGCGACCACCGCGTTCGGCGTCCGGCGCTGGCTCGAGGTGGCGGACGCCGCGGGCCTCGGCGAGCAGCTGCTCGCCACCCTGGCGGCGGCGCGGATCCTGGTCCGCGGACCGAAGGCCCGCGGCGGCGTCCGGGCGGCCGGGCTGGACGACTCGGGGATGAGCGAGGAGGAGACCACGGCGTCCCTGGTGGCGAAGGTGCTCGCCGAGCACGGCGGCGGGCTGACCGTCGCCGTGCAGGCCCACGGCTACCTCGAGGACGCGGTGCTGACACCGCTGCGGGCCGCCGGACACCGGGTGGTGACCGTGGCTCCGTACCGCTGGGGGTCGCTCGACGGCGGCGACGAGCGGGTGCCCCGGCTGGTGGAGGCGATCTGCAGCAACCAGCTCGACTGCGTCACCTTCACCAGCGCGCCGGCCGTCGACGCGCTCTACGCCGCCGCCGAGAGTCTCCGCTGCCACGACGCCATGCTGGCCGCCTTCCGTGCCGGCGTGGTCGCCGCCGCCGTCGGCCCGGTGACCGCCGCGGCGCTCACCTCCGCCGGCCTGCCGGCGATCCATCCGGAGCGGTTCCGGATGGGGGCGTTGATCCGGCTGCTGTGCGAGCGGCTGCCGCAGCTGCGGGTGACCCGGACCAGCACCCGGCACGGCGAGCTGGTGATCCGGGGTGCGCTCGTCGAGCTGGACGACCGCCGGGTTCCGCTGACGCCGTTGCCGCTGGCGCTGCTGCGGGCCCTGGTCGCCGCGGACGGCGCGGTGGTCTCGCGCGAGCAGCTGCTGCGGGTGGTGGGCGGCTCCGACGAGCATGCCCTGGAGATGGCGTTGAGCCGGCTGCGGCGGGGCATCGCCGCGCCGGTCATCGCCACCGTGGTCAGGCGCGGCTACCGGCTCGAGGTCACCGGGTCCGGGGCCCCCGCGACGAGCCGGGCGCCGTCCGGTGCGGACCGGCGGCGCAGCACCGAGCCGGCCAACACGGCCGCGGCAAGCAGATACGCCACGCCGAAGGCCATCCGGCCGACCGGCGGCAGGTAGAACTGCGGCAGCACCAGGGCCATCAGCACGCCCAGCGGCCACGCCGCCCGGCTGCCGGCGTACCGCGTCCAGGCGAGCGCGAAGGCGA
>WBZS01002585.1_pt1 | contig 10918 bp, 9 predicted proteins | sample 5204201 | NCBI WGS metagenome assembly WBZS01 (sample SAMN12344357, study PRJNA552823) | activated sludge metagenome | biome: Activated sludge suspended growth; feature: Nitrification reactor; material: Wastewater; isolation source: activated sludge from nitrification reactor of wastewater treatment... | reverse complement strand
CCCCAGCCGTGTCATGCTGGGGCTTCCGTCAGGAACCGATAGCGGCTATTGCCGACGAAGCTGTCTCGATAGTGCCAACGCGGCTAGTCCGGTCATCATCAAGATAAGGGTTGTGGGTTCGGGGACGGCCGAAACCCGTGCCTGTGGCTCAGCATAGATAAAATCATCCATGACGACGAGATCAAGCGACCCTATTTCATTCACGCCGGCGCCGAGAGCCGTATTCCCATTGGTAATGCGAACGCGTGCGATCTGTTCTCCTGCGTCGAATGCGACTCCGGCAAACGAGAGGCTCTCATTACCTGTTGTTCCAACCGGTGCGAATATGCTCGTAAGGAGGCTGCCGGTTGGATCAAAGTACTCAATCTTGGTTGTGTTGGCGAGATCGACATCGGTAAATACAGAACCAAAGGCACTCACGGCTGCCGGTGTACTGCTACCAGAAACAAAAAAGTTGATGTCGACAACATTGCTGCCGATCGCGGTGAAGAGCCGTTGCGGGCTGAAGGTGGCGAAGAGGTCGGGGTAGGTCGGGTTGATCGTGCCGAACTCGACTGCGTCGAGCCCTGCATTTTGGCTCACCTGAACTGCCGTCCCTGGGGTGGAAAATTCGGCACCACGCGGGGAGATGGTATTGAAGAAATTGTTCGGAAGGTTATTGGGATCGGCGAACCCATTCGGGACACCGTCCCAATTGATCTCACGACGCCCGCTCGGAAAGCTCCCTGCTACGTTTGGATTCACCGGATTACCAGCCGCATTGCGAAAGGCATCGACGGTTGATTGGATTGACGCGGCGGTGTTGTTCCCTCCGACGGAGAACGTGATCGGCGTGGCAACCGCGGTGTCTGTGAGTCCAGTGGTAAGAGCGACGATTGCAAGAGTTGCATATGTCAATTGGTTTGAACGTTTCATCACAAGGGAGGCTCCTCTCTGGGTTGAAGAATGGTGTAGTGCTTCACAGTGGCAACGATCTGCTGCACGGCCGGGATGCATAATCAGGCCCACATCTTCCGTCATCAAAACCACCTATTCCCGGACTCTGAATTCATTTCACGATGTGTTCAACAATGGGACAATGCCGGAAGTGGCGGTTGCTGAGTTGTTAAGGAATGCATAATAAATACCAAGCATAAGAATCATTACATATCAGTTCGTTACACTTTCAGATCCTTTGCTGGAGGAGGCCGAGTGTAAATTTTTCTAACAGGTCGTTTATAGCCCGCTTTGTGCGAACCTGATAAATCTCTTATGAATCATTGTGTTGCATGAAACTTTACCTGTCAGATTCTTTTACATGAATGAATAGTCCTGCGCTTCTTCACGAGTACATACATCTGTGCTTGTGTGTGAGCTTTCTCTCAATCTCTTCGTGGTAGGCAGCGCGTGTGTGTGTCTCCGGTAATGGAAAAGCTGAATTGTTCCAGTGAACTAGAACTTGTACGGCAACACATCAGCTACATATATCGACGAGTCGGGAGAAGAGTGCACCGATACATTAGTTGAGTAGCTACCTCCTGGTGCCATTTCTGAGTGGTGCAAGCGTGTATGCATTCGAGTTCACAGTTGCAGGACCCCGCAATCCGCCGGTAGTCTCAAGGTGCATTCATCTCCCTCCTCCGTCAGTGGAATCCCATTGGCGCGTGCATCATCAAGACACAAGCTTTCGCCGTACCGGTCGATCCATGTATCGACATCGTCTTCCTTAATCTGCTGAGGACCAACTGATAGCGACGTTGTCTGACAAAGAGAAGGTTGGGTATCCGGAGTCAGTGTGTTTGGACCATGATGGCTTCGAGTATGATGGTCGAGAGGCTTGAATCATGCGTGGTCTCTCCGAATCGATGTGACATATGTAATGTGATATCCGAGAGTATTCTGCTTCGGATCTTCAGTAACATGCTCGATGTCAAGGCGAATTGTCCCCAAGAGAGTTGGGTCAGCCGAGAGTGTGGTCAATGGCCCTGTCGATTTTTCAGAAACAATCGACAAGCACGGCGTTCATGGTTACATTTCGAAACAGGTGTTTAGAATTTCAGATTGAGTACGCTGGTCACGCCAAAAGAGGAGCTAAACAATGATACCAACTCACACACCTACCGATGAGGAACTGAAGAATCAGGTAATCAGGCAAGTGCTGGCGGGGGATACGGCGGGAGCACAACAGACCGCGAACGAGATTGCGGATACACGGCACTTGCGAGATGCTTGGCAGATGATGCTCTTTGTCGAGTCGGAACGGGGGAATGTGCAGGCTCTGAAACACACGATTCTTTCCTGTCCCGATCCAGCGCTCTTGGCGAGCCACTTTTATCTTGAGCTTCCGCAACTCTTCATTAAGGCCGGTGATCGGGCAGGGGCCGTCGAAATTGCGAAGGCGATGGGCAACGCGGGGGTCCTCCCGCTCATCGGCATCGCCGCGCATATGGCACAAGACGGGGATATGGATGGGGCCCACGATGCGCTATCCCACATCAAGGATGAAGACTTGAGAACCATGATTCTCAGGAAGGTGATTGCGTATCAGCCGAGGATCCAGCGACTTGATGGAATGAATCTGGACGGAGACCGGGCCACGGAAGACGATTCCCTCGCAGCGTGACCATTTCTGCGAGGACCTCTATCCACTCAAGCGGTTCCTTGCTCTATTCCCACAGACGGCGTTCTCTGCAGGCGTGGTATGACCGCCGATAGGGAGGCAGGTACGGCTTGGTCTGTCCTAACCACCTCGACTTGCCCGTGCTGGGTCATCTATACTCCCTGGCAGTGTTTATCTCTGCTCCCCTCATGCTGCGTCGACTTATTCCGTGACTGATCTGACTCAACAGCTCAAGGACCGATTCGGGTTTTCGGCATTCCGACCCGGCCAGGAAGACGTCATACGTGCCGTGTTGGCTGGGCGCGATGTCATGGCGGTGATGCCGACGGGCCAAGGCAAGTCGCTCTGTTATCAGTTGCCGGCGACCATGCTGCCGGGACTGACGCTGGTCATTTCGCCGCTCATTGCGCTCATGCAGGATCAGGTGACGGCCATGAAGCAGCGCAAGATTGCGGTTGCGGCGTTTCACTCCGGACTCACTGGGCTGGAAAAGAATATTGTGCTGGAGGATCTCCAACAGAAGCGAGTGCAGCTGCTCTATCTCGCACCGGAACGGATGCAGCATGAAGGGTTTCTCCGACTGTTGCGTTCGCTTTGGGTATCATTGCTGGTGGTCGATGAAGCGCACTGCATTTCCCAGTGGGGCCATGACTTCAGGCCCGACTATATGAAGATTGGTCGGCTGCGCCAGGAGCTCACGAATCCTCCCTGCTTGGCCTTGACGGCGACGGCCACGGCTCGTGTGCAGACGGATGTGTGTCGACGGCTGTCGCTTCAGGATCCGTTCCGATTGGTCGCCGGATTTCGACGGAAGAATCTGGCTCTCTCCGTCCAACATTGTCAGTCTCTCCGTGAGAAACTCGAGCTCGTGGAGCAGCTGGTTCAGGGAACGGAGAGAGGCACGATTCTGGTGTATGGCGCGACGCGCCGAACGGTGGAGGAGGTCGCGAGCTGGTTGGGACAATCCCATCGGTCGGTTGGCTTCTACCATGCCGGTTTGTCCGATGAAGAACGGCGACTTGTGCATGGTGATTTCCGTCGAGGGACCTTGCGAATCTTGGTGGCGACGAATGCCTTCGGTATGGGCATTGATAAGCCAGATGTCCGACTGGTCGTCCATTTCGATATTCCTGGAAGCATCGAGGCCTACTACCAGGAAGCTGGTCGAGCCGGACGTGATGGTCAGCCTGCACGCTGTGTGTTGCTGTTTCATGAACGGGATGTGGCCACGCAGGACTATTTCATTTCGCAGGCATCCAAGGATTCTGACGGCGCTGAACGTGCGGGACGCATGACGACGCTCTTGCAAGAGCTGCTGGGGTATGTGTCGACCTCGACCTGCCGACAGCTGGCGATTTTGGACTACTTTAGTGATCAGACTGAGGTTGCCTTGGGCCCTTGCGGTCTGTGTGACCGCTGTGTGACGCCGGTGCGGCAGTTAAGCCGAAAGGTTCCTCAGGACCATGCGATCGCACAGGCAATTCTGGACACGGTGGCCTGGTGCGGAGGACGGTTCGGGATGGGGCGGATCGTCGATATTCTGCGCGGAAGTCGGTCGAAGGTGCTGGCGGCTTACGGTGTCGCAGATTGCCCAACCTACGGCGTCTGTCGAACGGAGACGAAGCTGTCCGTCACAAGCCAGGTGAAAGCTCTTGTCAGTTCCGGTTACCTGTGTGTTGAAGGGGCGGAGTACCCCACGCTCGAGGTGACATCCACCGGACGGGAGGTTCTGCAAGGGCTTCGTACGATTGAGCTGGAACAGGGGGAAGACGCTTCAGCCCGCGGGCCAGTACAACAACCGCGTCGCTCGGATGCTGCGCTCACGGGTGTTCCGATGACATTGCCGCCGGATCGACTGCTGGTTGAACGGCTCAAGCAGCTCCGCTCCGAACTGGCCGCGGAAGAGGGCGTGGCGCCGTTCCTCATTTTTCATGATAAGACGTTGAAGGCCATCGCCGGTTCAAAGCCAGACACGCGAGCGGCGCTGTTGGAAATTCCTGGCATCGGCGAGCTTAAGGCCGAACGGTACGGGCGACGGGTGTTGGCTGTGGTGAATGGCCCTCAGTAACCTTGGCCAATGCCAAGATTGTTCTCATGTCCTGGGGAAAAATAGTGTTGAGGTTTGGTGAGAGTATTTCGCCACACTTCTAAGGCGGACATGTCTGAGGACCATGCGGTGTAACGTGAGTACCTGGAGGGGAGTCCCGCAGTCCTCATTCAGCCTTTGAGAGGTGCAAGGGAGTTTGGAGTAAAAATGTTGCGCAGGCGAAGTTTATGCCCTGCGAATAAAACCTACCCGTCGCGAATTCGTAAGGTGGGCAGTGCTGCAAGACGTGAATGAGATGGCACAGGCCCAAGAAGAAGCGCAGCACAGGCCATGGCCTATCGTTCATCAGTCCTGAAGCACTGCCAAACGATTACGCCGCCACGGCTGGTCGACTCATCTTTCTTGCAAACCCAGTTGCGAGCCGACGGGCTCTCTGTGCCTGTTGGGTTGTACGATGAAAATGGATCAGCGGGTCCACGATGTTGCCGCAGGTCAGGCAACGAAGGGCCTGCATCCACATCGGCAGATAACTTTCCTTCATGTCCAGTAAATGATCCACCACCATCAGACCACTACATTTCGTGCACCTCATGGGAATCCCTCCTTCGTGAATGAATGAGCGCGGATGATCTTGCTCAGTATGTAGTGAGTCCTCTACGCAATGATGATGCCAGAATGAATTGTGTGTGGCTGTGTAGACTCAACGGCTCGCTAGTCCTGAATCAGCGCCACAATCCTTGTGTGCAGTTCGAGATGCCCTCCGGCCTTGTGGCTCCGTCTCGTATCTTTCTCGATACAGCTGGTGTGACAAAACGATACATCCTACCTACGTAGAAGGTTGGGATGGGGGCTGACGAAGGAAACGGTTGCCTGGCGATTCTATCTCTTGCTGAAACCGTCTGGCGGGTAGCCGCTATTGGTTATGGCTGGTAAATGTGCTGTGAAGCGTGCTGTGTCTCTGAGACTCCCCTGCCGGGATGTTGTGGTATCGGCATGATAGGGGGAGAAAAATCAAGAACATGTCATTGACGGAATAGTTTCGGGCTCCGATAATGCAACGATTCATGGCAAAGGGGGGCGAGGGTAGCGGTGTAGCTGTGAGCAGAGTAGGTAATTCCCCGGCACCGAGTGCGCAAACGAGAACCTAGCCTGACCATCGATGACGCTTGTCCAACTTGCTAAGGTGCTCCTGGTTCAGGCCTGTGAAGAGCATGATCCCGAGCACAAGTTTATCTTACGGTATGAACGGGAGGCATCCCGTCAAGGAAGCGATTCTCGAGACCAAGGAGCCGCAGAGGCCAGGGTCATTGAACGAGCTGAGCAGATCTCCGATCGATTGTCGCAAAAACATTCTCTGTTCGGTTCAGCGGTAGCCGTCGCCCAAATCAAGACTCCGATCACACCCCTCATTGGTTGTGCATTGATAGGGGGCTTTCTCGCCGACCCGATCGGGCCTACCGGGCACATTAACCTTCTAAATTTTCCCCTTCTGACACTCCTCCTCTGGAATGCCGTTGCGTATATTGGGTTGCTCTACAACTTCGTCGTGTCTCGATCAGAATCAGATTTGGAACAGCCCGGCCTGCCGGGGCTGGTGGAATGGCTTGTGGGACTGACGGTGAAGGGACGGCTGAGTCGCCTGCGGTCTGATCGGGCCCAGAGTCCTGGTGAAGTCCAGTGGATCACCGCATCCCTTGCGTCTTACGCCGTGCATCTGCTCCATAGTAGTCGAGGCTTGGTGGTGACCCATGCCCGCAGTCTGTTACACATGGCTGCGGCAGCGCTGGCGATCGGTGTGATCGCGGGGCTCTATATACGCGGCATCAGTTTGTTGTATCAGGCAGGTTGGGACAGCACCTTTGTGGAGGCTGAGGGGGTCCATCGATTTCTCTCGATCCTCTTTGCTCCCGCCAGTTGGCTCTTGAGCATTCCGATGCCCGGCGTGGATGCCATCGCCAGCTTGCGCGGCACGGCGAAGGTTAATGCGGCGATGTGGATTCACTTCTGGGCGATGACGACGGTGCTATTCATTATCCTCCCACGAACCTTACTGGCGGTGGCTGCCTGGAGGAGAAAGACTCGTCTGGCGGCTGACATGCAGCTCCCAGTCAACGAGCCCTACTTTCGACGCCTGCTGAATCCATATCGAGGGAAAGGGCTACTTGTGGAGGTACTGGCGTACAGCCATCGGGTAAAGGAGGCTGAGGATCGTCTCCTCACATTCCTCAGCGAGGCCTTTGGTCTTCTGGCGCACATCCATGTCGGGAACTCAGTCCAATACGGCGACCGGCATCCCCAGTTTCGGGCCGACTCCGATCGCGGTCTGTGCGCGGTGGTCTTGTTCAATGTGGCCCAGGCGCCCGAGGAGACCCACAGTGAATTTTTGGAGGAGTTGAAAACGACAATCCACAGCAGAGGCCGACCGAACATGCTGTTGATTGTGTTGGATTGCGAGGCGTACGCGCAACTTGACCACGAGAAACGGCTCAATGAACGGTGCCAAGCCTGGGTGACGCTGGTAACCGAGTGTGGGCTTCGGGCCGTGCGGTACCGAGACCCTTCTGGATCGCCGGATGGAGAACTGCAGGCTTTACCCGATTGTTTGTGGCCCGGTGATTTTCGAGGCACACAATGAGCGTGCAGAAGTCCCAGATCGCGCTCTCTTTGATTTCCCATACCAACATTGGGAAGACCACCTTAGCAAGAACGTTGCTCCGGAAGGAGATCGGACTCGTCGCCGATCGAGCCCATGTCACACTTGAGAATCAAAAGTATACGGTGCTCGAAACGGAAGCAGGAGAGTCGCTGCAACTGTGGGATACGCCAGGCTTTCCCAACTGTCAGAAGATCCTGTCGCGACTACAAGGGGCTAAGAACCCGATCCTTCGGATTCTGACGGAAGTATGGGACCGATTTCGCGATCGGCCATCCTGGTGTGCCCAGCAGGCGGTCTTGAACGTTCAGCACGAGGCAGATGTCGTGCTCTATCTTGTGAATGCGACCGAAGAACCGAACATGGCCGGCTACATTGCATCAGAACTGCAACTGCTCGAATGGATCGGGAAGCCGGTCATCATCCTCTTGAATCAAATCGGCCCACCCAAAGGCCGCGAGGAACAGCAGCGTCTTGAACAACCTTGGAAGGACTACTTCGCTCGGTATGGCTTCGTCAGGGCGGTGCACAGTCTTGATGCGTTCAGCCGCTGTTGGGTCCAGGAAGGCATCCTCTTGGAGGCCATTCAATCGTTGCTTCCTCCGGACGACCGTCAGCTGATGACACGCCTGTTTGTTGTCTGGAAGCACACGAATCTCACGGTGTTCCACGCGGCGATGCAACAGTGGGCCATGCTGGTGTCGACTGCCGCGAGAGCTCGGGTGATGACCAAAGGTGACGGCTCGCCGATGGAGCGGCAAAAACAGCAGGCCGTCGATGGTCTGTTGAGGGGATTGGTGAACGAGGTGGGGGCGACGACGAAAGCCGTCATTGCTCTGCATGGCCTGGAGGGAGATGCAGTTGGGATCATCCAGGCCAGAATGGAGCATGTGGAAGTTCAACGGGGCTCGCGTGGCCTTGATGAGACGACCCTCGGCGGTACTGCGATTGGCGGGATCGGTGGAGCCTTGACCAGCGGGGCCTATGCCGGGCTCCATCTGGACGCGGCGGCTGGCGGAGTCAGCATGGGGCTGTTTACGGTCGCCGGGGCAGTGGTTGGGGGTGTCCTCGGATTTTTTGGAGGAGAAGCCTGGGCGGAACGGCGTGTCGGCAATACACCGACCCCAGTCACGTGGTCGGATGAGTATTTGGATCTGTTGGTCCAAGACGTCATTGTACGGTACCTCGCCATCGCGCACTTCGGACGAGGCCAGGGGCAGTATGTGTCGGATCCGGAAAATCCCAGGTTCTGGGTCGAGAAGGTGAAAACCTTGGTAGCGAGGCAACAGACGGCCTTGCACGAACAATGGACTGGTCTGCGGGCGCAAGACCCCAAACCCCGAACGGATAAGAATCCGACACCACTCACCGCGCTGCTGACGTCCATGACGCTCGAACTGCTCTGGAGCGTCTACCCTGCCTCCAAACGGTTTCTGGATCGCAGGTGAAGGTTGTGCAGTCAGTTGACCGACCTGCTTTCAGCACATCACCTCGTCATGCTCTCTGCTGGTTTCCCACCTTTCCGACACAGCCGTATCTACGTGATGCACGCTCTCGGTTGACAGGAATCTGATCCGCACACGAGAATCAGGTGCCTATGCCTTCGAAAGAGATACCAGTGGTTGGTCAGCCAGTTGCAGCCGTGCCGCAAGAAGACGAACCCACATTTCCTCGCTACGCTGGGCCGGCATTCCTCTCTTATGGCTTCAGACCATTCTTCCTCGGCGCTGCCGTGTTTAGCGCGGCATCAGTCTTGGCTTGGGTGACGATCTATGCAGGGTATGGACAGGCGGACTTTCTCTATCCTCCACGCGAATGGCACGTCCATGAAATGTTGTTTGGGTATATTCCTGCCTTGATCGCGGGATTTCTGCTGACAGCCATGCCCAACTGGACGGACCGCATGCCGTTGAGAGGCGTGCCGTTGCTGGCAATGTTTCTACTCTGGCTTGCAGGGCGGCTGCTCATGGCCATACCGTTTACGAGAGGTCCGGCTGCTGCGGTCATCGATGGAGCGTTTTTGGTGTTCTTGGCTGCCTATGTCTGGCGGGAGATCAGTGCCGCAAACGCCTGGGACCGGACCCCGATAGGCGTCCTCGTGAGTCTCTATGCGGCTACGAATGTGTTGTTTCATCTGTCGGCAGTCCAGCATAGCCCCACAGACCTTCCTGAACGGCTAGCCTTGTCGATTATGACGATGATGCTCACGGTGATCGGAGGTCGGCTGACGCCAACGTTTACGATTGAGTACTTGGAAGGACGGAATGAAGCACAGCTGCCTGCTGTGTTTACCCGTTTCGATGCCGTCGTGATGCTGGTGGTTCTTCTAGCTGTTATTGTCTGGGTGCTTCAGCCGGAAAGTAACTGGACAGGGATCGCGTTGATCGTGGCAGGACTGGCAACCCTGGTGCGTCTCCTCCGATGGCGAGGGTGGAAAACTTGGCGTGAACCGTTGGTGTTTATCTTGAATGTCGGGTATGGATGGATTGGACTGTATTTGATAGCCCTTGGTGCTGCGATTCTGGGGGTTGGGTTTGAGCCTGCCAACGCAGTTCATCTGCTGACGACTGGTGCGATGGGAGCCATGACGTTGGCGGTCATGACCCGTGCAAGCCTTGGCCACACGGGACGACCGCGATACGCGGATCGGCTCACCGTGGCGATCTATCTGTTGGTCAACGCTGCGGCGTTGTTGCGAATCTTTGCTCCGCACCCTGAGACACCTACTGCTCTGACTCATGCCATGCTCGGGATGTCTGCGCTTGGCTGGAGCGGGGCCTATCTTCTCTTTGTCTTTCACTATGGGCCATACCTGGTCCGTCCCAGTCTTGATGAGTAACGTCTGCAAGGGCAAGTGACTGGTAATTCTTGGGAGAGAGTCGCGATCAGAATCCGGACCTCTGCCGTGCCTCGGCTTCTTGAAGGGGGGCAGGCGAAGGTTCGAGCACCAACTTACGATGTCACGTGGTAGCGTACGAAATTCAACAGGTGTCCTCCGTGGGATGGCTTGAGCGGTTTTCCGGATTCAAGATGCGTCTCCGTACAGTCATAGCCTTGTGCGGTGAGGTGGGCACTCATCTCGCCGCATCGGTGTCGGCCGGGATCGGCGAGGAGTATTTGGCAGGTGGGTCTGGCATGTCCGGCCAGAAAACCTGCCAGCAGGGCAGGATGATTTCGCTCGTACAATAGGTCGCTGCCGATGATGAGATCGAAGCGGCCCAGTTCAACAACCGGATTTAGCCATGGGGCGTTGAAGAAGGGAATGGGTGCGAGCCCGTTGAGATCTGTGTTTCGGCGGAGAAATTCCTCTGCCAGCGGGTGGTAGTCACAGGCGGTGATATTGGCACCACGCCGTTGCAAGACGAGGCTGGGGAGGCCGATCCCACACCCGACCTCGAGAATCTGTTTGCCTGCGATGGGAAACCGACTCATCTCCTCAGCGAGCGCGAGTCCGGCCGGCCACACGACGCCAAAGAGAGGCCAGGAGGCGGAGGAGATTCCGATTCGTTCCGCGCAACCGTCAGGGTCTGAAAACTGACGTCGATCGCGCAGGGTCCGAATCTGATAGGACACCGTCCCGATCTGATAGCGGGTCGTCTCGACCTCGTACCCTTGTATA
>WBZS01002344.1_pt1 | contig 10926 bp, 10 predicted proteins | sample 5204201 | NCBI WGS metagenome assembly WBZS01 (sample SAMN12344357, study PRJNA552823) | activated sludge metagenome | biome: Activated sludge suspended growth; feature: Nitrification reactor; material: Wastewater; isolation source: activated sludge from nitrification reactor of wastewater... | reverse complement strand
CGGCTTCACGCGCTGGGGGCGCGGGTTGTCGTCAGCGCGCGCAGCCAGGCCGCACTGAATGCTTTTGTTGCAGTGCACCCCGGCAGCCAGGCCATCGCGCTGGATGTGACCGACCGCCAGGCCCTGCGCGCCGCCGCAGCGCAGATCGTCGCCCAGCGCGGGCACATCGACCTGGCCTTGTACTGCGCCGGCGTGTACGCCGCGATGCGCGCCACCGCCTTCGACCTGGACCTGGCGCTGCGCCACGTCCAGGTCAACCAACTCGGTGCGCTGTACTGGCTGGACGCCTTGCTGCCGCATTTGCTGCGCCAGGCGGCCACGGCCGGGCCGGGCGAGGCGCGGGGCCACCTGAGCCTGGTGTCCAGCGTGGCAGGCTACCGGGGGCTGCCGCAGTCTCTGGCCTACGGGCCGACCAAGGCGGCGCTGATCAACCTGGCCGAAAACCTGTACCTGGATCTGCAACCGTTGGGTCTGGGCGTATCGCTGATCAACCCGGGTTTTGTCGAGACGCCGCTGACGGCGCAGAATGAATTCCACATGCCAGCGCTGGTCACCCCCGATGAAGCCGCCACGCAGATCCTGCGCGGCTGGCAACGTGGCGATTTCGAGATCCACTTTCCAAAGCGTTTCACGCTCTGGCTCAAGGGCCTGCGCCTGCTGGGCCATGGGGCCTACTTCGCGGCCGTGCGCCGCTCGACGGGCCTTTGATGCAAGAGGCCGTGCGGGCCATCGTCCAGCGCTTCGAGCAGCTGACGGCGCAGGATCTGCCGCGACTGGGCGAAATCTATCGCCCTGACGCCTGCTTCAAGGACCCGTTCAACGAGGTTCAGGGCGTGGTGGCGATCACCCGCATCTTCGAGCACATGTTCAACACGCTGCAAGCACCGCGCTTCGTGATCCACGATGTCATCGTGCAGGGCAGCCAGTGCTTCCTGACCTGGGACTTCGTTTTCGGCCTGCGCCGCCGGCGCGGCGGCCTGCTGACGGTGCGCGGCGGCACGCACCTGAAGCTGGCTGCCGATGGCCGCATTGCCGAGCACCGCGACTATTGGGACGTGGCCGAGGAGCTCTACGAAAAGCTGCCCGGTCTGGGCCTCCTGATGCGCTGGCTCAAGCGCCGCGCCGCTTCTTGAGCGACTTCAGCGCTGGCCCTCGGTCAGCGAAAAGGTCTGAAACAGGCCCGACTTGTCGACGAAGAAGGTCTCGGTGAAGGTGATACGGCCGCCGGCCATGCGGGCGGGCGCGGGGAAGGGCGAGGCGCGCTTGATCATCGCCAATACCCAGGGTGCCACTTCGTCGGCCGCCGGTGGCCGCACGACGCGGGTGCGCAGCACATGGCCGGCAGCGTCCAGATCGGTCTCGACCATCATGATGCCGTACAGCAGCGGCGGCATCTGGCCACGGTAGACGCGCATCGGGTAGCAGGCGTACAGGTGCCGAGAGGCGTCGATGCGGAATTCCTGCTCCACCTCGTACACCGACTCGCGCGGTGGCGCGCACAGCGGCGCCGGCACCATGCTGAACTGGGCGTGCGCCGTGCCGCCCGACAGCAGCACAACAAGCAGGGCTGTTTGCAGGACGCTCCGGCAGCTGGTGTTGTCGGTTCGAGTGGCCATCTTCACGCCGGCCTGACCGCGCTGGGGCTGGCCGCTCCTCATCGTGAGGCAATGAGGCTACACGGTCCGGCGGCAAAGGTGCTGGTCCGTGCCGTGCAGTGCACAAATTTCCCATGCACCCTGTCACGCTGGCAAGTCCTTGATTCGCAAGTACTTGCAGGAACCCTGTTGACCCGCGCTGCACATAGGTCTTGTACTTCACGGCCGCCGCGGCGCGCACTGCTGTCCGGCCCGGCCCGGGCTGCCAGCGCCAAGCCCTTGATTCGTTGGGGAAAACCTGGCCACGGCGCTTGAACCCGCGGTTTGGCACGCATTGCGCATGGCCCTGCCCAGACACACCGCGAGCATCGAACCATGAACGCCAACCCCCGGGTCCTGATCGTCGACGATGAAGAAGTCGTGCGTCGCTGCCACCTGCGGGTGCTGGCCGGCGATCACTGCGAAGTCAAGGCGGTGCCGGACGGGGCGCAGGCGCTGGCCACGATGCAGGCCGAACCCTTCGACATCGTGCTGCTGGATCTGCGCATGCCCGGCATGGACGGCATGGCGGTGCTGCGGCAGATCCGCGATCGCTGGCCCGACTGCGAGGTCATCGTCATCACCGGCTATCCGTCGCTGGACACCGCCAAGGAGGCCATCCGCCTGGGCGCCCACGACTACCTGGCCAAGCCACTGGAGCCGGCCACGGTGATCCGCGCCGCGGCCAGTGCCATCGAACACAAGCAATGGACGCTGCGCAGCGACCACCCGTCGCGGTGGGCCGCCACAGGGCGCGGCGTCCCGCAAGCCATTCAAGCAAGCTGACAGAAAGGTAAGACCATGAACGCACAAGCACTGACCAGAGTCCTGGTGGTGGACGACGACCCGGTCGTCTGCAAGAGCTTCGACCGGGTGCTTTCCGGCAAGGGCTACGCGGTCGTCACGGCCGGCAACGGCGAGGAAGCGCTGCGCAAGATCGCCGCCGAGGCCTATGACGCGGTCTTCACGGACATCAAGATGCCCGGCATGGACGGCATCGCGGTAGCCGAACAGATCCGGGCCCAGAGGCCCTGGCTGCCGGTGGTGATCGTCAGTGGCTACGCCACGGACGAAAACGAGGCACGGGCCAAGGCGGCCGGTGTGCGCGCCGTGCTGCACAAGCCGCTGTCGCCCGAGATGATCGAGCAGTGCGCGCAGGACGCGCTGGGTGCGCCGGAAGCCGCGGCATCGGTGGCGCCGCCGGCCGTCGAAGCGCCGCCAATCCAGGAGGACCGGCAGGAGACCGCCGGCGTTCCGGCGGCTGCCGTGCCGGTCATCACGCTGGCCTACATCATGTTCGCGCCCTTGATCGGCATCCTGGCGATGCTGGCCATCCCGACCTGGCACTTCGTGAAGTGGCTCGCTGCCAGGCCGACCACGCAGTTCGGCCGTTGGGGCCGCGACGTGGCGTTGTTCTTCGCCGCTCCCTTCATCGGTCTGGCCTACATCATCGCGCTGCCCTTCGTCGGGCTGGGTGCCATCGTCTGGTACGGGGTGAAGGCGCTGGCCGCGCACCACCGCGGTACCTGAGTGGCTGGACTTCGACAGGCGCTGACCGAACAAGAGACGAAACTCCCGACAGCAAGGCGACCCGGCTGACCCACCGGGCGCCTCTCAGGGCGACGGGTCCCAGCATGACCACCCACAAGAAGCACTGGCGCGAGGCCCTGGCCTCGTTGGTCATCGCCTGCGCGCTGTGGCAGGCGGCGTCCGTTCAGGCCGCTGTCGCGCAGCCCGAACCGTCTGCGGATGACCGCGCCTGTCTGGATTGCCATGGCCCGCAGGAGCCGGGCGCGGTCGGGGCGGCCGTGGCCAACAAGGTCCAGGAAGGCCGCAAGGTCCCACGCATCGAAGTCGCAGCCTATCTGAGCTCGGTCCACGGCGACGCCGGCTGCATCAGCTGCCACGATGAAGTCAAGCTGCCGGCGCACCCCGGCAAGGCCCGAGCGTCCGACGAGCGGCCGCGCAAGGCACCCGGTGCGGTGATCCCGATGTGCCGCAGTTGCCACGCCAAGGTGGTGAAAGCCTTTGATCGCAGCATTCACGCCGAAGCCGTGCGTGCGCGTTCCAGGTCGGCACCCGACTGCAATGGCTGCCACGTGCCGCATGCGGTGACCACCGCGTCGGTTCAGGAGGGCCCGAAGAACGCCTGCCTGGGCTGCCACGACGACCCGGCCCAGACCCACCGCAGCTGGCTGCCCAACGCGGCCCGCCATCTGCAGACAGTAGCGTGCGCCGCCTGCCATGCGCCGGAAGCGCTGCTGCGCACCGACTTGCGATTGACCGTGCAGGCAGGCCCGGGTGTTGCCGGCATCACCGAGCGCTTTGAGACGCTGGCGACGAAGATCGACACCAACCGCGACGGTCTGGACGCTCACGAGTTCCGCGCCCTGATCGAGGCCTTCGAGCAGCAGGGCTTCAAGATCGCGGTGCGGGGGCGCATCGAACTGCGCAACGGCATCCAGGCCCACTGGCTGCCCGAAAAGCCGCGCGCCCTGCGCGACTGCTTCGGTTGCCACGACGAGGACGCGCCACCCTACAAGAGCGTCACCGTCTCGACGCTGGACGCCCAGGGCGGCCCGGTGCGCTACGACGCGCAGCGCGAGATCCTGACCTCGGCCATCACCGTCGAGGCCCTGAAGGGCTTCTACGCCCTGGGCGGCACGCGGCTGGCCGCGCTGGACCTGGTACTGGCGCTGGGCCTGTTCATGGGCATCTCGGTGCCGGCGTTGCACCTGCTGGTCAGGCGCGTTCTCGCGCGACCGCGCCCTCCCGAGGAGTGAAGACCATGACCCGCCTGTATGTCCATCCGCTGCCCGTGCGTGTGTGGCACTGGGTGAACGCCTTCGGCTTTGTTGCGCTGATCCTCACCGGCCTGCAGATCCGCTACCGGGTCTTCGATGCCCTGCCGCTGAAGGCCGTCATCGATGTGCACAACAAGATCGGCTTCCTGCTCATCGCCAACTACGGCATCTGGCTGGTGTACTACCTGTTCTCGGACCGCATCTGCGTCTACCACCCCGAACTCTCGCCTCGCGCGCAGTACCGCGCCATGCTTCGTCAGCTGATCTACTACGGCTACGGCCTGTTCAAGGGTCGGCCCAATCCACACCAGGTGGGCATCTACCGCAAGTTCAATCCCTTGCAGAGCATGACCTACCAGATCGTCATGATCCTGCTCGTGCCGCTGGAGCTCTACACCGGCGTCGTGTTGTGGGATCTGCAGCGCTTTGCCGGCACGGTGGACCTGCTGGGCGGCCCACGGGTGGTGAGCAGCCTGCACGTGGCACTGTGCGGTGTCTTCGTTGTCTTCCTGTTCGTGCATGTCTACCTGACCACGCTGGGCCACACGGCTCTTGAGCACGTCAAGGCCATGCTGACCGGCTACGAGGAGGTCGAAGACGCAGCCGCGCAGGCACCGCCAGCACAGACGCCTGCGGCGAGCCTGTCCTGATCGTGGCGGCGCTGCGGCCTGAACATCAGCCTTCTTCGGTCGGCGCGCCGTGGCCGCTGCCCGGATCGTCAGCACAGCCTGCCGCGCCACGCACGCGCACGCCGTGCTTGCGCATCAGGGCCTGGAAGTTGGCGCGCAGCATGGCCGTGTCCTGCGCACTGCGTGTCACGTTCCAGTCGTTGCGCTTGAGTGCTTCCAGCACGAACTGCCGCTCGAGAACTTCGACCGATCTCTCGCGCAATGACTTCTTCAGCTGCTTGAGCTCCTCGGCGGTGCGTGGCGCGTCGGGCATGGCCTTGCTGTCAACAACGCCTTCGAGGTGGGCCGTGCGCAGGACCTTGTCGGAACACAGGATCACCGCACGGTGCACAGCGTTTTCCAGCTGCCGGACGTTGCCGGGCCAGTCGTGGGCCACCAGCGCGCTCATGGCGCTCTCGGAGATGGTCTCGATGTCCCTATTCAGCTCGCGGGCAAAGCCGCGCAGGAAGTGCCGGGCCAGCGCGGGAATGTCGTCGCGCCGTTCGCGCAGCGGCGGCAGGTGGATGGGAAACACGGCCAGGCGGTAGTACAGGTCGTTCGCAAAGCTGCCGTCGGCAGCCATTGCGGCAAGGTCCTTGTTCGTCGCCGCCACCAGGCGGAAGTTGGCCGTCTGCGCCTGGGTGTCGCCAACGGCCCTGAATTCATGTGTCTGGATCAGGCGCAGCAGCTTGGCCTGGATGGCCAGCGGGATGTTGCCGATCTCGTCGAGGAAAAGCGTGCCGCCCTCGGCGATTTCGACCAGACCCTTCTTGCGGCCGACTGCGCCACTGAAGGCCCCGCGGGCATGGCCGAAGAGCTCACTTTCCAGCAGCTGCTCGGACAGCGAACTGCAGTCCACGGCCACGAACGGCCCGCCACTGCGCAGGCTGTTGTGATGGATGGCGCGCGCCACCAGCTCCTTGCCGGTGCCGCTCTCGCCGCTGAGCAGCACCGTCGAGTTGGTCGCCGCGCACTGGGCGATCAGCCGGAACAGCTGCTGCATCGCCGGGCTCTGCCCGACCATGCAGTCGAGCCGGAACCTGGCGTCCGGGGTCTGCCCGGGCGATTCGTTGCGCCGCCGCAGCGCGCGGTGCTCCAGTGCACGCGAGACGGCCACACGCAGCTGATCGGGATCGAAGGGCTTGGAGAGGTAGTCGATGGCGCCGAGCTTCATGCAGCCGACAGCGGTGGCCACCTGGGCCAGCCCGGTGAACATGATCACCTCGGTGTCCGGATACGATTCCTTGATGCGCCGCAACAGTTCGATGCCGTCGATGCCGGGCATCATGATGTCCAGGATCGCCAGGTCGAACGACGCGTGCGCCAGTTCGCGCAGGGCCTCGGTGGCATCGTGCGCCGTCCTCAGCAGATGGCCCGCACCTTCGAGGATGCGCACGGTGCTGCGCACCACGATGTCCTCGTCGTCGACGATCAGGATGCGCTGCGGGGCCTGGGCAGCGAGTGTGGGCGGGTCGATCCGATCAGCCATGCGCCACTTCCTGGGGCCGTGGGGGCGAAGCCGCTGCGCTGTCGGACAGCGGCAGATGGATGCGGAAGCAGGTCCCGCGGCCAAGCTCGCTGTGCACATGGATCGCGCCGCCATGGGCCTTGACGATGCCGTGGCTCACCGAAAGACCCAGGCCCGTGCCCTTGCCCACCTCCTTGGAGGTGAAGAAGGGGTCGAAGATGCGGCCCAGGTCCTGCTCGGAGATGCCGCAGCCCGTGTCCTCGATTGCGATCTCGACCATGTCGACCGGCTCGCCACCCGGCCCCGCAGCCATCGGTTCGGCCATGCGGCGCGTGCTCACGTGGATGGTTCCGCCGGCTTCCGTCGCCTGCTGCGCGTTCACGAACATGTTCATCAGCACTTGTTTGATGTGGTTCCTGTCGATCCACACCGCGGGCAGGTTCGGGTCCGGTTCGAGCCTGATCGCCGTGCCGTGCAACTGGGCCGAGCGTTCGACCAGGCTAGCCGTTTCGGCGATCAGGGCATTCAGATCGGCCTGAGCCCGTTCGGGCGGGCTTTGCCGCGCGAAGTCGAGCAGGCGACGGATGATGCCGGCGCAGCGCCGTGTCTCGCGAATCACCAGATCCATGTCCTCTGCCTCCTGCGTGCCGTCCTTCATCTTCTGCCGCACCAGGCAGGTGAAGGTCAGCACGCCGGTCAGCGGGTTGTTCAGTTCGTGGGCGATGCCCGCGGCCAGCAGGCCCGTCGCGGCGAGCTTCTGCTGTTGCACCGCCTGGGCTTCCGCGGCGCGCAATTGCTGCGTACGCTCCTCGACCTTGCGCTCGAGTTCGTGCGCGGCGTCACTGAGTTTGCGCTGAGATTCGTGCAGCCCCGCCATCATCGTGTTGAATGACCGGGCCACCTGGCCGAACTCATCGGAGCTGCGCACCGGGACCGGTGCGTCGAGCTGGCCGCCGGCCAACCGCCCGGCGCCGTGCTGCAAGTCGCGCAGCGGCCGGTAGACCAGCTGGTGAACCAGCACCACGATGCACAAGGCGGCCAGGCTCACGAAGCCGAGGGCAAGCAGCACGGTGTTGAATGCGGCCCGATGCAGCCGCTGTTCGACGGCGTCGATGGAGTAGACGATGTCGACCACGCCCAGCACGGCCGGCGCCTGCTGGTGCGTGTGGCAGCCGGCGTACTGGCAGGAGGCTTCGTTGCGCAGCACCTGCATCGTACCCATCAGGTGCCGGCCCTTGTCGTCCTGGAAGTAGCGCACGCGGTCGCGGTCGTTCAGGGTCTCGGGCGGCAGATCCCCGCCATGGCAGGACACGCATCCCTGGGCCTTGGAGTCCAGCACCAAACCGATCTCCCCGTAGTTCGTGGAGTCGATCACCTTGCCCTTCTTGCTGAAGATGCGGATGCGGTCGATGTCCTTCTCGCGCGCGACGTCGAGGATCAGCTGGTGCACGTAGTCCGGCTTGTCCTGCATCATCATGAAGCGCGTGCTGCGCACCACGGCATCGGACAACTGCAGCATGTGGGCGACGGCAGTTTCCTGCAGTTCCTGCCGCTGCTGGTGGGTCAGGCTCCAGGTGAAGACGCCAAAGGCAACAAGCAGGAAGGCCGACAGATGGACGGCGAACTTGAACTTCAGAGAGGACGCCCAGATCCTGCCGGATGATGTGCTGCCCGTGGAAGCCATGATGCGACGTCGCCAACCGCATAGAAGCGGCGGCAGGCCTCAGGCGAGCGACTGCCCGCCCGCACGGACATCGTAGGCTTGGGACGTGAGGTGCAGATTGATGCCGCTCAATGACGGGGTGGCGGCTGCCTAGGGTGGCCGCTCAGTCCCGGCTCGGGGTGGCCACTCGGTCCTGCCTCAGCCATGTCGCAAGCATGCGCCATGGCCTTCGGCAGGCACTCGCGGCCACGCAGGTGGCCGCTCGGTCCAGCCTCAGCGCAGCCAGCCTTTGCGGCGGAAGTAGATGAACGGTGCGGCAACCGAGGCGGCCATCAGGGTCAGGGCAAAGGGGTAGCCGGCGGCCCAGTCCAGCTCCGGCATGTACTTGAAATTCATGCCATAGATGCTGGCAATCAGCGTGGGCGGCAGCAGCGCCACGCTGGCCACCGAGAAGATCTTGATGATCTTGTTCTGGTTGATGTTGATGAAACCGACGGTAGCGTCCATCAGGAAGTTGATCTTCTCGAACAGGAAAGCCGTGTGGCTGTCCAGGCTGTCGATGTCACGCAGGATCTGTCGCGCCTCCTCGAACTGCTCGGCGCTGAGCATGCGGCTGCGCATCATGAAGCTCAAGGCGCGGCGGGTGTCCATCACGTTGCGGCGGATGCGGCCGTTGAGGTCCTCCTCGCGCGCGATGGCGGTCAGCGCGTCGCCCGCGGCCTGGTCGTCGACGTCCTGCGTCAGGACGCGGGCGCTGACCTGCTCCAGGTTGTCGTAGATGCCCTCCAAGGCGTCGGCCGAGTATTCGGCGTCGGCGTCGTAGAGCTTGAGCAGCACGTCCTTGGCATCTTCGATCAGCGCCGGAATGCGTCGCGCGCGCAGCCGCAGCAGGCGGAACACGGGCAGATCCTCGCCATGAATGGAGAACAGCACCTTGTCACGCAGGATGAAGGCCACGCGCACATTGCGTGCGGGCTTGGCGTCCGGGCCTTTGACGGTGTCTTCGGCATCGATCAGGAAGTCCGAGCGGATATGCAGTTCGCCGTTGTCCTCTTCGTAGAAGCGTGCCGATTCCTCCAGGTCGTCGTCCACCGCGTCGCTGGGGATGCTCAACCCGAAGCGCGCCTCGACCCAGCGCGTTTCGTCCTCGCCCGGGTCCTCCAGGTCGACCCACACCGGCTGAAGGTGCCCGAGTGCTTCGAGGCTGTCGATCTCTTGCTGGACCAGCCGACCGTTGGCCAGCGTGAAGACATTGAGCATGCGGTTCTCTCGGGGCACCTGCGCATTCGGTGTCGGGCGTTCTGCGCCCGCAACGATGGCGGCAAAGGGGACAGCGGGAAGGCGGGTGTTGGGCGCCGTCTCATCCCGGCAGGGTCCCGGAATGGACGGTCACCGAGGGTGAGCCGGGTCCAAGATGCGTCTCCGAAAGGGCGAGGCCCCGGATTATGCAGTTGGGCAGCAGCCTGTTGCACTTGAACTCGAGGCCGGTATCCGGCCGCAGGATTCGACAGAATCCTCCCAATGACACCGGCACAGCCATGAACGAACAGCAAGACGTGCGGGAAGCACAGGGCGCCGATTCGACGGCGCCGCACCAGCCGGGCCTGCTGCGGGGCCTGTTGCGCGCACTGCTTGTGCTGGTGGCGATGGGCCTTGCCACGGCGGTGCTGGTCCTCGTCGCGGCGCTCCAGAACGAACCCTCGGTCAGCATGCGCGAGGCCATCACCCATCAGGACGTGGCGCGTGCGCTCAACCTCCTGCGCTGGCATGACCCGCGCCGCAATCGGCCGGGGCGCCCCGCGCTGGCCCGTTTGGACGAGCGCGACCTGGAGGTGTTGCTGGGTCATGCCGCCCAGCGCTGGCTCAACGCTGCCACCCACGTGAGCGTGCTGCGCGGTGGCGCTACCGTGCAGCTCAGCGCGCACCTGCCTGCGAACCCCTTCGGACGCTGGCTGAACGTGGAGCTGCACTGGGCTGAAACGGGGAGCCTGCCGACCATCGACCACTGCCGCGTCGGCCGGCTGCCGCTGCCTGCCGGCCTGGCCGAGGGGCTGCTGGCCTGGCTGGCCCAGCGCGCCGGCCTCGCTGACCAGCTGCGCATGGCCGGTGAGGTGGTGCACCAGGTGCGTTTCCAGCCCAAGCAGGTGCTGGTGCGCTACGCCTGGCGCAGCGACAGCACCGGCCGCGTGCTGGCCGCATTGGTGCCGGCAGACGGCCAGCAACGGTTGCGTGACTACAGCCAGCGACTGACCCAGCTGACCGAACGCGAAAAGCCGGCCTGGGACGTGCCGCTGCCACGCCTGCTGCAGCCGATGTTCCAGCTCGCCCGGGAACGCACGGCCGCCGGTGGCGATGCCGCCGCCGAGAACCGTGCCGCCTTGCTGGTGCTGACGCTGTTTGCCAACGGGCGCAGCATGGACAGCATCGTCGCGGCCGCTGTCCAGTGGCCCCGGCCCCGCCACCTGCGCGTGCTGCTGGGTGGCCGCGAGGACCTGCCGCTGCACTTCCTGGTGTCTGCCGCGTTGGCCGCCGAAGGCAGCGGCCCCTTGTCGCAGGCCGTTGGCCTGTACAAGGAGGTGGCCGGCCGCAGCCCCAGCAAGGGCCAGCTGCCCTTCTCGACCGACTGGTTCATGACCTGGCAGCCCAACATCCACGCCAGCCTGTTCCTCAACATCCACGAGTACCTGAA
>WBZS01001997.1_pt1 | contig 10926 bp, 9 predicted proteins | sample 5204201 | NCBI WGS metagenome assembly WBZS01 (sample SAMN12344357, study PRJNA552823) | activated sludge metagenome | biome: Activated sludge suspended growth; feature: Nitrification reactor; material: Wastewater; isolation source: activated sludge from nitrification reactor of wastewater treatment... | reverse complement strand
GAAGGTAGAAAAGATTTCCGAATTTTTCCGGAAAGGCGGACTCGTCCACCCCACGTTTTTACACGGAATACTTCTTATCACCTGAGCAAGCGTTGCCGACGAAGCAGGACCGAAAAAAGCGTCTATAAGAGAGCGAACTGCGCCCTCGTCATGAATTTCTTCGGAAACTCAGCAGTGGGGTATTTCGACCTTCTTGGCTCCAAGGGCTCGGAATACCTCGCCCTTGGGTTTAAATCCTCAATTCTCCGGATAACGTGAAGAAGAGATCTCGATCAATGGGAGAGGGGCAGCTGAATGACACACTCTAATGCACGTGTATCCGGCATGGTTTAGTCGACCAATGCCCCGTATGACTCGGGATTGAATCCCACGTAAAGCGTTTTGCCAACTCGTGCTGTCGGAGCACGCAGATTCCCGGTAGGTCCCAACAGCAACGAAACCAAAGTCTCATCGTCGGGAACGTCTTTTTTCATGTCGAGCGTCGTTACTTTTTTTCCTTTCGCCACCAAAATCTTGGTCGCCGACTTCGCCAACGCCAGCGCTTCGTCTCGGCCCTTCCGTTCTTTGGTAGCATCCGTCACTTCCTTGATTGAAACACCTTTTTCCTCAAGGTACCCTTGAGCGTTTTTACAGGTTGTTCAACCTTTACGATGATACATCCAATCAATCGCAGCCATACGTTTCTCCGAAGATTTCTGAGTTCCACCAAGGCAGAAAAACCGACGTTCATGCCGACCGAAGGTTTTTCATGGCACCGACTAAAGAAGGGGAGGATCTTTTAACCCGCTTTGAGCATTCGACCGTTGTGTTGCATGACCAACGCATAAACGCGGTCCACGACGTAGTGAAATCCCAACAGGTGCAAGGTTTCGACCAAACCCATGTCGTCGACGGCACAATGGAACGATTGGCGAGCCAAGTTTCGGAGTTTGCCTCCCTGAAATCCGGTCACGCCGAACGTTTCGATGCCATTCGCGTTGGCCCATTCGACGGCACGCAGCACGTTGGGGCTGTTTCCCGAGCCGCTAATGGCGATGAGCAAGTCGCCTGGCTCTGCCAAGTTGCGGAGTTGCTCAACGAAGATGCGGTCGAAGCTTGTATCGTTCCCCCACGCTAAGATGTAAGGCGTGTTATCCGTGAGGCTGAGGATCTTCAATCGTTTCGTGCCTTCTTCGGGTAACGCCGTCCCCTTGCCTAGATCTTCGCATAAGTGCGAAGCGTTGGCGCCGCTACCACCGTTTCCGACGACGAACACGAATCGGCCCGCCAAATACCGAGAATATACGGCTTGCGCCAAGCGTTCGATGGCGTCCGGATCCAGGCGGTCGATCTCCGACTTCATCACCTGAAGAAATTGCCGGGCATCCATGTAGGCACCGATCATACCGACTCCCTTCACCGAAAAAACTTCCGGAATGCATTCTCCAAGTGTCCGGACCGAGAACTCCTTTCTTTCTTAACCGTTCCGCTTTCACGGAGCAACGCGAAGCGCAGCCTGCAAAGGATCAATTGAGTTTCAGGAGAAGATCAGACAAAGCAGATAAATAAAGAAGCATGGAGAGTCTGGACCGAATACTTTCATGTTGTGAATTTTTTAAAGATTCAAACGATTTGCAGTTGATAATATAGGCAATTAAGATAATATACATATACAGGGCCGATCGGTTCCTATGAATCCCCTTGTCACTAACTCCACGCGAGGTCTGCCGGAGGCGTTCACAATCATGGATGAGCTGTCCAAAATGCTCGTCGAATTGAAAGCGAGCGGACAGGCGAAAGGACACTTCTTAGGGTTGCTCCACGTTTTGATTGGCCGACGGATCCTGAATTCGGACGGAACCGTACTTTCGGCTGGCACCTCTTGGCGCGACCTTTCGATCCTTTTGAAGAAGATCCGCTGGGATCCGGAATACGTGCGAGAAATCGCGATCGATCCGGCCACGCTGCCCCCGCGCGATCGCCAACGATACTGGTACCAAACTATTTCACTCGCTCGTGTCGACTCACCCGACGCCATCGCGGCGGGAAGCCGATTTGCGGGTGTGCTACGCGAACTGGGCTATGACGTTAGTTCGCCACCGAAATGATGACGCGGCATGGGCCGTGCCCCACGTCGCCAACGTGGCTGTCAACGCGGTCCCTCGGGCAACGTCCTCCTCGCCTCGAGAATCGCCGATTTATTGGAATGCTACGCTCGCCGCGACCAAGTTACCGAATTCCGGAGTCGAAGCTCGCTTGACCCCACTTTCCTCGCTCCCTATCATCAAAAGAATCTGAATCTTCGGGTTTTTCGAACCTCGGTTCTTCGATTACGTCGACCGATTCTCTTGACAGGAGCGATTCCGCATGAAAGCGGAAGAACGTCACGAACTAGAGACCAATACCCTGGCAGCCACCTTGACCAAGGCTGTCAGCACCGCGAAAGGCACGGAAACCAGCCAGTGGATTTATGCCACGGTGATCGTGTTGGTCGTGTTCCTGGTCGGTTTTTTGGTCATGCGTTACTTCGCGACTCGGGCGGCAGAAGCCGCGCTAAGTTGCGTTGAATTGTACGATGGTTCCGGAAAAATCCTCCAACGCTTGGCGAAAGACGCCCCCACCAGCGTGCCAGGCAAGGTGGCTCGATTGCAGTCAGCTTGGGTGCGTTTCTGGGATTTTGGTCTGAAAAAAATCATGGCCGACCCCAACGGCGCCAAAGTTCAGCTCGAAGAACTTGCTAGCCAGTACGAAGAACTGAAAAATGACTGCAAAGGCGATCCAATCTTCGAACCTGAAGCGTTGTATGCACTCGCGGTGATCGAAGAAACTCGTACGCTTTACGATAAAGATCGCAAACGGCTCGATTCCGCGCTCGACATGTATAAGGACGTGGTGTCCAAACATCCCAAGAGTGCCCAAGCGGCTATGGCGCAGCCGTGGATCGAAAAGCTGGAGAACACGCAAAACCGGAAGCAAATCGAGCGATTTTACGACGAACTTCAGCTCAATCAACCGGGTCTGCCCCGGATTCCGATCCCAGCGAACCCCGTATTCGAACCGACCAAGAAATAAGGCTCTGGCAGGTATTCGCTCGGTGGAATCGTGAAGAAGTTGGCGAGTATGTGAAAGCCCAGGGGAATCCTCTGGGCTTTTGGTTCTTTCATTTCCCCCAAAACTCGGCTTGTCCATGGCTTTGCCGCAATTCACCGACGAAGACGAAGACCTTCTCGAAGAAGCGTCGGTGGAAACAGCACCAGCAATCGGTGTGGGGCGAACCATCGAGTTGGTCGTTGCGCCCAAAACCGCCGGAATGCGTCTCGACCAGTTCATCATTCTGCACAATTCCGATTTCAGCCGATCGATCATGCAGCGCGTGATCGAGGCGGGGCATGTGACGGTCAACCATGGCCCGACGAAACCGAGCTTCAAGGTCCGCGTGGGAGATGTCGTTCGCGTGCTTCTTCCTGAACCCGAACGGCCCGACCCCACGCCTGAGAATATTCCGCTCGAAATCCTTTACGAAGACGAACATCTCGCGCTCATCAACAAGCCTTTCAACATGGTGGTTCACCCGGCCAAGGGAAATTGGTCCGGCACCCTCGTCAATGCGCTGGCGTTTCATTTTGCGCAGCTTTCAACGCTCAATGGCGAATATCGGCCAGGCATCGTCCATCGCCTGGATCGTGACACCAGCGGCGTGATCCTCGTCGCCAAGGACGAAATCACGCACCGCGATCTGGGCATGCAATTCGAAACGCGAAAAGTTTTTAAGGAATACATTGCCATTACGCAGGGAGTGCTTGACCGCGATAGCGATTACATCGAACTACGCATCTGCCATCATCCCCATGATCGCATCAAGATGGCCATCACGGATGACCCCAGAAAAGGGAAGGAAGCTTGCACGTATTACGAAGTGATCGAGCGGTTTCGAGGCTTCACGTTCGTGCGGATGCAGCCTCGCACAGGACGCACCCATCAGATTCGCGTGCATCTCGCAAGCGTGGGAGCACCTGTCTTGGCGGACAAGGTTTACAGCGGCCGAGATAAGTTCAGCCTATCGGATCTCGTTCCCCACCTTCCAACCGAGGAAGACGAAATCCTACTTCCAAGACAAGCCCTACACGCCCAACGTCTACGGATTTTTCATCCCCGGAAAAAAGAAGTGATCGCCGTGGAAGCCCCGCTTCCACCCGAATTTCAAAAAACCTTGGCAGCACTCCGAAAACACCGCTTCGTGAAATAAAAGCCCAGGGCCGAAAGGCCCTGGGGCTAATCTTCCACCGCAGCTTTATTCGCGAACTTAGATCACGAAAGCGCCGCCAACACGGCTTCGGTCACTTCCAGCGTGCTGGCTTTGCCGCCCAGGTCGGGGCTACGCGGACCATTCTTGAGCACGTGCGCAACGGCCTTTTGAATCGCAGCACCGACGTCGCGATGGCCGAGATGTTCCAGCATCAGAATGGCGGAAAGAATCGCGGCAAGCGGGTTGGCGATCCCCTTCCCTGCGATATCCGGCGCCGAGCCATGCACCGGTTCGAACATGCTCGGATACTTCCGATCCGGATTGATGTTCGCACTCGATGCCAGACCGACGCTACCCGTGACGATGGCACTCAAATCGGTAAGGATGTCGCCGAATAAATTGCTCGCGACCACAACGTCGAACGTCTCAGGTTTCCGCACGAAATCCATCGCTGCCGCATCGACCAGTAATGATTTGGCTTCGATGTCCGGAAACTCCTTCGCCACTTCCTTGAAGCAATCATCCCAAAGACCCATGCTGTGAACTTGAGCGTTGGATTTGGTGATCGAGGTGAGCTTTTTCTTTCGGGTTCGAGCAGCCTGAAACGCGGCCCGCATGATGCGATGGCATCCACGGCGGGTGAAAACGGACGTTTGAATCGCGGTCTCGTTTTCGGTACCAGGATAAAGCCTGCCACCAATCGGTGCGTATTCCCCTTCGGTGTTCTCACGGTAGACGACGAAGTCGATGCTCCCGGGCGCCTTGTCGCGCAGAGGCGAAGGCACGCCATCGAAAAGGTAAGCGGGACGGAGGTTAACATATTGATCGAAATTCCGACGCATGGGCAGTAGGAGGCCATGCACGGTGACAGTGTCGGGAACATCGGGTGCACCGACGGCTCCCAGAAGGATAGCGTCATGCTTTTGCAGTTCTTCCCAACCACCAGGCGGAACGATATGTCCCGTCTTTTTGTAGAATTCGGAACTCCAGGGCAGCCGGTTCCAGGTGAACGAAACGCCTGCTTTCTTGAGCGCGGCATCGGTCACACGAATGGTTTGTTCGATCACCTCCGGTCCAATCCCGTCGCCACCAATCACCGCGATTTTCGAGGAAGCCATTGCAAAAAAACTCCCGATGAATTAAACGCTTAGGCCCTAAAGCTTGTCGGCAAAAGCCCAAGGAATTGCGTCATTTGCATAATCCCACCGTCTTTCGCCAACGGTTTGGAAAGACGGTAAAACGCCGAGGAATCGCTCAATCCCGGGATCGGGACCGACCGATACCGCACGATACGGGCGAATGGTTGTTTTAGCGGAATAGCCGGGCGAAAGACCATGGGCGAACGGCAAAAACGAGGGAGATGGGCACTGCGATCGCTCACATTGGGAGTGAGCTTGGGGTGTTACTTCGCCTCGGCTGGCTGCATGGGCCCGGCGGGTCTGAAAGTCGCGGGAGATCCTCTCCTGGGCGAACGCCGCGGACCCACCCCCAGCGGCGAGATCCAACCGACCCCGTTCGCGGCTCGGCCCGGTGCGAATACATCGAACCCAATCCCCCGCACGATCACGTCGACGCCGGACCCGCTTTTCACTGCCATCAATTCGCAACCAGGAACGGTACCTCCGCCTCGAACGGGCGTGGTTCCCCAATTGCCAAGGACCCTCTCCGCGAACAACAACGTGGAGATGACGCGCAATCTGCAAACCCCGGGACAACAACCACTGGGAATCGCGGAATCCAACCCATGGATGTTGACCTCTCAAAACCGCGACGGTGCCTTCAATAACGCTCAAAGCCAAACGTTGCCTCCCGTGACTGTTCCGGTGGCGAACATTCCAGGCCTGCCCAAAGTCGTTCCCGTTCCGCTCGATGCAAGCAGCACGAGCAAATCGATTGGATTACCAGCCCAGTCGCCTTGGTCACCGCCTTCGTCTGCGATTTCGACCGAATCGCTGAAGGGCGCACTCGATTCTCGTGGTGTCTTTCACAAGACGGTGGCCGTGCCTGAAGGAATCAAATTGATCGCCGTGGTCCCAAGCCGAGATATGACAGGAACCAGCCAAGTGCTGGAAGTGGTCACGTCCAATTATCAGAGTGCCGTCCAAGCGATTTTGCCTCGCATTGATCAGCTTCAAGGGAAGAGATAAATCGGCCTTTTAGTCGAACGGCAGATGTTGGACTACCCGGCGAGCCGACGCCGTGAAGCGTCGGGTTTCGTGATCGCCGAAGAAAAAGTCCGCCGGTGGACCTTGGTTACGCCCGCCCCCTAACAGGGGCGGCTTCCCATGGTCGATCTTTTCCTGCCGGACGCCTTAGCCACGTGGCCCTTTCGGCCATCGGCTTACGAGGGGCTGGTTTTAAGTATGAACGGCGTCGAAGAGGACGAAGGCGAAGGGACCGAACCCGATCACGGGCAGCCATGCCGCGAACGCGGGGGAAAGGATCTCATGGTCCCCCATGTATTGGCAGCTGATGATCGTCGCGAAGAAGATCGCACATATCGCAAGGCATAGGCCGGCACTCACGAAGACGTGGCGATTCTGGTCCTTGAGAATGATCGCCAGTCCCAGCAACACGAGGACGATTCCAAGAATGGGTCTTGTTAGCCTCATGTGAAACACGACCGCCAAATTGGCGAGTTGAGAATTGCCTGGTCTGGACATTTGTTCGAGCAACGCCCAAGTTGGGAGAAACGCAAACCAGTTCTTGGTGCGTGTTAGCCGATCGAAATCAACATCTGAATACAGAAAATATTTGCCTCGGCTCGTGTTCTTGAGCACATTTTCTTTCCGCCAATCGGGAAGTTCCGCGGGCGTTGCTTCGGAGAGAAGCCATCCGCCCGAAAGCGCCTCTCCTTCCACGGAAGGAAAATACCGTGCCTCGGCCGCCTGGATCGTGACGACGCCTCCTCCACCAATCTTGGGCGTGATGACACAGGTAAAATCTTTGATCAGGAGTTCTTTTCGAAGGGCCGTCTTTCCGGAAAGGTGAACGCCGCGCGCATCGAAGGCGCCACGCGCGTCCGTTTCCTTATCACCGCGCGGATTGCCTTTCACCTCGATCAGGTAACTATCTAAACGAGGCAGAATGATTTCTTGATTCACCACGCTGAGGGTGACCGAGAACACCGCTCCGATAATCACCGGCAATACCACGCGACGCGTCGACACGCCGGCCGAAAGTAGCGGAAGAAGTTCGTTATTGCGTTGCATCCACGAAATCGTGAAGACCCCCGCGAGCAGCGAGATCGCCTCGCACAAGCGATCAAAGATCTTGAACGAGGACTGTCCATAATAACTACCCACGTGAATCAACAGCGTTTGTAGCCCCTTGCCTTGATTCGCTTGATTGAATTCGTCGAGGTTCGTGAAAAGGTCGACGATGATGAAAAGCGACAACAGGGCAAGCAAACAAATCGCGTACGATTTGAAAAAGCTGAAAACGAGATGTCGGTCCAATATCCGAAGCATGCGGCAGGGTCCTACTCCGGGAAACCATTTCTACTCGAAGGTGACACACGGCAAACGATCCCGCGTCGTCCTTCCATCGTTCGAGTGCTTTGTCACCAAAAGATTTTGGGGTCTTCCGAGCCTGTGCGCCAAGCAACGGAACGCTTGAGCCCTCCCCTTGGCGCTCAGGCTCGGCAACACATGACCCAAAATCTGGGCCGCGACAGAGCACTAGATTGATGTCAGCACGACGCCATTCCCCTTCTGATCGTTCACCTTAATGGCGACTCATGAATCTTTTTCCTGATCAGGGATGATTTTTGGGGCGGGAAGTCAGGAGGCCCGGAACTTCCAACGGAGTTCGGGGAGCCGAGGGAGAGCGACGATCCCGTGGTTTGTATTGATGAAGGTACTGCTCGATATACTGGTTCTCTCGGCTCGAGGCGTAATAACCGAAACCATGGGATTTAAGTTCCCGTAATGCCTGCTCTTTACTCCAACCGTTGTACTCCATGCGATATACCGCCGCCATGCAACCCGTGCGATGAAGGCCCGCTCGGCAGTGGATCAACACGGGATAAGACTGAGGATCATCCATGATGCGATAGAACTCGGCCAAGATGGCATTTGTTTCAATCCCGATCTGCAGCGGATAGAGAACATCCACGGTCAGAGAAATCATCTTGGCGCCCGTTCTTCGAACGACCTCACTTTCTTTCGTGCCGCTCGATGTGAAAATGGAAGTTGGCAATACGGGATCGGGTGCTTCCTCTTGTAGGTTGATCACCGTCTTGATGCCGAATTTTCGCAACGTCGCTTCCATGCCCGATTCGGTCATGCAACCGGATCGATAGACGAGTCCTTCGACGATGGGACGGATTCGTTTATGCGTCTCATAACGATGCCGGTAATAGAGATAGGGGATCGTGGTCACGAATACGAGAATCGCGATTGCGAAAGCCCAAGAAATACGCGACGCAACGTTCTTGACCATCCGTGGTCCCTCGCTTCGACTGCACTTCGTGACTCTGGCAAATCGGCCTCATTCGTGAGGCAATGCCCAGAATAACCCGCTCACCTTTTAAGCCAAGCGCGACGAATTCGCACGCGCCTTGCCGGTCGTAGACGGCATGATGCGCAGGGAACGGAAAAACTACAAGGCCGAACTCGAATCTTCAGGCCGGAGTGGCTTACACAATTTTGAAAAGACGGGAAAAATAAAAAGGCGCAACAAAAACGCCCACCGGGAACAATCGGTGGGCGCCGTGCGTTGTTTCGTTACTTTGGAAATCGGCGATTACTTCTTGATCTTCGCCGTCGCGTTGATGATCGTGGCAACATCATCGTTTTTGAGTTCGCCCTTGCGATACGCGAAATTGGATTGAACCACGTTTTCGGGGGAATAGAGAATGACGGTCACGTCCGCGTCTTGGGAAATCTTGTAAGCTTTGGGACCCGCGGGATTATCGATGCTGAGAACAACTTTCTTCAGGTTCGATTTGTCGGCCAACTCCTTGAGTTGTCCTTCGAGCTTCTCCGAATCACTGCAGAAAACGGCATAACTGCCGAAGCCCTTGCTCGAAGCGGCTTCGTCAAGCTTTTTGATCAACGTGGTGACGGCCGGCGTAACTTCGCGAGCGAACACGACCGCGACGGCATTGCCAGCGCCGGAGTTTTCGCAGAAGAGACAATGCTTTTTGCCCGCCGCCTTGCCATTCACGTTCAGAGGATGGAACGGACCTGGAACATCTTCACCTGATTGAGGGCCGGACTTCACGGCACCGCCCGCGTTCACGAAGGAAATCAAACCAAATGCAGCGATCAACGCCAGCGCAGACCAAGTTCTCATGTGCAAAACCTCGATGAAATGGGGGGAAAGCTGGACAAAGTTCCTTACCCTGTCCTTCGCCCTAATTGCTCCGTCCACCCACCGTAGACGCACAAGGCGGCGGCGTTCTTCGAATAAAATTGGATTTTCTGAAAAGAGAATTTGGCCCTGATCAATTTGCCGGGTTCGGAATGGATACTGTCGCTCCCGCCATCGATGAGGGTTCAATCGGGTTCTGGAGGAACAAGCGGGGCATCGCCGATGGTTTGCGCCAAATCTCCCGCGATGGGACTTTTGAGTGGTAGTTTCAAAACGAATCGGCTGCCCACGCCTAATTGGCTTTGAACCAGCAAATCTCCGCCGTGCTCCCGTAAAATCTTTCGACTTACCGGCAAACCCAGCCCCGTTCCACGCGAACCTTTCGTGCTGACGAACGGTTTGAAAATCTCTGGCAAATGGATCGGCGAGATCCCAGGGCCATTGTCGATCACCAAAATGCGAACGAATCCTTCATCGCTCAACCGCGTGGCAATCGTCACCTTCGGATCCTTCTGCGATTCCACTGCATCCATCGCATTGCACACGACATTGAGAAGGGAGCGATGAATCCCCTCTGGGTCAGCATCCACGACAGGCAAGTCTTCTTGGAGATTGGTATCTAAGAGAATCCCCCGTTCCCCAGCTCTCGCCTCCACCAATTCAACGATGTCCGCGACCACGGTATTCAGTTGAAGAGGTTCGACGGCGGGAATTCTCTCTTTCGAATAGTTCAGCATGTCCATGACCAAATCATAGATGCGTCCCTGATTCCGTTCGGTGATTTTCCAACCTTTCTCGATTAGATTTTCATTCCTGTCCTTAAGCCCCATTTTGATGATTTCATTTCCCGATTTTAGCCCTTGAAGGATATTCTTGATGTGATGGGAGAGCGCAGCGATCGTTTGGCCGATCGCCGCCAACCGCTCCGCGTGCAACATCGCCTGATGATACTGGGTTTCCTCGACGGCCAAAGCGGCTTGGTGCGCGACTGCGATCGCCAAATTCAGGTGATCCTCGGTGAACTTCGTCGCGGTTTTTCGAGCGATCGCCTCGGTATGGGATGTTTGCGTATCTAAGTAAAAAACCCCAAGCGTTTCATGGCGTCCTTTCATGGGAACGCAAATGACTTCACGAATCCCTTGGCGTAACACACTCTGACCGGTGCTGAACCGTTCGTCACGTGCCGCATCGGAAAGCAGCAAACCGACTCGATGGTGCAACACGTGCTCGACGATGCTCATGCTCACGGTAATGTTTTCGCCCTGGCGATCCTCGTCGCGCCAGAGGCCAGCATGAGGGCGAAGTTCGCCGGTGTCTGTGGCACGCAACAAAATACACCCACGGTCGGCCGTGATCGATCGAAAGAGTAGCTCAAGGATGCGTTG
>WBZS01002583.1_pt1 | contig 10928 bp, 7 predicted proteins | sample 5204201 | NCBI WGS metagenome assembly WBZS01 (sample SAMN12344357, study PRJNA552823) | activated sludge metagenome | biome: Activated sludge suspended growth; feature: Nitrification reactor; material: Wastewater; isolation source: activated sludge from nitrification reactor of wastewater treatment... | reverse complement strand
TATGGTCGGGTGAATACCCAATAACGGGAGGGAGAAGAAACGAACATTCGTCACGTCCAAAACACCTGCAGCCTGGAGCGCCGCAATGCCGTTCCCAACAAAGATGATGGCCATCACCGCCAGGAGAGTTGAAGCGACGGTGAAGAACGGCCCGATCGGTAGACGTACGCTATAGCGAAGAATCATACCACCGATCAGCACCAACAGCACCGCTGCTATGGCGATGCCCCAGACCACCGCACTGTGCCCGACCGCCCCGGCCTGTGACCATAACGTTTCATAGAATAGAATCATCTCAAACAACTCTCGGTACACGACGAGGAAGGAAAGCCCGGCCATTGTCCAGAGCGTCCGTGTGGCCAACGCACTGTTCAGTTGTTCTCGGACATAGCGGTTCCATGCCTGCGCGTTCGAGCGGCTGTGTAGCCACCATCCCACGTAGAGCAGCATGGCCGCGGCCAACAAGGCTGTGAGGCCTTCCGTTACCTCACGATTCGCACCAGAGATGCCGAGCAGATAGCGGGCGAAGCTCCAGGTCACAACGCCAAGTGCCACGGCTCCGAACCAGCCGACGTGGATGTAGGGGAGTGCGTCCCGTCGGCCAGTTCTGACGACGAAGGCGATGATGGTCGAAATAATTAAAATCGATTCCAACCCTTCGCGCAGTAAGATCAACAGTGAACTCACGAAGGCCGTATTCGGAGATAAGTTGCTCCCAGAAAGCCTCTCCGACGCACGGTCGAGTAATGTCTTGATCTTCGTTGTCCGCGCGGTCACGGACTCGACGCTTGAGCCCTCGGCAATAGCCGTACGAAGAGCCATCATCTCACGCTCTATTTCCACACGCAGCGGTGCATCAATATTATTCAGCGCCGACTCGACCAGTTCAACCCCTTCGAGATAGGCGGCGATGGCGAGGCGCCGAGCATTCTCCTGGTTACCATTGGCATAGGCGAACGCAGTCTCTTCAAGCTTCAGGCGCGAGAAGGTCAATGGTTCGTGCGTTCCAGTCTCCAACGCATGTGGCTGCTGTGTAAGATAGGCACGCACGGCATCAAGCGATGAACCGGCAGAAGCCTGTTGGCCAGGTGTGGTCATGACGAACGTGCGCAGAGTCTGGAAATCTGCTTTCCCCTGTCCTTGCAACCAGAATCCCTCACCCTTGGTTACCAGAACGGGATCGGCGCGCAGGGTGGCGGCAAAGAAGGCCAACGCCCAACGGTCTGCTTCGGACAGTTCCCCAAATGCGCGCATCGGCGTACCACGTACACCAAGTGTGATCGTATTGTACAAACCATAGAGGCTACGCTGACGCATCCGACTCTCATCGTGAAAGTTACGGGGAGCTGGGTCCATTCCCTTGGCCAATGGCCCATCGCCCTTCCCCTGCGTACCGTGGCAGGCAGCGCAGTGTTGCACAAACAAGGTCTCACCACGTCGAAGGTCTGGAGCTTGACGCGGCGCCACGCTCAGCTTCCATGCTTCGATGACGCGAACGAGCAGCTGATTCGCAAGAGTAGAAATCACGGTTCCTGACGCCTTCGCCTCGATGTGGGCCAAAAGCTCACGTGCCTGCTGTACTAACACCTCTTGCTCAGACACAGGAGATAACTGGCCGAGGAGTGTGAGGGCTTGAGCTGCAAAGTCGCGTTGCTCTGCATACTCTTCCTGTTTGATCACCTGACCGTTCTGCACGGACTCAGGGTAGTCGACGCCGACATAGTCAAGCACGTGGACGATGGCTTGTGCCTTGTCGCCGTCACTCACTTCTGCCCGTGCGATGCCTTGGGGAGTCGCTACCAGTAGCATGATAGCCAAGCAATAGAGAAATGCAGTGAAACGAAAGGGTTGCATCACGAGCGCATTGTTGATGGACTCGAACCGTAAGTATTTACGGTCTCTCTACACGAAGATCTGACTGAAGATGATGAACGTTATTATTGATCAGCCGTGTGAGCGTCGCCGTGCTTACGGTTTAGGTCTGTTCTGTATTATTGGTGCCACAGTCTGCTGAACAAGAGGCACAAGCAGAATGGCTTCGTACAGACTAAAGGAAAGTTGTCAGAATCTGCAAGAGTGTGCGCCTACTCGTTTTTGATTCATCCTCCGGTTTATTTACTCAGTTTTCTCCACATTGGGACTTCGTTAACACATTGATGTTGCGAGCTTTTATAGGCGCTGGAAGAAACGGTATGGTAGACGGCAAAGGGTAGGGGATGGTAGGTGCAGGACTGAGAGTCGGAGCACCCATCAACGGAATCAGTTCGATGGAGGAAACTGCAACTCTGCTGGCAGTCTGATTTCGATCCGATCGTCGATGACTCGTACATCACAACGCGCCACCTGAAAGTTCGGATTGCCGACGCGCTCTCCGGACACGACGTTAAATTTCCACCCGTGCCAAGGACACTCGACGTTCGTGTCGCAGAGTTTGCCTTCACCGAGTGGACCACCAGCGTGTGGACAAGCGTTATCAATCGCATAGAATGTCCCGTCCAGATTAAACACGGCGACCCAGACTCCCCCGACTTCCACAGTCCGTCCCGTGCCGGCGGGAATCTCGGAGACGGACGCAACGGTTATGTATTCACTCATGGGAAATGACTTCTCCTTCATCGACGGGACGCCGCAATAGGAGCGTCCTTACTTGATTTCATCGCAACCTTATGGCATAGAAACACCTGTGATGTAGCTGGGCCCATCAGACGAGCCTTTCCCAAATTCGGGAGCTCGAGTGAAGATGAGGTTGCTGCATGGAAATGACCCTCCTGCTCAATTCCACGTTCGAACCCCTACGGGTTGTACATTGGCAAAAAGCGATCGCACTCCTCTGGCAAGGGAAGGTCGAAGTGCTGGAGGTCTACGATCGTGAAATTCATGGAATTTCTCTGTCGATCAAACTTCCCTCAGTCATGCGGCTACTGAAACTGGTGCGATTGAAGGACAGCCATCGGGCCGTCAAGTTCTCTCGCATCAATATCTTTACGCGAGACGGGTACTGTTGTCAGTATTGTTACCATAAGTTTCGAACGGAAGAACTGACGTTCGATCATGTGGTTCCCATTGCCAAAGGCGGGAAAAAGACCTGGGAAAATATCGTGACGGCTTGTTGGCGATGCAATAACCGGAAAAGCGGGCGCACGCCTGAAGAGGCTGGGATGAAGTTGAAAAAGAAACCGGTGAAGCCTCGCTGGAATCCCGTTATTACCATCACCATTGGCATCAGAAATACACCGGAAAGTTGGCGTGACTATCTCTATTGGAACTTGGAGTTGGATGCAGATCCAGCCGGGACGTAACGCCTCATTCATCACAGAAGAATTCCCCGGTCCCGTCCACGCACGAACAATCATCGCCGGCTTGAGGAATATTCCCACCTCATTCGTGCCTCACTCTGACCTTCCGATATTATAGCCACGTTCCACTCAAAAAGAGGAGAATTAGGAGCTGTGAATTCCACTTGCATGAGAGCCGTCTCTTCTCAGATACTAGACTCTTTGATTCTGATGGGAGTTTGAAGAATGATTGCCAATCCTGGTTTCCCCTTGGTCTTGGATGTCAAAGGTTGGCCGGTTCTGGTTATTGGCGGTGATGAGGAGGCCTCAGAAAAGTCGGAACGTTTGCTGGCATCCGGTGCACGGGTCACGGTACTCAGTCCGACACTGAACGAACCACTGCGCCAGTTGGCGGCCTCCGGGAAGATCATTCATCGGGGACGTGGTTTCCGTGAGACGGATCTGGAGCATGTGATTCTTATCCTGAATACCATTCGAGGCGACCGGGATTTCGCCCAGATGCTCGTTGCAAAAGCCAGAGAAAAGAGGGTGTTGCTCTGGTCGGTCGATTATCCGGAAGCCAGTAGCGTCACGATGCCGGCGGTAGTGGCGGCAGGACATGTTCGGGTGGCGATTAGCTCAAGCGGTGTCGCCCCGGCCCTTTCTGGATTCATGAAGGAGGATCTGGAACGGATCCTCGATGCTGAATTTGTGGAATTCGTCGAGTGGCTGGGACAGCTACGAGAACAGGCCAAAGCGAATGAGCCGGATGCCGAAAAACGACGGGCACTACTTCGGGAAGCCCTGGACGGGTTTCGTTTGCTCGGGAAAATGCGTTATCCGACCGTGTGGACCGAACGACGGGCAGAAACCGTGGCGAGTGTGCCCTCTGGCACCAGCGCCGAATCACAATAAGGAGTGACGATGGTATTGCTGGAGTTCAGTATGTCGCCGTTAGGCAAGGGTGAAAGCGTCGGGAAGTATGTCGCCCGATCCCTGGACATCATCGATAAGAGCGGAGTCGCCTATCGATTAAACCCCATGGGGACGGTCTTAGAAGGGGACTGGGAACAAGTCTTTTCGGTGGTACAGCAATGCTATAAACGGATGAAGAAGGATTGCAACCGTATTTCCTGCACAATCAAGGTCGATTACCGAAAAGGGCATTCCGGCCGTCTCAAGAGCAAAGTCGCGAGTGTCGAAAAAAAACTTAAGCGATCAGTTAGACAGTAGACGATCCTACTCTCCATCGCTCGCCTGATCGGTGGCGGGTACACGAGGATCCCGTCCCTTCCTCAACTAATTACCACCCTGAGTGTCCCATCTTTTGACCGGTATTGTCCTACTGACGCGAGGGGAGTATCCTTCGTATTGCAAAGCGTAGGGGGCGTCGATATACTCGCCAGGCCATACGTGCTATTCCGGTAGGAAAATTGTCCTGTCAGTCACGCCAGTGACCTGCTCGTCGTAGCAGGTTGTGGATAAAGGACGTCGGTGTGTTCATCAACATCGTTGATGAAGAAACCCGAACACTGCCCAGGTGCAACCAGCTGGTTAATTGGTCTTGTGACTAGCGTGCCACTTTTGACGAGGCGATTCCTGTTCATGCGCTTCCAACCGGAGCGAACGCCAAGCTGCAGGGTGGGGTCACTGTCCTGGAGAGGATGACACCATGATAAGCAGTACGCTGGACCACGTCGAATCCAAATCCCTGCCCACGATTGACCTGTTTCCAAAAGATCGAACCATTCTTGAACAGAGCGCCATGGTGTTTCGTCCATTCGGTCTGGATGAGCAGGGGCAGACGATCAGGGATCTTAGCGGAGTCAGCATTAGGGCTGTCACGGTCTTCTTGGAGAAATTGATCACATCCCAGCGGGGAGAGTTGGCGGGAAAAGAGGCCGTGGAGGAGTTATGCCAACTATTGAATGATCGTATCAAAGACCCTGTCTATCATGTGACGCCTGAGTTCTTGAAAAATCCCTGGAATAGTTATTCATACGAATTTACCAGCTATCTCTACGAGTTCTGCGAGCGTATCTCCGGCGACCCGCGCTTCGCCTTCAAGGCCGGGGCGGAAAAGATCTCTCCCATCATGCTTGCGCTGACTCGCCCCTTCTCGATCTCGCAGATCTTCACCATGTTTCCCTACTTTGGGAACAAATTCACCTCTGGTTCCGCCGAATTCCGAGTGGTAGAGGTCACAAGCACCACTGCCGTGGTGGCGATGCGGTTTACGGATCGAACGCTTCGTCAATTTGGTCCGTATCGGAGACGTTGTGCGTGTCTTGTGTGCCAGTCTGCGCAGGGCATCATGATTGCCATGGCCAGTCGAATTCATGGTCTCTCTCAACCAGAGACGATTGAAACTTCTTGTATCGGAAATGACGATGCCTGGTGCCAGTGGACTATTCGATGGCAGGAAGAACGTGGGTACGGCAAACGCTTCTGGCGTACGACAGCCCTCTTAGAACAAGCGCGACCGCTCCTGCCGAACCAGAAGGCGTTCTCCAACACAGACAACGCGCAAGCCGGCCTCTTAGCAACAGCCTCCCTGCAAGTTGAACCCCGAACGCCTGCTCAGCAACATTTTACGTGGTTTCTCTGGGGAGGCCTGGTGGGGCTTGTCCTCATGGCAGGGGTGGGCATTGTCAATCCGATGGTCAGCCTTGGCGAAGTCTTGTTAGTCGGACTATGTCCAAGCCTCGTCATCGGCATCTTGGTCAATCGAAGGCTGTTGCGAGAGAGCGAACGACGCGAAGCACTGATTCAGGAGCAAATTACGTTTGTCGAGTCCCGTCATGAAGAATTGCGCGAAGCCTATTTAGAGCAAGAACAGATGCGCGTGGAGTTGCGCCGAAAAGTGGCTCAGCTGACGGCACTTCATCGAGCAGGACTGTCCTTCGGCTCAACATTCGAGCGAGATACCTTATTGCATCAGGTCTTAGAGGCTCTGACACATGAGCTCAACTACAATAGTGCCATGGTTTCTATGTTTGATCCGGGTGACCAGACCGTCCAGCATATTCGACTCATCGGTGGGCCGGCGGAGGTGGAAACATTCGCCCAATCCTGCCGAATTCCGATTACTGATCCGGATAGTCCTGAAGGAACCGTGGTTCTTCGAGGCCAACCATTGCTCGTGAAAGACATTGAGCTGATTCGGCATCGGCTCCATCCTCTTAATCAGCGCTTGGCCGAGTTGAGCAAGACCAAAGCGCTAGTTGTCGTTCCCATCAAGACAAAGGACCGCATCTGGGGAATGTTGACCGTTGATCGCTCTCATAATCAAACCGTCACGGAAGACGATCTGGAATTGATGACGACGGTCGCCGGTCAGGTGTCCATCGCGCTCGACAACGCGTCCGCCTACCAACAAATTGAAGAGTGGAATGAAGGATTAGAGGTCAAAGTTAAGGAACGTACCGAAGCGCTTGAGCAAGCCGATCGGTTGCGGGCTCAATTCCTCTCACACGTGTCCCATGAACTGAGAACTCCTCTGACTTCGATCAAGGGATTCATTCAAAATTTATTGGATGGACTGACTGGGCCACTGAATGAAAAACAACAGCGCTATCTTGTGCGGATGTCGGAGAACTCAGACCGCCTCGTCCGCATGATCGAAGATCTCCTTGATCGTACGAGGATTGAGACCGGACGGTTAGAGGTGCATCCCGCCGACGTGGAACTTGAACCCTGCCTCGCTGATGTGCTGGAACAACTCAGGCCCTTGGCACACGCGAAGCAACAGGCACTGGAGTTCTACAGCGCCGACACCAAGGTCGTCGTGTGGGCGGATCGAGATCGGCTGATTCAAACTGTCGTGAATCTGGTCCAAAATTCCATCAAATTCACGCCTTCAGGTGGAACGATCACCGTGATCTGCGCAATGCCGAACCACCGAACGGCCACCGTGCTGGTTCGCGATACAGGGCCGGGCATTCCTCCGGAATGCCTGGATAAGATTTTTGATCCGTTTTTCCGAATTCAACAAGGTCATCGCACTGGTCCAAAAGGGTTAGGCCTGGGTCTATCTATCGTTAAGACTTTGGTCGAACTCCAAGGTGGGGAGGTGTCGGCGCATAACCGTCCGGAGGGTGGAGCGGAATTGTCCTTTACCATTCCAATCCATTCCGCGACCACACCGCACCACCCTGATCCGCAAACGACCGATCGGCATATCCTTGTGGTCGATGATGATCCAGATATTCAGCAATTGCTCCATGATCGATTGAAAGCCAGCGGGTACCTTCCTTCCTCTGCCCTCGATGGCCGACAGGCCTTGTCCTTACTTCACTCACAAGAGTTCGATGGGATGATTCTCGATATCGGGATCGGTCAGATCGATGGCCTGGAAGTTTTACGACGGGTGCGCATGACGAACCAACGTCTTCCGGTTCTCATGATTACAGCGTCAGGATCTCAAGAACTCGCTATGAAGGCTATTGGGTTAGGGGCTCAAGCCTATCTGCTCAAACCATTCGACACGCATCAACTCCAAGAAACGATGGATCGGTGGTTCGGTCATGCCTGAGGCAAAGGTGGAGAAGCCGAAGCAGTACCGGACCGTATTGACTAGGGGAAGGAGGGTTACCGACTGTGCATGATGGTCAGAGCAGTATGAGATGGGGGCTGATGCTTCTCGCGCTTACGATCCTCGTTGGCATCACGACACCGGTTTCGGCCCAGGTTCCCCGCGTCTATGGGCAGGGGGCTGCTGCTTCCGGGATGGGTAACGCGTTTGCCGCACAAGCGGACAATCCTTCAGCGCTTCATTACAACCCAGCCGGAATGACACAATTACGGGGAATTCAACTGATGGGTGGGCTGAGTCTGGTGGGAGGGGCCACCGACTTTCGCAGTCCGACCGGAGTCACCACCACCGGCGACCATGATGGCACCATTGCCTGGCCTGGTCCTGGTCATGGCTACCTTACTGCAAATCTCCAAGACCTGGGGCTTTCCTCGCTTGGGAACGTGACAGTCGGAATCGGAATCACCACACCATTTGGGTCGGTGATGCGATGGCCGGACAACAGCCCGCTGCGAACGATCAGCACATTTACGGCGCTGCCGTTGTTTGATATCAAGCCCACGATTGCCTATCAGGTCACTCAGGATTTCTCAATCGGCGCGGGAGCCGACATCTATACCTTCGCTGGTTTTTTCGGAGAAGGACATGCTGAACTGCAGTCAATTTCCCCCGGTGGGTTGGTGCCGGCCGGAGGCAAGCTTGAGTTCAACGGCAAGGGGACAGCACCTGGATTCAATGTCGGGGGACTGTATACCGCGCTTCGAAATGGCGCAGGACAGCCGATCGCAAATCTTGCCGTGGTCTACAGAAGCCAGGCCACCCTCCACTTGGATGGGGCTTTTTCAGCCAATGGCGCCAAGATCCAAGACGCAACGACCACCTTGGTGTTACCCCAGGTCATCACAGGTGGTATTGCGCTATGGCCGATCCGGAATCCAGAACGCGAGTGGAAAGTGGAGTTGAACGTGGACTATGTCGGCTGGAAATCCGTCAGAAGTCTCGATATCCATCTCGCAAATGGATTCACGATTCCACAGCCGCAAAATTGGAAAAGCACCTATACCATTCTGGTTGGAACGGAGTACAGGTGGCTCCAACTTGAGCGGCTGCCAGGATGGGAAGTTTCAGTGCGAGGTGGGTATACCAATCAGCAAACGCAAGTGCCGGATCTCACCTTCAATCCTGGGGTCCCATCTGCCGACCTGCATGTCATTTCAAGCGGGATTGGATTGATCTGTCGAGAGAACGGCTCATTTCTAGGTCTCATACCATGCGGAGGCCTTGGAGTAGGACCGGTCAAGCCAAAACTTGTCGGCTTGGATCTGTTCTATCAAGCCTTCCTCTACGAGCCACGGACCATTTCAGGGGTTTCAGGAGTTCGTGCGGCGGTCAATGGGCGCTACGATACCATTCTGCACGCTGGAGGTCTGTCTATCCGGGTAAGTTTTTAAACATCGGTGCATGGTTGGATCCGATGATCCGTTTCTTCTGACAACGAACCATCGTTCTCTTGAGAGCGGTCCCTGCTCATGAAGAGTGCCGATAGCGTCTTGGAACTCTTGGATTGATCGCGCAGAGGACTTCGTACGGGATCGTTTCCGTCCACTCGGCAATGTCCTTGGCTGTAATCGTCTCTCCTCCTTGCTGCCCGATCACAACGACCTCATCACCAACCATTGCATCAGGAACGTTGGTGATGTCGACCATCACCATGTCCATACATACCAGTCCAACAATCGGAACGCGCTGTCCTCGAATGAGAACAACCCCTCGATTCGAGAGACGCCGGCTTAACCCATCAGCATAACCGATCGGAAGCACGGCAATGCGTGTGGATTTTCGTGCAATGAAGGTTCCGTTATAACTCACACGGTCACCGGGTTGAATAAGACGGAGTTGCGCGATACAGGTTGTGAGTGAGAGCACCGGCTGCAAATCAGGCACTGGTATCGTACTCGGGAGCGTGTGGTAGCCGTACAGCATGATACCGGGACGGACCATCGTATAGTGAGCCGAGGGAAATCGGATGATGCTCGCGCTATTCGACAGGTGAACCAGAGGAACCTCATATCCTCCGCTACGGGCAACGTTCAGGGCCTGGTTGAATCTGGCGATTTGTGCCTCAGTAATCTCTTGCGCATCACCGTCACTATCGGCCAGGTGCGACATGAGTCCTTCGAGGTGCAACGAAGGAGGAAACATGTGCTTTTTGAATAAAGTCTCAAGATCATCCTGCGTCAGACCGAGCCGATTCATACCGGTCTCGACTTTCAGATGAATGGGGTAGGGAGTTGGTCGCGCATGAGTGGCGTCGGCCATCGCCTCAAGTAGAGACCGATCGCTCACAACCGGAGTAAGCCGATGGACAATGATGTCTTCAATCTGCTGAGGAACGAATGGTCCAAGCACAACGATCGACACCGCGATTCCAGCCTGACGCAGTGCAATCGCCTCATCGATTGAAAAGACAGCAAGATAACCCAGGTTCTGCCGAATAAGCGCCTGTGCGGTCTCGATGGCGCCATGCCCATAGGCATTGGCCTTAATCACAGGCATGACGGCACAGTCAGGAGGAAGACACTTTCGTATCTGTGAGAGATTATGGCTGAGGGCAGCTAGGTCAACAGTTGCGAAGGTTGGGTGAAAATTCGAGGTGCTCGACATGGAGGGAAAGGAGGGTCAGGAGGAAGCCACCCTACACTTCCATGATTTCCTGTTCCTTTTTCTTGATGATATCATCGACTTTTTGTCCATACTGTTCGATGAGTTTCTGGGTCTCTTGTTCAGCCTTTCGTAATTCATCCTCGGTGAGCTTCGCATCTTTTTGGAGTTTCTTCAACTCTTCGTTCGCTTCTCTTCGGAATCCACGGAGCTGCACTTTCGCGTCTTCACCATGTTTCTTGCAGATCTTCGTCAATTCTTTGCGCCGCTCTTCGGTCAACGGAGGAAGCGGAACTCGAATGATCTTGCCGTCATTGGATGGTGTCACACCTAGGCCGGCATTCGCGATGCCTTTCTCAATCTCTTTGATCAGTTGGGGCTCCCAAGGCTGGATGGTAATCAATCGAGCTTCCGGGGTCGAGACACTGGCAATCTGTTTGAGCGGGGTCATGGTGCCG
>WBZS01002276.1_pt1 | contig 10945 bp, 17 predicted proteins | sample 5204201 | NCBI WGS metagenome assembly WBZS01 (sample SAMN12344357, study PRJNA552823) | activated sludge metagenome | biome: Activated sludge suspended growth; feature: Nitrification reactor; material: Wastewater; isolation source: activated sludge from nitrification reactor of wastewater... | reverse complement strand
GATTTCGCTTCCCGTTCCACCGCCGGCCCGCCTGGAAAACCAAGCCCAAGGAGCGCCGCCACCTTGTCGAACGCTTCTCCCGCGGCGTCGTCGATCGTGCCTCCAAGAAGTTCGAAATTTAGGGCGGATCGGCAATGAAAAAGATGGGTATGCCCACCACTGATCACTAGGCCCACGCAGGGGAAAATATCTTGATTTGCCGCCATGCGAGCCGCGTAAATGTGGGCCTCGATATGGTTCGCGCCTAAAAGCGGAAGATCGAGCGAAACCGCCAACATCTTGGCGCAACTGACACCGACGAGCAGCGCCCCGACCAGACCCGGCGAGTTCATCACGACGATCGCGGAGAGATCGCGAAGCGTCACCTCCGCGCGGCGAAGGGCCTCATCGAGGGTGGGAAGCAAGTTCTGCAAATGGGCGCGAGCCGCCACTTCGGGTACGACCCCTCCAAAGCGAGCGTGAAGTTCATTTTGCGAGGCAACGACATTGGAGAGGATGCGCAATTCGTCGGTGAATACCGCGACAGCGGTTTCATCGCACGAAGTTTCGATCGCGAGGAAATTCATGGTGATTGTGAACCCATCCCAAGCAAGGGTCGAAGTTTCGCCCGAACTTCGTCGAGGACTTCCGGCGGCGCCTTCGCGATGTGTTCGCAACCTCGCTCGCGCCAATCAGCGCTCTTGAGATGGTCTGCCAACACGACCCCTTGAATTACCACACCCTCAGGGAGCACGACCTCGAAGGCGTATCCCTTGGCGTGATGCGTAACGGGACATACCAGACAAAGCCCGACCTTTTCATTGTAAGAACGGGGCGACAACACCAGGCCGGGCCGCCGACCAGCTTGCTCGCGCCCTGAATGTGGAGAGAAGGATATCCAAACCAAATCGCCAGCATCTGGGGCACGGTTGAGGTTACCACGCTTCGTTGCCGACGGCCGGCCCCCAGTCCGTTTCGCCATGGAGATTCTCCGGAGTGATTTGTTTGAGCAGTTCGTCCAAGGTGTACTCGCGGGGCCGTCGCCTCACAAGCAGACCATCCTTGACGCGAGTCACTTCCACTTCCTCGCCTTCCTGAAAATCAAGTTCCTTGGCGAAGGTTCCAGGAATGCGCACGGCTAGGCTGTTGCCCCATTTGCCTACTTGCGTTGTCACGGGTATTCTCCCTGTTTCTACAAAGTGGTTCACGCCCGAATGGTCGCGCTCGTTCCTTTTTCAAGTGATCATTGGCCGAAAGGAACGTATACGCTCACCAACCCCGGTTTTTCGAAAAACGGCGATGCCCCACGCATCCACAATTCAAAATAGGGCTTGAAAGGCTCGTCGATCTCCGTGCCGCTCCGATAAAGCGGCCACATGAGGTAGTGGGCGATGTTGTAATCACGCGCGATAGAGTAAAACGCTTCATTCAGCAGCAGGGCGTCACTCTGCAAAGGCGCCAAATCGTGAAACCAGTCGCCTGTTGCATCATTGATTACTGCTTCCGGCGAATTCGAATACGCAGAGTAGTTTCGAGTTGGAATTGCTTCTCGTTTGATTTTGATCTCCGGCAAAACCTCTAGCTCGCTCGCCAGAAGTGAGTCATTCATGGGATGGGCGATCTGGCGAACGTTGAGGTAGTGCCGTTCCGTCAGGTCCAACAGTTCGTCGTGGCTTGAAGGTATTGGCCGACGAATTACGAAATAGCCGAACGCTGTTTCTGTCTCTTTTAAAGCGTAAATTCGGCGAATTCGTAGGAGAATTTCTTCGCCTCCGACAACTCCGGCAAAGACTGTTTCCAGACCGTCGCCATCCGGTCTAAAACAGTCGAAGAATGCAAACAGGTCGTCTTCGCTCTTGAATGTCACCTTCTCGAGTTCGTTTACGCCATCTCGCCCGGCAGCGCGTGCAGCGCCAACCGCGACGCTCTTCCAATTAGCAAGTCGTTGGAGTTTATCCATTCTTAAGTCCACAGCAACGAAACCACGTTTACGAAACAAGAATCAGGATCACACTCGCGCCAAATCCTTATTCTTCCTTATTGGTTGCGTCTGCTCGCTCGGCCAATCCTGCCACCGGAAACATTGGCGAAAGAAGGTAAGTGGGTTTTCATAGACAATTTTACGTATGGATGATTCTGAGTGGCCGCGACGTTTCATTTCCTGAATCATTTCGGGCACCGCCAGCGGATCGGACTTGCCCCAGTCGCCTGCGGAATTGGCCATGATGCGATCCGTGCCCACCATTTCAATGATGTCCACCGCACGCTGAGGCGTGCATTTGGTCGTCGGGTAAAGGGTCATCCCACACCAGAAACCATTGTCCAGGGCGAGCCGGACCGTGTGTTCTTCCACATGATCGATCAGCACCCGTTCCGGTTTCACGCGGCGATCGCCTTTGAGCATGTCCAGGATCATCCGCGTACCCTTATATTTGTCCTCCAGATGAGGCGTGTGAATCAGGATCAACTCGTCGGTTTTCATGGCCAAGTCGACGTGTTCTTGAAACACGGTCGCTTCGTTGCGCGTGTTCTTATTCAGCCCAATCTCTCCGATGCCTAGTACGTTGGGCTTATTAAGGAATTCAGGGATCATTTTGATCACATCCCGAGAAAGCGACACGTTCTCGGCTTCCTTGGCATTGATGCAAAGCCAAGAGTAGTGGCGAATATGAAACTGCGCCGCCCGTTTGGGCTCGATTTCGGTGAGATGGCGAAAGTAATCGCGAAAGCCTTCCGCCGTGCCGCGATCGAAACCCGCCCAAAACGCCGGCTCCGTGATCGCGGCACAACCCGCATACGCCATCCGCTGATAATCGTCGGTGACGCGGGAGATCATGTGAATGTGGGGGTCGATGTAAAATGACATGGCACTTATTCCCTTTCTGACAAGGCTTTGTAAAATGCCCTGGTAGGTTATTCACGCAGGGTATTCTCGAAAACCCTGCACGTCCTACAGAGGACACGGTCATGGCGAAGAAACCCTCCGTCCGGTACTGGAACAGCCGGAAGGCGTATTGTTGCGAGATCGACGGTACCCAGCACATTCTAGCCAAAGGGCCGAACGACGGCCCGAAGGGACCGACCTTCAAGGAGGCCACGGTCCGCTTCGGCAAGCTCATCTCGATGGAGGCCGACAAGGGGACCGACGACTACCTCGTCTCGTCGCTGTTCAACCAGTACCGCGTCCATCTCCATGCTACCCGAAAGAGCGGCGTTCCGGGCGTCTTCGATGTCATGGCCCGGGGCTTCGTCGCGGAGCACGGCAAGAAGCGCGTCCGCGAGTTGAAGCCGTACGACTTCGACGCCTGGCTCAAGCGGCAGACCCAGTGGAACCCGACGAGCCAGGCCCACGCCGTCACCCTAATCCTCGGTGCGATCAGTTGGGCGAGGCGGAAGGGCTACATCCAGACCGACCCGCTGATCGGCCGGATCGAGCGTCCCGTCCCGCTGATGCGCGGCAGGGAGGCCAGGATGAGCGAGGGGCTGATGGACGCGCTCGTCGGCGCGTGCTTCGAGAAGGCCGCCTACCACCGCAAGGAGCGGACGAACGAGCCGGCGTTGCATCACCGCACGAGAGGGCACTGCGAACCCTTCGGCCGGTTCCTGTGGCTGCTGCGGCTGACCGGGGCCAGGCCCATCGAGATCCGCATGGCCGAGGCCCACAACTATCACGACGGCAGGCTTCTCTTCCGCTGGAACGCCACGCGGGGGTATTTGCACAAGACTTCCAAGAAGACCCAGCGGGACCGGATCATCTTCCTGACGCCCGAGGCGAAGGCCCACGTCGAGGCGTGCGTCGCGGCGAACCCGGAGGGGCCGATCTTCCGCACGCACCGCAAGATGCCCTGGATTCCGTCGAACTGCACTGAGAGCTGGAAGCGGCTGATGCGGCGGCCGTCGGTGGCTGCCTACCTCGGCGAGCAAGGGATCATCTCCGACTCTCTCAAGATGTACAACTTCCGGCACAGCGCCATTTCGTCCTTCCTGGACAACGGCGGGGACATCTACGTGGCGTCGCAGCTGTTCGGTACGTCGGTGAAGATGATCGAGAAGCGGTATGGGCACCCGAACCTGGAGCGCCTGGAGGAGCAGTTCATGAAGTTCATGCAGGGGTCGAAGGCGGGTTGACCCGGCGGGTGGCTGACCGCCTGGTTACAATGATGAGAGCAAAGCGAGGAAACACAGAATGCTCGACGCTATCCGCGAACGATATGGTGCTTCGGCGAGCCGGGCGCTTCTGGGTGTTATCAACGGCACCGGCCGCGTGACGTGGCCTGGCCGGGGCGAGTACGAAACCGAACTGAGCATCTTCGTCGGCCCGGACGGACGGCGGTGGGCTTGGTGCGCGCCGCCAGCCGGTCAACTGAATCTGCCCGGCGATTTTCGGGTCGCGGGCGTGCTAGTGAGGGGCACCACGGCCGCCGGCCAGAATTTCGGCCCGGTCGAATCCGCGCCGAACGCTCTCTCCTCCGGGACTGACATTCCCACACGGGTGCTGCTGGGGATCGAGGGGCCGGAATTCACCGTCGTCCACCGGGCGAGGGAGCAAGCCCCTGTTCAGATCGAGTGGACGCTCATTAACGCGATCTTCGACGGCACCGACTGGTCTGCCGATCCGACCGCCGGCCCCGCCCGCGTGGACAGCTTCTCCTTCACGAACGGCGCGCGACAATGGAAAATCCAATGGCTGCCGACTTTCGTGAAGGCCGACATCGACAACTTGAGCAACGGCATCGTGGAGAAGCTCCCGTCTGCCACGTTGACGACGACGGTCGATGACCCCGCCAACCTGGGCGATGCCGAGACTGAAGCGTATGCCATCGTCCGCCTGCTCACGCTCGCCACCGGGTCGTCGATCAGCGGAGTGAAGCGCAGGGTCATCCAGGCTGGAAGCACGACCGACGAGACGTTTGTGGAGTGGCCGAGTTTCGGCACGTCTCGCTCCTACCGCAACAGCGGCCTCATCTGCAACTGCCCCGAACTCGCCGACTCGCTGCGCGTGTTCATGACGACATCCGTCGCGCCATACCTGGCGAATGACAACGACCTGGGCCTTGACCGCGCGATTGCCTACCTCGAACAGGCTCGCAGCAACAACGTGGCCGACGTTCGCATCGCGCTGTGCGTCTTCGCGCTGGAGGCGCTCACACACCGCTTGTGCCTCCGGGACGGGCTGACCGCCGAACAGCTGTCGAAGATGAACATTCAACAGAAGCTAAACCGCTGCCGCAACCGCATGGGAATGACGTTCATCGACAAAGACATGGCCGACGAAGCCCGCGACACCGTGCGCAACCCGCTCCTGCACACTGGAGAAATCCCCGGCCTGACGATGCTGGAAAAGGTGAAATGGTACGACGACCTGTACGCGCTGGCGTTCAAGATGATATTGTTCCTGCTCGGCTACAAGGGCAGGTGGTTCGACTTGTCGGATCAGTGGAAGGTGGTCAACGCGCCAGCGTGACTTACCATAGGTTGATCCCTGGCCCCTTCCGGTCCAGGTCCGGCACAGTCACTTCCCGTTCGGCCTCTGCTGGCTCGCCCACGTCCACTGTGCAGCGCTTCCGGTATTCCTCGATGGCGTCGTGGGGGATGCGGATTGCCCCTCGGCGAAGCCCGTGGCGTTCGTGGCGAATGCGCCTGGCCGCACACAAAGCGTACAGGAGTGCTGGCGAGACGCCGAGCGCCGCCGCCGCCTCTTTCACCGTCAGTAGTTTCTTGGCTGTTTCGTTCATCTTGCACCGAGAGAGAGGGCCGTCCGTGGCCCGGTTGCCGGTCCGTCTCACTTCTTCGCTTCCGCCACCGGGACAGGGCCGTTGCCCGGCGGGACGGGGATCGCCGCCTTCGCCGCCGTGCGCCTCTCACACTTCATCGTCACGGCCTTCATCAGGTCCACGCGGCAGTAGAGGCCGATGAAGGACTTGTCGCTCAGGACGACATCGAACACCTCGTCCTTTTCCTTCCCGCACCACTGGCAGGTGCCGGGGCCGAAGCTCTTGTACTCGACGTTGATGCTCATCTGCGTTTCCTCCGAGAAAGTAAACCACGGGCGACTACCGACCTGGCATCCACGCGGACGCCTTGTTCCAATGGGTGATGGTGACGGTCCCGACAGAGCAAGCGTCCGAACACAAAACGGGCGTCAGGACAGCCGCTCGCGGCTCTGCGGTGTGAATCCGCAGCATCACCGAATTTTTCCGATCGCGTCCGTCAGCTTGTGCGTGAGTTCTGGATCGCTCCACGGCGGCTCACACTGTTCGTTCCACTCCTTGATGAGCGGCCACGCCTGATCGAAGCTCAACCCGAAGCCCTTCGGAAACGGGTGCGTCAGCTTGCAGGCGACGCGGAACGTGCGGCTGTGACCGTTCCGGCCGCTGATCGCACCCTCAACGCAGGCGAGCCACGCCCGGGCGCGACGGACCGTGACGTCGGGCGAAGACTCCACCACGATGCTCTGCATCCGCTTCTTGGTGCGCTCCCTGGTCCAGCCGATGTTGCCGCACGGCAGCTCTGCAACCGGGCGGAGCCCTGGTCCGATCCATTCGTACCTCCCGTGTTCCGTCTCGCTGCTGGGGATCAACTCGATTCCGCCGAACGTGCGGATGTCGAGGTCGAGCCCTTTGATCTTCACCTGGTTGCCCAGGACGACTCCGACCCGGCGCCGGAAGCCGAGGTGCATGCCGCCGCGCGGCGTGCGAACCTTGTGCGGCGTGTCACCGCAATGCTTCAGCACGAGTTCGGCAAGTTCCGGCGCGTCGCAGTCGAACACGACCATGCCCGAGGTAACGATGGCGATGTTCCTTCGCACGCTGAACCACTCCCGCACGAGTTCCTCGGGCGGCAACGTGTCCTGAAACTCCTTCCACTTCACGGCCGGAACCTTCGTGCCTTCGACGATGGGGACGGGCGCGTATCCCATCCCCAGGGCGTCGAGAGCCGGACCCAGGTTGTCATGCGGCTTGTGCATTGGCGTTCTTGAATGCGGCTAGAGCCTTGCTTCGTGCCTCTTTCTCGCCCTCGGTCAGTTCGATTCCGTGCTCGAGGTCCTGATCGACGGTCTGCTTCAGCAGGTAGTCGAGGGCTTCAATCAGTTCGTCATGGGCGGTGCAGGCGCGGGCGATGAACTCGGCTTTGGCTTTCGCTTCAAGCGTCAGCCCTCCTTCGATATCGGCCACAATGCCGCGCCCGTCGGTTGCAAGAACTGCCCAGTGGGTCTCGCCGCCATAGACGCCGTCGCATGTGGAGAGTGAGGCGTAATAGGGTGGTCTGGTGAAGGCCGATGATGTCTCATGGGTTGCCATGTCTGTGAGGGAGAATGGGGGTGGTAATAAGCATCAGACTGCACTTCCGTTGGCGTTGGCGATGACAGCGTCGCACTCCTGCCGGCGTTGCTGCCAGTGTTCGACCTACTCTTGCAGGTCGTCGGGCTCGCCGAAGTCCTCCTTCAGGTCGTCACGGCACTGCTGGATTCGGTCGGAACATTCCTCGACGTAGGCGTCGCACATGCACTCGGGCAATCCGCAGGACTTGTTCCAGGCACGGTAAACTTGACCCGTACGCACATCACGGATGACGGTCTGCCAACGACGCCCGCGCGGGATCTGCGTGTCGCTCCGGACTGGAATCCGAAGACGAACGCCGGTCCGCTTGTGAACGGGTGTGAAGATTCGTGTTCCGGCCGGTGATGTCGATTGATTCGCCATCTCTGAAAGGGGAAAGTGGGTGCAAGGGCATCACTGTTCTTCGCCGGTCGTCTTTTCCAGCAGGGCGACGACTCGCTTGCCCAACTCGTTGGTCTTCGCCGGTTCGCGCTCCCAAGGCGGAGTCCAAAGGAAGCCGTACAAGTCGCGGAGAGCCGCAACCAACTCCGGCTGGGTGTCAACGCGGAATCGCTCGCAGCCGTTGCACAAGCCGTGAATGTGCTGTGATTGCAGGTCGGATGTGACTTCGATGCCGCAGTCTTGGCAGACCTCTGATTCCTGTGCCGATGCCGGTGATGTTTCATTGGCGTTCGCCATGTGGGTGAGTGAGAAAGTAAATCCTGCTATCGCTCGATCAGCAGGTAGCCGATCATGTTCTTGTCGTCGCCGAGGATTTTCAGCACGTCCTGGGCTGCGTCGAAATCCTTCACCACTGCGTTGGTGTTCACGGGTTTGCCGGTCTCGTTGTCGAGGATCACGAAGCGCGTCTCGTAGGCCGATTCAAACGTCGCCTGCAAGCGCGGATGGAGTTCTTTGCACAGGTCTTCGACGTAGCGCCGGTCCAAGATGCCGAATATCTCGTGGACCGTGTCGGCGAACAAATCTGGATCGATAACTTCAAACATTGGGCAAGGGGTTAAAGAGCCTTCTCGAACACCATGCAGGTGTCGTGGAGGCCGGGAATAAAGCTGCTCTTGTAGACCTTCGTGCTGCTGCTCGCGCCGTGCGAGAAGCGGATGATGTCGGTGCAGGTCTGCCGCAGTTGGGCGTGGAACGCCATGCGCTTCGTCCAGTAGGTGAGCGGCACGAACGTGCCCTGGTCGCTGTAGTCGCCCATCAGGATGGCGAGCTTGCCGCCGGGAGCCAGCACGCGGGCGCAGTTCTCGATCAGCTTCGTGTAGCGGTGCAGGAAGTAGTTCAGGTTCGGCGCGGTGCTCATGTCTCTCAAGTCCTGGCTGTAGACCTTCTGCCGCCAATAGGGCGGGTGTATCCACACGAAGTCGAACTGCCACGCCGGGTCGTACGCAGCGGGGTCGCAGGCGTCGAAGCCGAACCGGATGTCCTTCGAGGTGCAGAGGACGTTCAGTTCGTTGCACACGTCCCGGCACGTGCCCGAACCGGTCATGGGGTCCAGCACCGTCTTCGGACGGAAATACCGGATCAGGTCTTTGATCAGTTCCCCGGAGCAGTTGCCGGGATACCGAGCGTCGCCGTATGGACCGCGCGACGCCTTGTGGTACAGCGAAGTAAGCGACGGAACGGGCGAGCCGTTCACGGGGGCTCGCGGCAGTACCGCGATGGTCTGTAGTGATGCGTTGGTACGCATGGTGAATAAGGGTTAAGCCTCTCTCAAAGCGGAGGCGTGCTAGCCGCATCCGGCCGTAGCGCACCCGGTCAAAAGCAGAAAGCCGGGCAGCTTTTGACCGGAAGCCGGCCGGATACACTCCGGCCGCCTCCGCTGAACCTGATTTCACAAGGGATGTGGAACACGCGGTAAAGGTGCGCGTGTCCACGAAAGAGGTGTGCATCGAGGTCGTGCGAGGTGGCAGTCAGGAGACCGCGCTGCTCGTGGACTCACGAAGAGTGATCGCCATCGTCTGCGGCGTGTGCGGCGTGAAAACCGCAACGTTCGCCCGTCAGGAACCCGTGTATACGCGAGAACCAACATCGCCACAGACGGAGACAATCAGTTCGGGGTGTCATGGCACCCCGATTTGCCTATGCAGATTCGTTCTGCGTCATGCCAGCGATCGCTTCCGATGCCTGTTGGCAAAGAGCCACGACCGTGCCGAGGCTGTCGGCATCGAACGACCTGGTGTACTTCCAGCCGCCGTCGCGGTCCTTGTAGGAGCGCTCAAGCGTGACGCTGTAAAACGTCTTCGGCTCGCCTTTGACCACGGCTTCCCGTGCCCAGATGCTGGCCGAACAGTCGTTCACCCGGATCGTCCGAACGGGCTTGCGCTTCACGTCCTGTGAAACGGTTGCCGCTTCCTTCGCGGCGGGAGGAGCTTTCTTGCTCTTGGATGCTTCCATGCTGATGGTGGTGAAAGTGCGGAAAGGCCGCACGCCTATGACCAGCCGCCCGTCTCCATGAAGAGCAAGCGGCTGGTGGCTCGTGTCTGGACCGAAGTCAGGGGCGACGGTCCAGGAATTCTCGCTATGGCTTCACAGCACCTAACTCCTTTGCGCCCGGCTTGAAGTTGTCCAGGCACAACAACGTGTCCGACAGCAGCGAAACTGCCGTGCGGATCTTCTCGCCGGGGATGTGGCCGGTCGTGATCCATCCGTTGGTTTCCACCACGAACAGCTCAAAATCGACCACCAGTCCGCCATCGCATCGCTCTCGAACGAGCACAGCGAAACCATTGCCAGTAGTGGCGGCGACAACCGGCATCTCTTTATCACGCTTGCGGGCGTGAATCCTGTCGGCGATGCGATACAGCATTCCTGCAATCCATTCGTACATAAAGGCAGTGGGAACAGAAACAGAAATATAAGCCCCGAAGGGCACTGAACACCGGCGTAACCACCCCTGAGTGGAGCGACGATGGAACAGCCGACGTCAACCAACCAGCAAGAGAACCACCAGGCCGGCGAAACAGGCGATGAAGAACGCAAACATCTTGGTGGGGTCGCCATGATGCGGCACCGACTTCTCATCCTTGAACAGAATCGCCAGCACCGACGCGACCATGATGAGACTGAACACCGCGAGGACGATGTAGAGCGCCGGACTCACGTCCTTCAGTTCGGCGGCGGAGCGGGGAACGGGGTTGCCGCCGCTGCTCGTGAAGAACGTGCAGCCGGGCAGCGCCAGCATCAGCAGGGGCCAGTACCTTCTCATAGGAGTGCTCCTTCGTCGTCGGTGTTGGTGTTCTTGGCGGCGATTTTCCTCAACTCCGCGAAATCGGCGCGGATTTCTTCGGGCAGGAACTTCTCGGCTTCGTCGATCACCTTGCGGGCCTTCTTCCGCTCGCGCTCGGCCATGATTCTGGAAGATCGCTCCTCGCAGTCGGGGCAGCAGCCTTCCCCCTCGGTTTCGGTCCGCGGTCGGCCATTGTTCTTGTCGCTCACGTTGCACCTCGAAACAAAACAGGAACAGAACAAAACACGTCGGCGGGACAGCTTGGCGTCGCCTCGGGCGACGTGCGGGCCGACACCAAGAGGCCCGCAGGGGTGCCGGGGACCGCAGTCCCGGCGATTTGTGGTTGACAGCGCGGCGGGAACCGACCCCCCAAGGTAGGCAGGCGAGCCCCGCGAGCACC